>Ga0209640_10002131_pt1 | contig 17173 bp, 17 predicted proteins | sample RifCSP10_1_FD_184018 | JGI IMG/M metagenome (GOLD analysis project Ga0209640, IMG submission 184018) | Soil microbial communities from Rifle, Colorado - Rifle CSP2_sed 10_1 (SPAdes) (version 2) | ecosystem: Environmental > Terrestrial > Deep subsurface > Rock core/Sediment | place: Rifle... | reverse complement strand
GCACGGTGGTCGGGCCCAGCTCGCGCAGGTCGCGCTGCACGGTCTCCGGGCTCTCCGGGCAGTTGCAGCAGAACCCGGCGGCCATGCTGAGCACGAGCGAGTACAGTGAATCGCCGACCCAGGCCATCGGCAGGTAGCACAGCCACTCGTCGGTGGCGCGCACGTCCTCGGCGGCCATGAACGTTCGGGCGGTGGCCACCACGTTGGCGTGGGTGAGCATCGCGCCCTTGGGCGTGCCGGTGGTCCCGGAGGTGTAGCAGAACATGGCCACGTCGTCGGGCCGGCCTCGGTCCACCTCCGCCTCGAAGGCGCCCGGGTGCTGGGCCGCGTGCTTGCGCCCGAGCTCCTCGACCTCCTCGAAGGACTTGAGCCAGTCGAAGCGGGACCGCGTGAGCCCCCGCGGATCGTCGAAGATCACGTGCCGGAGGGCGGGAAGCTGGTCGCGCAGCGAGATGATCTTGTCCACCTGCTCCTGATCCTCGGCCACGATGATCGCGGCCTCCGCGTGGCTCCACACGTACTGCAGCTCGCGGGCGATCGAGTCCTGGTAGACCGGCACCGCGACGCCGCCCAGGGCCTGCGCGGCGAGCTGCGCCCAGTAGAGCCGCGGCCGGTTGTCCCCGATCACCGAGAGCTTCTCGCCGCGCTGGAAGCCGAGGGCGGCCAGGCCCAGCGCGAAGTCGCGCACGTGGTCGTGGTACTCGCGCCAGGTGTGCGTCTGCCAGATGCCGCGGTCCTTCTCGCGGATGGCGGGGTGGTCGGCCCGCTCGCGCACGTTCTTCTGCAGCAGTCGGGGGAGCGTCGTGAGCTCGTCGGCGGGCTGCGCCATTAGTGCCTCCCTGCTTTGACTTCTCCGAGATAGGCCTTGATGACGCGCGCGTCGGCCCGCACCTCGTCGGGGGTGCCCTCCGCGATCTTCTGTCCCATGTCCAGCACCGCCACCCGGTCCGAGATGTCCATGACCACGCCCATGTCGTGCTCGATCAGGATGATGGTCGTGCCCCACTCCTGGTTCACGTCGAGGACGAAGCGGGCCATGTCCTCCTTCTCCTCGTGGTTGCACCCGCCCATCGGCTCGTCGAGGAGCAGGATCTTGGGGTCGAGGGCGAGGGCGCGACCCAGCTCCACCCGCTTCTGCAGCCCGTAGGCGAGCGAGCCGGTGGGCCGTCGCCGCAGGTCCTGGATCTTGAGGAAGTCGATGATGTCCTCGACCCGCCGGCGGTGGGCCACCTCCTCCTTCTGGGCGAGGCCCCAGTACACGAAGGAGCTGAGCACCCCCGCGCGCATGTGCACGTGCCGCCCGAGCATGAGGTTGTCGAGCACGGTCATGCCCTTGAACAGCGCGATGTTCTGGAAGGTGCGGGCCACCCCCAGGGCGGCCACCCGGCTGGGCGCGCTCTGAGTGACGTCCCTCCCGTCCAGCGTGATGCGCCCCGAGTCCGGATGGTAGAAGCCGCTGATCATGTTAAGCAGGGTGGTCTTGCCGGCGCCATTGGGCCCGATCACGGAGAGGATCTCTCCCCGCCGCACCTCGAGGCTCACCCGGCCCACCGCCTGCACCCCGCCGAACGACTTGGAGACCTCCGCGATCTGGAGCTGCGAGCTCATGGGTGGGCCCTCACGACAGCCATCGTTTCCGCCGCTTGTAGTGTTTGACGTCCCGATAGCTCTTCCGCTGACCCACTCCGGACAGCCCCAGGTAGAACTCCTTGATGTCCTCGTTCTCGCTCACCGTCTTGACGTCGCCGTCCATCACCACCCGCCCGTTCTCCATCACGTAGACGTACTGGGCGAAGCGCAGCGCCATGTTGGCGTTCTGCTCGGCGAGCAGCACCGCCACGCGCTCCTCGCGGTTGAGCCGCCCCACGATGTCGAAGATCTCCTGCACCAGCATCGGGGCCAGCCCCATCGACGGCTCGTCGAGCAGCATCAGCCGGGGATGGGCCATGAGGGCCCGTCCGATCGCGAGCATCTGCTGCTCACCGCCCGAGATGTAGCCGGCCCGGACGGTGCGCCGGTCCCGCAGGCGGGGAAAGTAGCCGTACACCCGCTCCAGGTCCGACCGCAGGGAGGGCCCGTTGTTCCGCGTGTAGCCACCCGTCAACAGGTTCTCCTCCACCGTCAGATGCTCGAAGACGTGGCGGCCCTCCATCACCTGGACCACGCCGCGCCGCACCACCTCCGAGGCCTCGCGGCGATGGATCGCGGCGCCGTCGAGCTCCACCCCGCCCTTGGTCACCTCACCGCGCTCGGTACGCAGGAGCCCCGAGATGGCCTTGAGCGTGGTGGACTTGCCCGCCCCGTTGGCCCCGAGGAGGGCGACGATGCCCTCCTCGGGAACCTGGAGCGACACCCCCTTCAACACGAGGATCACGTGGTCGTAGATCACCTCGATGTTGTTCACCGACAGCAGCGGTCGGGGGGTGGTGACCATGGCGGCCGCGTGTCCCTATCTCGCCTTCGAGCAGTCCCGCATCGTGTAGCCGAGCTTCTTGCCCTCTTCGACGGCCGCCCCCTCCAGCTTCGGACGGACGATGTCCCGCATCGTCGGGATCCAGTCGGACACGACGGTCCACTTCTTGCCGTCCCACTGCTCGAACATCACCGGGCCGGCGCCCTCGTGGTCCTCGCACGTGACCTTCACGGGATGCGTGAAGCCCTTCATCCCCAGCTGGTCGAGCCGCTGCTCGGTGAGGTTCAAGTTCTCGAAGCCCCACCGCACCTGCTCGCCGGTGAGGGGCTTGTTGCCGAACTTCGTCATCGCGGTGCGGATGGCCTCGGCGCTGAACATGGCGTTGGCGATGCCCCGGTTGTAGAGCACCTCGCCCACGCGGGCTTTCTCCCCGGCCCCCTTGCCCTTGTCGTAGACGTGCTTGAAGAGATCCTGGTGGACCTTGAAGCCGGTGCCGGGGGCGTGGAAGGTCGCGCCGACATAGCCCTTGGCGCCGTCGCCGGCGGGGATGACGTCGGCGTCGCTCGACGACCACCAGTTACCGATGAAGTGATCCATCGGGTAGTTGATGGAGGCGGCTTCCTTGATCGCCACCTGGTTCATGACGCCCCAGCCCGACAGGAAGATCCAGTTGGGGCTGAGGCGGCGCACCTGGAGCCACGTGGACTTCTGCTCCTGGCCGGGGCTGTCCACCGCCAGCAACGTCAGCTCGAAGCCGTACCTCCGGGCCAGGTCCTCGAGCGTGGGATTGGCCTCCTTGCCGTAGGGGCTGTTGTGGAAGATGTGGGCGATCTTCTTGCCCTTGAGCTTGTCGAGCCCACCTTCCTTCTGCCCGATGTACCGGATCACCGCCGAGGCCTGGCTCCAGTAGGTGGTCGGGAAGTTGAAGACCCACGGGAACCAGCGCCCGTCGGCCGACGCGGTCATGCCGTAGCCCATCGAGAACACGGGCACCTTGTCCACCGCCGCTTTCGGGATCAGCTGATACGTGATCCCGGTGCTGTAGGGGTTGACGAGGGCCGCGCCGCCCGCCTTCCCCTTGAGCTTCTCGTAGCACTCGACGCCCTTGTCCGTCGCGTACTGCGTCTCGCATTCCTCCCACGCGATCTTCACGCCGTTGATCCCGCCGTCGCGCTCGTTGAGCAGGGTGAAGTAGTCCACGAAGCCGTTGGCGATGGGCACCCCGCTCGGGGCGAACGGCCCGGTCCGGTAGACCAGCAGCGGGATGAAGATCTCTTTGGGCTGCGCCGAGACGGCCAGCGCCGTTGGCCCGGCGATGACGGCCGCGGCCAGCACGCCGATCAGCAGTCGCTTCACATTCATGATTGCCTCCCTTGTGACAGGTGACGGGGCAGCATGCTGCATCCGGTTGCGATTGACAACTCCATCGAGCTCCCGCAGGTTCCGCCTCCCGCTAGTAAGGGAACGGCCACAGGCGCAGCTTCTCCTTGGAGATCTGCCACAGCCGGGCCAGCCCGTGAGGCTCGACGATCAGGAGGAACACGATGAGCCCGCCGAATACCATCAGCTCCAGCTGCTTCTGCAGGGCGACCGGCAGCCCGAGCCCCACGGCTTCCGGCGCGTTGGTCAGGAAGATGGGCACCAGCACGATGAAGGCGGCGCCCAGGAACGAGCCGAGGATGCTTCCCAGCCCCCCGATGATCACCATGAACAGCACCAGGAAGGACAGGTTGATGTCGAAGGCCAGGGTCTCGGCGCTGCCGTAGTAGAGGAAGACGAGCGCGGCGCCCGCCACCCCGCAGTAGAACGAGCTCACGGAAAAGGCGAGGAGCTTGGTCCGCAGCGGGCGGATGCCGATAATCTCGGCGGCGATGTCGCGATCGCGGATCGCCATCCAGCAGCGGCCCACGCGGCCCCGCACCAGATTCTTGGCGATCAGCGCGAAGGCCATCACCAGGGCGAGGGCCACGACGTAGCGGACGCCCGCGGTCGCCTCCGGTCCGGTCACCATGACGCCGAGCACGGTCCGGGGCGGGGCCGTGATCGTGCCGGACGACGCGTAGTTCGTGAACCACGCCACCTTGTTGAAGAGCCAGACGAGGAAGAACTGCGACGCCAGCGTGGCCACCGCCAGGTAGAAGCCCTTGATCCGGAGGCTCGGAACCCCGAAGAGCAGCCCGACGAGCGCGGCGGCGAGCCCGGCGAGCAGGAAGACCACGATGATGGGGAGCGACGGGAACGCGGTCGCGAGCTTGAAGGCCGAGTACGCGCCGACCGCCATGAAGCCGCCGGTGCCGAGCGAGAGCTGGCCGGCGTAGCCGGTCAGGAGATTCAGGCCGAGCGCGGCCAGCGAGTAGACCAGGAATGGGATCAGCACGGCCTGCAGCCAGTACTCCGTGGCCACCAGCGGCACGCAGAACGCGGCCACGAGCAGCCCCAGCATGATCCAGCGGTCCTGGGCGATCGGGAAGATCGCCTGGTCGCTCGCGTACGTGTGCTTGAACTGCCCGGCCTCTCGATAGATCACGCGCTAGACTCTTTCGATGATCCGCTCGCCGAACAGGCCCTGGGGTCGAAACAGCAGGAAGACCAGCGCCAGGACGTAGGCGAACCAGTTCTCGATGGCCCCGCCCACCAGCGGGCCCCAGTAGACCTCGCCCAGCTTCTCCCCGACCCCGATGATCACCCCCCCCACGATGGCGCCCGGCACCGAGGTGAAACCGCCGAGGATCAGCACCGGGAGGGCCTTGAGGGCGATCAGCGAGAGGCTGAACTGCACGCCGCTCTTGGCCCCCCACATGATGCCGGCCACCAGGGCCACCAGGCCCGCCACCGACCACACCACGACCCAGATCGTCTTGAGCGGGATGCCGATGCTGAGCGCCGCCTCGTGGTCGTCGGCCACCGCGCGGAGGGCGCGGCCGATCCGCGTCTTCTGGAAGAAGACGGCCAGGATGGTCACCAGCACGGCGGCGGTGAGGGCCGCGGTGATCTCCAGCTTGTTCACCTGGACACCCCGAACCATGAAGGACGTGTCCGGGATCCCGACGTCCAGCTTCTTGACGTTGCTCCCCCAGAGCAGCTCCCCGAAGCCCTCCAGGAAGAAGCTGAGCCCGATGGTGGCCATGAACAGGATGATGTATTCCTGGTTGACGAGCGGGCGCAGCACCACCCGTTCGATGGCGAAGGCCAGCGCGATCATCACCACCATGGTCAGGAGCAGGCCGAGAACGACCGGGACTCCACGTTCCATCAGCCCCACCAGGGTGAGCGCCGCGAAGAGCACCATGACACCCTGGGCGAAGTTGAACACCCCGGAGGCCTTGAAGATCAGCACGAAACCCAGGGCCACCAGCGAGTACATGAGGCCGGCCGCCAGACCGCCGATCAGGACCTCCACCAGGAAGCCCGGCGCGCCGAGCATGTCCTTGAAGGGGCTGAGGAAGACGGCCTCAAGCATGCGCCACTCCGAGATAGGCGTCGATCACCGCCTGGTCGGCCCGCACCTCGTCCGGGGTGCCGTCGGCGATCTTGCGGCCGTAGTCGAGCGCGACCACCCGGTCCGAGATGTCCATCACCACGCTCATGTCGTGCTCGATCAGCGCGATGGTCGTGCCGAACTCGTCGTTGACGCCGAGGATGAACCGGCACATGTCTTCCTTCTCCTCGACGTTCATGCCCGCCATCGGCTCGTCCAGCAGCAGCAGCTTGGGCTCGGCCGCGAGCGCGCGGGCCAGCTCCACCCGCTTCCGCAGGCCGTAGGGCAGCTTGCCCGCCGAGGCCTTGCGGATCGCCTCGATCTCCAGGAAGTCGATGATGCGCTCCACGAAGGCGCGGTGCTCGAGCTCCTGCCGCATGGCCGGACCCCAGTAGAGAGCCTCCAGCAGGAAGCTGCCCCGCATCTTGAGCAGCCGGCCGGTCATGATGTTGTCGAGCACGCTCATGCCCGTGAAGAGCGCGACGTTCTGGAAGGTGCGCGCCACCCCGAGCGCGGCCACGTCGTAGGGACGGAGCTGCGTCCGGTCCCGGCCCTCGAAGAGGATCTGGCCCTCGTAGGGGTGGTAGAAGCCGCTCACCACGTTGAGCAGGGTGGTCTTGCCGGCGCCGTTGGGGCCGATGATGGCCACGATCTCACCGCGGCGGACCTCGAGGCTCACCCGCTCGAGGGCCTGCACCGCCCCGAAGCGCACACTGATGCCGTTGACCTCGAGGAGCGGAGTGGGCGGCGGGCCCGCGGGCGCCTTCATCCGGACGTCCCCGCCGTCGCGAAGGTCTCCGCCTCGCTGATCCGCACCGCCGCGCGCACAGTGCCGGTGCGCCCGTCCTCGTAGGTCACCTGGGCTTCCACGTTGACGTGGTCGGCGGTGCCGTAGAGGGCCTCGATGAGCGGGGCGTACTTCTGGGCGACGAAGCCCCGACGCACCTTGCGCGTGCGGGTGATCTCCTGGTCGTCCGCGTCCAGCTCCTTGTGCAGGAGCAGGAAGCGCCGGATCTGAGCCCCGCGCAGCGCCTCCTCCTCGAGGAGGCTCCGGTTGACCCGCACCACTTCCTGGCGGATCAGCTCGTAGACCTCGGGCTTCTGGGCCAGATCGGTGTAGCTCGTGTAGGCGAGCCCCCGCCGCTCCGCCCAGTTGCCGACCGAGGCCAGGTCGATGTTGATCAGCGCGCTCACGAAGGCGCGCCCGTGGCCCACGCAGACCGCCTCCTTGACGTACGGCGAGAACTTGAGCTTGTTCTCGAGGTACTTCGGCGCGAAGATCGTTCCCCCCGAGAGCCGGCCCACGTCGCGGGCCCGGTCGATGATCTTGAGGTGGCCGTCCTTGTCGAAGAACCCCGCGTCACCCGAGTGCACCCAGCCGTCCTCGAGCGTCTCCCGGGTGGCCTCCGGGTTCTTGTAGTACCCCTGGAACGTCCCCGGGCTCCGGTACATCACCTCGCCGGTCTCGGTGATCCGGACCTCGACCCCGGGCAGCGGCGGGCCCACCGTGTCGAGCTTGACGTCATCGTCCTGCTGGATGCAGATCAGCGCGCTCGACTCGGTCATCCCGTAGAGCTGCTTCACGTTGATGCCGAGCGAGCGGTAGAACTCGAAGAGCTCGGGCCCGATGGCCTCGCCCGCGGTGTAGGCTATCCGGATGCGGCCCATGCCGAGGTTGTCGCGCAGGGGACCGTAGACGAGCAGCCGGCCGAGCGGGTACAGCAGGCGGTCGAGCCACGCGGGGGGCCGATGGGCCAGGCGGCGGCGCTCCACGCGGCGGGCCAGATCGAGGAAGAAGTGCACCATGCGCCGCTTGAGCCAGGCGGTGTCGTCCACCCGGATCATCACCGAGGTGAGGATGTTCTCCCAGATGCGGGGTGGCGCGAAGAAGTAGGTGGGACCGATCTCCTTCAGGTCCGCCAGCACCGTGGTCGCGCTCTCCGGACAGTTGGTGGTGAAGCCCGCCACCATCGACTGGCCGAACGAGAACATGTGATCGCCGATCCAGGCCATGGGCAGGTACGCCATGACCTCCTCGCGCTCGGTGAGGCGCTCGCGCTCGATCGCGTTGCGCGCGGTCTCGATCAGGTTGCGGTGCGAGAGCATGGCGCCCTTGGGCTGTCCGGTGGTCCCCGAGGTGTACGCGATGACCGCCGTGTCCTCGGCCCGGCCTCGGGCGACCTCCTGGTCGAAGTAGCCCGGGTTGTCCTGGGCGAACTTGCGGCCCCGCTCCTTCAGCTCGTCGAGGCTCAGCAGGCAGGGGTCCTGGTAGTGGCGGAGGCCCCGTGCGTCGTCGTAGACGATCCACTCGAGCATCGGGCACTGGGCGCGGACGTGGAGCAGCTTGTCCACCTGCTCCTGGTCCTCGACGACCGCGAAGCGAGCCTCTGCGTGGCCGACGATGTACTGCATCTCCCGCTCGATGGAATCCTGGTAGAGCGGCACCGGAATTCCCCCGAGCGCCTGCGTGGCCAGCATCGCCCAGTAGAGCTGAGGGCGGTTGTCGCCGACCACCGCCGTCTTGTCACCCCGGGCGAAGCCCAGCGCGGCCAGCCCCAGGGCGATGAGCCGGGCCTGCTCGACGTACTGGGCCCACGTGTGCGATTGCCAGATGCCGAGATCCTTCTCCCGGATGGCGACCTTCCTCGGAAGGCGCTGCGCGTTGCGGAGGGCCAGCTTCGGGAAGGTGTCGAGACCCGGCTCGAGCATCAGGTACGCGTGCGGGTACGGATCGCGCTCGGCCGCGCGAGGCGAAGCTCACCTGCACCGTTGGAGAGAGTCTTCACGCTCGTAAGGCTCCATCAGGAGCACCCGCGCTGGCAGTGGTAGAGTGGCGAGAGTCTAGCCTAGGCCCTCGGGGGTGTCAAGGACTTTGCCCACCAAGACAAGGGTTTACGGCCCCCCAAGGGGTGCCGCAGGAGCGCGCGCCATCGCAGCCGTCTGCGTGATCGCGGCCCTCTGGACTCCGCCGACCGGGCAGGCCCAGTCCGAGCCCGACTGCGCCCGGCCCACCCAGGGCCGCGAGCTGATCGCCCGGCTCCGGCTGAGCGAGATCGAGGGGGCGGAGGACATCCACCGGGCCGCCATGTGGGAGGCCTTCGGCCGGTGCCCCGAAGGCGCCGCCGGCGGCCCCTGCCGGATCACGGAGCGGCAGCGCTTCGAGGCCGAGTGGGAGCGCACGCGCGCCCGGATCGAGGCCAAGTACCGGGCGGTGCTGGGGGACTTCGAGCGGCGGTGCCGGGCGATCATCAGCCGGGCCCGCCCGAGAGGGGTCAGAGCGGCTTCTTGATCATCCGGGCGAGCTCGCCCACCACGCCGCGCCGGAAGGCCAGCACGCAGAGCACGAAGATCACCCCCTGCACGATGGTCACCCAGGCGCCGAGCTGGGCCAGGTAGTGCTCGATCGTGATCAGGAGAAAGGCGCCCGCCACGGGCCCGAAGACGGTGCCGAGCCCGCCCAGGAGGGTCATCAGGACCACCTCGCCGGACATGGTCCAGTGCACGTGAAGCAGGTGGTCTTGCCGGCGCGGTTGGGCCCGATCAACGCGTGGATCGTGCCGCGCCGCACCTGCAGGCTGACGTCCTTGACCGCCACGAAGCCACGGAACTCCTTCGTGAGTCCCCGTGTCTCCAGGATGATGTCGCTGGCCATCAGGCCGCCGATGATACCAGCCGTCTACGGCCTCCGGGGTGGCGGCGGCGGGTAGAAGCGCACCTCGCGCCGCTCGTCCCAGGCGCGGTTGGCCTGCTCCATCTCCCACGAGGTCATGCATTCGCTCTGGGCTCGCACCAGCTCTTCGATCAGCTCGCGCGGGTCCCGGTGGAACGAGGCGTGGAGCAGCCGCTTGGCGTGCCCGGTGGCGGTGCGGGACGAGTGAAACGCCTTCTCGACGACGCCCGCGAGCACCGCCTCCACCCCCTCCGGCTCCACCACCCAGTTGACGAGCCCCATCGCCGCCGCCGCCGCCGGTGTCACATGATCGTTCAGCAGGGTCAGCTCCTTGGCCCGGCCGAGCCCCACGATGCGGGCCAGGCGCAGGATGGAGCCGTCCGGGATGAGGCCGTGCCGGGTCGCGCCCAGGCCGAGAACCGCGTCGGTGGTGGCGATCCGCAGATCGCACGCCACCGCGAGCTGGAGGCCGCCGCCGATCGAGTAGCCGTGCAGCACCGAGACCACCAGCTTGTCCATGTCCTCGAGGCAGTTGAGGGCGCGGATCCAGTTCCGGTAAAAGGCCTCGTCGATGCCGCCCGCCGACAGGACCGTGCGGTCCATGCCCGAGCAGAAGGCCCGACCCGCGCCGCGCACCACCACCACCCACACGTCGCCGTCCCGGGCCGCCGCCTCCGCCGCGTCGGCCAGCTCCGCGGAGAGCGCCCGGTCCAGCGCGTTGAGCACGCGCGGCCGGTTCAGCGTGATGGTGGCCACGCCGTCCCGCGCGGCGTAGAGCACGCTCGGCTCGGCCACGCGCTAGGCCCGCATGCCGAGGATGTCCCGCGCGATGACCATCCGCTGGATCTCGGAGGTCCCTTCCCCGATCTCGGTGAGCTTGGCATCGCGGAAGATCCGCTCGATCGGGAACTCGGTGATGTAGCCGGCGCCGCCGTGGATCTGGAGCGCCTTGGTCGCCGCCCTCATCGCCACCTCGGAGGCGAAGACCTTGGCCATGGACGCCGCGGTCCTGGCCGGGCGGCCGCGATCCTTGAGCGCGGCGGCCCGCAGGGTCAGGAGCCGGGCCGCTTCCACCTCGGTCCCGATCTCGGCGATCATGCCCTGCAGGCCGTTGAACTCGGCCAGGGTCTTGCCGAACGCCGAGCGCTGCTTCATGTACTTGAGCGCCTCGTCGAGGGCCCCCTGGGCGAGGCCCACCGCCATCGCGGCCATCGCGATGCGGCCACCCTCCAGCACCTGCATGGTGTCGACGAACCCCCGGTCGCGCTCCCCGCAGAGGGCGGCGGCGGGCACCCGCACGTTGTCGAGGTGCAGCTCCGCGGTATTGGAGGCGTGCAGGCCGAGCTTGCGGTAGGGCTTTCCGGCACTGAAGCCCGGCATCCCCTTCTCGAGGATGAAGGCGGAGATGCCCTTGTTGCCCCGCGCGGGGTCGGTCACCGCCATCACCACCGTGATCTCCGCCACTCCCGCGTTGGTGATGAAGGCCTTGCTCCCGTTGAGCACGAAGTCCTCGCCGTCCGGGACCGCCCGCGAGCGCATCGCGGCCGCGTCGGAGCCGGAGCCGGGCTCGGTGAGGCCCCACGCGCCCAGGGCCGCGCCGCGGGCCAGCCGCGGCAGGTACTTCGCCTTCTGGTCCGGGGAGCCGAAGAGCGCGATGTGGTTCGTGCAGAGCGAGTTGTGGGCCCACATCGTGATGCCGACCGAGGCGTCCACCCGGTTCAGCTCTTCCACCGCGAGGGCGTAGGACACGTAGTCGAGCGCGGCGCCGCCGTACTCCTCGGGCACCAGGGCGCCCAGGAGCCCGGTGGCCCCGAGCTTGGCCAGGATCTCGTGGGGAAACTCCTGCGTCTCGTCGAAGTGGTGGATCACCGGGGCCACTTCGCGCTCGCCGAAGTCCCGGGCGAGGGCCCGCACCTCCTGCTGCTCGGGGGTCAATTCGAAGTTCATGATGTCCCGCGACCCGCCGATGCTACGCGACCGCCCTGATGTGCTCTCGGACGAAGCGGATGATGTCCTGGGTGGAGGTGCCGGGCGTGAACAGCTCCTTGACGCCCAAGGCCTTGAGGGCCTGGATGTCCTCCTGGGGGATGATGCCGCCTCCGAACACCGCGATGTCGCCCGCACCCTTCTCCTTGAGCAGGTCGAGCACGCGCCCGAACAGGTAGTTGTGAGCGCCGGAGAGCACCGAGAGCCCCACCGCGTCCACGTCCTCCTGCACCGCGGTCGCCACGATCTGCTCCGGGGTCTGGTGCAGCCCGGTGTAGATCACCTCGAAGCCCGCGTCCCGCAAGGCCCGCGCCACGATCTTCGCGCCGCGGTCGTGCCCGTCCAGGCCCGGCTTGGCCACCAGCACGCGCACCTTTCGCTCCGGCATCGTCGCCCCCCCGGTCAGTGTAAGAGCGCCCGCAGGCGCTCCCCCGCCTTCATGATCTGCTCTCGGATGCCCGGCACCAGCTTCCAGTCGAAGCCCTTGCCGTCGTTGTTCCAGCGCGGGATGAGATGCAGGTGATAGTGCAGCACCGACTGGAACGCGGCCGCCCCGTTGGCCTGGAGCATGTTGAGCCCGTCGGGCTGGAGCCCCTCGCGGATGGCCAGGGCCACGCGCTGGGCGGTCGTGATGGCGGCATGGAGATCGGCCACGTCGGCCTCGAACAGATTGGCCGCGTGGGTCTTGGTGATGACCAGGCAGTGCCCGGAGTTGAGCGGGTTGATGTCCATGAAGGCCAGGGTCTTGTCGTCCTCGTAGATCTTCATCGAGGGGATCTGGCCGTCCCGGATCTTGCAGAAGACACAGTCGGTCATCGCAACCCTCCGTCTCGCGCCACTCGGGCCATCCCCGCCCGCTCAGATCGTGAGCGTCCAGCCGTCCGGGTCCGGCGCCTGCCCGTACTGGATGGCCACGATCGCGTCGTAGAGCCGCTGGGTGAGCGGCCCGATCCGGCCGCCGTTGATCACCATCCGGCGGCCCTTGTAGGCCAGCTCGCCCACCGGCGAGATGACCGCCGCGGTCCCCGTCCCCCACACCTCCGCCAGCTTGCCGCGCTCGTGAGCCTCCACCACCTCGTCGATCGAGACCTGCCGCTCGCTCACCTCGAGCCCCCACTTGCGCATGAGAGCCAGCGAGGAGTCGCGGGTCACCCCCGGCAGGATGGTCCCGGTCAGCGGCGGCGTGACGATCTCGTCGCCGATCTTCACCATGATGTTCATGGTGCCGACCTCGTCGAGGTACTTGCGGTGCACGCCGTCGAGCCACAGCACCTGGGTGAACCCCGCGTGCTTGGCTTCGTCGCTCGCGAAGAGGCTGGCCGCGTAGTTGCCGGATGTCTTGGCCCCGCCGACCCCGCCGTCGACCGCGCGGACGTACTTGTCCACCACCAGGATCTTCACCGGCGCCATGCCCTCCGGGTAGTAGGCGCCCACCGGGGACAGGATGACGAAGTAGATGTACGACTTGGCCGGCCGCACCCCCAGGAACGGCTCGCTCGCGATGATGGTGGGCCGGATGTAGAGCGAGGTGCCCACCGTGCTCGGCACCCAGTCGCGGTCGACGTCCACCAGGCGGACCAGCGACTGCAGCGCCATCTCGGGATCCAGCGGCGGGATGCAGAGGCGCCGGGCCGAGCCGTTCATCCGCTCCACGTGCTTCTGGGGCCGGAACAGGCGGATCTTGCCGTCCACGCCGCGGAAGGCCTTGAGGCCGTCGAAGATGGCCTGGGCGTAGTGCAGCACCGCGGTGGCCGGATCGAGCGAGAGCGGCCCGTACGGCTCGATCCGCGGGTCGTACCAGCCCTTTTCCTCCTGGAAGTCGGCCAGGAACATGTGGTCGGTGAAGATCTGCCCGAAGCCCAGATCGGCGTCCTTCGGCCTGGGCTTGCGGGTCGTGGCCCGGTTGATCCGGATTGGCTCGGTCATGGTCGACTCTCCTCAGAAGATGATCGGCTCTCGATAGAGGCCGAACACCCGGCGATACACATCGGCGATCTCACCCAGCGACACGTAGTCCTTCACCGCGTCCACCAGCACCGGCATGACGTTGCGGTTCTCCCGGCACGCCTCGCTGAGCTGGCGGAGCCGCTTGTCGACCCGCGTCGCGTCGCGGGCGGCCTTCACGCGCTCCACCCGCTCGATCTGCTCCCGCTCGATGGCGGGATCGATCCGCAGGTACTCGACCGGCTTCTCCTCGGCCATCACGTACTTGTTGACGCCCACCACCGCCTTCTGCCCCCGGTCGTCCTTCAGCTGGTAGTGGTAGGCCGCGTCGGCGATCTCCTGCTGCGGATATCCCTGGTCGATCGCACGCACGATGCCGCCCAGCTCGTCGATCTTGCGGATGTAGTCCATCGCCTGGGCTTCCATCTGGTCGGTGAGGCGCTCCAGAAAATAGGAGCCGCCGAGCGGATCGGCGGTGAGCGCCACCCCGGTCTCCTCGGCGATGATCTGCTGGGTGCGCAGGGCGACCGTCACCGCCTCCTCGGTCGGCAGGGCCAGCACCTCATCGTAGGAGTTGGTGTGCAGCGACTGGGCGCCCCCCAGCACCGCGGCGAGCGCCTGCAGCGCGACCCGCGCCACGTTGTTGAGCGGCTGCTGCGCGGTGGCCGATACGCCCGCGGTCTGGGTGTGGGTGCGCAGCCGCATGGACTCCGGCTTCTTCGCGCGGAACCGCTCGCGCATCACGGTGGCCCAGATGCGCCGGGCCGCCCGCAGCTTGGCGATCTCCTCGAAGAAATCGTTGTGGATGTCGAAGAAGAACGACAGGCGCGGGGCGAAGTCGTCCACGTCGAGGCCCCGCGCCGCCCCCGCCTGCACGTAGCCGAAGCCGTCCGCGAGCGTGAAGGCCAGCTCCTGCACCGCGGTCGAGCCGGCCTCCCGGATGTGGTAGCCGGAGATCGACACCGGGTTGAAGCGCGGGACGTGCTTGGCGCAGAACTCGATGGTGTCCACCACCACCCGCACCGCCGACTCGGGCGGCGAGATCCACTCCTTCTGGGCGATGAACTCCTTCAGCATGTCGTTCTGCATGGTGCCGCCGAGCTTGTCCCAGCCCACCCCCTGCTTGTCGGCCAGCGCCAGGTACATGGCGAGCGCCACCGACGCGGTGCAGTTGATGGTCATCGAGGTCGTCACCTGGTCCAGCGGGATATCGCGGAACAGCACCTCGAAGTCGGCGAGGGTGGAGACGGACACGCCCTCGCGGCCGACCTCGCCGCGCGCCCGCGGGTGATCGGCGTCGTAGCCCATCAGCGCCGGCATGTCGAAGGCGGTGGACAACCCGGTCTGCCCCTGCTCGAGCAGGTACTTGAAGCGGGCGTTGGTGTCCTCCGGCCGGCCGAAGCCCGCGAACATCCGCATGGTCCAGAGGCGCCCGCGGTACATCGACGGATACGGCCCGCGGGTGTACGGGAACTCGCCCGGGTAACCCAGCTTGTCCTCGTAGCGCCATCCCGCGAGATCCTCCGGCGTGTAGAGCGGCTGCACCGGGATGCCGGAGAGGGTCTCGTAGGGCACGTCGCGCTCGGGCGCGCGCCGCACGAACGGGCGGTAGCTCTCCTCTTCCCACCGCTCCTTGCCGTCGGCCATGGTCGCGATGTCCCCCTCAGGCCACCCGCGCGGCGCCGGCGAGCAGGTGGCGGGCGATGACCAGCTTCTGGATCTGCGACGTGCCCTCGTAGATCTGGGTGATCTTGGCGTCGCGGAAGTGGCGCTCGACCTGGTACTCCTTGATGAACCCGTACCCGCCGTGCACCTGGATGGCGTCGGTGGTGACCCGCATCGCCATCTCGGAGGCGAAGAGCTTCGCCATCGCGGCCTCCGGTCCGAAGGGCATGCCGGAGTCCTTCCGCCAGGCCGCGCGCAGGGTGAGCAGGCGCGCCGCCTCGATCGCGGTCGCCATGTCGGCCAGCATCCACTGCACCATCTGGTGCTGGCCGATCGGCACCCCGAAGCTCTTGCGCTCCCGTGCGTACCCCAGCGCCGCCTCGTAGGCGGCCACCGCGATGCCGACGGCCTGGGCGGCGATGCCGATGCGGCCGGCATCCAGCGCGCCGAGCGCGATCTTGAATCCCTGCCCCGTCTCGCCCAGCCGGTCGGCCGCGGGCACGCGGCAGCGCTCGAACAGGAACTCGGCGGTGTCCGAGGCGCGGATGCCGAGCTTGTCCTCGGTCTTGACCACCGTGAAGCCCGGGGTGCCCTTCTCGACGAGGAAGGCGGTGACGCCGCGGTGACCGGCGGCGCGCTCGGTCTGGGCGAACACGAGCGCCGCGGACGACTCCCGCCCGTTGGTCACGAACACCTTGCGGCCGTCGAGCACGTAGTCGTCGCCGTCACGCCGGGCCAGCGTGCTCTGGTTGCTCGCGTCGGAGCCGGCCTCCGGCTCGGTGAGCGCGAAGCAGCCGATCTGCCGCCCCGCGGCGAAGGGGGTGAGGAAGCGGGCCTTCTGCTCCTCGGTGCCGTGCTTGTACACCGGGTCGCAGTAGAGCGAGTTGTTCACGGACATGATGACCGCGTGGGAAGCGCACGCGCGCGCCACCTCCTCGAGAGCCAGGGCGTACCCCACCACGTCGCCCCCGCTGCCGCCGTAAGCCTCGGGCACCGCGATGCCCATCAGGCCCAGCTCGGCCATGCGCGCGACGGTCTCCCGGGGGAAGCGCGCCTCCCGGTCGATGGCCTCCGCGATCGGGCGGACCTCCTTCTCCGCGAAGTCGCGGGCGAGGTCCCGGATCATCGTCTGCTCTTCCGTGAGGTCCAGGTGCAACCCTTGCTTCCTTTCCGTTTAGTTCTTCGGGCTCTTCAGCTGCGGGGGCCCCGATATGGCCCCCGCACTCCCCCAGGCCGCGGACAACCGTCTCCTTCTTCAAGCTCTTCAGCTGCGGGGGCCCCGATATGGCCCCCGCACTCCCCCAGCCGCGGACAGCCGTTCGGCTTATACTCCGGCGGGTGACTGGGCTCAGCGCGGTGTTCCGGCCTCGCGCCATCGCCGTGGTGGGCGCCTCCGACGATCCCGTCAAGATCGGCGGCCGGCCCCTCGCCTTCCTGCTGCGCCACGGCTATGCGGGCCGCGTCTTCCCGGTCAATCCCGCGCGCGCCACCGTGCAGGGCCTGCCCGCGTTCCCTTCGATCGGCGCGATCCCGGAGCCCGTGGACCTGGCCATCGTGGTGGTGCCCGCCGAGCGCGTGCTCGAGTCGCTGGAGGAGGCCGCGGCCAAGGGCGTGCGCGCGGCCATCGTGTTCAGCAGCGGCTTCGCCGAGGTCGGCGAGACCGGCCGGGTCGCGCAGGCGCGTTTGCGCGAGCTGGCCGAGCGCACCGGGCTGCGGATCATCGGGCCCAACTGCCAGGGCTTCGCCCACCTGCCCTCGCGGCTCGTCGCCACATTCGCCTCGCCGTTCCTCGAGCCCGGCCTCGCCACCGGGCCCATCGCGATGGTGAGCCAGAGCGGGGCCATGGCCGGGATGATCTACGAGATGGCCCGCGCGGCCGGGCTCGGCCTCAACTACTGGGTCAGCACCGGCAACGAGGCCGACGTGCAGGCGGCCGAGATCCTGGGCGAGGTGGTGGAAGACGATGAGACGCGCGTGGCCTGCTGCTACCTCGAGGACGTCAAGGACGCGGGACGCT
>Ga0209640_10002130_pt1 | contig 17176 bp, 13 predicted proteins | sample RifCSP10_1_FD_184018 | JGI IMG/M metagenome (GOLD analysis project Ga0209640, IMG submission 184018) | Soil microbial communities from Rifle, Colorado - Rifle CSP2_sed 10_1 (SPAdes) (version 2) | ecosystem: Environmental > Terrestrial > Deep subsurface > Rock core/Sediment | place: Rifle... | reverse complement strand
TGGATGCGGCATCGAGGTAGCCGCTACTCGCCGCGTGTGCGGAAGAACGGCGAGCGAAAACCGATTTCCGGCGCGCCCGGGGTCCCCGCCGCGCACGCTTGCGCGGTGGGGTGGCGAGCGCCGGCGGCGGCAGCGCGGCATGACGGCCGGCGACGTGACGATGTAGCTCTGAGCCGGCTAAAGCCGGCCCCCACGACCGCAAGTGCCGAGTCGGCTAAAGCCGGTCCCCACGAATCGACGCGGACCGTAACCGCCTTCGCTCTCCGAGCTTCGGCGATCAGGAAGGTCCGCGCCGCATCTGACTGTAAAAAGGTCCGCGCCGCATGTGAGCAGAGGCGAGCCGGCGGTGAAATCGCGATTCAGAACTGGAAGATCGGTTGGTCGGGAGGCAACGCGGCGCCTGACTCCGCCTCGACTTTGCCCTTTGACTCCGCAGTATCGTCTTCATCTCGTCCGTTGACGCCGTGCTTCTTGCGGAGCAGGCCGACGACGTTGCTCACCTCTTTGCGATACGAGGAGGGCGCGTACTTGCCGGCGTAGAGGCTGTTGTAGCCCTCCACCATGTGCGGGAACTCCTGGGCGAGCCAGCGCATGAAGTGATCGCGCGTGCCGCCCTCGAGGAACATCACGTTGCAGCCGACGAAGCGCGCGCCGTGGTCGGCGATCGCCTTCATCGTCCGATCCATGAGCGCGGGCTTGGAGGTGATCCCGGGAACGATCGGGTTCATCAGCACCCCGGCGCGGATACCGGCGTCCGTCAACTCGCGCACCGCGCGCAGCCGTTGAAGCGGCGGGGCGGTGCCGGGTTCGAGCAGCCGCCACGCATCTTCGTCGACGGTCGGAACACTGATGTAAACACTGACCCCGGGTCCAGCGGTGAGATCCGCCAGGACGTCCTTGTCGCGGACGATCATCGGACCCTTGGTGATGACGCCGACCGGATTGCGAAATTCACAGAGCGCCTCGAGCGAGCCGCGCGTCAGTTTGTAGTGCCCCTCGATCGGCTGGTAGCAGTCGGTCGCGGCGCCGACGACCACGTACTCACCGGCCCATGACGGCCCCGCCAGCTCCTTGCGCAGCACGTCGACGAAGTTGGTCTTGACGAAGATGATCGATGCGAACTGGTCGTCGCTGTCGAGCTCGAACTGGGTGTGGTACCGACGCGCGTAGCAGTAATGGCAACCGTGCGTGCAGCCGCGATAGGGGTTCAGCGTCCACTCGAACGGCATTCCCTTCACGCGGTTCAACGCGGAGCGGCAGTACACCTCCTGGTACTTGGCGGCATCGGCGCGCAGAGTCGCCTGGTCCAGCGCTTCCGCGCCCCCCTCTCGTACGAGGTCCGCTATCTGGCGGGTCGTGGGTTTAGGTTTGCCGAGATCGAACAGAAGAAGGGGGAATTCCATGGCGAATCCGACTGTTTCGTCGTATGTTCGCCATGGAGCGTATCACAGAACGCAGGTCAGACGCGGCCGCCCGAGAGGGTCAACACCCGTTCGGGATTGGTGCGATCGAGCCGCACGTTCCGCCACAGGAAATTCCGGGCTGTCCCATCGCTGAAGCGCAGCGTCATGCGCAGGTCGAACGTGAAGTCGTCGTCGCCATCCGGCGCGAGCCGCAGCCGCACCTGGCCACTATCGACGTCGTTGGTCATGAACGGGCCGGATACGGAGAACGCGAATGGGGGAATTGAGGCATGGTCGTCGAACTGTGTGCCGACCGTGTGCATTTCGGCGCCGAGCTCGCCGTTACTGCGGAGCAGCTGAACGGTAAGCGCAGAGTCGGCGTCCTTGCCGTGATCGAGCGTGGTAAACGTGGCTGTCGTCGACGTCAGCGTCGGAAAAGCGCGGGTTTGGACGGTCGTCGACCGGGTCGTCGCGCCGCATCCGGACGCGCCGACGGCAACCGCCGCCGCAAGCACCACAACAACTGTTCGCATAGTTCCTCCTGTCGGGCATCGACAAAGCACGAGTGGTGCCGGGAGGGACAATTGATGGGCTCTGGGCTGTGGGCTCTGGGCGCTGGGCTCAGTCTAGTAGTGGTCTGCGTTGCCAGAGTGCGGCTGGAGAGAGAGCACGTCTGTTCCTCGTGCCGGGATCAATGGACCGAACAGCCGACCTCGAGATTCCGGCGTCGGCCGTGATCAGGCCGTCGTGGAGATCGGATTCGTAGCCAGACACGCTATCCAGCTGAGCTAAGGGCGAGAGGGATAAGACAGACTGCGCGCGCCGGGACATGAAAAAAGCGCTTTCAGCGCGCGCAGACTGCAAATCAAATATAGGCGGCTCCGCGCCGGCCGGAGTACGGCAGACACCGGATTCCGCACTGCCTCCGCTTCATCTATACTGCCTGGCTGTTTCCTGTTCGCTCCTTTCTCCTCTCTTCATCTTTGGGGGATGACATGCGTAGATTGACAATGCTCGCCCTCACCGTGGCGACTGCGCTGGCGTCGGCGGCGTGTTCCCGGCAGACGGGCACGCTCGAGGCGGCCACTGAAACGCTCGGCGCCGCCGAGCTGCGATCGATCGAGTACTCCGGTACGGGCCGCTGGTTCCAGTTCGGCCAGGCCCCGGGTCCCGCGCTGCCATGGCCGCAGTTCGACGTCAGCAGCTTCACCGCCACCGTCGATTACCAGACCCCCGGGGCGCGCGTGGAGATGACGCGCCTGCAGACCGTCGAGCCGGGGCGGGACAGGCCCGCACCCGTCGAGCAGCGCCCGGTCCAGATCGTCAGCGGCAGCTCCGCCTGGAACCTGGCCATGCCGGCCGGCGACGCGCCCCCTGCTTCACAGCCGCAGCCCGCCGCGGTGGAAGAGCGGACAATGGAGATCTGGGTCACGCCGCACGGGTTCCTCAAGGCCGCCGCGGCCAACAACGCCACGTCGCAGCCGGCCGACGGCGGCGCCGAGGTCTCCTTCACGGCCGACGGGCGCCAATACGTCGGCCGGATCAACGCGCAGAACCACGTGGAGCGCGTCCAGACCTCGATCGACAACCCGGTCCTCGGCGACACCCCTGTCGAGCTCGCCTACTCGGAATACCGTGATTTCGGCGGTGTGACGTTCCCGGGGCGCATCCTGAGGATCCAGGGCGGGCATCCGGTGCTGGATATCACCGTCTCCTCGGTCACCGCCAACCCGGCGCTCGACCTCGACGTGCCCGAGACGGTCCGCAGCTTTACACCTCCGGCCGTGAACGTCACGGTCGACAAGCTGGCGGCCGGCGTCTACTATCTGCGGGGCGGGTCCCATCACAGCCTCGCGATCGACCAGTCCGATCACATCGTGGTGGTCGAGGCGCCACAAAACGAGGCTCGTTCCTCGGCCGTCATCGCGAAGGTCAAGGAAACGATCCCCAACAAGCCGATCCGCTACATCATCAACACGCACGCGCACTTCGATCACTCGGGGGGCCTCCGCACGTACGTAGATGAAGGCGCCACCGTCGTGACGCACGAGGCAAACCGGCCCTTCTACGAGCAGGCGTGGGCGGCGCCGCGGACGCTCATGGCCGACATGCTCGCCAAATCGATGAAGGCCGCCACGTTCCAGACGGTCATGGGCCTGCACGAACTGACCGACGGCAGGCGATCGATCCAGATTCACGAGATCACTGGCAACGGGCACAACGACGCGTTCCTGATGATCTACCTGCCGGCCGAAGGGATCCTGTTCGAGTCGGACGCGTATACGCCGGCTGCGGCCAACGCGCCCCCGCCGGCCGCTCCAAGCCCATACTCGGTGAATCTCTACGAGAACATCCAGCGCCTCAAGCTGAACGTCCGGCAAATCGCGGCGGGACATGGTCCGCGCGTCGCCACGATGGCCGACCTGCTGGCCGCCATCGGGCAGCCCGTCGGTACCAACTGAGCCAGGCAGTTTTGCGACCCGGGAGAGGTGGATCCTCGAGGTCCGCCTCTCCTCGGGACTGCATCGCGGCCGGCCCGATCCCCCGTGTCGCGTCGTGACGATGGGGGCGCGCGATCGCTCCCATCTGGTCGTTCGTCTCCAGCGGGGGCAAGTCCCGCCTCGGTAAGCGCCGGAGCGCCGAGTAGCAGGCCGCAGCCGCATAAGGAGACTCGCGCGGGCGTGTCAAGAGCCTCTACGGAGAGAGCCAGTCCGCGGGCCGCAACATGAAGTGAAGCGTGCAGCCTCGTCAGATTTACCACCCGAGCGTCGAGCGGGTCACGTCACGGTGAAGACCACATCCTGTGCACCCCAGTCCGACCAACGGCGAACTCGAGCGCGGCGCTCTAGAGGGGACGCCTGCGCCGCCAGTAGTCGAACAGGTCGTCGAGGGTGCGGTCGAAGGAAATCTGCGGCGCCCATCCGGTTGCCGTGCGCAGCCGGCTGGCGTCGCCGACGAGGATCAGGTCATCGTGCGGACGCAGGCGGGACGAATCGACCTCAATCGTCACGGGGACGCGCGAACGCTGGATCAACGCATCGAGCACCATTCGCATCGTTCGCGCGCCGCCCGAGGCGATGTTGTAGACGGTGCCGGAGAGGCCGCGCTCCATGAGCAGGGCGTACGCGCGCACCGTGTCGCGCACGTCGGTGATGTCGCGCGCCGTGTTCAGATTGCCGACGTGAATCACCGGCTCCATCTCTCCCCGCTCGATGGCGACGATCTGCCGCGTCATCCCCGACACGGCGAACGCCGGGCTCTGCCTCGCGCCGACATGGTTGAACGGACGCGTGACGATCACGCCGATCCCGTCCTCCAGCACCGCCCGCAGCCCCAGCTGCTCCTGCGCGAGCTTGCTGAGGGCGTACGGACTGGAGGGGGCGATCGGAGAGTCCTCGCGGTGCGGCGCGTCGGATCCCGCATAGACGGTGGCGGACCCGGGGATGATCACCCGCGCCGCGCACCCGGCCCGGCGAAGTCCATCGAGCAGGTGATGCGTGGTGAGCACGTTGCCGGCGAGCGGTTTTGCCGTGTCGTGCCAGGAATCCGCGACGTGCGCGTGCCCGGCGCAGTGATACACCGCTGCCGGCCGCAGCGCCTCGAGCTCCTGGCGCACGTGTGTGCCGTCGAGCATGTCGATGCGCGTCCACCTCGCAAGATGCGCCACCTCGGGCGGCGGCTCGGACCGCGCCCAGCCGACGAGATCTCCGGTGCCGGCAAGATGCTCGAGCAGATGGCTGCCTGCGAAACCGGCCGCGCCGGTCACGAGAACAATACTCACGTGCGGCGTTCGTATTGCGTCTGGTAATACGTACGGAAGGCCGGATCCTGCTCTTTGATGGGGCGCCACCACCACTCGTTCCGGCGATACCACTCGACGGTGTCGTGCAGCCCCTTTTCAAAGAGCACCTGCGGCGCCCATCCGAGGGCGCGCAGCTTCGAGGTATCGAGACAGTACCGCCGATCGTGGCCAGGACGATCCGCGACCGGCTTGATGAGCGACATCGGCTTGCCAAGCGTCGACAGGATGCGCTTCGTCAGGTCGACGTTCATCACGTCGTTCCCGCCGCCGATGTTATAGACCTCGCCATTGATCCCCTTTTCAATCAGGAGATCGATCGCCCGGCAATGGTCGTCGACGTGCAGCCAGTCGCGCACGTTCTGGCCGTCGCCGTAGAGCGGCACGGGGATGTCGTCGATCGCGTTGGTGGCAAACAGCGGGATGACCTTCTCCGGAAACTGGTACGGGCCGTAGTTGTTCGATGCGCGCGTGATCACGACGGGCACGTTGTAGGTGGCCCAGTAGCTGTAGGCCAGCCGGTCCGCGCCGGCCTTGCTGGCCGCATACGGATTGCGCGGCTTGAGCTCGTCGGTCTCGAGGCTCGCGCCCGTCGCGACGCTGCCGTACACCTCGTCGGTCGAAATCTGGATGAAGCGCCGGAGCCGGGCCGCGCGCCGAGCCGCCTCGAGCAGCACGAACGTCCCCTCGACGTCGGTGCGGATGAAATCGCCGGCCGCCCGGATCGACCGGTCGACGTGTGTTTCAGCGGCGAAATGCACCACGAGCTCGGAGCGCTCCACGAGCGGCGCGCTCACGGCGGCGTCCGCGATGTCGCCGTGCACGAACGCGTGGCGCGGGTGGTCCATCACGTCGTGGAGGTTCTCGCGGCGTCCCGCGTACGTCAGCTTGTCGAGCGTGGTGACGCGCCAGTCCTGGCGGCCCTCGAGCGCATACCGCACGAAGTTGCTGCCGATGAATCCGGCGCCCCCCGTGACGAGGACCTCAACCATCCTTGCGCGTCCAATCGTAGGGCAGCGTGTCGTGCGGGGCGAGGCGGTATTCGTCAGGTTCGGCGTACCGGTACGGCTCGCTCGGCACGTTCACGACGAGCGCGGTCTCCGGACTGATGCACTTCCAGCCGTGGTACACCAGGCTCGGCACCTGCACCAGCATGGGGTTCTGGACGCCGACAAAGAACTCGTTGACTGCGCCGTTGGTGGGCGAGCCGGGCCGCGTGTCGACGAGCACGAGCTTCACCATGCCCGCGACACACGCGAAATTGTCCACCTGCTTCTGGTGGTAGTGCCACGCCTTTACGACGCCCGGATAGGTGGCCGAGACGTACACCTGCCCGAATGTCGTGAAGACCTCGGTCTCGTCGGCGCGCAGGACTTCCAGCAGCCATCCCCGTTCGTCGGGGATGAGGCGCAGCGGCTTGGTTTTCACGCCCTCGATCCGGGGCGGCTTCGCGACCGTTGTCGAATAGGCTGCCGGGTTTGTCATGTCACCACCTGATGCCGACCTCTGAATTGTCTCCCAGCATGAACCGGTACGCGCTCGGCTTCACCGGAATCCGGTAGATCCGCACGTTCTTGCCAATCAGGCTGTCGATGACGCGGTTCGACAGGTCGCGCACGCACGACCCCTCGAGCACGATGCTGTGCTCGATCTCCGAGTCCCGGATCTCGACGTCATTCCCGATCGACGTGAACGGGCCCACGTAGGCGTGCACGATCCGGGCGCCGCGCCCGATGATGGCGGGTCCGCGAATCACCGATCGTTCCACCACCGCGCCCGCCTCGATGACCACCTTGCCCTCGACACGGCTCTCGGCGTCGATCGCCCCGTCGACGCGCCGCTCCTGGATCTCGAGGATGAGCCGGTTCGCTTCGAGCATGTCTTCCAGCTTGCCCGTGTCTTTCCACCAGCCGTCGACAATCTGGGGCCGGACCGTGAGGCCGCGGTCGATCAGGTCCTGGATGGCGTCGGTGATCTCGAGCTCGTTGCGGAAGCTCGGCTTGATGCGGTCGACCGACTCGAAGACCTCCGGTCCGAACATGTAGACGCCGACAAGCGCGAGATCGCCAATCGGTTCCTTCGGCTTCTCGACGAGCCGGACCACCTTCCCGTCGCGCAGCTCGGCGACGCCGAACATCTGCGGATCGGGCACGCGCGCCAGCAGGATCTGCGCGGCCGGCTTCTCGCGCGCGAACGCCTCCACGAAGTGCGTGATGCCCTTGTTGAGGAGGTTGTCGCCGAGATACATCACGAACGGCTCGTTCCCGATGAACGGCCGGCTGATCTTGACCGCGTGCGCCAGCCCGCTCGGCGCGTCCTGCACGATGTACTCGATGCGCGCGCCCCAGCGGGAGCCGTCGCCCACGGCGGCGCGGATCTCCGCCTGCGTGTCGCCGACGACGATGCCGATGTCGCGGATGCCGGCGGCGACGATGGCCTCGATCCCGTAGAAGAGGACCGGCTTGTTCGCGACCGGGACCAGCTGTTTCGCGCTCGTGTAGGTCAGCGGCCGCAGGCGCGTCCCTTTGCCGCCGCTGAGGATCAGCCCCTTCACGTCAGTAGCCCGAGCCCATCAGGCCGCCAAACGCGCCGAAGAAGTTCGAGAAGGTACCGAGGCCGGCGAGGACGAACGACACGTTGAAGCGCCGATCGGAGGGGATCGGAAAGTCCGATCGGCTCTGGGGAAACTTGAACTTCTGGAACTCCGCCTGGATGCCGCAGCACTGCGCCAGGTACGACACGCCGATGCTCTGGTTCAGGATGCCGGCGCGGCCGATGTCCCATGTCAGCGCGTACGCGCCGCGGGTCCGTCCCTGCAGCAGGTTCAGCGAGGAACTCCACGTCATGGAGCTTTCGGCGCTGGCCGTGGGGCGCCTTCGGTACCGGCTGTAGTTGATCGTCGTGGAGCTGGCGCCGAGCTGCGCCGTGCCTCCGGTGGTAATGACGTGCAGCCCCTCGCCATGCACGTCGTACTCGAACCGCGTCGTCGAATCGAGCCTCGGGCCGGGCGTCACCTTGATGTTGAGTGCGATATCGGAGAGATCCACGGATCGCGAGCGAAAAGAGCTACTCACGTACTGCGTGTCGTTCAGGCTCGCGCGCGCCGTCAGATAGTACGTTTGCTGGACGCCGACGGTCAGGAACTGGACCGTCGATCCGGCTGTTCCGCCGGCCGTGCGGGCCCTGTACAGCAGCCGGTTGTTGACGCCGTACGTCAGGCGCGTCGAACCGCCCGTGATGACATCGCTTGAATCGGCCAGCGTCAGGACGCGCGGTGCGTTGTCGATGGCGGGAATGTACTCGAGCGCGAACGTCGGCTCGATCAGGTGCTTCATGCGCTCGCTGTAGCCGCTCCCGGGGGTGTCCCAGATCTTCGCGAGCACAGGCCCGGTCACGTCGGATCGAAGCGTCAGGTAGCGTCTCGTCAGCGGTTCGGTCGTCACGCGGCCCGCCGCGTCGGCGCTGCGGCTGTAATAAGTGGTGCGGTACGAGGCACTGGTGTTGGCGGTCAGAAAGCTCAGGCGCGAGAGTGCCGCGCGGAGGGTCGGCAGCATGTCGAGCCGTGTGAGGCTCTTGTCGCTCGACACCTTCCCGCCGGCGACGCCCCGATACAGCAGATACGCGTACTCGTTGCTGACCGAGCCGTACACGGGCAGCCCGAACAGGCGCTGCGGCGCGACGGACGCGGTGAGCCGCGGGCTGCTGCCGTACAGCTGCGACGTGTTGGCATCCTGGAATGTCTCGATTCGCTGGAACAACGCGCCGGTCGTCAGCGCGCCCCAGGTGCCGGTGAGCCCCGCCTCGACCGTGCGCGTCGCGTTGGACGCCTGGTAGAGGTCCTGCTGGTAGAGCTGTTTCGTCACCAGGTTTGACGTGTAGTCGATGCGCTGGTGCAGCCGTATCGCGGTGCCGACGGCCTGGTTGCCGGCGCCGTTGATCTGGTAACTCGACGTCGCCGGCAGGATCGTGGTGGACCCCGACTGCGTGAACTCCGCCTGGTGCTGATCCAGGTGATAGAAGCGGACATTGCCGTACGAGGCCTGGCCGGCGACGTAGCGGTACTCGGCGCCCGCGCCCTGGCCGGTCCTTGTGAACCAGTCATGGAAGAACGTCGCGTCGTGGCTCCGTCCGATCGCCCAGAAGAACGCGTTGCTGATCGCCTGGCCGCGCAGCGTCGACGAACCGTACGTGGGCAGCAGGAAGCCGGTCGCGCGCTCGTCTTCCTTGATCGGGTAGTAGAGGATCGGCAGGTACATCAGCGGCACGCCCTTCACGCGCAGCAGCATGTTGCGCGCGATCGCGTAGTCGTTGAGGTTGATGACCACCGAGTCGCTCGTGACTTCCCAGCGCGGCGTCGGCTGCACGCACGTCGTGAAGCCGCCCCGCGTGAGCCGGTAGGATCGCGCGCTGATCTTCTCGATCATGTCGCCGTAGAAGTAGACGTCCGGATCCTGGTTGCCGAACTGCACGCGATCCACGGTGTCGCCGAGCGACATGATGCCCGACGCCAGGTGAAACGTTCCTGTCCCCTCGGTGACGTTGAACTCGACCCGCTCCGCGGCGATCCGTCCTTCCGGGCCCGTGAACACCACGTTGCCGGACGCGACAATGCGAAGAGTGGGCTTGCTGTAGATATCGATCTCATCAGCGAAGAACCGCGTCCCCATCGCGATCTCGATGTCGACCTGTCCCGTGAGCCGGCAATAGTCGGCTGACGGGCACTCGAGACGGTTCTGCGTGTTCTGAAGGATCTGCCCCAGCGGCGAACTATCAGTTGGAACGGCCGCGCCGGGCGCCGGCGCCTGGACCTGCGCGGCGGCGGGTGCGGCGTACACGCAGAGCGCGAGTAGGAAATAAATTCGCGAGGAACCCATCAGGAAGGTGAATCACCGCAGGATAGCACGGCGTCTGAGGGCGTCGCGAACCGCGCCGACCAGGAAGATGGAGCCGGCGACGCAGACAGAGTGGCTGGTGGCGAGCGCCAGTGCGACCGCGGCGGATGGATCCGCGTCGGTGCGCACGGGCACGCGCACGCCCATGGCCGAGATGCGCGCCGCGAGATCGCGCGCGGGAATGGCGCGCGGCGTCGGGGCCGCCGTGGCGACAACCGACGACACCGCCGGCAGCAGCGCGGCGAGGATGCCTTCGATGTCCTTGTCGCGCATCACGCCGATCACGAGCGCCGGCCGCTCCGGATGCCGCGCCTGCAGGTAGGCGGCGAGCGCGCGCGCGCCATCGACGTTGTGCGCCGCGTCGAGCAGCACCTCGCGGCTGTCCTCGACGCGAATCAGTTCCAGGCGGCCGGGCCAGTCCACCTGCGTCAACCCGCGCTCGATGGCCTCTCGCGGCACGGCGATGCCGCGGCGCCGGGCCGCTTCGAGCAGCCGGACCGCCACGCGGGCATTGCCCACCTGGTGCTGGCCCCGGAGCGCCAGCGAGAGGGGCCCGTAGCGGTCTTCCGGCGTCTCGATCGTGAGCTGACCGCCATCGACGTGATTGCCCGTCACCCGCGCGTCAGCGTCGGCATCGATGAGGCGGGCCGCCTGTTCCGCGGCGACGCGCGCAGTCACGGCGCGCGCCTCCTCCGGCAGGGCGCCGATCACGACGTCCATGCCGGGCTTGATGATCCCGGCCTTCTCGAACGCAATCGCCTCGAGTGTGTCGCCGAGGTGCTGCTGATGATCGAAGCCGATGGAGGTAATCGCGCCCGCCACCGGCGTGATGACGTTCGTGGAGTCGAAGCGGCCGCCGAGGCCAACTTCGATCACCGCCACCTCCACCCCCGCGCGCCGGAACAGCTCGAACGCGATGGCCGTCGTCGCCTCGAAGAACGTGGGATGGACGGGCAGGCCGCCGTTGGCGATCAATTCGTCGGCGCAGTCGAGCACGGCGTCGGCCGCCCGCTGCAGCGCGCCGGCGCTGACGGGCGCGTCATCGATGACAAACCGCTCCGAGAGATCGACCAGGTGAGGAGAGATGTAGCGGCCGGCGCGAACGCCTGCCGCGACCAGGGCGGTGTGGGCCATCGCCGTGACCGATCCCTTGCCGTTGGTCCCGGCGACGTGGAGCGACGCGAACGATCGCTCGGGATGGCCGAGCGCCGCGCATAGCTGTGAAATATTGTCGAGCCCGAGCTTGATGCCGAACGTCTCGAGCGCGAAAAGCCGGTTGAGCAATTTAGCCCGGGGTATCAGCGTCGACGGCGCCCGCCACCGCCAACGGAGGCTCGATGACCGGAGCGGGCTGCGCGCCCATGAACGGCAGCACGCGTCCGAGGACGTTCTTCATCTCGCGGCGATCGACGATGAGATCGACCATGCCATGCTCGACCAGGAACTCGCTCCGCTGGAACCCTTCAGGCAGCTTCTGCCGGATCGTCTGCTCGATCACGCGCGGCCCTGCGAAACCGATGAGCGCCTTCGGCTCGGCGATGTTCAGGTCTCCCAGCATGGCGAAGCTGGCCGTGACGCCCCCCGTGGTCGGGTCGGTCATGATCGAGATGAAGGGCAGGCCGGCGCGGTCGAGGCGGGCGAGCGCCGCCGACACCTTGGCCATCTGCATGAGCGAGAGCGCGCCTTCCATCATCCGCGCGCCCCCCGAGCAGGAGATCACGAGCAGCGGCTGGCGCCGCTCGAGCGCCATCTCCACGGCGCGCGCGATCTTTTCGCCCACGACGACCCCCATGCTGCCGCCAATGAACGAGTACTCCATTGCGGCGATGACGACGTTGACCCCGTTCAGGCGCCCGGTCGCGACGATAACCGCGTCCTTGAGGCCGGTGGACTTGATCGTCGCCTTCAGCCGGTCGCGGTAGAGCTTGGTATCGGCGAAGTGCAGGGGGTCGTTCGAGGTCAGGTCGGGGAAGTGCTCGGTCCATTCACCGTCAAAGAGCGCCCGCAGGCGGTCGGCGGCGCTTATTCGAAAATGATGCGCGCACTTCGGACAGACGTGCAGGTTCGTCTCAAGGTCCTTGTTGTAAAGGATTTGCGCGCAGTCGGGACATTTGACCCACAGTCCCTCGGGCACCCGGCTGGGCTTCTGCGCCGTGGCGGATGCCATCGGCTTCCGGGCCTTCTTGAACCAGGCCATCGCAGGACATTACCGCAGGTAAAAACGCAAAAGTCAAAAGCAAAAAGTAGCGGCCTCGGTCGCCGCTAAAGATTGGTCCGTGGCACGTAGTAGCGGGTCCCCCGGTTCAACGACCGGATCTGGCGCAGCAGGTCCTCCACGGCGGCGTCGCTCGTGGCCAGGTCGAGCTGCGACGTCTCCACGACCAGGAGCGGCGTGGTGGAGTAGTGAAAGAAGAAGTGCTGGTAGGCCTCGTTCAGCTCCCGGAGGTACGGCGCTTCCGGCTGCGGCGACTCGTCATCGGCCTCCTTCGACCGATCCTTCAGCCGTCGCACGAGGACGTCGGTCGGCGCCTGCAGGTACACGACAAGGTCTGGCGACGGCACGTCGCGCGCGAGCAGATCGTAGAGCCGTTGATAAATGAAGAGCTCGTTGTCGTCAAGGTTGAGGTAGGCGAAGATCTTGTCCTTGTCGAACAGGTAGTCGGCGATCGTCGTTTGCGCGAAGAGGTTCGCCTGGCGTAGTGAGATCTGCTGGCGGTGCCGGTTCAGCAGATAGAAGAGCTGGGTCTGCAGCGCCGCGCCGGGGCGCCCCGCATAAAAGTCCGCCAGGAACGGATTCTCGCGCTCCTCGAGGACCGCGGCCGCGTCGAGCCGCGCCGCGAGGCGGTTGGCAAGCGCGGTCTTGCCCGCACCGATCGGTCCTTCGATGGCGATGTACTGAAACGACATGTGCGGTGATGCGCCGATGCTATCATTCGGCGCAGGATGGGCAAGGCACAAGTCACAAGGCTCAAGTCACAAGTCACAACAACGCGACAAGGTTGTGACTTGGGTTTTGTGACTTGGATCTTGTGCCTTGGCGCGCTGAGCGCGTCATGCGCCAGCGCGCCAGTGGCGCCATCCGTCCCCGAGCCTCCCATCGTCACTTACGTCGACAAGCTGTCGTGGATCGTGCGTCTCGAAGACCAGCGCATCCTCCGCGATCCGAATCCACCGCCGCCCGTCATCATCGTTCCGGCGACGCGCACGCAGCCCCAGATCGTCGCGCCCCCTCCACCCTCCGATCTGATTCGCCTCCTGAATGACGGCGAGGCGCGCGTTCGCCGCCGCGCCGCGCTGGCGGTCGGCCGGGTCGGGCTGCCCGAGGCCGTCGAGCCGCTCACGAAGCTGTTTGCCGATGACGAGCCCGACGTGCGGCAGATGGCGGCGTTCGCGCTCGGATTGATCGGAGATCCCGCCGGGCGTCCGGCGCTGCAAATGGCGCTCGCCGACATGAACGCGCTGGTGCAGGGTCGCGCGGCCGAGGCGCTCGGGATGATCGCCAACCGCGCCGACGCCGATGCGGTGAGCGCGATGGTCCGCACGCACATCGCGGCCGGCGCCCTGGGCGGCATCGACGCCGACGATCTCACGTCCCCCCAGATACCGCCGGCCGAGGCCGTCCGGCTGGGTCTGTACGCGCTCGTCCGGCTCGGGTCGTACGAGGCGCTGGCGGCGGCCGCGCTCGACGCCAAGTACCAGGCCGTGTCGACCTGGTGGCCCGTGGCGTATGCGATTCAGCGGTTGCCGGACCCGCGCAGCGGGCCCGCGCTCCTGGCGCTGCTCAATACCCCGGGCCGCTACACGGCGGCCTTTGCGGCGCGGGGGCTGGGGGCGATCAAGTCGGCGGCGGCCGCGGCACCGCTGCGGGAGATCGTGGAGCGGCGTGCCGCCCATCAGGCCGTCGTCATCCAGGCCCTGCGCGCGCTGGCGGCCATGAACGACACCAGCTCGGCGCCCGCCGTCGCGAAGATCGTGGTCGACTCCAGGGCCGCGCCCACGCTGCGGCTCGAGGCGATGACGGCGCTTTCCGGGCTCGCCGCCCCTGACAGCCTCGACTTGATGCTCGATCTCGTGTCGGACCCATTGCCCGAAGTCCGCGCGTTTGCCATCCGGACGCTCGCCCGCATCGACCCCGACGCCTTGCTGACGACCCTGTCCGGGCTCGATGCCGAGCGCGACTGGACGGTCAGAGCCGCCGAAGCCAACGCGCTGGCCACGCTGCCGCCCGCGCGAGCGCAGGCCCGGCTGCAGCTCCTGCTCCAGGATCGCGACGTTCGCGTCGCGTCCGCGGCGACGAGCGCGCTGATCTCATCGAAGGCCCCGGCATCCGACGCGGTGCTGCTGGAGCGGCTGAAGGCGGATGATTTTGCCGTCCGCGCGGCGGCGGCACGTGGACTTGCAGAATTGAAGCTCACCGCGGCATCGGCCGCGCTGGTGCAGGCGTACCGCGCGAGCCTCGGCGACAGCACCTACGTGGCGCGCGGTGCCATCCTGGAGGCGCTGGCGCAGCTGGACGCGGCCGCCGCGCGGCCCCTGCTCGAGGAAGCGCTCCGCGACAAGGACTGGGCCCTTCGCGTGAAGGCGGGCGAGCTTCTCCAGCAGAACGGGGCGAACGCCGCGGCGACGCAGGCCGCCATCCGGCCGGCCATCGCCGGAAGGGCGATCGGCGAGGCGGAGTGGCAGGGACTGGTGAACCCGCAGTTCTCGCCGCATGCGTTCATAGAAACCGACCAGGGCACCATCGAAATCGAACTGGCGATCCTGGACGCGCCGCTGACGGTGGGGAATTTCATCGCGCTGACGCGCAAGGGGTTCTTCGACGGCATGGCCATCCACCGCATCGTCCCGGATTTCGTCGTGCAGGCCGGCGACCCGCGGGGCGACGGCGAAGGCGGCCCCGGCTACAGCATCCGTGACGAGATCAACATGCGGCCCTATCTGCGGGGCACTGTCGGCATGGCGCTCGACTGGGCCGACACGGGCGGCAGCCAGTTCTTCATCACGCATTCACCGCAGCCGCACCTCGAGGGCCGCTACACGGTCTTCGGGCACGTGGTGGCGGGGGTCGACGTGCTGGATCACCTGGTGCAGTGGGACGTGATTCGCCGCGTGACGATCTGGGACGGGGTGACACCGCCGCCCGTCAAGCAATAAAAAAAGGGGACGCACAAAAACCGTGCACGTCCCCTTTGTGGCGAAACCGGCGGAAGTTATCTCTTCTTCGCCGCCTTCTTTTTACCGCCTTTAGCCTTCTTCGCCATCTGTAATCCCCCCTTTCGGTGGTTGTGGATTGCGAGTGATTCGCCCTGCGACCCGGCGCACTCTGCCGCCTGGCACGTCGGCCCGGGCGCTGGCGTTCTCGCTTCGCGGGCTTCTCCCGGCGCACCTCGGCGCCTGAGGAGAGCAGCAACTTGGACAGCTAGAAAAAAGGGGTGCTCCATCCGGGCACCCCAAAGGCATTCGAAGAACTAGCGCTTCTTGGCAGCCTTCTTCTTCCCGCCGCCCTTTGCCTTCTTCGCCATTGTTTTCTCCTCAGGTTGTTGTGACTCAGCCTCCAACGGCCTTCCTGGCCGTCACAACGGGTGGGCTGAGCCATCCACCCTCATACCAGATGTAGATTATGGGTGAGATTTTTTTGATGTCAAGCATAAAAGCGCGCTTGTTGTCAAAAAAACACGCGTTGGAACCAGGTCCAACGTCACCGTCTCTGTCAAGTCGCCCGCCTTCGCGCTCCGCTACGGCGAGGCAAGAGGGTCTGAGTGATGTGTCGGATGAACGCGCGACGAACTTCACCGCTGCGCGCGTAGCGCCGCGCGCGCGCGCAGCGCGATGCGCAGCGGATCGTCGCTGCCGGCTGCGGTGATGGCGGCTCGGTACGCCGCTGACGATTCTGTACGCCGACCGAGGTGCTCGAGCGCGTCGCCGAGCTGCAGTTGCGCGCGGGCAACGGCCCCAAACGGCGCTGCCGGGCGCGAGGCGATGACCGCGCGCAGGTGTGCGAGCGCCGCCTCGCTCTGGGAGAGCTGGTCGAGTTGAGACGCGACCCCGAGGCGGGCGCTGACCTCCGCCATCTCGGGCTCCTCCACCTCTCGCCGCCGCGCCGCATCCAGCAGCGCCTGCCACGTGCGCAGGCTGGCGGCGGTGTCGTCGATATAAAAGTCCTGGATCTCAGCCGCGGCCTGGCGGAAGTGCGGGTTCCGCGGATGACGCCCGGTCAGCCCCGCCAGGTATTCGAGCGCGCGCGGATACTGCTTCTCATACCAGACGTAGACGATGTGCAGCTGGTAGTCGGCTTCGTCTCGTACGAGGAGTCCGCCGGCGCGTGCCTTGTGCATTTCGTCGAGCCCTCCCACGCGGTCGCCTCCCGGCAGGAACAGCAGCCACCGCAACATACGGGCTGCCGCCGGCGCGACCGCCGCGTAATAGTGGTAGAGGCCGATTCCGAAGTAGGCGTCGGCCATCGACGGGTCGAGCGCGACCGCGCGCTCCAGCGCCTCCTTGATGCGCCCACCATCGCGCGCGGCGGCCAGGCGCGCGCCCCGCAGCACGCGCAGCTGCACGCGCGCGCCGTAGGCCCCTCCCAGGTAGAACCAGGCTTCCGCACGCGCCGGATCGCGCGCGGTCCACGCTTCCAGGGCCGCGATGGCGGCCTCGATGCGCGACTCGAACGCGGCATCCCGGGTCCGGCTATAGGGGTCAAGCTGGATCTGCCACCACAGGCTCACGGCCTCGAGAAGCTGGCAGGCTTCTCTCGGGGCTGGATCACACGTCCGCGTCAGAAGGGCGGGGACGTCCTTGAAACGGGCATCGAAGATGGCGTCGTATGCGCGGCCAATCTCGGCCGCGGCGGTCAGTCCACGGATTGGCGGCTGCTGGGCGTCAGGCGATGCGACGAAGAGCGCGAGCACCACCGCACCCCGCACCATCGCACCGCCGCACCGTCGCACCGCTATCACCTGATGCTCGTGCGAAGGCGCTGCTTCTCCTCGTGGCGCTCCAGGGCAAGGGCGATCAGCCGGTCGAGGAGCGCAGGATAGGGCAGTCCAGACGCTTCCCACATCTTGGGATACATGCTGATGGTG
>Ga0209640_10002129_pt1 | contig 17185 bp, 10 predicted proteins | sample RifCSP10_1_FD_184018 | JGI IMG/M metagenome (GOLD analysis project Ga0209640, IMG submission 184018) | Soil microbial communities from Rifle, Colorado - Rifle CSP2_sed 10_1 (SPAdes) (version 2) | ecosystem: Environmental > Terrestrial > Deep subsurface > Rock core/Sediment | place: Rifle... | reverse complement strand
AGCGTTCGGTGGGTCGCCGCACGGTTACGAGGTTTGGTCAACCCGCTACGTGCCCGGAACGGGTTGGGGCGTTGCCACGTTGGCGGCAACCACGGCCAAGCAGGAGAATGTCAGCTTCGCGGGCTCTCTCGACCTTGCCGTCGACCCAAGCGGGAAGGCAGTCCTTGTATGGGACCAAGGAACGCAGAATGGTACCTGGAGCGTCTGGGCGAACCGATTCATCCCTGGGTCGGGATGGGGGATTGCAACCCCGCTCGAGGGGGAAAACGCGGGGTCCGCGTTCGGGCCCCAAGTGGCGGTTGACTCGAACGGGAACGCGGCGGCGGTGTGGGAACAATGGGATGGAATCCGCAATCGTGTCTGGGCGAACCGATTCGTCCCCGGTTCTGGATGGGCGAAAGCCGCGGGGATCGGAACAGACGGCCGGGAGGACTCCTATTCGCCCCGTTTGGCCGTCGGCTCGGGAGGGGGCGCCACCGCCGTGTGGATCGAGGAGACGCAGGATACCTTGCGCCGCTGGAGCATTTGGTCAAACCGTTTCGTCCCGGGTGTTGGGTGGGGGAATGCAACCCGAATCGACCTGAACGATGAGGGGTACGTGGAAACGGCCGAGGTCGCGGTTGACGAGTATGGCAACGCCATCGCGCTCTGGGCACAACTCGACGAAGGGCCCTTTTCCATCTGGTCAAACCGGTACTCTCTGACAGCCCGCGACGACATCGACCCCACCGTGACGATTAGTCCTCTGCCCACCCTGATTCCCCCGGGACGCCTCCCAGTGCGGGGCACGGCCTCTGACGAGGTTCGAGTGACCAAAGTTGAAGTCCGGCTAGACCAGGGCCCTTTTTTTCCCGTGACGGGCACCACCGAGTGGTTCGGCGAACTGAATGTAACGGTTGGACCGCACACGATCACAGTTCGGGCAACGGCAACGTCCGGCCGCTTGGCCGAGAAGACCGTGTCTTTCACCGTCCAACCGGACCTAACGCCGGCGCCAATTGGCCCGCCATCCGTGGCGGGGGTCGCGGCGGACGCCACGTTCTGGCCTTTCCTTGCCATCGCGGTTGCGGGCGCCATCTCCTATGTCGAATCCGACCGGCTGCGCCGAGCCCGGCCACCACAGAAAATGGTGCGGCCACAACGAGAGACGGGCCAGCCGTAGGCCCATCCGCCGCGAGCGCCCCGGGGGATTCGAAGGGCCCCTCACGCCCGCGCGATCCGCGTCCCCCTCACCGGCGCCGGTGTGGCGGCGGCCCCCTGCGGCACGAGGATGAGCCCCGTCGGGTCCGCAAGCAGCGCGGGCCCGCGCGTGGGCGCCTCCTCGGAAAGCGCCCCGGAGGGCACGACGCGCAGCTCGAGCGCCTGTTTGGCTCCCGGCAAGACCACCTGCCGCGTGTCTGGCGCCGCGAGCGGCGCGGCAAGCTCGGGGAACTGGATTTCCCGGTCGAAGGCCGCGGGGTAGACCTCGACCTCGAAGGTGATAGGCCCGCCCAGAGGCGCCGCTTTAAGCAACCCCTCGACCCCTTTCATGATCGACTCCGGGTCGAGCACGGGGAAGATCCCGTGCGCCCCCTTGCTTCCGGCGATCCAGGCGACGGCAGCCAGCGAGTCGCGGTGGAGCCCGCCCTCTTCGAGGTCCGCAACGCCGGTCCGCAAGAGGCCTTCGAGCCCGCGCAGGGCCTGCTCGACCGTGAGCCCTCCAGGCGCGGGGCTCAGCGTCTCCGCGCCGCGGGCGGCGCGCGGCGCTTTGCGCGCGACAAGCGCGGCGCAAGCACCGAAGGCGGGCGGGAGGAACACTTCGTCGAGGCCGGCCTGCAAACCCGCCAAACCGGCGAGTGCGCCGGCAAGGGGTCCCGAGAAGACTCCCGTCTTTGCTCCCGCAAACGTAAGGCGCAGCCTCGTGCCGAGCCTCCCGGCAAGCGCGTCCATCGCCTTGCCGACGGCGGCCTCAGGCGCTTCGCCGAGCCATCCGGCCACCGTCGTTGCCGCGTCGACGGCGCCTTCCGCATCGGAAAGCCCGGCGGCCGTCAGAATCGCACGGACCGGCAACGATCCGGCCGGGGCCCGGTCGTCGGCGACGGTGAGCGCCCCGCGTTCGAGGAACATCCGGCTCTCCGCGCCAATGCCGATGCTCTCGATGTGGGCCCCCATGAGCGCCGAATCGAAGGACTCGCCCGCCTTCCGGTTCGGGAGCCTTGCAAGCGCGGTGGACGTCCCGTGCATCGACCCCGCCGCGATCGGGCCCTCCCCCGGCAGCTCGCGCGCGTAGGCAAGCGCGCCCGTGAGCGAGAGGATCGGGAGGCCCCGGAGGACGGCATAGGGGTGGCGCTCGGCGAGGCTCGAGGGGACGGCGGTCCCGTCAAGCGAGGCGAACCAGACCTTCGTGCCGGCCCGACCGAGCCCCTCGCGCGCGCCCTCGGCCGCTTCGCGCACAAGCGGCAGGATCGCGGCCGACACTGCAGTTTTCTCGAGCGGCTTCTCCGCCGTCCCCCAGAGGGGTCCGATGTCCGAGGAGAGCAGGACGGGGACGCCCGGGAGCGCGTCGCGAAGCGCGCGCTCGGCTTCGCGCTCGTCCGAGGAACGGGAGGGTGCGCCTCGAAGCGCGATCGCGATGGCGCGGGGCTCGAGCGCCCTTGCGCGTGCGACCACGGTCGCGATGCGCTCTTCCCACGAACGCCCCTCGCCAAGCGGGACCGTGTTCTCGTCGGGGATGAGGCTCCGTACGAGGCGCCCGCGCGCTTCCTCGTCATAGGGCTGCGCCTTGCCCGTTTCCTCCGGCGAAAGGGCTAGCAGGACCTGCCTAGCGCTTGCATGGAGAGGCGGCCAAAGGAGCGAGCCGTCGAAGGCGATCACGACCTCCAGGCCGGTCGCCGAATCCTCCGCGGCAAGGGCGAGGCGCGCCTCCGATGCGGCCTTGGAAACCGAGTCCCCGAAGGTCGGCCCGAGGGGGACCTCGCCGAGCAGAAGGGTGTGGGTGCTCTCCGGCTGCACGGCCCAAAGCGTCCGGTGCCACCGGACTTCGATGGTGACGGTGTTCACGGCCTTGAATGGGGTTTTTGGCTATAAGGGGGGCAAAGGCCAGGCAGTCTGGAGAGTGCCTTTCCCAGTTCTGCGGACGGGCCCAGGATCCTTAAATACAAGATTAGCATAGTGAGGCTATGTAAGCAGTGATGAAAGGCCCATAGCCTTGACGAGCTGCCCCAAAGAACGGAGACTGGACACATGCAAACGAACACGATTGGACGAACACGCCCGCGCGCGGGGCTTGCCGCGCTTCTTGCCGCACTCACGCTTGCCGGGAGCCTCGCTTTCAGCCTTACGGCGGCCGCCGCTGAAACGGCGCCTCGCCCCCTCATTGACATGATCAAGGTCGAAAACGGCACGCGCTCTTCGCTCGACGGCGGCGACTACCTCGTCGTGCGCGTAGGCGACCAAGCCTTCGGCGTCGTTTACGGCTCCGAGGACCACCCGAACGCGGCCGTAACCCTCTTCACGGTCTTCACGCGCTCCCTTGGCACCGCGACCGTCACCGACGAGGACTCGGGCAAGGTCATCGCGGAGAACCGCTCGATCCCCGTGCGCACGCTGATCGCGCAGCGCCTCGACGCGGCCTTCGAGTTCCGCGACCTCAACGGCGACGGGATCTTCAACTTCCGGCCGAACACCTCGACGCGCGACCCCTTCGACATCGCGGCCTCCGAGTTCCTCGTGAAGGGCGTGGACCTGCGCGGCGACTGGAACCTCACGGACTTCGAGATCGTCGAGGTCTCCGCGGGCGAGGTCCACATCAACTTCGCGCTTTCCATGATGGACGTCCCGTACAAGCCCCTCGAGATCACCCTCGGCGGGCGCCGCGTCCTCGACAAGGTCGAGTTCGCCGTCCACCTCGTCGTGACGCGCGAGCGGATGCACTCCGAGGACATCCCGCACTTCAACGCGACGGTCGACCGCACGGACGGGCGCCGCATCCTCACATCCATGGCGCCAGCCGGCACGGTCTCGGGCTCCTGGTGGTCGACGCGCGCAGTTTTCAAGGTCGACCACGACATCGTCGGCTGGGACTTCGCGCCGCCCCGCGAGTTCGTGGGCTCGAAGCTCATGCTGCACACGGTGTTGCTCTACCTCAACGCGATCGACGTGCGCGCGGCGCCCTGGCTTACCGAGTCGGCCCTTGCAAACTCGCGGGCCGGCGAGGCGGAGATTGGCGCGGAGAGCGGGACCGCGGACTCCACGAACGCCACGGTCACCGTGTCGCGACCGGTCGCGGAATTCCGCCCGGCCGACAGCGTGGGCCTTCGTGACCACTGGCACCGCGTCGGGCGGCTCGTTTGGGTCTCGGACGCCGACGTTTGGGCCAACGAGTCCTCGACCGACCCGCAGCACGCGCGCGTGCGCTTCCAGGTGCTCGGCGGCGCCGCGTTTGCGCTGTCGTACGACGGCACGCTCTACCGCGGATTCGTGCTCCACGGCGGCTTCATCTACCCCGCCGGGTACCGGATCTACCACGACCCCCAGCTCGAGTCCGCGTCGGTCGAACTCGACGCGTCGTCGCAGCTGCCCGGGCTCATCAACGCCCTCGTGCTGGTCGGCGAGGTCGGCCTCGCGACGGCCGCGGCGCTCGGCGTGCTCTTCGTCGCCGCAAAGACCTCGTCGAAGGCCGCGCGGTCGCGCGCGGTGGCCGAGGCCCGGCGCCTCGAGGCGCTGAAGCAGCGGTACACCCTGCCTTCCGCGGACGGCGGCCCCAAGGGGGGAAGCTGAATTGGTCCTCTGGAAGCGCGTCGTCCTCACCCCTCGCGTCTTCGCGGCCCTCGCGTCCCCCGAGCGCATCCGCGTCCTGCGCGCGCTTGAGGAGCGCAACATGACCGGCACGGAGGTCGCCTCGCGCCTCGCGCTCTCGAAGAGCACGGCCTTCAAGGAGCTCTCGAGGCTCGAGGAGGCCCAGCTCATCGCGCGCGTGGAAGGGAACCGCAAGTGGGTCTACTACCGCCTCACCGAGATGGCGCGCCGGATCCTGCACCCGGAGGACGTGATCATGACGTTCGCCTCCGAGGCGGAAGCGGCGGCGGCGCTCGGCGAGCTCACGCACCTCCGGTCCCCCGACGGAGAGGGGGCGTAAAGGCGCGCCCCGGCGGGGGGCTTGCCCCCGCCGGACCACGCTCGCGTTTAAGACGCCGGGGGAACTTCGCGGAAGCGCCTACGATGCCGGAAAAGCCCTGGACCGCGGAGCTCAAGAAGGGGACGGTCCAGCTGGGGATCCTCGCGCTGCTCTCGGAAGGCCGCCGCTACGGTTTCGAGATCATCGAAGAGCTGAAGGGAAAGACCGGCGGGTACCTCGACCTCAAGGAGGGGACGCTCTACCCGGCGCTCCACCGGATGGAGAAGCAGGGGCTCCTCGTGTCCGAGTGGGTGCTTAAGGAGGCCGGCGCCCCCCGCAAATACTACTCGATCACGCCGGAGGGCGTTCGCTCCCTTGGCGAGGCGCGCGTGCAGTGGAAGCAGATGGTAAGCGGACTTGAGGCCGTCATCGAGCCAAAGGGGCAGGGCAGGAAGGAGGGCAACGCGTGAGCGGTGGGCAAGGGGCGGGCCGCCGGGCGGCTTCGGTGGGCGAGTACGAGAAGCGGCTGCGCGGCGCGATGCGCCTCATGAAGGGCGCGACCCGCGACGCGGTCGCCCGCGAGATCCTCACGGGCATTGACGCCCAGGTGAAGGCGCAGGGCGGCGACTTTGCGCGCGTGGCCCCAAGCCTCGACGACCCCGCATGGGTCGGCCTGCAGATGTCCAAGGTGTACGGGGTGGCCCCCTGGGTGAAGGGGGCCGTCCTTGCGGGCGCCGCCCTGCTCGCTGCGCTCACAGTCCCCGGCGTTGTCTCGCAGCCCTCGGAGGGGCTGGGGGGCCTTTTCGTCGCGCTCGCCGCCTTCGCCGCCCTCGTCGGGCTGCTCTTTTGGGGCGGCTCGAAGGTGGGCGTCCTCGCGTCGGCCCTTTCGGCGGGCGCCGCCGCTTCGGTCCGCGTCCTCGTCTTCTACCTGCCGCAGGCCGACGTGTCGCCGGCCTCGGCCGCCACAGTGGGCGAGGTCGCGCTCTTCGGGATCACCACGGCCCTGCTCGTCGTCGTGGCCCTTGCGCCCTCGCTCGCGCTCCGCCTGCAAGGCGGCGGAAAGGAGCCCTGAGGGGCGGCACCTCCAACTTCGGGCCTGACGCCCGGAAAACGTTGATTTAGCGCGAGGCGTGCAAATGGCAAAGGCTTCGCGGGGGCACCCGATGAACAACACAAGGCAGGGCGTGGAGCGGCTCACCGCCGCCGAGGGGTTTGCCGCCGTCCTCTTCGGCGCGGTCGCCTCCGACGGGAAGGTCACGCACGGCGAAGCCATCGAGCTTGCGCAGGCCCTTGCGAGGACCTCGATGTTTCGGGGGCTCACGGAAGGGCAGATGCGCGCGGTGCTTGCGCGCGTCCGCGCCCTCTACGGCGCCAAGGGGCTTGACGGCCTGCTGGCCGCCGGCGCGCCCGCGGTCCCCGCGGACCTCCGCGAGACGGCCTTCGCCAACTGCGCGGACCTCGTCTTTGCCGACGACCGCCTCTCGCAGGAGGAGGAAACCTACCTCAAGAGGGCGCAAGCCGCCCTCGGCGTCGGCGACGGGGCCGCATCGAAGATCCTCGACGTCGTGCGGACGCTCAACAAGGGGTAGGGCCGCCCCGGCCTCTTACCTCTTCGTCGCCCGCACGATCTGCTCGACCCCGCAGGAGACGCAGCGGCCCATGCCGTTCCCCAAGTCCATCACGCCACCGCCGCAGTTCTTGCACACGCCGACGAGCGTCATTGCCGAGGAGGCCCCCGTGGGCGCCCCGCGCGGCGCGCGCGGCGCGCGGTGCGCGGCCTGGGCGGCCGCGGGCGCGCCCACCGCCGATGGGGTGTACCCCCGCGTCGGGTCGTAGGTCGACCCGCTGTTCGCGTCCTCGACCGTCTGCACGATGACTTCGGTGGGCGGCGCGGCGCCGACGGCCTTGCGCCGCAAGTAGATGTAACCGACCGGCACGGCGGCCCCCACGACGACGACAATGCCGATGAGCGCCTGGATGAGCCCCTCCCCGCCCGTCGAGGTCGGGTTCTCGCCGGTGGGCACCGGCTCGACGACCTCGTTGATTTGGATGTGCATCCCCAAGGGATAGGAGATCGAGCCGTTCTCCCCCGAGCGGAAGTCGAGCGTCAGGTCCTTGAGCCCGGTGCCCGCGTCGCGCGCGACGATGACCTGGAACGTGAACTTCGCCGTCGAGTTGCGCTCGAGCACGGCGTTCGGGACCACGGGGATGAGGCTCACGCCCTGCGGCGCGAGGATCACGGGGGCGACAGTGGCGGCGCCGTTGCCTTCGTTTACGACCGTCACCTCAAAGGTGTTGACCTCGCCTTGGCCCATCTGGATCGTGGCCCCCGGGCCGTCGATCTCGAGGTGGTAGTTCATCTTGACGCGGACGGCGACCGTCTGGGTCGTGTAGTTGCGCGAGCCGCCGAATGTGAGGCGGACGGAATAGTCGCCGGCCACGGCCCACGGGTCGACCGTGATCCGCGCCATCGAGGTGAGGTTGCCGTACGGCAGGAGCCCGAGCCTTGTCCTTGTGAGCCCCCACGCCCAGCCCGGGGGCGTCGTAAGGTCGATGTTGACCTCGTCGACCCCGTTGCCGTAGTTCTGCGCGGAGATCGGGATCTCCACGCCGGAGCCTGCGGCGACCTCGCTTGCCGGGCCCACCGCGGAGGCCGACCACCCATAGACTTGCGTCACCGTGACCGTGAAGTTGAGGAGCCTTGGAGGCGCGCCGTTCGACGAGAGGTAGGCTCGCAGGCCGACGACGTACTCCGACCCCGCGTCGACACGGTCAGGCGCGCGGATCGAAACGGAGAGCGTGCCCGTCTCGTTGTCCAGCAGCGTGATCGCCGAGGGCGCGACGTCGAAGGTCCATCCCCCGGGCACGCCGATCGTCTGGATGTTGATCGTCTCGGGGCCGTTCCCGAGGTTTTCGACGGCGATCGTGGAGCCCATGCTCGCCGTGGGCGGCATGAGCGCGCTGTTTGGCGCCAGGGCAAAGCCGAACCCGTGGAGGTGGTTCACAATGACAAACGTAGAGAATGCCTGCGCGACGCGCGCGTCGGTGAGCGAGCGCGTGAACACGGTGAAGTTCATGCGCTCCTGCGCCTTGGCCGAGAGAGGCACGAGCACTGTGAGGTGGAAGTGCTTGGACTGGCCCGGGCCGACCGTGAGCCGCGAGTAGTCGAAGAACGCCCCGAATATCGGGCTGTCGGACGTGAGGCCGATCGAGATGTTGTCGGCGACGTTCCCCGTCTGCGTCACGTTGAAGTCGAGCGAGAGGGTCGTGCCGGGGTCCACGGCGTACGCCGTGGGCGCGTCGGTCGAGAGCGTGTAGCCGTACCCGCGTACGAAGAAGGACCGGTTCGCCTGGTTGTTCGTCGCGGAGAACTCGAGCTGGCCGACGGGGACGCTCGCGCGCGCAACGAAGGTCACGTTCCCGCGGACCGTCGTCCAGGTCGTCGTCACGTCGAAGCGGGCGCCCGGCGCGATCGAGCCCGGGTTGAAGGAGCCCACCGGCGAGACGCCCTGCGCCGTGTTCGCCTCGAGGTCGACCGCCGAGCCGTTCACCCACTGGGTGCCGCGGTTCCAGAGCGTCGCGTTGAATGTGACCGAGTTGCCTTCGATGGGGTTCGTCGCGTTCGTCGTGACCTTCTCGACGAGCAGGTCGTACCAGTCCGTCGCGACGTTCCCGCGGATCGCAAGCGAGAAGTCCTGGGGGCCCACGGGGACGTTGCTCCCGTTGATGTGGACCTCGTAGTAGCCGGGCGAGGGGGCGGCGAACTTGACCTTCTCCACGGAGTTCAGGCGGTCGGCGACCGTCCCCTTCTGCGAATCGCCGTTTGCGTCCATCTTGTTGCCGTAGAACCTGTCGCCGTTTGGCCCGACCACGTAGAGGTCGAGGTCGTTGACGAGGGCCGGCGAGGCGCCGGCGTCGCCGGGCTCATCGAGCCAGGCGAGCGTGATCACGAAGGGGGTGAGCGAGTCGGCGATCGGGTATGTGAGGACCATCTCCTCGCCGGTCGAAAGCGCGGCCGGCCGGTCCATCCAGATCTGCTGGCGCGCGGAGAGCGTGAGGAGCGAGGTCGAGAGGTTGATCCGGCCGAACCCCTGGTCGGGGCCAAGCACGGGGTACCTCGAGCCGTCCATCTCGTCGGCGCCGTTGATGAGGATCGCTTTCATCATGTCGGGCGACGGGTCGACGCCGATGCGGTCCTTGTAGAACTGCCAGGCCACGGCCGCCGCGCCTGCAGCGCCCGGGCAAGACATCGATGTGCCCGACGCTTCCCCGTACGAGGTCCCCTGGGGGTTCGAGAAGCCGCCGCCGAGCGCCATCGCGCTCATCACGTCTTCGCCAGGCGCCACGAGGTCGGGCTTGATGCGCTCGTCGTCGGCGGGGCCCCGCGAGGAGAAGCCCGCCATGTCGTGCATCGACAGGGGGTTCTCGTCACCCGTCGCCCCGACCGAGATGACGTTCTTCCCCTGCGAGGGCGACGCGATTCGGTGCGCGTTGCCCGTGCCGCCGGCGTTGCCGGCCGAGAAGAAGTAAAGCACGGGCTGGGGCCCGAGCGACGAGACATTGGCGCCGTCGGTCCACGAGTCGCGCGCCATCCGGTCGTAGAGGCGCGCGTCGCCGTCGTAGGAGCCGCCCGACGACCATGAGTTCGACGAGATCACGGCGCCGCCGACCGCGTTGTCGACCCCGGCCTGCGTGTTCGAGGGCGAGGCCCCGAAGATGTTCTCGACGACGAGCTTGGCCTCGGGCGCGATCCCCGCGTACTTGCCGGGCACGGCGATCCCCGCGTCGGCGGCGCGCCACGCCCCGCTGCCAAGGACCGTGCCCGCCGTGTGGGTCCCGTGGCTCCCGGAGGTCTGCGTCCCGGGGTTGCCCATGTTGTCGAAGAGGACAATCTTCCCCGCAAAGCCGGGGTGGCTCACGTCGAGCCCCGTGTCCGAGACTGCGACGACCACGTCCTTGCCGGTCGTGCCCTCAAAGAGCCCGGTGGCCGGGTTGAAGCTCCAGAGCCGGAGCGAGGCGCCCGAGAAGGCGCCATCGGTATTCTGGCGGGCGCCCTGGATGACCGCGCTGTTGCGGTTGTCGATCTCGCGCGGCTCCCAGTTCTCGACCCAGGTGACGGTCGGCAGCGAGGCGATGCCGACAAGGAGCGAGCGGGGGATCGAGAGCGTCGTGAAGGGGCCGTCGCGCTCGAGGACCGTCGCGCCTCGCGCGGAGGCGAAGGCGACGAGGCGTTCGTCGCCCGCAAAGCTCTCGGCCATGACAATCGCGGGCCCCGAGTCCGACCGCCACAGGGGCGTCTGGAGCTCAGGAGCGATGCGCAGGTAGGGCTCCCAGGGGATGACCACGCGCACGAAGTCGAGGGCGCGGACCGCGGCGATCTGCGTGGACGAGGCCTGGACAAGGAAGGCGTTGTCGGGCAGGTACGAGTGGTAGCCGGCGCCCGTCTCGAGCATCGCCTCGCGCTGGCCTTTGACGACCTTGTCCTTGAATTGGACGACGTAGAGGTCGGCAAAGGGGTTGAGGGCGGCAAGGCGGAACCCCGAAGGGATCCACGAGGTGCCTTGGACGAGGGGGTCGAAGTGGGCGGCTTTGAGGCGCAGCGGCGAAACAGGCTCGCCGCCGGAGCCGTCGGTCGGGGCGAGGGCGGAGGCGGCGGGCGGCAGGGCCGAAGCGAAGAAGAGGACCGAGAGGAGGGCGGCCGTGAGGAGCGTCTGGGCAAGTTTTCCGCGGGGGCGCATCGGGGTTCACCTGGGTGGGTGGGGTTGCCTTTGGAGGCTCCCCCCGCACTCAGCGCACGTGGGGTTCATGAAAGTGTCGAAACGGGGAGGGGTAAAGCCGCAGGCAGGGCACCGGGAAGCCAGGCCCCGGCGGGGGGCCAGCGTGAGGGCGGCTCCAAGAGCGCCCACCGCGCCAAGCGCGACGGCCAGCAGGGGGAGCGGGTCGGAGGGCCAAGGGGAGACCGGAGGCGGCGGAGGCGGGGGCGAGCGCGTAAGCGTGAGGGCTACCGGCAGGCGCAGCTCCCCCTCCCTTGAACTCTCGGGGTAGAAGGAGAGGTTGAGGTAGGCGAGGCGCGCCGTGAGGTTTGCCGAGGTGTTCACGAGCAGGTGGAACGTTGCGTTTCCGCCGGCCTCGACCGTGACGTTTGGGGGGACGACCGAGTAGGTCCACCCCGCGTAGGCCCCCTCGACCGTGGGGGCCCTCACGGTGCCGGAGGCGCCGCGGTTTGCAAGGACGACCTGCACGTCGTTTTCCCCTTCGCGCAGGGAGGCCGTGAGGGGGGACAGGCGGGGCTCGAGGCGGACCTCGGGGCGGTCGATCCCGCCGGAGATCGCGAGGGAAAAGGTCTGGGGGGCCTGCGGGAGGCTGTGCGCGCGCACGAAGATGCGCCAGGTGCCGCCGGGGGCCGCGCCGATCCGCACGGCTTCCACGTTGTTCACGCGGTCGAAGACGAGGCCCGCGCCGGGGCGCGAGGTCCCGGAGGTCCGGTTGATGTCGTTGCCCGCGAAGATCACGGAGTCGTTCTCGTCGCGCACCTCGAGGTCAAGGTCGTTCACGAGCGCCGAAGCGGCAAGGGGGCTCCCCGCGGGGTCGCTCCACGCGAGCGTGACGCGGAGCTCCTCGCCCGCGCGCACGCCCATGCGGTATTCGACGACATCGGGGGCGGTGAAGAACGTGTGGTTGCCTTCTTCGACGAATTCGACCTTGCGCGAGGGCGAGTCGAGGAGCGAGGCGGCAAGGTCGAGGCGGCCCCAGCCCTGCGCGGGCCCCGGCCAATCGTAGCCCGGGAGGGGCGAGGCGCCGTTGATGAGGAGGGCCTTGAGGAGCGCGGGGGTGGCAAGGACGCCCCGGGTGCGCAGCAGGAACTCGCCGGCCACCGCAGCGGCGCCGCCCACCTGGGGGGCCGCCTGCGAGGTGCCGGAGAGGTACGTGTACGAGGACCCGCCAAGCGGCGGGTAGGGCGCTGAGGTCGGCGAGGTGCGCGAGGAGGAATTTGCCGACGCGATCCGTTCGCCGGGCGCCACGAGGTCGGGCTTGATGCGCGCGTCGTCGGCAGGGCCGAAGGCGGAGAAGGGCGCGACGTCGCCCGAGGCGGTCCCCCCGGGCAGGTCATTGCCCGTGGCCCCGACGGAAAGGACGTTTTTCGCGGTTCCGGGCGAGGTCACGGAGCCCGCCGCGTTGTCGAGGTTGCCGGCGGAAAAAACGAAGAGCAGGGGCTGCACGCCGGCCTCCGGTGAAGCGTCCGCGGTCAGCGCGTCGTAGGTGGCCGCGACCGCGGTGTAGGCGCCTTGCGCGGAGAGGCTAAGGTCGCCCCAGGAGTTCACGGAGGCGAGCGCGCCCGTCGACGAGGCGAACTGCGCCATGCCGGAGTAGTTCATTGCCGCGCTGTCGTAGGACTGCGCGACGAGCGTGGCCCCCGGCGCGGCGCCTGCGTAAAGCCCGAGGGGGCCGCCCGCGTCCGAGGCAAGGTAGCTCCCGTCGCCAAGCGCGCTTCCCGCCACGTGAGTCCCGTGGCCGACACGGTCGACCCAGGTTGGCGTCGCCGACCAGGAGCGCGCGGCGCCAAGGCGCCCGGCGAACGCCGGGTGGTTGCCGTCCACGCCCTCGTCCGTGATGTCGATCGAGACGCCCGCGCCCGTGTACCCGAGGAAGCGCGGGCCCGACGGGGAGGGGTTGAACGTCCAGAGCGCGCCCGAAAGGGGCGAGTAGGCCGAACCATTGGCCGCCTGCCGGATCCCGTCCGTGAGGACGGCACGGTAATTCGCGGCCTCCGGCTCGCCGTAGGGCTCGACCCAGAGCAAGTGGGGAAGCGTGGCGAGCGCCCGCGCGCCCCCGGGGGGCGAGAGGATCGCGAACCCTTGGCCGAGGACGAGCGGGTGCGCGTCGACCCGCGCGAGGTCTTCCAGCATCGCTGCCGGGCCGCCCCCAAAAAGCGCCATAACGGTCGAGGCCCGTTCCGCGCCGGGGGCGAGGCGCAGGTCTGCGCCAAGCAGCCCGACGAAGCGCGCGCCGGGCAAGCCCTGAAGCGTGCGCGCAAACCCCGGGCGCCCAAGGACGACAAAGCCTCCGTCCGGGACATACGCCGCGACCTGCCCGCCCGCCGCCTCGATGAGCCCGCGCTCCGCCCCCGTGAGCGGGTAGGGGAACTGCACGACGAAGGGGCCCGCGGCGCCCGCGTCGGAAAGAGGTACCCCCGCGGGGAGCGGCCCGGCGAGCGGGTCGAAGCTCACGGAGGCGAAGCGCAGGAGTTCGCCTCCGCCGCCGCCCCGCAGGTCCTGCGCCGAGAGGGGGGCCCAGGGCAAGAGCGCGAAAGCGAGGAGCCAAGCCGAGGCCTGGAGGAGAGAGCGTCGGGCCATCGGGCGTCTCATCTGCCAAAGGGCGTGCCGCGCAAATACCTTTCGCGGTGGCCCCGCGGCGCGTTTACTGCCGGCCCGCAGGCCCCCGCGCCCGCGCTTCGCGCTCGCTGCGGGCCTCGTCGTCCTCGCGGGCCATCCGCAGGAGGAGTTCACGCTCGGCGGGGGGCTTCCAAACACGGCGGTACGCCAAGAGCCCGAGGACCACTGCCGAAAACGCGACGGCCACGGCAGCCGCGACGGGGCCCGCGCTCTTCCCCCACGCGTCCAGAACCGACCCCGCGCCGAAAACGGCGCCAAAGCCCACGCCGAGGAGGAAGGAGCCGCGCAGCGCGGGGTCGAAGACCCCGAACCGGTCTTTCTCGGGGAACCCTTCAAAGGCGAAGCTCCGCGCACGCGCGCGCAGCGGCACGGCGCTTTTTGGCCCGCCACGAGCCTTGGGCCGCCCGCTCTCCGCGGCCGCGCGCGCCATCTGCAAAACACCTGTCCCTGCGGGCTCAAGGCGACGCCGAGGCCGCCGGCCCCGCGGCCGGTGCGCTTGGAAGCGGTTCGCGCATCTCGGCAATGACCGCCCCGATCGAGCGCTTCTCGGCCCCCGCGCGGCGCACCGCCTCGAGCGCTTCCTCCTTGAAGTGGCACGCGACCTTGTGGCCGCCGTGGACCTCGAGCAGCGCGGGCTCTTGCGACGCGCAAGGCCCCCGGTAGCGCCTGTACCGGATCCGTGCGGCCGCGCCCCGCTCGATGTTCGCCTTCACGCGGATTTCGACGCCTCCCTCCGCCGATTCGTCCACCTCGTAGGCCACGGTCCCGAGCCCCGCTAGCGGGTCGACGACCTCGCCTTTCACCACGAGGCGGACCGTGCGCGGCACCGCGAGGGGGTCAGGCAGCCGGATGAGGCCCGGCTCCTCGAGGTCCCACTCCGCCTCCGCCTCCGCCCAGGGGCGCTCGATTGCGAAGCTGCACCGCGTGTGGAAGCGGCAGCCCGACGGCGGGTTGGCGGGCGAGGGAATCTCGCCCTCAAGGACGAGGCGCTCGCGCCGCGACTCGGGGTCCACGGAGGGGATCGCGGAGAGAAGCGCGATCGTGTACGGGTGCATGGTCTCGCCGAAGAGCGCCTCGTTGGGGGCCTCCTCGACGATCTTGCCCAGGTACATCACCGCGACGTCGTCGCACATGTGGCGGATGACCGCAAGGTGGTGTGAGATGAAGAGGTACGTGAGGCCCCGCTCGCGCTGGATCTCCTTGAGGAGGTTGAGGATCTGCGCCTGGACGGAGACGTCGAGCGCGGAGGTCGGCTCGTCGAGCACGATGAACGCGGGCTTGAGGGCGAGGGCCCGAGCGACGCAGATGCGCTGCCTCTGCCCGCCGGAAAACTCGTGGGGGAAGCGGTTCAGGTGCTCGGGGTTGAGCCCGACCCGCGAAATGAGGTCGGCCGTGATGGCCGCCATCGCCTGCTCCGAGAGCCTGCCGGCGCCGGCCTGAGCCGCCTCCGGGTACCGGTCGGCAATCTCGCCGCGGAAGGCGCGCAGCGGCTCGCTCACGATGCGCGACACGAGCATCCGGGGGTTGAGCGACCCGAAGGGGTCTTGGAACACGATCTGCATGTCTTTGCGTAGCGACCGCTCCGTGTCACGGCCGAAGGCGCCAGGGGAAAGGAGGAGGAGCGCAAGCGCCGCCCCGCCGAGCACGAGTTGGAAGGAGGCCACGACGACGAGCGCGCCCAGGACGGCCGGGCGCCACCGGTTCGCTTCAAACGCCGCGCCTCCTCCGTAGACGCCGCCCAAGAGCCCGAGGAGGGCGAGGGGGGCCCACAGGTCCGCAAGCCCCCAGGAGCCGAGCGTCCCGTAGAAGGCGGCAGCGCCCGAGGACGCGGGCGCGCCGAATGCAATGAGAACGATGTCGGGCACCACGAGGCCCCTGGTCGCGTCGCCCCCGAGAATCGTAAGCAGGAGTGCAAGGATGTTGGCCGTGACCGCGCCCACGAGGAGGCCTCCGGCGAGCGTAAGCGACCACGCCCGCGGGATTTTTGCCATGTCCTTGCCGCGGAAGCGCACGGTGCCGTCCGTGGGCTCGATGAGGCGCAGGAGGCACCGGCCCACGGTCGTCTTTCCGCATCCACTCTCGCCGATGAGCCCCAGCGTCTTGCCGCGCGCGACCTTGAGGTCGACATCGTCGACGGCGCGCACGAACCCCACGGTGCGCCCGGTGACCCCACCGCGGATCGGGAAGTACTTCTTGAGGCCGCGCACCGTGAGGAACTCGGCGGCGTCGCCGTCGGGCGCACTCAGGGGACCACCGCCCTTTCCCACCCTTCATCGAGCCCCTTATCGCGCAGGGCGACCGCCGAGGGAGGGAAGGCCTCGGGGTGGTCGTAGAGGTGGCAGGCGACCTGGTGGCCGGGCTGGGGCTCGGCGAGCACGGGGATCACCTCCTTGCAGATGTCCGCGGCAAACGGGCAGCGCGGGTGGAAGCGGCACCCGGGCGGGGGCGTGAGCAGCGAGGGCACGCTCCCCGGGATGATCGAGAGCTTCCCCGTGCGCACGAAGGTCTCGGGGATCGACCGCATGAGGCCGACGGTGTACGGGTGCCTCGGCCGGTTGAAGATGTCCGACGCTTGGCCGATCTCCGCCATGACGCCGGCGTACATCACGCCGACGCGTTCGCAGGTCTCGGCCACGACGCCGAGGTCGTGCGTGATGAGGATGATCGAGGACCCGAACTGGTCCCTGAGCCCACGGATCAGCGAGAGGATCTGCGCCTGGATCGTCACGTCGAGCGCCGTCGTGGGCTCGTCGGCAAGCAGGAGGCGCGGGCGGCATGCAAGCGCCATGGCGATCATCGCGCGCTGCTGCATGCCGCCCGAGAGCTCGAAGGGGAACGATTGGGCCTTTCGCTCCGGGTCGGGGATGTTCACCTGCTTCAGCATCTCGACGACCCGGCGGTCGACCTCGACCTGCACGGGGGCCATCAGGTGGTCCTTGCCGAGGAACGGGATGCGCCGCGAGAAGGCGATGCGCCTCTCGAGGACTCCGAGGCGGATCGAGCGGCGGAAGACCGCCTGCTCGAGGGCCTGGACCTCGTCACGCACGGCCGTCTCCGTGGGAAGGTCGCCGGCCTCGCGCGCGGCCTTGAGGATCGCCCGCTTCACGGAAAGGCCGCGGAAGTCCCCCTCGAGGTCGGCCGCGACCTCCTCGCGCTCCTTGAGCCTTGCGAAAAAGCGGCGCTGGAATACGCTGAGCTCGCGGGTCGCCTCGACCTGCCGGCAGATCTCCCCCAGCTGGTGCGTGATGAACGTCTCGCCGATCTGCTCGCCGATCGTGACGACGGGGTTGAGGGCTGCCGTGGGCTCCTGGAAGATCATCGAGATGTGCTTGCCGCGCACCGTCCGCATGACGGCCTCCATGCGTTTCGCGATCCGCCGGTTGCGCCGGATCCTCGCGCGGCCCCTCGAATTCACCTTGATCCGCGCCTCTTCCTCGATGCTGTCGAGCAGGTTCACGCCCTGGAAGACCACCTCTCCCCCCGTGATGCGGCCGGGGGGGTCGGGGATCAGGCGCATGATCGCCTTCGCGGTGACGCTCTTGCCGCACCCCGTCTCGCCGACGATCCCGAGGATCTCACCCGGCCGGACGCTGAACGCGACCCCGTCGAGCGCCTTGAGGACGCCGTCGTAGGTGTAGAACCGCACCGTGAGGTTGCGCAGGGAAAGGAGGTCGGGCACGGGGCCCTGCGGCGGGGG
>Ga0209640_10002128_pt1 | contig 17186 bp, 15 predicted proteins | sample RifCSP10_1_FD_184018 | JGI IMG/M metagenome (GOLD analysis project Ga0209640, IMG submission 184018) | Soil microbial communities from Rifle, Colorado - Rifle CSP2_sed 10_1 (SPAdes) (version 2) | ecosystem: Environmental > Terrestrial > Deep subsurface > Rock core/Sediment | place: Rifle... | reverse complement strand
TGATCAATACCCTGACGTTTAAATTTTTTGTCGACAAAAGCATCAAGCAACCCGACCAACTGAAAGGGAAAACCGTAGCCGTCACGCGCTTTGGCTCGTCCACCGACTTCGCCTTGCGCTACGCGCTTGAGCGCTACGGTCTAGCGCCAGAGAAAGATGTTTCGATCCTGCAGGCCGGCAACATGCCGGCGATTGTCTCAGCTCTCGAAACCGGGCGAATTCAGGGAGCGATGCTGTCCGCGCCGTTTACACTCAAGGCCAAGGCCATGGGTTTTCCGCTCATGGCCGATCTCCAAATGCTCGGCCTGGAGTATCAGCACACCGGTTTGGCTACGACTCAGGCGTTGATCAAGTCGCGGCCTGACCTGGTTCGTAATGCGATGAAAGCCTACGTCGAGGGTATTCATTATTACAAGACCCATCGTGCCGAGTCCTTCGCGATTCTTGCAAAGTATCTGAAGACCGATGATGCCGATGTCCTGAGCGAAGTTTACGATGACGTCGGGCTCAAGCTGACCGCCGAGAAACCGTACCCGACCTTGCGCGGAATCGAAATCATGCTCCGGGAGCTAGCTGCGAAGAATCCGAAGACCTCGGTGGCGCGCCCGGAAGATTTTGTCGACCTGAGCTTCGTCAAAGAGCTGGATCGCACCGGGTTTATTGACCGGCTCTATAAAACCACACAAGTCGCGGCGAGCGCTCAACAGCAAGGTTCCGCCGCAGTTCCGGCGAGTCTCAACAAGAAGATTGCCGCCCCGCCGATCGCTCGAACCAGTCCGGTCGTCGGGATCAGCAAACCCGTGGTCACAGTTGCCCCTGCAGATGCGGCGCGCGAATACACCGTCGAGGCCGGCGATACCTTGAGTCACATCGCGCTTAAGTACTATGGAAATCAGTTTAGGTGGGACAAGATCTACGAAGCGAACCAGCCGGCGATGAAAAATCCCAACTATATCTATGTCGGGCAGAGGCTGCTCATTCCGTCTTGATGGCGGTGTTCATGAGAACGCTCGGCTCGAAAATTTCCTAGCTGCATGCAAATCCTGCGCTGGGCGGAACGAATTCGGATCGGAAAAACAAACAGAAAGGAGAGATCAAGATGGCGGAGGAATTCAAGAAATCAGAACAGCCGTTCGAGCATCTTGTCCGCGCTCTTCAGGAAGGCGAGGCTCGGAGGATCAGCCAATGTATCGAAGAGATCGATCACAGGTTACTGGATTGCGGCAGGTCTTTAGAAGAGTACAGGCGCTTGCGGTCAACGCTGCGCATGATCAACACCCAGCTTTCCCAACTAGGCGAGCAGCCGTTGGCGGTGGGCGATGAGTTGCCGACGCAAGATTTAAGCGAGGTCATCAGAAGCCGCATCGAGAACTTCAAAACAAAGGGCAAAATCTAACGAGCTTAGAAAACAGACCGGCATCAGGCTGGAGGACCAGCGAAAGTCGCTGTCGGAATTCGACAGTCTCCGTGCGACGATAACCAGGCAAGCAGTCGACGAGGCGGGGCCGGATGGATTGACCGGCACGCCTCGTTCGAACCCGGACCGAGTTGAGATTAATTAAAATTAGCGGTCGTTCCTGAATATCCTTCGCAAGTATCTTCTATTTTCCGAGAACCAGAGATTGCCGAGGTGGCCACCATACGGGTAGAGCCTCATTTGATCGCCCAGGGCCTCTTTGAGTGCTTCGATGGCTTTCTTGTCAGCCAAGGGATCATCGGCATTATGCATGACATGGATCTTTGCATTGCCATGCAGCCGATCCAAAATCGACGCTAAAGATCCCTGCTTGATAAAGCTCTGTAACTCAGCGCGCGGCTCTCCCGCATAGCGTCTCCATAGTGGCAGAGCAATCTTTTCCTCGTAATGCTCGAATGTCACACCTCTAGCTTCTTCGAGCCGTTTTCTAAACTGGTCTTTGGCCGAGGACAGAATGTTTTGGTCGTGAATGACTTGCGTGACATAGACCAGTTCGGGAAGCGCGCTTTGCAACGTCACAGCAACGAGAAACTGGAGCTCTTCTCTCGTGAAACTGGCAAACTTCTTTGCCAGCCGGTCAAAGATCGCCGGGTCATCGCGCCGTTCCTCGGAAAACGACTCCACAATGCCAACCGCTTGTGTCACGAGTTCCTTGGTTTTTTCCCTGCCAAACTTTTTTTTCAAGCGATCCCATTCAGCGATTTTCCTAAGGCTCAATGAGAGATCGACGGGCGGATTCACCAGAAGATATTTCTCTATGCCGATCTTTCGCTCGGCAGCATCAATGATGCTCAGATAAGCACCTTGTAGCGCTCCCAGGCTGACTCCCATGAAGTTGATTGCCGTGGTCTTAACGCTGTATCGATCGCTCAAGAGCAAGAGGGATTTTTGCATCGCTTCATACAGGTCGCGCGCGTCTGCCGGGGTGTAACCCGGAGCGCCGCTGCGACTCGCCGACAGCGAAAAATTCCAGCTCATCGGGGACGGTAAAACGACGACGTGAGAGCCCTCTTGATAGAAGAGGTGGGCCAAATAGGTGGCCACCCCGAAGTAAGGGTTCGATCCAATGCCGGAGACAATGAAAAGCAAAGGCGCAGGATGGTCTTGGCGATAGAGGGAGACACTCAACTGGCCGCGGGATTCGAGAGAAGGCAGCTGATTTCTGCCGGGGAGCACCGGGACACGGACGATCTCCGATTTGACGCGCGGGGTGAGGCGATCGTCATTCAAGATGACGGTGGTCGCGGTCGCTATGTAGGGGTCGCGATACGGATAGCTGTACTCCGCGGCTTCGACGGATCTCCCGGTAAAGCATAAAGCGACAAGTACAATAATGTGAAAGCGCGCCATGAAGAGCCTCCTGTCGACGTTTTGCGGGGGTATCGCCACTGGCATCTTTCATGCGCGCACGTCGCAGGCTTAGTTACTCGATCGGCGCAACTCGATCTGACCGTCGCGTACGCGGACCTCCAATACGGGCTGCGCATGCACCGATGGCCCCTCTAACACCCGCCCATTTGCCAGTGAGAAACACGATCCATGCCAGGGGCATCTCACCGCATCGTTTTCCAGCTTTCCCTCTGAAAGCGGTCCGCCCAGATGGGCGCACGTCTCGGCGATCGCGTAGATGTGCCGGCCCTTACGCACGAGCAGAACCGGCATTCCATTGGCCTCGACGCGGCGCAGTTGATTTTCCGGCAATTCGGCTTCCGCCAAGACCGGGACAAAATCCTTCGGCGCTGAAAAGTCCGCTGAATGATCGACACCGAGTTTTTCGTTGTATACCAAATGTCCGCCCAGATGGGCCGAGACACTCGAAATAATGTACCCGAGCAAAGCCAATTGCCGTCCGGTGCGCCGCGAATGATTGCGCCGAAAGCAAAGTGAAGTGACGTAGCAGGCTAGAGCCGTCGCGTTAAGCAATCCGTGGACAAGACCGACCCGGCGCGGTTGACCGCCGCCGATCTTCGACCAATCGGCCAAGCCGGTAACGGCCGCCGCGGCCGCCCCGATCACACCCACTGTAATCGCCGTGTCCGCTCCTCGACCTATGGATCGCCGTCCGGTGTTCTCTTCAAGCAGATCTAGAACTGCGGCGGCAGTCCAGGAGCCGATCGGCACATCCGTGAGCACGACGTGTAATGGATGTCCCAACCAGGTTCCATGTAATATCTTGGCGGCCTTGGGCCCGATGGCGCCGCCCGGGTCCAGCGCTGTGGCAACGGACGGCTGCAAGCGGCCGGCGATGGGTTCCAACCAGTCCTGCTTTTTGATGATCTCGACGGCGATGTTTCCCGGCATGGTACCCTCCGATATTTCGTTGGAGCGCTGCAAGAGCTACCGGCACCGAACGGCGCCGGATTGGTTTGTGAGTCTCCTGATAACCAAGCAATAAATATTCCGCGCTTATGGAGAGAACGAATAATGAAAAATTCACTGCTTAGTTGCGAATATGTCCCAGATACGCAACAGCACGGCGGCGTCTGCATGCTAGGAAGCTTTGCGGGGCGAAAGTATGCTGCGTACGCAAAGCGGCAGGCGCGTTTTGGCAAAGCGCATCGGTGCGCTACTGTCTAGGAAATCGGCCGATTCAAGTTCTATAAAATTTGTGGAGACTTTTCACATCCGCTCGGATGCGGGGTTTTAACGGTATGGCGCGCAAGAGGCTACAACTACCGCTTCAATTCGAACAGATCATGCAGCGCCACCAACGGGAGATCATGCGCTATCTGCTGAGTCTGTCCGGGGATCGCGAGGATGCCGCGGACTTGTTTCAGGAGACCTGGTTGCGCGCCTATCGCGCCTATCCCCGGTTGAGGCCCGAAAGCGACGTTCGGCCCTGGTTATATGCGATCGCCGTCAATCTATGCCGCAATCGAGCCCGTGACGGCGCCCGCCGGGCGCGCGTCATGGTGGCCGAAGATCAGGATAACCCGGCGGCGGACAGGATCGGCAAACTCAGTCGCTCGCTTGACGAAAACGATGGTTACGCGGCTGTCCATCTGCGCGAGCTCGTATTTGCGCTTCCGGCAAGACAACGCGAGGCGCTTCATCTGCGCTACTTCGCAGGACTGAACTACGTCGACATCGCAGCCGCCCTGGACTGCTCGCAAGAAAGCGCTCGCGCGAATGTTTCGCACGCTGTAAGAAAGCTTAAATCGATGTGGTGATGCTTATGAAACTTGAAAAATTCATCGGATTAACCGGCGGCGAACTGGAAGCTGACCGAGTCGACGAATTGCTGCGGCGCGCGCGCAGCCGTTTCGATAGCGCGCTCGAGCGCATCCGGCGACCCGAGGCCGCCGTCGGCACGGTGAAGTCGCCGTTGGGCGATTTGCTCGTCGCGATGACTGCCCGCGGCATTGTGCTCAATCACTATTTAGTCGATGACGTCGACTTGGCGAGGACGATTGAGAAAGTGCGCTTGGAATTGGACCTCGTCGAGGATCCCCGGGCGGTCAACGAAGTGGGCGAGGAGATTCGCCGTTATCTGGCTGGAGAGGTCAACGCGCTCCGCCAGAAGATCGACTTGAGTCTCGCAGCCAGTCCATTTCAACAGAAAATTTTGCGCAAGCTCCAGGACATTCCGCGCGGCGCGGTGATCAGCTATCAAGCTTTGGGCGCCGCAGCGGGAGCGCCGAGGGGCGCCAGAGCGGTCGGCAACGCGATGCACAACAATCCGGTGCCGATTTACGTCCCATGTCATCGCGTGATCGCCGCGGACGGCCGGATCGGCGGGTACGGAGGCGGCGTCGCGCGTAAATTGCAACTGCTTCGGAGCGAGGGTTTTGCGCTGGGCGATCGGGATATGAAGATTCCGAGCAGCTCAGTGTGGGGACACAGGGAAACCAAGATTTACTGCCGGGCCAACTGCCGCAGCGCCGCGCGGGTGGACCGGACGCGGATATTGTTTTTCGCCGAATCGAAGGAGGCCAGGCAGGCAGGCTTGCGTCCGTGCCAAATCTGCCGGCCGGAGTAGCGGACGACCATGCCATCGCAACCTTTGCTAACGCGCGGATTTTCGAAGACTCGCGGCAACGACGGCATCGAGGTGAATCTGCCGTTTAAATCTCCCTACGATTGGCGGACCATCATTGGATTCTATCAGTCACATTCAATCCCGGGAATCGAGCGGGTCACGGACGATGCTTTCGAGCGGGTTTTTCGGCTCGAGAACACGATCGGCTTTGTTCAGGTTCGCGCCCCTGGCGCCAAGCCGCGGCTGAGAGTTCGGATCGTGCCTGCGGATGCGAAGATCAGGTTGGAGGTGGTGAAGCGGATAAGAAAAATGTTTGATCTGGACTGTGATCCCACGCTGATTGCGAAGCACTTGGGGCAAGATCCGTTGCTCGAGACGTTATGCCGCCGCTTTCCCGGTTTAAGGCTGGCTCGGGGTTGGGATCCCTTTGAAACCGCTATCTGTGCGATTTTGGGGCAGCTCGTTTCCGCCGAGCACAGAGCAAATCTGATCGGCCAGCTTGTGAGCCATTACGGCGAGGAGATTATCGATTCTTCGAAGGCAGTAAAAAACCGGTTGTTTCCCAACGCCGCAGTCTTGGCGCGCTCTGATCTTAGCGCAGTCAGAACAACAGCCGCTCGCCGGGAGGCGATTCGAGATTTCAGCGGGCGGGTGCTGAGTGGAGCTATTTCACTTGACGATCGGCAAGATCCCGCAGCGTTGAGGCCGGCGCTTCTCGCCACCAAAGGATTCGGCCCGTGGTCGGTCGAATATGTCAGCCTTCGCGCCATCGGCGACACCGATGCCTTTCCGAAGACGGATTTGATTCTTAAGAGGGTCCTCGATCTTCATCCCGATCTGGATCTAGAACGGATCAAGCCGTGGAGATCTTATGCGGCGACCTACCTGTGGAAGGAATTTGCCCAGACGCTCTCCAGGAGCAAGAAAAGAGAAACAAGCATGACGTTATTCTATAAAGAGATGGAATCACCCGTCGGCAAACTCAAGCTGGTCGCGAGCGCTAACGCTCTCCTCGCCGTTCTCTGGGAGCAGGAACGGCCAAATCGAGTGAAACTCGCTACGCTGAAGCTTGATAGGCAGCACCCGATCCTGCTCGAGACTGAGCGTCAACTCGGAGAATATTTCGCGGGCAGGAGAACTGCGTTCGATCTTCCGCTAGAGCCGACCGGGAGCCAATTCCAAAAGAAGGTCTGGCTGGCCTTGCGAAAAATACCGTTTGGTCAAACCCAAAGTTATCTGGATTTGGCCAAAACCGTCGGCTCAGTCAAGGCCGTCCGCGCGGTCGGCGGCGCCAATGGCAAGAATCCTTTGTCGATCATCGTACCGTGTCATCGCGTCGTTGGTGCGAACGGAGCTCTTACCGGGTTTGCCGGCGGCCTCGACGTGAAAAAGAAGCTACTGGCCTTCGAAGCAGGCGCTGCATCGCTGAAGGAGAGAAGTCATTCATGAGTCTGCCGGAGCCATTTGGGCAGCGCGAAATCGATTGGGACGGCGCGCGCTCACCTCTCGATGAACGCGGGTTTGCGCTGATTCCCGGCGTGCTCACCAAGAAAAACTGTGAAGAGATCGCCGGCTATTACGACGACGAACAGCGCTTTCGCTCGCGGATCGACATGTCCCGCTATGCTTTCGGGCGGGGCGAGTATAAGTATTTCAACTATCCGCTGCCTGAAATCGTGCAGCAGCTCAGATCTTCTATCTATCCTCGTCTGGCCCCGCTGGCCAATCAATGGGCCGAACGGCTCGGCAACCAGCGCCGGTACCCTGAAAACCTTTCGGGCTTCATCGGTCAATGTCATCGCGCCGGCCAAAAGCGACCGACACCGTTGCTGCTGAAATATGGCGCCGGTGATTTCAACTGCCTGCACCAGGATCTCTACGGTGAACTCGCGTTTCCTTTTCAAGTCACATTTTTCTTGAGCCGGTGCGGCCGGGACTTCATAGGCGGTGAATTCGTCCTTGCCGAACAGCAGCCGCGCCGTCAATCGCGTGTCGAGGTGCTCTCTCCGGAGCAGGGCGATGCGCTGGTCTTTTCAGTTCATCATCGTCCGGTCCGAGGCGCACGCGGCTATTACCGGGCCAACCTTCGCCACGGCGTCAGCACCGTTCACTCAGGGCGCCGCTACACCTTGGGAATTATTTTTCATGACGCCAAGTGAAAAGGGCGCCACGTTTCTATAGATAGGGGACTGCATGCGATAGCCCGCTCGAGATGAGGAAGATAATGCCGGGGAACGGGCGCTGCCCCGCTGGGAATTCCGTTACATCCCGGGGCGAAGAGATGCTATCAAGAGAAAGGCTATCTGTGAGGTCTGTCAGCGGCAGCAAGTCCATCAAAGATAGTTAAGTCATCGAACTCTGGCTGCTGGCGCATACCCGTGCTCTTGTCATTTGCGAGAAGGTTGATTTATTTAAGCCATGTCGGTATCCGCGGTTTCTTCGCTTTCGCCCAAGTGTCTGGCGGACGGAATTCCATTCACGGGGCTTCTGGGTTGGATGTGGTGGCTCCGGGGCGTGCGGCGGAGCGATTCAAATCCAAATCTCTGCAACCGGTGAGAGTTACACTGGGAGACGGGCCGTCTCTCTGAGGTCACCGTACTCTTCGCCGACTGTCGGGAATACACTCGGCTGACTCGGGAGCTCGGGATCGAAAAATTGGCGCCGGTTACGCAAGAGTTTTTTAGAACGAGCGCTGAAGTTATCAGAGAGCACCATGGAATCGTCGATCGTTTACTCGGCGATGCATTCCTGGCGCTTTTCAACGTCCCCATCAAGCACGACGATCACGTGCTCCGCGCCGTGAATGCGGCGTTGCGGATTCAGGAAGCTGTCACACACATCAACCAAGGGTTCGATAATGGTTTCGTCCTGGGAGTGGGCATCGGGATTGCCACCGGAACGGCGCTCGCAACGAATATGGGCTCGACCCATTGCGACGATTACACCATGGTCGGCGATAGCATCAACATCGCCTCGCGGCTGCAAGCGCAAGCTGCGGCCGGCGAAGTACTGCTGACGGAGGATACTTACAACGCCATCAGCTCGGTTTTTCCCAATGCCAGGCGTGCCGAGTACTTATTGAAAGGCGTTTCACAGCCGGTGGCCGCTCGCCGGCTGATTGGACCGCCGAGTGCAATCGCGCAGTGACACAAGGTTGTGAGACAAGGCTTGCGCTCGGCATTTCACTTTTTAGGATGGCCGGCAGTGTGCACACTCGCCGGTCTGGAGTGTCATCAAATGGGCCGAGGGAGAACTGGGCGGCAAAACTGGCATCAAGGTCGCCGCCGAATCGGTTACGGGCAACCCCGATTGACAATTTCTTCAACTCAGCGGAAACTGGCTCTAGTACGCTTTAACCCATCAAGCCCAAATCCTGCCTGCTGAGGTTATCTTGGATGGCAGCCGAAACTCTTTCCTACGCGCAGTCCCTTAGAGTCATTGGTCAGGATTTGCAGGGCCTCGGCATTGGTTCTTTCGAATTGGACAAGAGCGGGGATCAGTTCATGGTGCGCATGAGCAGTGATGAACCTGCGCCAAGGTCACGGAAATTCACGTTTCTTGATCGAGTCGTCGGCAGGAGTCGAGGATCGGAAACTTCTGCTCGACGGATTGCAAATCCTATACAGTTTAGCCGATCGAAAATACTTTGGTCGGATAATGAGAACCGCTTAAAACGTAGCGAGGCGAATGCGATGCCGGATGCTCGCAATCTGTCTCTCGTATTGCGTGTGGTCGGCGACTATCTGGATCGAAAAGGAATCGGGGACTTCGCGATTCTATGGTCCACGGATTCGGTCAAGGTTAGCTACGGCAAGAAAGTGGAAAGCTTCACAATACAAGACTTATACGACCTCGGCGTGCGTATGTATCTCAGAAGGTCTAACCGTCTTCGAAAGTGATATCGACAAAAACAAAACGACGGGCATAGATTCGGGTATCGCCATCAGGGGTTGACTCATCCTATTTTGTGCGATTAGAAAGTCGTTAGTCACGTCTCACCGATGTCTGACTTCTCGGGTTGCCGAAAGGAGTCCTATCATGTTTGGGTCCGATCGATTCATACAGGATTGCCGCGATGGTCTGCGAGAACAAAACCCGCATGCCGCAGTACGAGAGATTGTGGCAAGAGCGGTGAGTGAGCCGAGCCAAGTGCTGAGGTCGTTGGGGGAGCCAAAGCTTTCGGGTATCCAAACGCTTTACCGCTCCGAGACATTGACGATTCTGAACGTCCTGTGGGGACCAGGCATGACTTTGTACCCGCATGACCATCAAATGTGGGCTGTGATAGGGATCTATAGCGGGCGCGAGGACAATTCGTTCTATCACCGGAGCGAAAGCGGACTCATTGCACACGGCGCAAAAACGTTAAACCTCAAAGACACGATTCCGCTCGGTGAAGCGGTGATTCATGCCGTAACGAATCCGCTCGATCGGATTACAGCGGCGATCCACGTTTACGGCGGCGATTTCTTCGCCGTACCCCGCAGCGAATGGGACCCGCGCACGCTTCAGGAGCGGCCGTTCGATATTGAGCACGCTAGACAAGTATTTGAAGAAGCGAATAAGCGCCTAGCTGCTCCCGAATCGGTTTCGCACTAGCAGTGACCAAGACTACGAGTGCAGGCTGCTCAAAGATACCGGGCGCGTTAAGACCGTGATCGTGTTCGTGAGCGTGAGTTCGCACGAGCACGATCACACGCTACGCTTCTGGGGGCAACGAAGCCTATGGTTAGCAGCCGGGCTAGGCTAGCCGCCGGCCGATAACGTAGACACATCGGACCATGGACGGCGCTGTCTACGGGGCTTACGATCGCGCCGGATGGCTTCCGAATGCAACCCAAGCGCTCTTGCTTTTTTGTAACACGAACGACAAACCGTCATGTTAAGCAAAACAACGCCATCCTCTTCGCTGATCACCCGGTAAGGCTGGCCAACGACTATCTCATCACAATGTCTGCAAAAGAACTCCATGGTCGTTGATTCCGCAAGGCAAATGCCGATGATCATTTGCCCTGCAAATGACCGCGAGTGACAAACGATTACAAGAAACTCCAGGCGGCTGTCCCATGGGCAAGAATACCGAGCAGCCTCCATGTTTCACGGCTGCAACGGCACGTTGAACCCCCTGCCTGATTCGTTTGAAGGCAATCACAGGACAGATTCTTGTGGCTCGCTTCGTTCAAGGTCTCTCAGTTACTTCGAGATGACAAATTGTTGTTAATTGTCATTGCGAGTCCATCGGCGGCACTCGGGATGAACTCCGCAAAAATTTTTCTCAATCTTCAGATCAATGGCGGATTCAAATGAACCACCGCCAGGCCGGATTAAAAACGGCCGACAAAATCCAAAATGGTTTATCTATGACTGCCTCAACGCTTGGAACCAGCTGCCGGCGTTATCCGAAGGACCTGCCCGTTGCGCGCGTCAGTGAGAAGATAGATCGAGCCGTCCGGCGCCTGGCGCACGTTGCGGATGCGCTCTCCTAAATCACCAAGGTAACGCTGTTCTGTGCCGACCTTGCCGTTCTTCATGATCAGCCGGTCCAAGAGGCCCGGAGTGAGCGAGCCGATGAGGATGTTGTTCTTCCACTCCGCGAACAGATCGGCGGTGTAAAAGATCATACCGGAAGGCGCGATTACAGGATCCCAATAGTAGACCGGCTGCTCCATTCCCTGTTTCGCGGTGCCTTCGCCGATCTTCAAAAAAGAATAGTGGACACCGTAGGAGATGACCGGCCAACCGTAATTTTTCCCGGCTTCCGGGTGGTTCAGCTCGTCGCCGCCGCGCGCGCCGTGCTCCACGGTCCAGAGCTGTCCGGTCTCAGGATGGAGTGCGGCGGCCTGGACATTGCGGTGCCCGTACGACCAGATTTCGGGCCTCGCGCCGGCGCGATTGACGAATGGGTTATCGCGCGGTGCCGAACCGTCTGGATTGATCCGCACGATCTTGCCGATCGTCGTCGATAGGTCCTGGGCTTGCTGCGAGTAATTGAACCGGTCACCGAGAGTCACGAACAGCGTGCCGTCGGGACGAAAAACAATTCTCGAGCCCCAGTGATTGGAGCCGCTCACCTTGGGCTGCTGCCGCCAGATCACCTGTGTCTTTTCAAGCCCGCGGTCACCGAGTTGCCCGCGGGCGACGGCGGTGCCTGCGCCACCTTCGCCGGATTCGGCAAAAGACAGATAGACGAGGCGATCCTTATCGAATGTCGGACTCAGCGCCACGTCCAGAAGCCCGCCTTGGCCGCTCGCGTAAACCTGCGGGACTCCGGTGAGCGGCTCGGAGAGGCGGCCGTCCGGCCCCACCACGCGCAAGCGACCCGGACGTTCGGTGACCAGCATCCGCTTATCGGGCAGGAAAGCGAGGCCCCAGGGATGTTCGAGCCCTTTGGTAATCGTCTGGACGTCGAGCGCGCCTTTTATAGATGCCGGCGTGGGCGAGCGGGGCGCCTGGGCTTTTACCGCCGAGGGCAAGCCCGCTGTCAAGCAGGCGATGAGCACGAGACCGATTAGCTTCGGCCGCAACCGGGTTACACAGCGGGTGATAAACAAAGTAGCTGATCCGATCTGTGACATTGGTTTCTTCTCCTTGATCTCAGGTACGAATTTGAGAGCCGATGGTCGTCCCGGGCTTCTGCTGTTCGGGTCGAATCACCTCAATACTGTGGCGTTGCTTCGGTTACCGTGACGCAATGCAGTCACGCAAGTGTCCTGCAATCAAGTGAGCTGAAAAAGTCACGCAGGTTTCGGTCCTGGATCCGGGTGCCGCTAGCTGTCGCCAGCTTGCCCGGAGTGACGTTCGAATTACAGACACGATCGCTCATCATGCATGCTCTCCCGTGAAGGTTGTTAACTGTATGTACTCAGTGCTCGATCAACTAAAATTTCACCATCGCTTGAATCATTTTTATAAACGCGTCGGGGTAAATTCCCAGCCCGATTAAAAGGACGACAACCACAGCGAGGGTTGCGCCACCGCCAAATGAAAGAGGCGGCGGAGTCCAAGTCGATTCGGCGGGCTGCATGTACAGCGCAACGATGATACGGAGATAGTAAAATAACCCGACGGCGCTGGAAACCACCAGGACAAAAACCAACATCCACAAGGTCGCATCGATGCCGGCGAGCACGAGATAAAATTTGCCGACAAATCCGGCGGTCAGCGGAACTCCGGCAAGCGAAAGCAAAGCCGCGGTCATCAATCCCCCCAACCACGGCTGCCGCCAGAATAATCCACGGTAATCGGCGATCTGCTCCGCTTCTTTTGCGCCGCTGGACAATACGGTCACCACGCCAAACGCTCCCAGGGTTGTCACGAAGTACGCGGTCAGATAAAACGCCACGGCCATCATGGCGCGCTCGCCGCTCGCCAGGAACGCCACCAGCAAATATCCCAGGTGCGCGATCGAAGAGTACGCGAGAATGCGTTTCACATTATCTTGCAACAGCGCGAGCAAATTGCCGATCAGCATGGAAGCAACGGCAATCAAGCTGAACACGAGCACCAGCGGCATCTCGCGGTGAATTCCTTCCGGCACAAACAGGCGCACCAGGAGCGCGAACATGGCCCCTTTCGATACCGTTGCGACGTAAGCCGTCACGGGCGCGGGCGCGCCCTGGTAAACGTCGGGCGTCCACAGATGAAACGGCACCACCGCGAGCTTGAAACCGATACCGACCAGGACCAGACCCCAGCCGGCAAACAACACCTCGGGAGCCAGCGAGGCTGCCGGTTGGGCCGATGCCGCGGCGGCAAATTCCATGGTTCCGGTTGCCGCATAGACCAGGGCAAGCCCGAAAAGCAAAAAAGCAGCCGAAGCGCCGGCGAGGATTAGATACTTGAGGCTCGCTTCGATTTGATTTTGCAGCCGGTGAGGATAGGCGATCAAGGCGTACAGCGAGACGCTCAGTATCTCCAGACCTAAGAAGAAAGCGACGAAGTGATTGCTCGCCACGAGTACTGCCGAGCCCAAGGTCGCTAGCAGGACTAGAACGTAAAACTCCTCCGGCTGCTCCTCGACTCCCTCAAAGTAGCCGTACGCCAACAACGCCACGGCAAGAGTGGCGGCGACGATGAGACCGATAAAAAACCTCGCATAGCCGTCCATGATCAGCAGCGGTGTAATCTGTGCCGGCCCTGCCGTCGCTGTCAGCGGCAGCAAGATTAAAGCCGACAGCAAGCCGATCACCGTCAGGCCGGCTGATAGGGCATGGTGCCGATAAAAAGCGATCAGCAACATCAGCACGACGGGCATGCCCGCCAGGACGAGTAAAGGCAAAAGCGCGTATAAGTCGGCGCCGGTCATTTAATCATTACGTGGGTTCAAAACGTTCAAGTTGTTCAAGCCGTTCAAAACGTTTCGAACAACGGAAACTATTTGAACCATTGAAGTCTCACATAATCCCGCATCATCCGGGCTATAGTGTATGTCCCATACGGTTCTGGATTTCCGCAGCGGTGATGTAACAAATTTTTGAGACACAATATTAGTTCCTTGCTTGATCGACGCCGGGCGGCGGTGGCAGAGCATCGAGCGCAGGTTTGGCGGTGTTCAGCAGCGGTTGCGGATAAAGACCGATCCACACAATGGCGGCGATCAGCGTAGTGAACACGGCCATCTCGCGCGCCGAAAGGTCGGCAATCCTGGGTTCGTCGCGTGTTTCCCCGTGAAAGGTTTTTTGCACCACCCACAGCGAATAAATTGCAGCGCTGATCAGGCCTATGGCGGCGCATGCGGCGAGCGGCACGCTGACCTGGTAAGTGCCGACGAGGATCAGAAACTCACCGACGAAATTTCCCAACCCCGGCAGGCCAAGCGAGGCCAGCGCGAAGAACATTCCCACGCCGCCCATGCGCGGCGCCGGCGCCCACAAGCCTCCGAGCCGTTCCATTTCCCGCGTGTGAGTGCGCTCCTGCAGCATTCCCACCAGGATGAATAGTGCTCCGGTGCTGATGCCATGGCAGATGATCTGGATCACCGCGCCCTGGAGCGCCAGTTCGTTCCAGGCAAATACGCCGAGTAAAACGAAACCCATATGGCTGACGCTGGTATAGGCGATAAGCCGCTTCAGATCGGTCTGCGCAAACGCCATCAAGGCGCCGTACAAAATCCCGATCACTCCCAAGGTCATTGCAACGGGAGCAAACTCCACCGAGGCCTGGGGGAAGAGCGGCAGGACGAAGCGCAACAAACCGTAAGCGCCGGTCTTCAACAACAACCCGGCCAGGACGACGCTGCCAGCGGTCGGCGCTTCCGTGTGCGCATCGGGCAGCCAGGTATGAACGGGAATTGCCGGAAGCTTGACGAGGAACGCGATCAGAAATCCGAGCATCAGCCACATCGCGGTGGCAGGAGGCATTGCCGTGCCCAGCAGTTCCGGATAATCGAAAGTGTAATTGCCGGTATTGGCGCCGTGGATGAAGTACAGCGCAAGTATCGCCACCAGCATCAACAAACCGCTCAACTGGGTGAAGATGAAAAACTTGGTCGAAGCGTAAATGCGCCGCTCGTGGCCCCAAATCGCGATCAGAAAGTACATCGGCACGAGCATCAACTCCCAAAGGAAGTAGAACAGGAACAAATCCAAAGCGGAAAATACGCCGATCAGACCGGCCAGCACCCACAACAGATTGAAATGAAAAAAACCGACGTGGTCTTCTATCTCGCTCCATGAGCAGAGCACCGAAAGCACGCCGAGAAACGCGGTCAGGACGATGAGCAACAGGCTCAGGCTATCGATTCCCAGATGAAAGCTGATGCCGAAAGCGGGTATCCACGGCCGCTGGAATTCCACCAGCCACGGGCCGCTGGTCGTCAGTTCGAAGGAATTGTAATGTTGAGCCCATAAAAACACCGCCAGCGCCAGGTCGGCGCTCAGCGCCGCCAGGGCTATCCAGCGCGCCCAGAGTGAATCGTGGCGGGCCAATCCCCAGGCTAAAATCCCTCCCGCAATGGGTATCACCAGGAGCCAAACCAGAATCATAGAAACACCATGATCGCGACAACCACCGCTGCCCCCGCGGCAATCGCTTTGGCATACCAGCGCAATTGCCCGGTTTGCGTCGCGCTCAAAGCGGCATAACAAGCACGGGCGGCGTCGGTGATGATCCGGTAAATCTGTTCGACGATGTCGCTCTTGTTCGCCCGCGCCGCCCCGACATACGGCCGCACCAGCAGCCTGTCGTAGAGCCAATCGAAGCCCCAGCCGGAAAACCAGTAGCGCTGCAGCGCGCTTCCCGCGCCCGTGGCCGTGAGCTTGTCGGCGATTCCTCGGTTGCGCAGGAACAACACGTACGCGATGAAGATTCCCAGAACCGAAATTATTGCTGCAACACTCTCTAAAGCCAGCTCGCGCGCGGCCGATTCATTGCCGTGCGGCTGCGGCGGGAGAGCCGGGTGCAAAAATTCCGGCAATCCGAAAAACCCACCGGCGATCGTAAGCAGCGCCAAGACGACGAGCGGGACGTGAATACGCGCTCCCGGTCTTTTGGCGGCCTGCTGTTTGGCTTCTCCAAAGAAAGTGATGAACACCATGCGAAACGTATAAATCGACGTGATCAAGGCGCCGAGCAATCCCCCCGCCCACAACCAGGCGCCGCCGTTGGGTGCGTTCCACGCCCGGAGCAGGATCAGTTCTTTGCTGTAGAAGCCCGATGTGATCAGCGGCAATGCGGCGAGCGCTGCGGAACCGATCAGAAAGGTCCAGAACGTCACCGGCAGTTGCTTCCACAGCCCGCCCATTTTGAACATATTGTGTTCATGATGCAGCGCCAGAATGACCGCGCCGGCGCCGAGGAACAGCAGCGCCTTGAAAAACGCATGGGTCATGAAGTGGAAAATCGCCGCCGACCACGCGCCGACGCCGAGTGCAAGGAACATGTAGCCGATCTGGCTGATCGTCGAGTACGCGAGCACCCGCTTGATATCCCACTGTGTGAGCGCGCTGCAGCCGGCGATCAGCAATGTCGCCGTGCCAATCACCGCGACGGCGAGTTGCACCCCGGGAGCGAGCTCAAAAAGCACGTGGGTGCGCGCGATCAGGTAAACGCCGGCGGTGACCATCGTCGCCGCATGAATCAAGGCGCTCACCGGAGTCGGCCCGGCCATCGCGTCGGGCAGCCAGGTTTGCAGCGGCAATTGCGCCGATTTGCCGACCGCGCCGCCGAGCAACAACCACGCGGCGGCGACGGCTGCGGTGGAGCCCACCGGCCATTGCTGCGTCGCCCGCTGCATCAACTCCCGGATATCCAACGTCCCGAGCTGGGTAAACAGCAGGAACAGGCCGATAGCCATGGCCGTGTCGCCCACCCGGGTGACAATGAAGGCCTTGCGCGCCGCCGCGCCGTTCGCCGCGTCTTTGTACCAGAAGCCGATTAATAAGTAGCTGCACAATCCCACGCCTTCCCAGCCCAGGTAGAGCAGCAGCAGATTGTCGGCCAGAACCAGCGTGAGCATGGCGGCGACGAACAAGTTGGTATACGCAAAAAACCGGCTGAAGCCCTCTTCTTCCTCCATGAACTCCCAGGCGTAAAGGTGAATGAGAAAACCGACGAAGGTGACGACCAGCATCATGGTCAGCGACAGAGCATCGAGATGGAGTCCCATGGCCGGCGTGAAGCCATCGACGTCGATCCAGGTCCAAAGCGTCTGTCTGAAAACCCGACCTCGGGGCGGTGAGGTGATGAAAGTGCCGGCAACAAAAAACGCCAGGAGCGTCGCGGCGCTGAGGC
>Ga0209640_10002127_pt1 | contig 17186 bp, 13 predicted proteins | sample RifCSP10_1_FD_184018 | JGI IMG/M metagenome (GOLD analysis project Ga0209640, IMG submission 184018) | Soil microbial communities from Rifle, Colorado - Rifle CSP2_sed 10_1 (SPAdes) (version 2) | ecosystem: Environmental > Terrestrial > Deep subsurface > Rock core/Sediment | place: Rifle... | reverse complement strand
AGCGGTGCTGCGGTAGGGGAAAATGCACAAAGACGACGGCTAAGTCGTCGCCATACTCTGCGCGGGCCGCTCGGACACCAACTTGCAACGACCGAGCCGAAGTTGCCACTTCTTTTTTCGCATGTCGGTGGAGTCGCTGAACCCGGGGCGAAGCGCCTGTTCGCTTCTTGACACCACTCCACGATCAGTCAGCTCCGCTACGTGGAGGAAACGGCCGCACTGGAGACAGTGCTGCGGAGCAGGATAGCCCGCCTTGTCCAACCGTTCACGAAACGTTCGTCCGGGGATCCTGAACCAATCAGTCATTTTCGCGACTCTCCGCGGACAATACGCGCTCCGCAAACACGTCTCGACCGCTGACCGCGCCCAAGAAGCCTCGCGGACGTCGTGTATCAGCCTCAGCTCCTCCGCTGGGGGCGGCGCTAAACGCCGCACTTCGACGAGTTTCACGAGATCCTCAACGTCACGCGCTCCCGCAATCGTCACGAAGTCATCCGCGCCGGCCCGCGCGAATTGTGTCAGCAGGCGGCGATCATCTGGCGTCCGGCTGCACACGATGATGATTGCTTGCGGCAGATGCTCGCGAAGTTCGCGAATCGCTTCGGCCGACGGACCGCCGTTAGCTACGGCTGTCCCAATTAGGACGATGCCGCCCGACGCACGAAGGCGTTGGATCGACTGCACCCTGGTGACATCCACAGTCTGCGGGCGCAGAGCCAAGACCGCGACCTCGTCGCCGATCTCGGAATTCTTGTCGACGAATACGTCAGGGAGCGCCTGCGCGTGGCCCATCCCGAAAGCTTTTCAAGCGAGACTCGCGGCCTGAAGCTCAGTTGCCGAGCGCGAACGCGCAAGTTACTTGATTTGGTGCGCGTAGCAATTGGCAGAGCGGCTCTTTGCCGTTAGGTGGGACACTTCTGGTAACCGAGTCCACTGATCTACTCGTGGCACGTCGTCAGGTCACGAGCATTTGTAATCCAAGGCGACTCTTATCCGAACTCAACCAGAGTGATCGCTATGGTCGCAGAGCCTACGGCATTGATGCTGAAGCGCCAACGCCGGCGCGCTAGCGCACGATTTGCTGGTATCTCCGAGAAGGCCGTGGCGAATCTGACGACACGGCAACGCGTAATGCTCAGCTCTTGGAGAGATTATTCAACGTTAGGCGATCCATCCGGTGCCCGCCATCGAACGTCACAACGCGCGGCTTCAAACCCGCTGCCACCAGACGCGCATCGTGATTCCCCTCGGCAATCCACGCCGAGTACTCGTCCGTCGTTCCGGCAACGAGCGTGACGCCACCGGGCAGCTTCGCGAATACCGACGGATCCACGTCAGGCGGTAACTGGCCCGCCCATGCTATCAATCGGTCCACGCGCGAGTTCCCCATCGCCGCCCACCGGCAGGCCGTCGCCACACCCTGCGAGAAGCCGAGCGCGGTCACGTGCGCTGCACTCATAGCCGACTCACGCCAGACCGCGTCAAGAAAGTCCACGTAGTCGGCGATCTCGTTCTCCCGATCCATGCGCGTCATCCACGTCGCGCCCACCTTGGCATCCGCCGTTCTGCCTGACGCGCCGGGTGTGACGTAATACCGGTTGAGCGCCTCGGGCGCCACGATCAAACGGCCGGGCGTCGCGATCGACTGGAAGTACTTGATGAACACGGACGCCAATTGTCCGAGCCCGTGCAGCACGATCCATGCTTCGCTGAGCGGCTGCTCGCCGCCGCCGATGGTGTAGTACCGCGCGCGGCGTGTCGTGACGAGCCGGTGCTCCTGCACGCTCAGCGAGCAGCGAAGAGCGATGAGCGACCAGCGAAGAGACGGAGCTGTGAAGGTGGCGGCCGACGGCCGCCGATCGTTCCGCGCTCGCGCAGCACGAGCGAATCGAGCCTCACCACCTGCACGCTGTCCAGGAGTCCCCGAGCCTGAAGATTCGCGGCGTCGTTGTTCACCTTGATCGAGTCCGTGATCGGCTGCGACAACTGCTCGAGCCGCTGCAGCTTCTTCCGGTCCTCGTCGTTCAATCCCCTTTGGCGTGGCTCCAGACTGATCCCCAGCGTCTCGCGCAGCGAATCGAGCTGCCTCATGTAGGGGGCGTTCGTCGCGCGGAGCCGGCGGCGAAGGGACATCAGGCTCGTACGCTGACTGTCCACCAGATCGAGGATTTGCGCGTGCTCCAGGATGAAGCTGATGGGTTCTCCATCGCTCATCGCCAGGCCGTTGGCTCCACCACGTCGGACGACGGTCGCCGGCATGACCTGCGCCGGCAGCGCGGCTGGCAGGGCCGAAAGGATTAATGCGAGGAGAAGGGCGAGGCGAGGCATGTTGGCACCCTACTGCGAGCTGAGTTGCGAGTGGTGGGTGCTAGGGCGAGTTGCTGGGACTGGTGCAGGTTGCTGGTGCTGGTGGTCCCACGACCCTAGTGCTTCTCCGCCGCCGGCGCCGGGGCGTGCGACTCGGCGCCTCCGGCGGGCGCGGTGACGTCGTTAGGTGAGTGGTACGTGCGCTTGTTGATCGTGAACGCGGTCGCGAACCCGGCCGCGGCGAGCAGCGTGATGAACGCGGCGATCCCCCAGCCCTGGTTGAAGTTGCCCTCGATGCGTCTGCCGGCCATCTGTCTGGTCTCGTGTTCTGGTTTGAGTGTGCCTCACAATCTACTGAACCGGCTTGGTGTGGGCAGAGGGTGGCGGGTTGCGGGTTCGTGCCTCGACGACCCGTCACCGGCGCCCCGCGATCCGTCGCGCCGCACGCTCAACGGCATCACAGAGCTCCCCAACCACCGCCCTCCCCCGGTCCCGGGCATACCAGGCCCGCTTCCGCCGGCTCTGCTCCGGCTCGGGAAGCAGGAGGCCCTCGCTCCGCATCCAACGCTGCACCGGCGCCGGCCGAGGGCCCCACCAGGCCAGCTCGCGGAGGTCACGGTCCAGAACCATGACGACCGGGATGGAGCGAGTCCCTGACGTCAGGTGGGCAACCATGAGGTCGGCATTCTCGTCTCGCCGGAGAATCCGGAGGTCGATCCCGGACTGGTCCGCGAGTCGCGCGATGACCGGCAGGCAACTCACGCAGTCGCCGCACCAATCCTCACTCAGCGCCAGGAACCGCAGCTCTCCCGAAACCCGGCGCAATCGCTCGGCCGACTCGGGAGCAACCATCGCGGTGCGATACATGCCCTGCCATAACTCTGCGTTCTTCACCACCGACTCGAGATAGGCCGGGAATCGCAGTGCCGCCTCGTACCGCGCGGCGCCCACAACGAGCGTCACCGTGACGGTGTTACCCCGGCCGGCGCCGAGCCTTGGCTCCGCGAGGGCGGACGCGAATACGACAGCGTGAACGTGAACGTGTGATTGCGCTCCACCTCGGTGCCGTTTCCCCGGAAGATCACGTGTTCGAGAAATGCAACTTCGGTCCGCCAGTCCCGCGTCAGCCGGTAGCCAACACCAAACGTGGCCCGGTTCTGGTCGAAGATGTTGTACTGCACGTTCCGTCCAATGCCTATGAACAACTCATTGGACGCCGACAGATATGCCTCTCCTGGTTCGATGTCGTCACCGCTCAAGGGCAACGTCCCCTTCAACTGATAGCGAAATCGCCCCGAGCGCTCCCAATGGTCGATGTGGTCGACATCGGGATCGTTGCGACGGCCGCGGAACCGTTGCTCGAGCCGGTACCGATGCGACAGGTCCAGGCGCCCGATAGCGTGCGCGACGATCGCCTGCTGCCACACCCGCCGCTCGGTGACGGGATAGTCGGCCGGCAGCTCACCGTACGCATAGCTGCGCGACCAGTTCGCTCCGGCCGCGACGCGTACGTTGTCATTCACCTCGTACGCCAGGCCACCGCGCACGAAGTTGGCCATGACCTCGTCGACTGGACCTGACCGCCGCGCCGACGCGTCGAACAGCACTCCCCAGCGCTCGTTCAGCGCGACATCGGCATTGAAGACGAACCAGGCGTTCGTGTTGGTAAACGTCTCGCGCTGAGCGCGCGCGACTCGCGGAACGAAGGAAGTGGCCAACGAGAGCGTGAGGGTTCCGAATCGGCGGAACAAGAGTATGGAGAGAGAAGGTTGACCTGTTGGCTGGTGCGGCGCGCGTGCAATCTATGGCCTGAACGGAGGCAATCCATGATCCTGAAACCGGTTCGATCGGGAACCGCGCTCTCTCTTTCCGACCGCGATGCGCATCGACCGCGCGACCTGCAGGATCGGGACGCACTCAAATTCATGCTGGCCGACGAGGTCAAGGAGCTCGGCAAGCTCCAGGACCGACTGTGGGCCGAGAAGCGTCACGCGGTGCTGGTGATCCTCCAGGGCCGCGACGCGTCGGGGAAGGATGGCGCGATCAAGCAGGTGTTCGATGGGTGCAATCCGCAGGCGTGCCGGGTCACGTCATTCGGAGTGCCGACGACGCTCGAACTGTCGCACGACTTCCTCTGGCGGGTCCACGCCGCGGTGCCGCCGCGCGGGTACATCGGCATCTTCAACAGGTCGCATTACGAGGACGTGCTCGCGGTGCGCGTGAAGCGACTCGTCCCGCCGAAAGTGTGGCGCGCCCGGTTCGAGCAGATCAACGACTTCGAGCGCATGCTGGCCGCCAACAACGTCACGATCCTCAAGTTCTTCCTGCACATCTCGCGCAAGGAGCAGCGCGAGCGGTTGATCGATCGCCTGGAAGATCCCACGGAGAACTGGAAGTTTCGCGCTGGTGACCTGGATGACCGTCGGCAGTGGAGCGCGTTCACGGCCGCATACCGGGACGCCCTGCGGAAGTGCAGCACGAAATGGGCGCCGTGGTACGTGGTTCCGGCGGACTCGAAGACCGTCCGGAACTATCTGATAACGCGTACGCTGAACGCGACCCTTCGTCGGCTGCGGCCGAAGTATCCGCGGGCTCCTCGCGAAGTTCTGGCGTTGAAGCGGACCATCGTCTGACGGGATGCCTCCCGCCCCTACAGCCGTAGTAAACCCTATGGACGGTCGGGAGGACTAACCCCCCGTACGACCGCTAAACTGCCCTTTGCCCTCTGCCCTATGAAAAGACTCATCCTTGCCGCCGGCCTTCTCGCCATGGCTTCTCCGGCGCTGGCGCAAAACGTGCCCACCCGAACGTTGTCCAAGCCCGACGCCGAGTACTCGGAGCCGTTCACGATGATCGCCGGCGTCCGCGAATTGAAAGACGGTCGGGTGATCGCGATCGATCCGCGTGACAAGACGGTGCAGGTGGTTGACCTCAAGGCCGGCACCGCGACAAAACTCGGCCGCGAAGGTTCCGGGCCTGGTGAATACGGAATCCCGACACGCCTTCTGGCTCTTCCCAACGACACATCCGCGGTCGTCGACATGCTCAACAACCGGATGCTGCTCATCAATCCGAATGCCACGGTTGGCGGGTTCGTCGACCTGAACGTTCCGCCTCCGTCCGGCGGGCGCGGTGACGGTCGCGGCATGATGATGATCGGTTCGAGCATGCCGACGGCATCTGACGCAAAGGGACGGATGTACTCGCAGGGCGCTCCATTCAGGATGACAGACAATGGTCCCGTGTCGTCGGATTCCCTGCCGATGACACGCTGGAATCGCGCGTCAGGGAAGCGTGACACGCTGGCCTGGCTACGTGTCCCGGCGGGATCGAACCAGATCAGCGGGAGCAGGGGCCGCGGCGGGGCGAACGTCTCGGTGCGGATCGGCGGTGGGCCGCCGTTCAATGGCGCCGACATGATGGCGGTGGCTCCTGATGGGCGAGTGGCGATCGCGCACGTCGATCCGTACAGCGTCGAGTTCGTCAATGAGGCCGGCCAGCGGACGCGCGGTCAGCCGATCAGGCACGACCGCATCAAGGTCTCCGAAGGCCACAAGCAGGAGTGGCGCGAACGGCAGAAGAATGCCATGGGCATGATGATCACGTCCGACAACACTGGCCGCCGCTCGGCAGCCATGGTTCCGAACAACAACGTCCAGGATCCCGAGTCGTGGGGCGGCGAGTACATGCCGCCGTTCCTGTCGGCAACGAACACGCTGACGTTCTCGAACGAGGGTTATCTCTGGATTCAGCGCACGGGCCCCGCCGGTCAGCCGCCGACGTTCGACCTGATCGATCGTGCGGGCAACCTGGCGCAGAGAGTGGTGCTGCCGAAGAAGGCTCGCTTGTTAGGCTTCGGCAGCGGCGCGGTCTACATCGCCCGCGTCGACGAAGATGATCTGCAGTATCTGCAGAAGCACAAGTTCGTGATGCCGGAGAGGCCGTAGCCAGATGTGAGATGGGAGATGGGAGATGGGAGAGAAACTGCTTTCCGATCAAATCGGATTGACCAGTTGGCAGTTCATCTCAATTCTCCCATCTCCCGTCTCATATCTCCGTGTCAGCGCCTCAGCCACACCACCGCGAACATCACCTTCACGATCGACTTGCTTATCCGCGCCTCTCCTGGCGTCAGTGGCAGCCCGCAGGGAGTTCTGGGTGGCCAGCGAGTGCGCAAGGACCCCGTAGGATCTGCTCGCCCCAGCGGAGCGGCATAAAGCTCAATCGACTCGATGTCTTCCGGTGCGAAGTCCTTCACGGTCGCACCCGGGCGAGCGATCCCATCTACGAAAACACACACATCCGATAGGATGACCAGGCTTTTGCGTGCGAACTCGGGCGCGAAAGCGAGCGCCACATCCAACGGCATCCTCTCGCGTCCCTTCAGTTCCTCTCGCGTCACGAACGCCGAGTTGATTCCGCGGAACGTCAGCCGGGAGTCCATCTCGCGATAGAACTGCTCCATGTGCTGGTCGCGGCTCACGCGCCCACGTTCCACCACGACGTCGAGTTCCGTTCCCCCACTCACCGGCACGACCACGGAGAAGTTGCGCGACTCGAAGAGCGGGTGCTTCACACGCACGATGTAGGAGCCGCTCCTGAGCTCCGGGAAGTTGAACGTGCCTGACGAGTTGGTGGAGTCGGCCTTTCGCGCGCCAATGATCTCGATGCGCGCGCCGGGCACCGGCAGCAGCGAGTCCTTCGACATGACTGATCCATGGAGACCGGTGCGCTTCGCTGTGATCGCGACGGTGTCGAGCACGGTCAGCCGGCGGAGGGTGAAATCGACGGTGACGTCACCGGCGACGACCTCGATCTGCCTGGTCTCCGGTGTGAATCCGACCCAGGTGACTCTGACGCTGTGCTGCCCGGGCGGCACGCCGAGGAAGCTGAAACGGCCCTCGCGATCGGTGCGCACCTGCCGATTGACGCCCTGCGGGTCGAGCGTGACCAGCGCCTGCTCGAGCGGCCGGGCGGACTCGTTGGTCACTATGCCTCGCACGCTGGCAACGCCTTGCGCGTCGAGGGGGCCGGCCAGTGCGCCAAGTGCAGCAACCATGAGCGTGTATTTCATCGGCCTGTTCACTGGTTGGCGGGGGCGCTGAAAGACCGTCGTGTTACACCTGCCCTATGCTCGGGTTCTTTAGCGGGCAGCGGGAATCGGGCAGCGGGCAGCGGGCAGAGGCTCATGGTGACAGCACCTTCCAAATCCGTCACTGCCCAGGGGCGAACTCCGTAGTGGTGCCGGCCCCCGGCGGGCGGCATCTTCTGGATCTGACCAATTCCACGGCCCCGGCAACCCTTCGCCGCCGTCCGACGACAAAGGTAGTTGAACGCGCTGTCCCCCTCCGAACCGAACTTCATGATTCCGACGCGATTACTTGCCCTGGCCGCGGCCCTGACCCTCTCGGCCACCGCCTATGGCTGCAAGAAGGCCGACGGGTCCGAAGGCGATTCCGCGGCGGCGGCCACGGGAGACTCGACGGCCACACCTACCGACGGCGCCCCTACCACCACGCTGGCGCTTCCCGTGGCGGCCGTGGCGGTCCGCGAAGGAGACCTGGTGCTGACCGTCTCCACGACCGGGCAGGTGGCTTCCGACCAGGTATCCGCGCTCAGGTCAGAGGTGGCGGGAACCGTGGAGAAGGTCCTCGTGCGACCGGGGGACCGCGTCCGGAGCGGGCAAGTGCTCATCACGTTCGACCCGCGTCCGCTCGACATCAATGTGAAGGACGCCGAAGCCGGGTTCGATCGCGCGATGCAGACCTTCCGCGAGAGCTACTATCCCGACTCGGTCGTGACCGGCAAGGTCCCCACCGAAGAACAGCGCCGGACCGCGATGATTCGCGCGGGCGTGCCCAGTGCGCAGGTGGCGCTCGATCGCGCAAAGCTGGAGCGCGAGAAAGCCACCGTGATCAGCCCGTTCGACGGACTGGTTGACCAGGTGATGATCGCGGTAGGCATGCGCGTCAGTGCCGGCGAGCTCCTCACCCGCGTGGTGAACCTCGTCTCGCTCCGTATCGATGCGCAGGTGCTGGAGCACGATCTGCCGCTGATTCGCGAGGGTGGACAGGCCATCGTGACCAGCGCGGCGGCAGGCAACCGCGCCATCATCGGGAGAATCGCCGCGGTGCTGCCGTTGGTGGACACGACGACCCGCTCGGGTCGGGCCTTCGTGCGGATTCCAGCGGGAAGTTCGCTGCGCCCTGGCATGTATGCCGACGTGAAGCTCGAGGCGTCGCGACTGACGGGGCGCCGGCTGGTCCCGACGCGCGCAATCATTCAACGCGACAACCGGCCGCTGGTGTTCGTGGTGCGCAACGGCCGCGCGCAGTGGGTCTACATCAATCCGGGACGATCGAACGGAATCGAGACCGAAGTGCTGCCTGACTCGGGCACGGGACTGATTCCAGTTGAAGTTGGCGACGACGTGATCGTGGAAGGGCACCTCACTTTGACGCACGACGCGCCGGTGCGAGTCGTGAATGCTGATACGGGGTCAGTTGGGCAGCCGGTCAGGAAGCCTGACTGAACCGGAGGGGAGATGGGAGATGGGAGATGGGAGATCTGAGATAGGCTGCAACCCCTGATGTTGGTGGTACGTGCTCCGTGCACTGCCCTCACCTCCAATCGAAATCCGACCTTATCAGAAAGCAGTTTCTCTCAATTCTCCCATCTCCCATCTCATTTCCCGATGTCCCTTCCCGCCGCCGCGATTCGCCGTCCTGTCTCGACCATAGCCGCCACCCTCGGCGTAGTTCTCCTTGGGTCGGTGTCGTTAGGCCGGATGCCGGTGTCGCTGCTGCCGGACGTGACGCTGCCGGTGCTCACCATCCGGACGCTCTACCCTGACGCCGCCGCCACCGAAGTGAGCCGGTTCGTGGCCGAGCCGATCGAGCGGGCGGTTGCCGCCACGCCGGGCCTGGTCGAACTGCGGTCGGAGAGCCGGAACGGCGAGGCGACGACGACGCTGCGCTTCGCGTGGGGAACGGACATGCAGGGCACGCTGCTCAGCGTGCGTGAGCAGCTCGACAACGCGCGCGGCCAGCTGCCCGAAAGCGCCGAGCGTCCGACGTTGCTCACCAGCGACCCCGGCGAACGGCCCATCGCGGTGCTGAGCCTGAGCATCAAGGGCGACCTGCGAGAGCTGGCGCGAACGGCCGAAGACGTCTACGCGCGACGGCTGGAGCAGATCGGCGGCGTGGCCAGCGTGGCGGTCGTCGGCACGCCGAGCGACGAGATCCGCATCGAGGTGGACCCGGCCCGCATGCGCGGCCTGAACATAACGAGTGACGACATCGCCAACGCCATTCGCACCGCCAACGTCACCGGCACGGCCGGCACGATCCGTCGCGGGCAGTTCCGGTTCTCTGTTCGCGCGCTGACGGAATTCCGCACGCCGTTCGAGATCGGCGACACGCCGGTCGGACCGCCAGGCAGCGGGATCAAGCTGCGTGACCTGTCCACCGTCGTCATCACCACAGCCGATCCCGTCACCCTCACGCGACTGGATGGTGAGGCGGCCGTAGGGCTCGTGGTCTACAAGGACGCTGGATCCAACACGGTCTCGGTCACCAAGGAGCTGGAGAGGATCGTCGAGCAACTGCGCACCGAGTTTCCCGGCATCACGCTGAACGTTGTGGCCGAGCAAGCCGATTTCGTCGTGGACGCCCTGTCCAACCTGGGCCAGGAGATCATCCTCGGCGGCGCTCTCTCGCTGCTGGTGATCCTGGTCTTCCTGCGCGACTGGCGCCTGTCGTTGGCCATCGGCCTGATGGTGCCGCTGTCGGTGCTGGTCGCTCTCGTGCTGCTGCAGGGAATGCACGTGACGGTGAACGTGCTGTCGCTCGGAGGACTTGCCCTTGGCGTCGGCCTTCTGGTCGATAACGCCATTGTCGTCGCCGAGGCGGCGGCTCGAAAACGGGAGCGAGGAATGCCGATCGCCGAGGCCGCCCGGGTGGCTACCGAGGAGGTATCGGGACCGCTGACGGCCGGCACCCTCACGACACTGCTCGTTTTCGGTCCGATCGTGTTCGTGCAGGGCCTGGCGGCGGCGCTGTTCCGGGATCTGTCACTCTCGGTGGTCATGTCTGTTGGGGCGTCGCTGATTCTCGCACTGACGTTGATGCCGGTGATGGTGATCGGGCGGCGGAGGAGGCCAGAGGCCAGAGGCCAGAAGCCAGAGGGAGCGGCCGAGTCACGAATCACGAGTCACGAGTCACGAGAAGTCCGCAGGATCGACGTCCTGGCTCGAGCCGGCCACTGGTGCGAGGGTCAATACGAGCGCGGCATGAAGTGGTCGCTTGCCAACCCCGGCCTCGTATTCGCCATCACCGGCGTGGGCCTGCTGGGAACATTGTGGGTCACGGCACGGCTGCCCCGTGAGATCCTGCCACAGGTGGACGAGCGCGTGGTGGTGGCCTCGCTCAACCTGACCGAAGGCACGGCCATTGAAGAAACGACCCGCCAGGCCAAGCGACTCGAGGACGCCGCTCACACGTTAGGCTCGCGAGGGGTGTACACGCGAGTCGGCACCGCCACGGATGAGGAGATTCTGGCCGGCGCGGATCCGGGAACCTCCGCCAGCGCCCAGCTCATCCTGCCCGTGCCTTCGGGCGGCGGCGCGACGGCGTTCGCCAACGCGATGCGCGCGGCATTGCCGGACCTGGCCGGCCAGGGCATGCTCGCCCTCGACGTCGCGGGCGCCTCGGAATTCGGCAGCCTCATTGGCCGTGAGGGGCGTATCGTCCGCGTCGAACTCTCGGCCCGCACGTACGATGAAGCGGCACGCTGGGCCGACTCGGCACGATCGATCATGCGCGGCCTTGCCTCACTGTCGGACGTGCGCGATGCGCAGGAAGGCATGCAGCCGGTGGTCGAGGTGACCCTGGCGCGCGACCGGATCGCCGAGCGCGGGCTGAGCATTCAGGCGGTCGCGAACGCGTTGGCCGGCGGTCTGGGTGGCGTTTCGGCGACCGAACTTCGTGAGACAGACCGGCGTACTCCCATCTCCGTTCGTTATGCGGGGAGCGCCAACGAGGACCTGGCCGAGGCGCTCAACTCGGTCGTAGGCGGCGTGCCCGTTTCACAACTGGTCCGCGCGACTGAAGTGCGTGCTCCGGTGGAAGTGGTGCGCGTCGGTCAACGCCCCGTGGTCGCCGTGGAAGGCCTGATCCAGAGCGGTGGCACGGCCCGGGCTTCGAAGGACGTCACGGCGGCAATGTCCAACGTGCAACTGCCGGCCGGTGTATCGTGGGCCGTGACCGGCGCGAACGCCGAGCAGGAACGCACGACGAAGGAACTGGTGCTGGTGGCCGTGCTCGCGACGTGTCTGGTCTTCCTCGTGCTGGCCGGTGAATTCGCCTCGTTCACCGTGCCGCTGGTGGTCATGCTGACCGTGCCTCTGGCCGCGGCTGGTGGACTCGTCTTCCTGTATCTCACCGGCCAGAGCATCAACGTCGTATCGCTCATCGGCATCGTCGTCATGATCGGCATGGCCGACAATGAGGCCGTGGTGAAGCTCGACGCTATTCGGCGCTTCCGCGAGGAGGGCCACGGCATCGAGGAGTCGGTTCTGCTCGGCGGGCACCAGCGGCTGCGCGCGATCGCCATGACCCTGATCACGACGATCACCGGCGTGCTGCCGCTCATGTTCGGGTGGGGGAGCGGCGGCGAGTTGTACCGGCCGCTTGCAGCCGGGGTTATCGGGGGCAGCGTGTCGGCGCTGCTGGTGACGTTCTTCCTGCTGCCAACGGCATACGCAGTGCTTGAGAGACGCAAGATGGGAGATGGGAGACGTGAGATGGGAGATCACCTGCCAGATCGGATGACGGGTGGTACTCGCTCCACGGAACGCCCACTCTCCAAACGATGATCCACGCCTGATCGGAAGGCAGTTTATCTCACGTCTCCCATCTCCCATCTCCCATCTCCAATCTCAATTCTCCCATGATCCGCTGGGCTGCCTCCCGTCCCGCCGTCGTCTGGGCGACGAGCATCGTCATCCTGCTCGGCGGCGTGGTGTCGTTCACCCGCCTCGCGCTGGCCACGCGCACAGAGGTCGAACTGCCGCGACTGATGATCGGCGCCGGCTGGAGTGGCGCGTCGGCGGAATTGATGGAGATGTACGTCGCGTCGCCTATCGAGTCGGCCATCCAGGGCGTTCGCGGCGTGAGAAAGACGCGGAGCACGTCCAGCGAGGGAACCGCCCAGATCACGGCTGAACTCGACCCCAAGACCGATGTCCAGATCGCGCGCCTGTCGATCCTCGAGCGGCTCGAGATCCTGGCCCCGGAGTTTCCTCGCGGCGTGAGCCGGCCGACGGTCCGCAACTTCGTTCCGACGGACCTGCAGGAACCGACGCTCTTCACCCTGACCGTTACCGGACCGTATACGGCGGGTGCGCTGCAGAAGCTGGCCGACGAAACCCTGAGCCCCCGGTTGTCGGCGGTCGCCGGCGTCGCCGGAGTGAACGCCTTCGGTGGCACGGACTTTTCCGTTACGGTCTCCTACGACGCGAAGCTGCTGCGCCAGCTCAGCGTGTCGCCGGTGGCACTGGGGCAGGCCATCCGCGACGCGCGCCTGGTGCAGTCGTTAGGTGAAGAGCAGCGCGGCGTCAGCGAGTACGAGGTGACCCTCCGCGACCAGCCCGACGCGGTCGAGCAATTGGAGCAGCTGCCGGTTCGCGGCCGCGGGCGGGTCTTCCGGCTCGGCGAACTGGCCACGGTGCGCCCCGAGGAAGATGCGGGCGGCCGGTTCAATCGCATCAACGGCCAGCCGGCCATAACGATGGACATCTCGCGGCAGCCTGGCGCCGACGCGATCAAGACAGCGGCCGCGTTACGCCTCGCCATCGACGAACTGCGTCCAACGCTCCCGCCGCGCGTGGACATACGGATCGTCAACGATGAAAGCGAAGAGCTGGCCGAGCAACTCAACAACCTGCTGCTGCGCGGCGCCATCGCCTTTGCTGCCGTCATCCTGGTGATTGCGGTCATGCTGCGCGACTTCCGGGCGGTCGCACTGGTCATAGGGAGTGCCGCGGTGGCGATCGCGGGCACGGCATTTGGTCTCTATGTCTTCAACATCCCGGCCAACATGCTGACGCTGGCTGGACTGGCGATGGGCATCGGGATTCTCGTCCAGAACGGGCTGGTGGTGGCCGAGCGACTGGGAACCGTGCCGGATACTCGTGAGGCACGCGCCGACGTCGCGGGGCGCATAACGCCGGCGATCATCGGGGCAACGCTCACGACGACCGTGGTGCTGTTCCCGTTTCTCTACCTGCAGGGGAACGCGCGGGCGGCATTCATGCCCTTCGCTGCCGCGTTCACCATGGCGCTCGCCTGGTCGGTCGTCGCCTCGGTAGTCATGATTCCGGCGCTGGCTTCGGGGCACCACATTCACGAGACGTCATGGCGTCGATCGCGTCGTTTCTACGCGCGGCTCCTGTTTCCGGTGATCCGGTTCCGCTGGGTCACGATCGGCCTCACGACGATCGCGCTCGCGGGCCTGACGTGGGTCTTCGTCAAGAAGGTGCCGAGGTTTGCGTTTGGCGGATTCGGGTTCGGCCAACGGACATACGTGACAGCGACCATCAGCTTCCCGCGCGGATCCGATCCGGTCACGCTGGACAACGCCATCCGCGAGATGGAAGCGCTCGCGGTCGGACAGCCCGGTGTCGAGCAGGTTCGTTCCCGCAGCAACGGGATCACCGGCGCGATGATGAACGTGATGTTCACGCGCGAGCACGAACTGACCGCGATCCCGCTGGAGATGGAGGAGCGCCTGACACAACGGGCTGTGTTCATTGGCGGCGCGTCGGTGAGCGTGCGCGGCCAGGGGCCGGGCTTCTCGTCAGGCTACGGCTCGTCGAGCATGGCGTCGTACCGGATCCGCGTCATGGGCTACTCGTTCTCAGGGGTCGAGCAGATGGCGCTCGACGTCAAGGAGCGCCTCGAGCAGATACCACGGGTGCGGAACGTGGACATCAGCACGGCGTCCGGCTTCATGCGCGAAAAGGCCACCGGCGTGGCCATCGAACCAGATCGGGCCGCGCTGGCGCGATTTGGCCTCACGTCGCAGGATCTCGGTTTCGCCGTGGGGCGGGAGATACGCACACAGGTTGGCGCGGTGCTCCTGGAGATCGGTGGCGACGAGATTCCGGTGAATGTGAAAGCAATCGGCGCCAACACGCGCTCTCTCGACGAACTTCGCGAGGCGTTCATCCCGACACCAGACGGAAGCGCGGTGCCAATTGGCAGTGTGTCGAAGGTGAGCGAGCGTGACTTGCTCTCGGCAATCGATCGAGAAGATCAGCAGTACATGCGGACCGTGGCGTACGAGTTCCGCGGACCGAATCGACTGGCGCAGCGCACGCACGACGCCTTCATGAAGTCGATCTCGGCGCCGCCAGGCTACAAGGTGGAGGAAGCCGCATTCGGATTCTTCACGCCTGACGACAGCGAGAAGGGACTCTGGCTGGTCTTCGGGATCGGTATCGTGCTGGTGATCCTCGCGGTCGCGCTGGTGTTCGACTCGATCTGGGCGACGTCAATCATCTTCCTCAGCCTGCCGATCGCCCTGGGCGGCGTGATCTTCGCGTTCTGGATCATGAAAGCGGCGTTCACACGTGAGGCAGCCGTCGGCGTGATCCTGGTGATCGGCCTTGCCGTCAACCAGGCGATCCTGGTGACCGACGCCGGCCTGGCGCGCCGCCGCGCTCGTGCCCTGCGAGGACCAGCAGGACTCGGAAGGAAGGAGGCCCTGCGGTCGGCGATGGACCGGGCAGGCATGGTGATCCTGGTGACATTGACGTCGATGGCGAGCCTGATTCCGCTGGCCGTGGGGACGTCGACGCAGGACATCTTTGGAGCGATTGCCCTGGCGACCGCCGGCGGGACGATCTTCGGCACGCTGGGGGCGCTGTTTGTGGTGCCTGCCCTTCTCGTGGGGAGGCGTCGAAAGATCGCGCGGATTGAGATGTGAGATGGGAGAATTGAGATCACCTGCCTTCCGATTGCGCGGATCAGCTGGCGGCTATCAGTTTCCTGACTGATTCCGCGAAATCGACGTACAGTTTATCTCAAGTCTCCCATCTCCCATCTCACATCCATGCTCCGTCATTCACTGATCGCGCTGAGCCTTGCGCTCGCCCCCTCACTCTCGGCTCAAGCCGTCACTCGGATTCAATCGGAGATTGATCGGAGAGCGAAGGAACTCGAATCCAAAGTCGTCGCCTGGCGACGCGACTTTCATCAGAACCCCGAGCTTGGCAATCGCGAGTTCCGCACGTCGAAGATCGTGGCCGAGCATCTGCGGAAGCTCGGACTGGAGGTGACGACGGAGGTCGCGCATACCGGCGTCGTCGGCGTCCTGAAGGGCGGCCGGCCGGGACCGGTGGTGGCGCTGCGCGCCGACATGGATGCGCTGCCGGTCACCGAGGAAGTCGAGCTGCCGTTCAAGTCGACCGCCAAGACGCAGTACAACGGCCAGGAAGTCGGCGTGATGCACGCCTGCGGACATGACAATCACGTCGCGATCCTGATGGGCGTGGCCGAGATGCTGACGGCGATGAAGGCGGAGATTCCGGGGACCGTGAAGTTCATCTTCCAGCCCGCTGAGGAAGGTCCGCCGTTAGGCGAGGAGGGTGGCGCGCCGATGATGCTCAAGGAGGGCGCGTTCACGAACCCGAAAGTCGACGCGGTCTTTGGACTGCACGTCTTCCCGCTGGAGGTCGGGCATGTCGAGTTCCGTAGCGGCGGGGTGATGGCAAGCAGCGACAACTTCTACATCACGGTCCGGGGACGGCAGACGCACGGGGCCCTTCCATGGAATGGCATCGATCCCATCGTCGCCGCGTCGCAGATCGTGCTTGGCATCCAGACGATCACCAGCCGTCAGACGGACCTGACGCTGACGCCGGCGGTGGTGACCGTAGGCATGATTCGGGGCGGGATTCGCACGAACATCGTGCCCGACAGCGTCGAGATGTCGGGAACGATCCGCGCCTTCGATGAAACGGTGCGAGCCCAGCTCCACGAGCGCCTGACGAGAACCGCCGAGTCGATTGCCGCGGCGAGCGGCGCGATGGCGAGCGTTCGCATCCAGAAGATGACGCCGGTGACGTACAACGATCCGCCGCTGACGGACCGGATGATCCCGACACTGGAGCGCGTGCTGGGGAAAGCGAACGTGAAGATTGGTCGCCCAACGACAACGGCTGAGGACTTCTCGTTCTTCCAGCAGGCGGCGCCGGGACTGTTCTTCTTCATCGGGGTAACGCCGAAGGAGCGGGTGGGCCAGGCCGCGCCTAACCACTCGCCGAAGTTCTTTGCGGATGAGGGAGTGCTGGTCCCGGGTATGCGAGCCTTGGCAAACCTGGCCGTGGATTTCCTTTCTGCGCCGAGGCCGTAAGGCGGGTTGTTCAAGCAAGGTGATCATGGCCCGCGGGTTGCTCACGACGGGACTCCCTTCCGGCGGCCCCTACTGCGGACAACCTGGCGTCTCGAAGTCCATGCGTGATACCGCCCGCAGCACGCCGCCTCCAGTGAGCCCGTCGTTCGCTTTCCGTGTGGCAAGTCGAGTGCGCTTACGCATGGAACTCGAGCTTAGCGAGTGAATCGTAAGACCACCCGTTCTCGATCGCGGGCGGCTCCGATGGGGTTCTTGGTTCTTACGCTGAACGGTTCCGACATTCCTCACGGAATCGTCGCGTTTGCTCGTCGCACGAGCGCGAGGAGTCTCCCGAGCGAAGGGGGGCTGCCCAAGGCGAGGTCGCAACGCAGCTTCCTCAACCGACGCCTTTCCGCAATGCTGCGTTGTATCGAGCCGGGCAGATCCCCCGAGCGAGCAATGAGAGCCGGCAGGCTTACGAGCTT
>Ga0209640_10002126_pt1 | contig 17192 bp, 14 predicted proteins | sample RifCSP10_1_FD_184018 | JGI IMG/M metagenome (GOLD analysis project Ga0209640, IMG submission 184018) | Soil microbial communities from Rifle, Colorado - Rifle CSP2_sed 10_1 (SPAdes) (version 2) | ecosystem: Environmental > Terrestrial > Deep subsurface > Rock core/Sediment | place: Rifle... | reverse complement strand
GCCCCACGCCTAAATCGCGCACCTCCAGTACGCAGGCGCCATCGCTCTCCCGGCGCACGGCCAGCCTGATTTCTCCGTCGTGACCAGCCGAGTGTCCCGCGGGATAGGCGTGCTTCAGCGAATTGGTCATCACTTCGTTCAGGATCAAGGCGCAGGGCACCGCCCGATCCAGATCCATCTTCACCGGCTCAAGCTCGGTTTTGAGTTGAACATTGGCGCCCGGCAGACTGTAGGTGCTCACCAATTGCTTGCTCAAGGCCAGCGCATACTCGGCGAAATCCACCGCCGCCAGACTTTCCGATTCGTACAACGTTTCGTGCACCAGGGCCATGGAGCGGACACGATCCATGCACTCCTGCAAAAGCTTGAGCGTGGCGGGGTCCTGGGTGTAAGTCGACTGCAGGTAAAACAGGCTGGAGAGCACCGCCAGATTGTTCTTCACGCGGTGATGGATTTCCCTGAGGAGCACTTCCTTTTCGCGCACGGCCTGCATCGAAGACTCTCGCACCACGTACAGCACATGCGTGACGCCCGCCGATCCCTGATCCCTCATCCCCGATCCCTGCTCGAGCGCCTTGGCCAGCCCGAAATCCAGCACCTTCACCGTGCCATCGGGCCGCACCTTGATGTTGGCCGGCTTCAGATCGCGATGGATGATGCCCCGCTCGTGCGCCGCTTCAAGCGCCTCGGCGATCTGCTTCGCAATCGCCAGCGCCTCGTCTACTGGAAGCCCCTGAGCCAGAAGCCCTGAGCCCTGAGCCTTCATCACTGAGTCTTGAGCCTTCCGCCCAGCGCCCAAAGCCGTCCGCCCAGAGCCCTCAACCGCCAGCCGCTCTGCCAGCGTCGGGCCCTCGACCAGTTCCATCACCAGGGCCGTCGTGCCGCCAGACCGCTCCAGGCCGTAGATCGCTGCAATGTTGGGATGATTGAGCGAGGCGAGCACTTCGGCCTCGCGCTGGAACCGCGCCAGCCGCTCCGCATCGGAGGCAACCGCGTCCGGCAGCACCTTGAGCGCCACCGCACGCTTCAGGTTCGTATCCGTCGCCTGGTACACTTCCCCCATCCCGCCCACGCCAATCTGGGCAACGACTTCATACGGGCCGAGGCGGGTGCCGGGGGTGAGACTCATGGAAAGAGGAGACAAGTTTAGAGTGGGAAGGTCAAAGTTGGGTAAGTAAGTCGGCAGTGCACTTCCCACTTACTTGGCAACTTTGCCCTTCGAACTTCTAACTTCCTTGGCGTCCGCGCTACACTTTGGCCCCTTGCAGGTCTCACACAGGTCCACGCTTCTCAGGCCGACCGCCGTCAACTCGATCCTCGCCGAGATCCGGCAGGCTGAGGCTCGGGGTCAGACCATCGCCTCCCTGATGCGCGGGGAGCCCGACTTCGACACGCCGGCCCATATCGTCGAGGCCGCCGGCGAGGCCCTGAGGGCCGGGCGCACACGCTACCCGGACAACCGCGGCGAGATCGGGCTCCGCGAAGCCGTGGCGGCAAAGCTCGCGCGAGACAACGGCGTCTCGTACGACCCCGCTTCCGAGATCCTCGTCACGACCGGGGCAACCCTGGGCATTCACGCGACGCTCATGGCCATCCTCAACGAAGGGGATGAGGTCCTGCTGCCCGACCCGATCTACGACGCGTACCACTCGCCGATCCTGCTCGCCGGCGGCCGCCCGGTGCCGGTTCCCGCGACCATCGACCAGGGTCGGTTCGTGATCACCGCCGAGGCCATCGAATTGGTGACCACCGAGAGGTCGCGAGCGCTGCTCCTGAACACGCCGTGGAACCCGGTCGGCACGGTCTTTCGCACATCCGAGCTCCACGCGATCGCCGAGCTCGTCATCAGGCGGAATCTCGTGCTCATCAGCGACGAGATCTACGAAGCCATCACCTACGACGGCTGCCGCCACGTATCGCCTACCTCGCTGTCGCAGGAGCTACGGGCGCGCACCGTGCTCGTCAACAGCCTGTCGAAGACGTACGCCATGACTGGATGGCGCGTGGGATACTGCGCCGGACCCGCGCCCCTCATCCAGGCCATGTTCCTTGCCCTGCAGCAGTCGAGTCGTGGACCAGCCACTTTTGTGCAGGATGCGGCCGCCGTTGCGCTGGCCGGCCTGCAGGATTCGGTCCAGGGCATGCGTGACGAGTACGCGCGCCGACGCGCGCTCGTCCTGACCTCGCTCGCCGGGGTGCCTCGCGTGCGAACCCTTGCACCGGAAGGCGGGTTCTTCGCCATGGTGGACGCGCGGGAAACCGGCATTCCCTCGGACGAGATCCGGAAGCGCCTCCTGAACGAGGCCGGGGTCGCCGTGGTCCATGGCTCTGCATATGGCCCCGGCGGAGAAGGCACGCTCCGCGTCTCGTTTGCCAGCGGCGGCGAAACCCTCGCGCGCGGGCTCGAACGACTGCGGGCCGGGCTCGAGGCACTGTGAGCCCAGACGCCTCCGCCGTTCGAGCGGAACTGGCCGCGGCGCTTCCAGGCGGCGCCCGGTTCGACGCGGTGTCGCGGGCGCTGTACTCAACCGACGCCAGCGTCTATCAGATCGAGCCACTTGGCGTGGCGCTCCCACGCTCGCGCGACGAACTCAGTCGGATCGTCCAGATCTGCGTGCGCCACCGTTGCCCCATCACGATGCGAGGGGGCGGCACGTCGCAGGCCGGCCAGGCCATCGGCGCCGGCCTCATCGTCGACACATCAAAACATCTGAACGCCGTCCTGGACCTGAACGTCGCGGAGCGCTGGGTCCGTGTTGAGCCGGGCATCGTGCTCGACGAGTTGAACGCCCACCTCCGCCCACACGGGCTTCGCTTCGCGCCGGACGTCTCCACGGCCAGCCGCGCCACCGTTGGCGGCATGATGGCGAACAACTCGAGTGGCGCGCGGTCCGTGATCTACGGCAAGACCATCGACCACGTCATCGAGCAGGAGGTGGTGCTCTCAGACGGCTCGGTGGCCACCTTCGGCCCGTTGGCGGGCGAAGAGCTCGCGAGGAAGCAGGCGGGCGACGCCCTCGAGTCACGCTGCTACCAAGTCGTCGCCGAACTGGCCAACCGCCACCGGGACGAGGTCAGTCGCCGGTTCCCCAAAGTGCTTCGTCGCGTTGGCGGCTACAACCTCGACGAGTTCTCGTCTGGACGCCCTTTCAACCTCGCGAAGCTGATGGTCGGATCCGAAGGCACACTCGGCGTCGTCCTCTCCGCGAAGCTGAACCTCGTGCCGCTCCCGAACGCCAAGGCCGTCCTCGTGATCCAGTTCGCGCACCTGTTGGAGTCGCTCGAGGCCGCGCCGCTCATCCTGCGGCACCAGCCGTCGGCGGTTGAGGTCATGGACAAGTCCATACTCGACCACACGCGGACGAGCGCCGCGCTCGAAGCCATCCGGCAGAGTTTCATCGAGGGCGATCCGGCCGCCCTGCTGTGCGTCGAGTTCTACGGGGACCGAACCGAGGACCTCCCGCCACGACTCGATGCGCTCGAGGCGGAGCTCCGCGCGCACCGTCTAGGCTATCGGTATCATCGCGCGCTCGATCTGGCGGCGCAGGCTCGCATCTGGAGCCTTCGCGAGGCGGGCCTGGGGCTGTCGATGGCGATGCGCGCCGATGCCAAGTCCATCTCGTTCGTCGAGGACACGGCCGTCGCGCCCGAACGCCTGCGCGACTACATCGAACGGTTCCTGGCCATCGTTGCCCGCCATGGCACGAGCGCCGGCGTCTACGCGCACGCCTCGGTCGGCTGCTTGCACGTGCGGCCGGTTGTCAACATGAAGACCGAGGCCGGCGTGCGCCAGTTCGAGGCGATCGCCAATGACATCTCGGATCTCGTCCTCGAGTTCGGCGGCGCTCTCTCGGGCGAGCACGGCGACGGCCTCGTCCGGAGCCCCTTCATGGAGAAGATGTTCGGACCCGCGCTCTACGGCGCGTTTCGGACCATCAAGCGGACGTTCGATCCCCACGGCATCTTCAACCCCGGCAAGATCGTCGACGCACCGCCCCTGACGACCAATCTTCGGTTCGGTCCCCGCTATTCTGCGCGGAACCCGCCGACGTATTTCGACTTCGCAGAGGGAGGCATCGCCGGGGCCGTCGAGATGTGCAGCGGGCTCGGCACCTGCCGAAAGACGCTCGAAGGGACGATGTGCCCGTCCTACATGGCTACGCGTGAGGAACAGCACTCGACGCGGGGACGGGCCAATGTCCTGCGCTTGACGATCGCGGGCCGGCTCGGTGAATCCGGCCTGGGGGATCGCGGGGTGTACGAGACGCTCGACCTGTGCCTCGAGTGCCGGGCGTGCAAGGCCGAATGCCCTGTAGGCGTCGATGTGGCGCGCTTCAAGAGCGAGTTCCTCGCCGACTACTGGCAGCGTCACGGAACGCCGCTCGAGGCTCGCGTGCTCGGCAACGCCCGGTCTGTCGCCGCCTGGGGGAGCCGTCTCGCGCCGCTGTCGAACTGGGTCGCCGCGTCCGACCCCGCCCGCCGGCTGACCGAGCTGCTGCTGGGCGTCGACCGTCGCCGACGTCTTCCCACGTTCAAAGGGCGAACGCTCGGTCATCTCGCTCCGGCCCCGAAAGTTGATGCCAACGCACTCCTCTTCAACGATACGTTCACGAACCACTACGATCCGGAAATCGGGCTGGCCGCCATGAGCGTGCTCGAGGCCGCCGGCGTGCACGTGGCGCTGGCGCGCAACCGGTGCTGCGGACGTCCCCAGATCTCGAAGGGACTGCTTGGGAAGGCCCGCGAGATGGCGGCCTGGAACACTGAGGCACTCTACGCCGACGCGGCGCAGGGGCGGCCCCTGGTGTTTTGCGAGCCGAGCTGCCTGTCGGCCGTCCGCGAGGATGCTCCCGCGCTGCTGAAGGGTGACGCCCGACGGCGGGCGGAGACTGTGGCCTCCGTCAGCGTGCTCTTCGAGGAGTATGCCGCCACGGTCGCCTCGCGCCTGACGTTGCGCCGGGGACCGGCCTCTCTCCTGTTGCACGGCCACTGCCACCAGAAATCCATGGGCCTCTTGGCGCCGGCCAAAGCCCTGCTCGCGCACGTTCCGGGCGCGCGGGTCGTCGATCTCGATGCCGGCTGCTGCGGGATGGCCGGGTCGTTCGGCTATGCGCGCGAACACTACGACGTGTCCCGCGCCATCGGCGAGCGGAAGCTCTTTCCTTCCGTCCGCAGTAAGCCCGACGGCGCCGTGGTTGTCGCGGCTGGCACGTCATGTCGTCATCAGATCGCCGACTTCACGGGCGAGACCGCCGTGCACCCGGCGGTCCTCCTGAACGAACTCATCGAGCGCCCGTAATGCACTTTCACCTTGCTTCTCCACTTTCCACTTCTCTACTTTTCCACTTCCCATGATCCTCGCCTGGCTTTCTCTCGGCGCCCTCGTCGTCGCCATGGTCGTGAGCTGCACGACGACGCTCAACGTCGGCATTCTCTCGCTGGCACTCGCGTGGATCGTCGGCGTGTACCTCGGGAGCATGAGCCTCAACGAGGTCCTGAACGGTTTCCCCGTCCAGCTCTTCCTGACACTGGTCGGCGTGACGCTGCTCTTCACGCAGGCACAGCTCAACGGCACGCTCGACCGGGTTGCGCACGCCGCCGTTCGGATCTGTCGCGGCAACGCCGGATTCATCCCCGTGATGTTCTTCGGACTCGGCTGTGTGATTGCGTCGCTTGGACCGGGTAACGTGGCGACGGCGGCAATGCTCGCGCCCATGGCGATGGCCGTGGCTGCGCGCGCGTCGATCCCGCCGTTTCTGATGGCCATCATGGTCGGCAACGGCGCGCAGTCGGGCGCACTCTCTCCCGTGGCGCCGACCGGCATCATCGTGACCGGCCTCATGGACAAGATCGGCCTCGGCGGGTACGAACTGCGCACCTACCTGGCCAACCTCGCCGCGCACGCGATCATCGCCTTCGGCGGTTACCTCCTGCTCGGAGGCTGGCGACTGTTCAAGACGCGCTACACCGGCGGCGACCCGGACGGCCAGGCAAGCGACCTGACGAAGACGCACTGGTTGACGCTTGCGACCATCGCCGGCGTGCTCGTCACGGTGCTCTTCTTCGACGCCAACATCGGCATGGCGTCTTTCACGGGCGCCGTGATCCTGGCGATCCTGCGCGTCGCCGACCACGAGCAGTCCATCCGCAAGATGCCGTGGATTCCGATCCTCATGGTGAGCGGTGTCAGCGTGCTGGTCTCGCTGCTCGAGAAGACCGGCGGGCTCGACCTGTTCACGGCCCTCCTCGCACGACTGGCGACGCCCGGGACGCTCACCGGGATGATCGCGTTCGTCACGGGCGTGATCTCGGTCTACAGCAGCACGTCCGGCGTCGTGCTGCCGGCCTTCCTCCCCACCGTTCCTGGCCTCATTGCGCGCCTGGGTGGCGATCCATTCGCCGTCGCCTCGTCGATGAACATCGGCGCGCACCTCGTGGACATGTCACCGCTGTCGACGACCGGCGCCATGTGCATCGCGGGGATCACCGACGTCACGCAGGTGCGCCCCACCTACAACAAGCTGCTCGCCTGGGGGCTGTCGATGACGGTGATTGGCGCGGTTGGGTGTTACTTGTTTTTGTAGAATGACGCGGATGAAGAACACGTCATCTCGGCTCTTCGGCCTCCTGCTGGTCGTCGCCGCGGCGCTCGGCGTCACGTCGGCATCAATCGCTGCGCAGTGGCTTCGCCACCCCACGCCCGGAGTCCCGCGCACCCGGGACGGGAAGGCGAATCTCTCGGCACGCACGCCTCGCACGGCCGATGGCAAACCCGATTTCTCAGGCGTCTGGCAGAACGAGGGTTACGACCCGGCCGGGGTCGAAGGCCTGGGTCCGATGCCTCGTACCGTCTTCTTCGACCTGTCCTTCGGGCTCGCGGGAACACCGCCGTATCAGCCGTGGGCCGCCCTCCTCGCCGCCGAACGCAAGGATCAGTTCAGCAAGGACAACCCGGACGCGCGGTGCCTGCCGCTCGGGCCCCTGCAGATGCTGGCCCACCCCCTGCCGAAGAAGGTTCTCCAGAGCCCAGGACTGCTCGTGCTCCTCCACGAGCGCAACATGGAGTTCCGTCAGATCTTCACCGACGGCCGCCGCCTGCCCGAGGATCCGCAGCCGTCCTGGTACGGTTACTCGTCGGGCACCTGGGACGGCGACACGCTGGTTGTCGATACGGTCGGCTTTCGCGACGGCCTCTGGGCTGACTTCAACGGCAGCCCCCTGACCGACCGTGCCCGCATGCGGGAGCGCTTTCGTCGGCCGAACTACGGGAGGCTCGAGATCCAGGTGACGGTCGACGACCCAGGCGCGTACACCAAGCCGTGGACCGTCAACCTCAATCACCACATCGCGCTCGACACCGACCTGCTCGAGTACGCCTGCCTCGAAAACGAAAAGGATGTTCCGCACCTGGTGGGCAAGTAAACGTCAACTCCCAACAGCCTGCCGCTCGACCAACTCCCAACCCCCAAAAGGACACGTGCTCTTCAGCCCTCGCGCGGGTCGCGCACGCCAGAGAACACCGCCAGCACCAGCGCCGGCCAGAGCTGCGACACGAGGCGAGGAACGGTGCCAGGGACCAGCGTCTCGGGCTCCAGGGAAGACAGGACGAACACCAGGTGGTAGCTGGCCAGCATGAAAAGGACTGCCAAGGAGCTCGTGCGCGCCCGTCTCGCGGCGGGCACACACAAAACGACCACCGCCGCAACAATCCCCACCGGCACGACACCTCGGGCCAGCGGGCCGCCCCACTGCAGAAGGGGCGCCCACATCAATCGCAACACGGTGCGGTGGCGCTCCAAGTCGAACATCCACTGCAGGAGGCCGACCGGGCCTGGAGTCCCCTCCAGATAGAGAGGCGCCCCAGGCGACACCACCAGCTTGAACCACAGTAGGGTGAGCAACACGGGCGCAGCCCCCACGGCACACCACAGCAGTTGACGGCCTCGCCCGTGCCGAAGCGTTGCCCAGGAGGCGAGCAGAGCCATCGCGACGAGAAACACCATCCCTTCGTTCTTGGTCCACGCCGCGCAGCCGGCCAGCAGGCCAACCAGCAGTAGCGTCCGAGCCGCCCGCAGCGCGTGGCGCCACAACGCCAAGGGATCCTCCGGTATCAGGGCCAGCGTCGCCACCATGAAGAAGCCGACCGGTACGTCGGCCTGCTGGGAAATGATCTGCTGCGCGTACATGGGTGGCGCGAGCAGCACGGCACCGGCCAGCCAGGCTCGCGGCTGGCGAACGTCGAGCCGACCCATCACCGCGGCCACCGTGGCGGCGCCGAAGCCGCCCGCGGCGAGCGCCGGGGCGATCGTCAATTCCTCACCGGCGTACGCCCAGAGCCTCGCCACAACGGCCGGCAGCAACAACGGATGGCTAGGGTTGGCGAACTCGACTCCGAGCAGCGCCGTCCACTCTTCGCCGCCGCGCAGCAGGAACCGCGCCTTCTGGTTCCAAATTGCCCAGGCATCCCATTGCCCGTGCGGCGCGGCGAGATACTCGCGCGCGACAATCCCCACGGCCATAACGGCAACGAGCGCGAAGGCCCCGCGCACCACACGCAGAACGGTCTGGGGTGCGTCGAGAGGGCTGGCCAGATCTCCCGGAACCGACGTCCTGAACAGGCGGCGCAGGGCCACCGCGGCGAGCGATACCCACAGCAGCGCATCGGCTGCCACAAACGCGGGGCCCAGCGACAGACCCCGCGCCACCCACCACATGGGGGTGAGCGACGACAGGCCCACGCCGACGCCAAACGCAAGCGCGGCGGTCAGTGGCGCGAAGTCCGGACTCCCTCGAAGGGGCCACGCGCGAAGCCAGAGCCAAGCGGCTGATACCGGCAGCGCGAACCCAGCGACGAGGCCGATCATGGCACCCGCTGGAAGAGCCGATGCCCGGCCGGCACGACGGCCACCTCGTTGTAGCCGTCGAGCCGCGGATCACCCTCAGGGCGCGCGGTACCGCGCGCCACGATCACAAATTCCGGACCGACACGGGGCACCACGACGACCGGAGCCAGCGAATACTGCGCGGCGTAGTGCATACGCACAGCATCCGAACTACCGGCGCTTTCGAACGGCTCAAGATAGCCGACCGTAGCGGATGACGGTAGCAGTACGCTGAACGCGCGGAATTCGGCGTCGAATCCTCCCATCGGGTCGGCCGGAAGACCGCGCACGGCCAGCAGGCCCGACACAGCGGCTGCCAGACACCACGCGAGCACCACGCCGCCCGCCACCTTCATAAGCTGCCAGCCGGGACTCGGTGTCAGTGTCGCTGCGTCTCCTTGCTCGAAGTCGGTCGTCATAGTACCTCAAAGCCACTACAATGCCGGCACCGCGATGAACCTGCTACTACTCCTGCTCGGTCTGCGACCCTGGAGCGCGCCGACCACGACCTCCTGTTTCACGCGCGTGTTTCTCGCGGTCAGCATCCTCTCGATCGAGATGCAACTGGTCACGTGGACCCTAATCGGCAGCCTACGCTCACTGGCACTTCTCAATCTGCCAATCGCCGCGGGATTGTGGTTTCTGCGGCTGACTCCACCGCCAGTTCACGGCATCACGGCGGTCCCGCCCACTCGTGCAGTGCCCTGGCCGGTCGTGCTCGCGATGGCCGCCCTGGTCCTCGTCCTCAATCTCGGGCTCCCGATTGAGGCGGCTGATCCCTACCACCTGGAGAAGGTGGACCGGATCGCGAGCACCGGCACCTTGGCCTACGACCCGGGTATCGATCCGAAGATCAACCTCGTCGGCTTCCTGTACGAACTGCTGCTGGCCGACCTTCGACAACTCCCCGTGGCCGGCCCGACGCTCGTCCGCTTGCACGGCCTGCTCGGCCTGGCGCTCTACCTGCTGGCCCTCGCGAGCGTCCGCGAACTGTTGCGGGCCCAAGGGGGATGGCTGTGGGCGCTCCTGCTCGCCGTCCCGGTGCTGTTCCACCAGCTCGTACTCATCAAGAATGACCTCCTGGTTGGCGTGTTGAGCTTTGTGGCGATCGCCTGGATCGTCACACGTGCCAAGTCCGCGCCATGGCAGGAAATCGCGTGGGCGACGTGGCTCGCCGTGCTCGCCGTCGCGATCAAGATCAGTGCGGCGCCGCTGCTGCTCGTCCTCGGCGGGGCGCTCCTGCTCCAGCGACGAGATGGCTGGCGCCCGTTTGCCGGAGCGGCGCTCGGTGGACTCTTGGGCGTCGTGGCGGGCGGACTGCTCTTCAGCCTGGCGGAGAACTTCCGTCTCTACGGCAGCCTCATGCCACTCGAGGGCATCGGCGACCGGCACGCGGGGCCGATGGCCGCGCTCGTCGGCATGGCCAGATTTGGCGTCAGCCTCTTCGACCTCGGCCTCTTCACGCGCGTAGCCTGGCCGGGTCGCGGCGGGTGGGGCGGCACGTTCGGTCTGCCACTCATGTGGGCGCTCGTCGTGCTGATCGTCGGCGGCCGGCACCTGCCGACGACCCGGACCTCGCTGCTTTGCACGGGCATCTGCTTCCTGGCGTTTGCGGCTATCTTTCCCGACGCCGATCTGTCACATCGACTGGTGCTCGGGCCAGGTCTGTTCCTCGTCGCCGTCGGCGTCGAGACGCTCCCGCGAGTCGATCCCCGACATCAATGGCTCCGCCTGACCACCGCACCGGTGCTCGTATTGTCGGGCGCCCAGATCCTCCGCAGCGCGGCGCTCTACTTCACCCGGTCGTAGGGAGCTCCGCCTCCGCGGCCCGCGCCAGCTCTTCTGTATAATCAGATGTCCCGCGCGAGACCGGAAGGCGCTCGGTGCCCCTCATGCCGAGTGGGATCGCTATAATTGGCTGTTTGCCAGATGCCCGACAGGCTCGACAGATCCCCGCGCGTCGTCGTGATCATGCCGGCGCGCAACAGTGCCAAGACGCTCGAGGCGACGTTCCGAGCTATTCCGCCTGGGGCGGCCGACCAAATCATCTTGGTAGACAACGCCAGCAAGGACGACACGGTGGCCATTGCCGAGCGGCTCGGCATCACGGTTGTTCGCCATCCCGTGGATCGCGGCTACGGCGGCAGCTTGAAGACGTGCTTGCGGACGGCGCTCGCCGCAGGGGCGGATTTCATCGTCGAAGTGCATCCCGACAACCAGTACGACCCGAGCTTCGTCCCCGACCTGGTGGCGAAGGCGCGGTCAGGTGATTACGCCATGGTCATCGGATCGCGCTTCCTCCCGGCACGCCGGGCGCTTGAGGGCGGAATGCCGTGGTGGAAATATCTGAACAACCGGGCGCTGACCTTCCTCAACGGCACGTTGCTCGGGCGCCACCTCTCCGAGTTCCACTCCGGCTTCCGGCTCTACTCGGCGAAATGGGCGCGCATGCTTCCGCTCGACGAACTCTCGGACGACTTCATGCTCGGATTCGAGACCATCGCCCGCGCCATCGAGGCCGGCCAGCCCATCGCGGAGGTCCCGGCATTCTGCCGCTACTTCGACGAAGCTTCACAGAATCCGCTGCGCGGCTCGATCGTCTATGGCCTCGGCACGCTGTCGGAGTCGTTCCGGGTCTTCAGGTCCCGGCTGAGGCCCGCCGTGGCAACGGACCGGACTTGATGAAAGCCGTGATCCTGGCCGGCGGGGCCGGCACGAGAATGGGAGAGGAAACGGCGTCCCGCCCCAAGCCGCTCGTCGAGGTCGGCGGCCAGCCCATCCTCTGGCACATCCTCAAGATCTACCAGGCGCACGGGATCTCGGATTTCGTCGTGTGCGCCGGACATGCTGGCGAGCGGCTGCATGATCACTTCGCCCGCGAACAGCCCGAGGGGTGGTGCGTGCAGGTGGTGGACACCGGCGTGGCCACCGCAACCGCGGGACGCCTGCGCCGCATTCGCGAGTACGTCAGCGACGGCCCGTTCTGCATCACCTACGGTGACGGCGTCGCCGATGTGAACGTCACCGGGCTCGTTGAGTTTCACCGGCAGCAGGGCAAGCTCGCCACCGTCACCGCCGTGCGGCCGCGTGTGCCGTTCGGCGTGGTGACCTTTTCAGAGAACGGGCACAAGGCGGTCAACTTCGAAGAGAGACCGCGACTGGAGAATCTCTGGGTCAACGGCGGCTTCTTCGTCGTCGAGCCCAAAGCGCTCGACTACATCGAGCGCGAGGACGAGCCCTGGGAGGAAGGACCAATGACCCGCCTGGTGCGCGACGGTCAGCTCGCTGCGTTCAAACACGACGGGTTCTGGCAGTGCATGGACACACCGCGCGATCGCCAACTGCTCGAGCGTCTCTGGTTGGGCCGCCAGGCCCCGTGGAAGATATGGTGAGCGGAGGTGCCCGGTGCGCGTCCTGATCACCGGCACGGAAGGGTACATCGGTAGCCTTCTCGCGCCCCTGCTCGTCGAACACGGCCACGAAGTCACGGGGCTCGACACCAACTATTTCGCCGACGGGCGCCTCGAGGGCGGGGCCGAGAAGAGCTTCCCGAGGATCACCAAGGACCTGCGGAATCTGACGGCCCGCGATCTCGAGGGCTACGACGCTGTCGTTCACATGGCGGGGTTGTCCAATGACGCGCTCGGCCAGCTGTCACGCCGACTCACCTACGAGATCAATCATCACGGCTCGATACGTCTGGCGGCGTTTGCCAAGGCAGCGGGCGTCACGCGATTCCTCTATTCGTCGTCGTGCAGCGTCTACGGGCGCTCGGACGAAGAAATCGTGACCGAGACCTCCAGGCTCGATCCACAGACCGACTATGCCGTCTCCAAGCTGCTCGACGAACGGGAGCTTGCGGACCTGGCTGACGACACGTTCTCCCCGACGTTCCTTCGCAATGCGACCGCGTACGGCGTGTCGCCACGGATGCGGTTCGACCTGGTCGTGAACAACCTGGCGGGCATGGCCTGGACCACCCACCAAATCACGCTCATCAGCGACGGCACGCCTTGGCGCCCGATCGTCCATGCACTCGACATCTGCAACGCGTTCGTCGCGGCGCTTGGGGCACGCCGTGAAGTCGTCCACAATGCGGTGTTCAACGTCGGCAGGACGGACGAGAATTACCAGGTGCGCGACATCGCGACGGCCGTGGCCAACGCCTTCCCCGGCTGCGCACTCACCCTTGGCGCCCGCGACCCTGACCAGCGTAGCTATCGGGTGAGCTTCGACAAGATCGCACGCGAGCTGCCGGCGTTCGCATGTGCGTGGGACCTCCCCAAGGGCCTCGCTCAGCTGCGGAGCCTGTTCGAACGCGTGCAGCTCACAGACGATCGCTTCAAGTTTCGCGGCTTCTCGCGCCTCGACCAGCTCAAGCACCTCGTCGACACCGGGCAACTCGACAGGGACTTCTTCTGGACAACCCCTTGACGTTCGAGCCGACTCTGATTCCTGGCGCGTTCGTGATCCACCTGACGCTGATACAGGACCAACGCGGCTTCTTCGCGACCCCGTTCACGGCCGATGGGTTTCGTGCGCGTGGCCTCAACCCTGTTGTCGCGCAGTCCAGCCTGTCGCAGACCACTCGACGCGGCTCGGTGCGTGGCATGCATTACCAACGGCCCCCGGCCGAGGAAGCCAAGCTCGTCCGGTGCTTCCGGGGGGCCATCTTCGACGTGATCGTGGATCTGCGGCCAGATTCACCCTCCTACCGACGATGGACCTCGTGCGAACTCAGCGCAGCAAACCGCCTCGCGCTGTACGTCCCAGAAGGCTGCGCGCACGGATTTCAGACCCTCGACGACGATTGCGAGGTCTACTACCAGATCTCGCACGGCTACGCGCCCGCATTGGCCGCCGGTATCCGGTACGATGACCCGATCATCAACATCTCATGGCCGTTGCCGGTGACCATCGTGTCGCCCAGGGACCGCGCATGGCCGGACCTGACGTGAAGGCCTTCACATGAGTCCATGCCGCCTCTGTTCTGCACCGTTGAGGCAGGTGGTCGCCGACCTCGGCACGACCCCCCTGGCCAACTCGTATCTGCAGCCACACGAGCTCAACAAGATGGAGCCCTACTATCCGCTCCGCGCGCTCGTCTGCGAGCACTGCTGGCTGGTCCAGCTCGAGGCTGCCGTCGCGCCTGAAGCCATCTTCAGCAACTACAAGTACTTCTCATCTTTTTCCGACACACTGCTCCATCACTCGCGCGCGTACGCCGACCTGATGGCCCAGCGCCTCTCGTTGCAGCGGGGAGACCGCGTCGTCGAGATCGCCAGCAACGACGGCTACCTGCTACGGTATTTCGTGGACAAGGGGATGGACGTGCTCGGTATAGAGCCGGCCGCCAACGTCGCTGAAGTCGCCCGCGATCGGGGGATTCCGACGGTGTCCCGGTTCTTCGGCTCTGAGACCGCGCGGGACCTGGTTGCCGAGCGGCCCAAACCGTCTCTCGTCGTGGCCAACAACGTGCTCGCGCACGTCCCCGGCCTCAACGACTTCGTGGCCGGACTCAAGATCCTGCTGGCGCCTGGCGGCACGATCACGCTCGAATTCCACCACTTGCTCAGCCTGATCGTGAGCGATCAGTTCGACACGATCTACCACGAGCACTTCCAGTACTTCTCCCTCGGGACGGCGCGAGCGGCCCTGGCGACACACGGCCTCGCCGTAGTCGACGTCGACGAACTCGCCATGCAGGGCGGGTCGCTGCGAATCTACGCGAAGCACGCGAATGAGGTCGACGGCGGCGAGAGCGCCAGCGTGAGGTCGGTGCTCGCAAAGGAAGACGCCGCCGGCCTCCAGACGATGGCGTGCTACGCCGCCTTCTCTGATCGCATTCGGCGGATCAAGCTCGATCTGCTGGCGTTTCTCGTCGGCGCCCGCCAAGCCGGCCAATCGGTCCTGTGCTACGGGGCCGCAGCCAAGGGCAACACCCTGCTGAACTACTGCGGCATCCGCGCCGACCTCGTCGAGGCTGCCGTCGACCGAAGTCCACACAAGCAGGGGTTGTGCCTTCCAGGCAGCCGGATTCCGATCCATCATCCTGACCGGGTCAAAGACGTGAAGCCGGACTACCTGCTGATCTTGCCCTGGAACATCCGCGACGAGATCATGGCGCAGATGGCGCACATCCGCGACTGGGGCGGCCGGTTCGTGGTCGCCGTCCCGCGGCTCCAGGTATTGCCGTGACGCCGAGTGCCTTCTCGCCTGCGGTGGAGGCCCTCGGTCAGGAGATGTACCAGCTCGCGAGCGAGCTGTTCCCGATCTGCCGCAGCCTCACGGGCGCGGGTGTTCGACAGACGCTGCAGACCATCGGTCGGCTCATTCCGCTCCGGATGCACGAAGTCCCGTCCGGCACGGCGGTCTTCGACTGGACCGTGCCACCAGAATGGAATATTCGAGACGCGTACGTGGCCGACGCACGTGGTCACCGTGTCGTCGACTTCAACCGCCACAATCTACACGTAGTCAACTACAGCGTTCCCGTGCGTGCGCGAATGTCGCGAGCCGAGCTCGACGCGCACCTCTTCTCGCTTCCCGAGAAGCCCGACTGGATCCCGTACCGGACGGCGTACTACGAGCGTTCGTGGGGATTCTGCCTCTCCCACCGTCAGCGCCTGGCCCTGCCGGAGGGCGAGTACGACGTGGTGATCGACTCCACGCTGGAGCCCGGCCATTTGTCCTACGGCGAGTATTGCCTGCCGGGTGAACTACCGGACGAGATCCTGATCTCCTGCCACGTCTGCCACCCCTCGCTCGGCAACGACAACCTGTCCGGGATTGCGCTGGCGACGTTCCTCGCGCGGCATGTCGCGACCGAGCCCCGGCGCTACTCGTATCGCTTCCTGTTCATTCCCGGAACGATCGGCTCGATTACCTGGCTGGCGCGAAACCAGGCGCTGGTCTCGCGCATCAAGCACGGTCTGGTGCTGACCTGCGTGGGCGACGCGGGCAAGCCCACCTACAAACGGAGCCGCCAAGGAAGTGCGGAAATCGATCGGGCCGTGGGCCACGTGCTCCGCCACTCCGGGGCGCCGTTCGAGATCCAGGACTTCATCCCGTGGGGGTACGACGAGCGCCAGTACTGTTCGCCCGGGTTCAACTTGGCGGTGGGCTGCCTCATGCGCACGCCCAACGGACGGTATCCCGAGTACCACACGTCGGCCGACGACCTCTCCCTGATTGGACCGCGCCACCTTGCCGACTCCTTCGCCACGTGCGCGGCCGTGTTGGCGGTCCTCGAAGGCAACCACCGCTGCATCAATCTGAACCCGAAGTGCGAGCCCCAGCTTGGCCGACGTGGACTCTACGAGGCCATGGCGACCGCGCAGAACGCCCGCGACCCTCAGATGGCCATGCTCTGGGTGCTCAACTTGTCGGACGGATCGCACTCGCTGCTCGACATCGCCGAACGCGCGAACATCCCGTTCGGCTTGGTTCGAGAGGCCGCCGACCAACTCTGCCAACACAACCTGCTGGCACGGCTGACCGAATCGGGCGAGGTCTCCCAGTGAACCGCTTCGCTGGTCAAGTCGCCCTGATCACGGGTGCCGGTAGCGGGATCGGCCGGGCCACTGCTCTGGCATTGGCTGCGGAAGGTGCCTCCCTCTGGCTCGTGGGCCGGAGGTTGGCCGCGCTGGAGGACGTCGCCGCGCAGGCTCGCTCCTTGAAGGCGGATGTACGCTGTTGCGCCGTGGATGTCGGCCTGGACAGCGACGTCGCCGCGCTCGCCGCCCGTGTACACGCCGAGTCAGCGGGCCTCGACGTGCTGATCCATTCTGCCGGCACGATTGCCATGGGCGCGCTCGAATCCGCTGCGGTCGCGGACTTCGACCGCCAGTATCAGATCAACGTGCGCGCGCCGTACCTGCTGACGCAGTCGTTGCTGCCAGCGCTGCGTTCGAAACAGGGACAGGTCGTCTTTGTCAACTCCACCGCCGGCCTCACCGCTGCGCCACACTTGAGCCAGTACGCCGCGACCAAGTTCGCGCTCAAGGCGCTCGCCGACAGCATCCGGGCCGAGCTCAACCCGGACGGTATTCGCGTCCTCACGGTGTACACCGGCCGAACCGCCACGCCCATGCAGCAAACCGTCTGTGAGATGGAGGGCCGCCCATACCGCCCCGAACAGCTCATTCAACCAGGCGATGTCGCGGCCCTCATCATCAGTGCGCTCGCGCTGCCCCGGACCGCGGAAGTCACCGAAGTAGCCGTCCGGCCGATGCAGAAGCCCCCCGGCGCGGGCTGAAGCCCGCGCGCTACGGCTCGGGCGTCGCCTACATCGTAGAGCGGGGGTCTTCA
>Ga0209640_10002123_pt1 | contig 17215 bp, 15 predicted proteins | sample RifCSP10_1_FD_184018 | JGI IMG/M metagenome (GOLD analysis project Ga0209640, IMG submission 184018) | Soil microbial communities from Rifle, Colorado - Rifle CSP2_sed 10_1 (SPAdes) (version 2) | ecosystem: Environmental > Terrestrial > Deep subsurface > Rock core/Sediment | place: Rifle... | reverse complement strand
CGAAGTCGCGGGCGGTTTGAGCATCTTCGACACGAGCGAGCCGAGCGAGGACTTGATCCAAGCCGTCGCCGACCTGGCCGGCGCCATTGCCGACGACCTGAACAACTGAGCTCTCGGTCACCAGGCTGACAGGGTGGCCACTGAGATTGGAGGGGTGCGGAAAGTCAAAGGTGGCGCTGGCGACGCGGCGCGGATCACAGGCCTTAAACGTCGCGGCGCGGCTACTACCCGGCGGATCGATCTAGTGGCAGCGGGTTCATCAACTGGCAGGTGAGATCGGTCGCCTCTGGCGAGCGATGGGCGCCAGAGTGGGAGTCAAGACCCCTCAACTACTCTCTGGCCAAATCACATGCGAGGTTTCATCGACTCCGACACTGAACGGATCTATTTCGAGTATTGGGGCGACGCCGGCGAGACGGTGATCCTGGGGCATGGTATGGGCGGGAATCATGCGGTCTGGTATCAGCAGGTCGCCTATCTGGCATCCCGATATCGGGTGGTCACATGGGACCAGCGTGGATTCGGCCGGTCGACGAACACCAGCGGAGACATCGGGCCGGCTCCATCCGTGGACGACATGATGCGTCTGTTCGATCATCTCGAGTTCGAGGCTGCCGTGTTCGGTCACGGAAAGCCGATCCTGTCGGGTGCATCCCATAGGTTCGCTTCCAAGTTCGGCTGAGCCTCGAGACCACAGATTCTGCCCGCGCTCATTCAGATGGCGGGGAGACCTCTGCGGAACTCGCCTCCTCTCGCTCAGCGAGTCCTTGGCTCCGCAGTTCTGGAACGTATGTCTGGGGGGGTCCCGCCACGGGTCGAAAGCCTCTAACGCCGCACACTCGGCGCACTGATGATTGGCCTGAGCGCACGGACCCAAAGGAGGTGGGTTGTGAATGGAATCAACACTCCGGGAGGTGGAACCGTTGAGCCCCTGACGGGGAGGTTTTCCATGCCCGAGCGAAGAATCGGCAAGGGCATCCTCGACACTCTGATTGGTTTGCCGCTGTTCGCCACAGCGCCTTTGTATCGACGCTGGCACCAGCGATGGGGTGCGACCGATGCCGAAGTACGCGGCGCTATGCCTGGCGACCAGATCGTCCATGAGGCGTCCTTCAACGCGACCCGCGCCATCACCATCAACGCGCCGCCTGACGCGGTGTGGCCGTGGATTGTGCAGATGGGATACCGGCGGGCCGGCTTCTATACCTACGCGCTATTGGACAATGCGGGATACGAGAGCTCAGAGCACATCCTTGAGGAGTATCAACCGGCGAAGGTCGGGGACTGGATGCCGATGGCGAAGAGAGTCAGCGAGACGACCGCATTCAAGGTGAAAGCGTTCGAAACCAATGACTGGCTGCTGTGGGAGAAGCCCGACAGCACGTGGGCATGGAGACTCGTTCCTTTGGACGGAGGCGGCACCCGGCTCATAACGCGTCTGAGGCAGCGATACGCATGGGCGTCGCCGGGTATGGCGATCCTGACGCTTGTTCTTCTCGAATTCGGCGACTTCCCCATGATGCGCAGGGTTCTCAAAGGGATCAAGGTTCGGGCCGAGCGCATAGCCAGATCTGCCGCCGCTGGGGTTGCCTGACGTCATCCCGACGGTTGAAGCGCTCCTCCATTTGGTCGAACGGCTTGGTCGCGGCGCTGGTGACCAGGAGCCGTCCCTCGCTGTGGGTCCGTTCGCGCTCGAGTAGGTCGAGATCATGAACTCGCTGAATGCAGCCCCCGCGAGACCGCGAACCGCAAGGGTTGCACGTCCGTATTGACTCTGACACCCGAAGACGGGTGAAGCGATCCACGGAGGCAGCATGACCCGCCGACTGCTCATTCTCTTGGCCGTTCTGGCCGCACTGATCGGGGTGGTCTCCGTTCCGGCGGGGGCCAACTCACACTTCCCGAGTTCTGTCTTTACTGCCGGCCTGTCTGGTGCGAACGAAGTGCCGGCCAATGCCAGCGCCGGGTCCGGCTTCAGCTCGGTGACAGTGTCTGAGGACGGGACTGCCCTGGACTTCCGGCTCTATGTGAACGACCTCGACGACGTCACCATGGCGCACATACACGTCGGTAGTCCCGACGAGAATGGCCCGGTGGCAGCTTTCCTGTTCGGACCGGCGGATCCTGGAGTGGCGGCGGATGGCCTCATCGCCGAAGGCACCATCACCGAAGCAGACTTGATCGCCACCGCCGGGGTCTTCGACGGCACCATGGCCCAGCTCATCCAGCTCATCGAGGGCGGCGAGACGTACGTCAACGTTCACACCGAGACCCTTCCCGCCGGTGAGATCAGAGGACAGCTCGAGCTGGCCTCGTTCAACTTCGGGGCTGAGCTCTCTGGCTCCTCTGAGGTTCCGGCAGTGCCAACCAGTGGCACGGGCTTCGCCGCTCTCAGCAGCAACGCGGGGCAGACGGCCATTGGCTACACGCTTCTCACCTATGGCCTGGTGGATGTGGCCCAGGCCCATATCCACATCGGAGCACCGGGTGTGAACGGACCGGTGGCGGTATTCCTGTTCGGCCCGGCCGCTCCGCCCGTCACCTCCGACGGCATCCTTGCTCAGGGGACGATCACCGAAGCCGACTTGATCCCCACGGCTGGCGTGTTCGACGGAACGATGGCCACTTTGATCGACCATCTTCGCTCGGGCACTGCGTATGTGAACGTCCACACCGTTGCCAACCCCACAGGGGAGGTCCGCGGCGCGGTCGAAGGGCACGAGCGTGGCACTCCCGGTGCCCGCTTCATCGACGATGACGCGAGTGTCCATCAAGGAGGTATCGAGGTCATCGCCGCTGCCGGGATAACGGTGGGTTGTAATCCTCCCGTCAACGACGAGTTCTGCCCCACCGACCAGCTGACGAGAGGGCAAGGGGCGGCGTTCTTCCGTCGTGCGCTCAACCTGCGACCCAGTGCGGATGACTTCTTCACTGACGACGCGGGCTCGGTCTTTGAGGACAGCATCAATGCCATCGCGGAAGTGGGCATAACACAAGGCTGCAACCCACCCGACAACGACGAGTTCTGCCCGGTTGACGGCACCACGAGGGCAGAGTGGGCAACGTTCATGGTGAGAGCCCTGGGGCTGACGGCCGGTGGCGGCGACGACTTGTTCACCGACGACGATTCCAGCGTCCACGAGGCCAACATCGACCGTCTGGCGACGGCGGGCATCACCCTCGGGTGCAACCCACCCGACAACGACTTGTTCTGCCCCAACGACACCGTGACCCGGCAGCAGGCTGCCTCGTTCTTCGTCCGGGCCATGGGATGGAGAACGTTCTCGCCCTGACAAGCGTCGAGGACTTTGAATCGGGGAGGGATGGCCGTGCCCTCCCTCCCCGATTCGTCGTGTCAACGCTGCCAGAGCTTCTTTCCTGGTTTTGACTTCGGATCGCCCGAGCGCCGTCACGCCGGGTCGAGCAGGGACGATGACAGGTATTGTCGGGTGCCCGGCAGGAGAGAGGCGTCTTGGAGATCGGTTTCATAGGTCTTGGTGACATGGGTCGAGGAATCGTCCCCAGGCTGCTGGCCGCCGGTCACCGGGTCACCGGCTGGAATCGGACGGCCGCCAAGGCCGAGCCGCTCATCGAGCTTGGAATGATGTGGGCCGACACCCCCCGTGACGTTGCCGGGAAGACGGAGATCGTGTTCTCGATAGTGACCGACGCCGCAGCAGTTCGGTCGGTCGCCCTCGGTGACGATGGCGTGATTGCCGGCCTGGACGCCGGGTCGGTGTACCTCGACATGAGCACGATCGACCCGGAAGCCAGTCGGGACATCAGCTCCCGATTCGCTGCCGTTGGTCTCACGATGCTCGACGCACCCATCTCGGGCAGTCCGATCACTTTGGAGCAGGGAACCGCGTCCATCATGGTCGGTGGAGACCGCGCCGCGTTCGAGCGGGTCGAGCCGGTGCTTCACGACATCGGCTCCAAGGTGAGCTATATCGGTGACAGTGGAGCTGCGGTCCAGATGAAGATCGCCGTCAACCTCACCCTCATCGTGGAGATGGTCGCGTTCTGTGAGTCGGTGGCCCTGGCGGAGAAGGGCGGTGTGGCCCGCGATGTCGCCGTCGACGCCATGTTGAAGAGCGTCGTGGCCTCGCCGGTGATGGGGTATCGGGGGCCGTTCATCCTCGAGGGGAATATGCCCGACAAGCCGCTTGCCGACGTCGGCCTGCAACAGAAAGACATGATCCTCGCCCTCGAGGTCGCCCGGCGTCAGGGATCGCCCGCACCACTCGCGGCCGTGGCCAACGAGCTGCTCAACGCATGCCGGGGACGGGGGATCGACCATCGCGACTTCGTGACGGTCTTCGACGTCTACCACCTGCTCAGCGGGATGTCGTGATGGAGCCGTACCGAACCAGGCTCGACGATGTGCCTCTGGTCCCGGGTTTGCGCAGGGACGAGGGTTGGGTGGACATGCAGGTCCAGTTCCTGGTCGACAAGCACGCCGCAGGCTCGGATGAGTTCGTCCTCGGTTGGACCGTGCTCCCACCGGGAGCGAGACACGACCGTCATCGCCACCACGAGGCCGACGAGTTCTTCATCGTCCTCCAGGGCTCGGGGATGGTCTACACCGACCAAGAGAGCGAGCCGGCCGGGAAGGGAGACGTCGTCTTCACCCCGCGTGGCCATTGGCACGGGTTCGACAACACCGGCGACGAAGACGTGGTCCTGGTCTGGGGCTGGAGCGGGGCCGGTGCGCTGGAGGACACCGGGTACGAGATCGGGGAGCTCTAGTGACGGGATCGACGTGGTCCGGCTGGGACGATCCGGCAGTGCGCGATGGGATGCGACGGATGTTGGAGCATCGATCCGAGTATCTCGACAGGGGTGAGAGCACCATCGGCTGGAAGCTCGGCTTCGGAGCACCGGTCTGGCTGGAGAAGCTGGGGCTCACCGGCCCTCTCGTCGGATTCCTCCCCGAGTCGAGACAACATCACCCGGGAGCAACCGTGTCCTGCCAGGGGTGGGTCAGGGCGGTCGCCGAGCCCGAGATAGCGGTTTACCTGGGCCATGACGTCGACGACCCGGCGCGGGCCGCCGAGGCGATTTCGGGGTTGGGGGCGGCGATCGAGCTCGCCGACATCGACGCTCCGCCGGAAGACATCGGAGACGTGCTCGCCGGGAACATATTCCACCGGGCAGTGATACTCGGAGAGCCCGACCCAGGTCGAGCGGGAGGCGACATCGGCGGTCTGCGGGCCCGGGTGACGAGGGACGGAACGGAGATGGCCGACACCAACGATATCGAAGCGTTGACGGGTGGCATTGTCACGATCCTGGGTCACGCCGCCGCCCTGCTCGGCGCAGCGGGAGAGACACTACGCGCCGGTGAGGTGGTCATCATGGGATCGGTGACACCTCCTTTGCCGGTGCAACCGGGGAATGAGATCTCCTTCGAGCTAGCCCCGCTCGCTCCGATTTCGGTGCGGGTCTAGTGACGGGCCACTAACGCCCGGCGCTCTGGATCGCCTGCCACACCCTCGGTGCGGTGAGCGGAAAGCTCAGAGAAAGCACCCCATGTGGTCGAAGGGCATCGTGGACCGCGTTGAGGATGGCCGGGGGCACGCCGATGCAGCCGGTTTCACCGGTCCCTTTCGCCCCCAGTGGGTTGGAGGGAGCCGGGTGGACCAGACGACGTGTCGTCAGGGGCATCGGCTGGGTGGCGTTCGGGATGAGATAGCTCATCATGTTGGCGGTGAGTAGCTGGCCGTCGTCGTCATAGACCACACATTCGAGCAATGCCTCGCCGATGCCCTGCATCACAGAGCCGTGCACCTGGCCCTCGACCACCATCGGGTGGATCACATTCCCGCAATCGTCCACCACGACCAGTTGGAGCAGGTTCACCTGTCCGGTGTCCATCTCGACCTCGACGACGGCAGCATGAGTCCCGTACGGGAAGGTCTGGGCCCCGGGGGTGAACATCTCCTCGGACCACAGATCGATGCTGAGGGACCCGGCGTGTGCCACAACCTCGGCGATCGTGACTTCAGAGCCGGGCGACCCCACCACTCTGAACGCGCCATCGACCAGTTCGATGTCTGCCGCGGCGGCCTCCATCAGATCGGCTGCGGCGCGGACGGCCCGTTCTCTCACTTCGGTTGCAGTACGGAGCACCGCCGACCCGCCCACTTGCAGAGACCGGCTGCCGAACGACCCGACACCGTCTGCCACCTCGGCGGTGTCGCCGGCGAAGAAGACGATGCGGTCGAGCGGCACGGAGAACACCGATGCCGCGATCTGGGACCAGACGGTGCGATGCGCCTGCCCTGCGGGCGTGGAGCCGGTTCGGACCACCACCGAACCGTCCGCGAGGAGCTCGACCTTGCCCCATTCCCCGGAGTCGACCGCCCCACCGGCTCGCTCGATGAAACAGGCGATGCCGATGCCGACGGGGTCTGCTGCGGCGTCACGTCTGGCCCGCTGTTCCTCCCGCCAGCGGTCGACGTCCAAGGTCTCCAAGGCGAGATCGAGGGCGGCCGCGTAATCGCCCGAGTCGTAGATCGCTCCGGTGTGGCTGGTGTAAGGGAGATCGGTGGCCGGAATGAGATTCCTGGCGCGCACCACCTCCGGCAGCAGTCCCAACTCGGCTGCGAAGGCGTCCACTGCCCGCTCGATGGCGATGGCGGCCTCGGGCCGGCCCGCCCCCCGGTAGGGGCCGGTGGGAGCCTTGTTGGTGACGGCGACCCGCACACGCACCTGGAGATGCTCGATGTCGTAGGGGCCCTGCGCCACTAGCTGGGAGAAGGTGGGGACCCGTGCTCCACTGGCCGGATACGCCCCGACATCGCCAAGGATGTCCGAGGACACGAAACGAATCCTCCCGTCTTCGTCACCTCCGATGTCGACCCTGACCGTCTGACCCCGGCCGTGAGTCCCGGATTGGAGCTGTTCTCGCCGCCCCTGCAACCAGACGACCGGTCGGCCCAAGTCGAGGGCTATCGCGGCTACCACCGCGTACTCGGCGTAGAACGGGCCCTTCGTCCCGAACGCACCGCCGACGTAGGGCACCCGCGCCCTGATCTTCTCGGGTGCGATGCCGAGGAGAGGCCCGAGGAGCCGGGGGAGCCTCCATGGCGCCTGATGGCCGCACCAGACCTCCAGGCCGTCGCCGGCGGGTCTGACGAGGATGGCGAGCGGTTCGATTGTCACCGGGGACAGCCGGGGGATCTCGATCTCCACTGATGTTTGTCTGGCCACCTCGGGACGAGGGCCGGTGTTCCCGACGGTCTCGTCGAGGACCAGGTTGGTACCCGATTCCGGGAAGAGCAGGATGTCGTCGCGCAGAGCCGACGTGACGTCGGTCACGGCGGCCAGCGGGTCGATGTCGACCCAGATCTGTTCGGCGGCATCCACCGCCTGCGCAGCCGTCTTCGCCACCACCACCGAGATCGGATCGCCAACGTGACGCACACGCTCCCGCGCCAAGGCGGGCTGGCCCATGCCCCGCGCCTCGGGCGCTCCCGGGCCTTGTGCCGAGGGGAGGTCGGGGAGCCCGATGTTGTCCGCCCGGTACGCGGCGACGACCCCGGGCATCGCCAAGGCTTCGTCGAGAGCGGGCGGCTCGAACGTGCCGTGGGCGATCGGGCTCCTCACGAACGCACAGTGCAACGTGTCGACATCCACCAGGTCGGCCACATACGCCCCCGAGCCGGTGACGAGGGGCCCGTCCTCGAGCCGCAGCGGCGAGTCGCCGAGCTTCATCCGAACAGACGGCGTGCGTTGCCGGCGAGGATCGCCTCACGTTGCAACGGCTCGAGCCCCGGCACCGAGTCGACCAGGGCCACCGGGTCGTCGTCACCCATCTCGAACGGATAGTCGGTCCCCACCAGCAGGTGGTCTGCCCCCATCGAATCGATGAGGAAGCGGAGGACTCCGGGGCTGTGAACCACTGTGTCGACGTAGAGGCTGGCCAGGTACTCGCTGGGCAGACGGCCGGCCTGCTTGGCGGCCAACTCCGGCTTCGCCTGGTAGCCACGGTCGAGACGTCCGATCTGGAAGGGCAGGAAACCGCCCCCGTGCACCGCGCACATCCGGAGGCCGGGGAATCGGTCGAAGACACCGGAGTACATCAGCCCGGCGAGGGCGATGGTTGTCTCGGCGGGACGCCCCACGGAGTTGTCCATGAAGTAGCGGTCGAGGGTCACGCCGGTCAGCGGTGCCATCGGGTGGAGGATGACGAAGGCGCCCAAGGCCTCGGCTGCCTCCCAGACCCCGTCGAGCCCGGCCCGGTCGAGCCAGTCGGGCCCGACGGTGGTGGCGATCTGCACGCCGACCATCCCCAAATCGCTGATCGCCCTTTCCAGCTCTTTGGCGGCCGCCGTCGGGTCCTGAAGGGGGATCGTGGCGACGGCGCGGAGACGGGACGGCTCCTGCGCCGCCTCCTCGGCGAGACAGTCGTTCTGCGCCCGGGAAAAGGAGAGACCTTCGGGGCCGGCGAGGTCGTAGCCGGTCAGGTCGATCCAAGAGGCGAGCAGCTGGATCTCCACCCCCATCCGGTCCATGTCCGCGATCCGCTGTTTGAGATCGCCGAGACTGTCGCGCATGGGAGCGGTGGTGAATCCGCCGTTGAATTGGACACGGGTCCCTTGGGGCGTGTCCAGCAGGTCGGCTCCATGACCGGACGCCGATCGTTCCAGCCAGGAACGGAACGTAGGGGGGATGCAATGGGCGTGGACGTCAAAAGTCATGTGGTTCCCGTCAGTCCAGTTCGGGCGTTCTGTCGAGCACGCAGGCTGCGACGTGGCCCGGCCCGCGCACCGTGAGCCCGACCTCGGGCACGGGCTGGAAGGCGACGTGGACCCTCGTCGTTTCCGTACTCACGTCGAGCAGTGCTTCCCGCGCGGCCGGCGGCATCTTCTCGGAGCGCAGGGCAGTGGCCAGCGCGACCGCCGACGACTCGTCCGAGAAGACGAGTTGGGCGGTGAATTCGTCCTGACGTATGACGTCGGTGAGAGAGTTGAACATCCCCGGCACATCTTCGAGCCATCTGACCACGTCGTCGACCTCCCAACCGCAGACAGGAGTAGCCACGGGACACCTGGTGTGGAAGCGGCATCCCTGAGGCGGGCGGGCGGGGTCGGGGACCGATCCCTCCAACGTCACCAGGGCGGTGGAAGGGTCGTCGTCGACATCGGGGCTCGCCCGCAACAGAGCGTGGGTGTATGGATGGTGGGCACCGTCGAAGATGTCGTCGGTCGAGCCCGCCTCGGACACCTTCCCCAAATACATGACGACGATCCGGTCCGCCATGTGACGGACCACCGACAGGTCGTGGGTGATGAACAGGTAAGTCAGGTCGAGTTCCTGCTGCAGCTCGTTGAGCAGGTTGAGGATCTGAGCCTGGACTGAGACGTCGAGCGCCGACGTCGGTTCGTCGAGGACGATGAGCTCGGGGTCCAGAGCGAGGGCCCGTGCGATGGAGAGCCTCTGCCGCTGCCCGCCGGAGAACTGGTGCGGGTATCGGTAGAGATGCTGTCTGCCCATTCCGACTCGCTCGAGCAGCTCGACCACCCGCTCGGTGAGCTCGCTGCCCGACGCCTCCTTGTGGACCTTGAGCGGTCTGCCGACGATCTCCCTGACCAGTTGGCGCGGGTTGAGCGATGCGAATGCGTCCTGAAAGACGACCTGGCAGTTCCGCCGGTAGCGGAGCCATTCACTCTTCGCCAGCCGGTCGATGCGATGGGTGCGGTCGATCTGGCCGAGGTCGGCGGTCATCTCCGGCGTGCGATCTTCTTCTGGGACGCCGTAGATTGCGTTCAGTCGCTCGAGGTCGGCGGCGGTCATGTCGAAGTAGACCCCGCCGATCGTGGGGTCGGTGAGACCGCTGACACACCGACCCAGGGTGGTCTTGCCACAGCCGCTCTCCCCGACGAGACCCACTGTCTCGCCCCTTCTCACATCGAAGCTGACACCGTCGACTGCCCGGATTTGCCCGGCGACCCGCTGCAGTGCTCCCTCGCGGATCGGGAAGTGTTTGTGGAGGTTGCGCACCGAGATGGCGACCTCGCCGCGGAGCCGGTCTCCCCCGACGTCTTTCTCCTCCAGGGCAGCTGTCATGAGGTCCTCTCTGCGAACGAGGGGGCCGTGCCGACAAAGTCAGGACGATGGTGGATGAAACAGGCGACCCCATGCTCGTCGGGGCCGGCCGTCAGCTCGGGATCCATGGCTCCGCAGACTTCCACGGCGAAACTGCACCTCTCCACGAAGCGGCACGAGGGAGGGGGTTCGATCAATTCTGGCACCGTCCCCTTGATGGCCACGAGCTGACCACGGTCATGGGTGCGGGAAGGGATCGCCGCGAGCAGGCCCCTGGTGTAGGGGTGGAGGGGATCGGCGAAGATCTCCTCGGTCCTGCCGATCTCCACGATCCGGCCCGCATACATCACCGCTACCCGGTCACAGACCCGGCGCACGAGGGACAGGTCGTGGCTGATGTAGAGCACTGCCGACTTGTGACGGTTCTGCAGGTCCTTGATGAGCTCCATGATCCTCGCCTGCACCGTCACGTCGAGAGCTGTCGTCGGTTCGTCGGCGATCAGGAGGTCGGGGTTGCAGGCCAAGGCTTGGGCGATCATCACCCGCTGCTTCATCCCGCCCGACAGCTCATGCGGATACCGTTCCATGACCTTGGGAGGGTTGGGGATCTGCGTCTCGGCCAGAGCTGCGGCCACCATGTCGTCGACGACGCGCTCGATCCGATCTCTCCTGCTTCGGTGTGGCGGCATTGCGAGCAGGAGGCGCTCGATCAACCTCGAGCGTTGCGTGACGTGTCGGCGCAGCAGCGGGTTGACGCTCGACCCGAGACCCGCCCGTTCCAGGAGCTCGTTGGTCCGGTGCTGGTAGAAGACCTCGGCGATCTGATCCCTGACGGTCAGTGCCGGGTTCAGGGATTTGGCCGGGTCCTGGAAGATCATCGCAATGCGATTGCCCCTGATCTCGCGGAGATCGCGTTCGGGGATCGTGCTGAGATCGATGGTCTCCGAGCCGGTCCCGTCACAGGCGGGGCATCCCTCGCCCCGGCATCGTTGGCAGTCGATGGGGAGACGGCCGCTGTTCCCACACTGCGCGCATCCTTCGCCGGCACAGTGCGAACAGGGTTGATGGGGGCGGAAGTAGACGGCTCCTCCGGCGTGGATCCCGGGAGGCATCGGAATCAGGCGGAGAAAGGACCGAGCCGTGACCGTCTTACCGCATCCCGTCTCACCCACGAGGCCCAGCGTCTCGCCGTCGCGAATGTCGAAGTCGACCCCGTCGACGGCATGGACCCGCCCGGCCTTCGAGTCGAAGTGGATCTTGAGGTCGACGACCGATGCCACAGCACCAGCCGGTGCAGTCTGCCGTTCGGGCCCGAGGGAGACATGGTCCAGCGTCATCGCTTCGACTCCGTTCTGGGATCGAGGATGTCACGGAGCCCGTCTCCTACCAGGTTGAAGGCCAGGGCCCAGGCGAAGACCATGAGACCAGGGAAAGTGGACGCCCACCACCGCCCGGCCGATATCCCCGCCTGGCCCTGGCTCACGAGGACTCCCCACTCGGCGAGGCCGGCTTCGGCGAGACCGATGAAGCTGAGGGTGGCACCGATGAGGACCACGTTGCCCATGTCGAGAGTCGCCTGGACCACGACCGGGGTGATCGAGTTGGGGAGCACGTCTTTCATGTAGATGCGGGTCTTCGTGTCGCCAATGACCCGTGCGGCATCGACATACTCGTTTTGCTTGATGTGGATGACCTGCCCCCGGATGATCCGGGCGTACTTCACCCAGAACACCGCGGCCAGGGCGAGGATGATGTTCCCGAACGAGGGCCCGAGCACCGCGGCGATGGCGAGGGCGAAAATCAGCTCGGGTATAGACAGGAAGACATCGACGACTCGCATCAGGATCTCGTCGACTCGTCCGCCGAGGAAGCCGGCAAGACTCCCAACAACCAGGCCGATCAAGACCGATATCGAGACCACGACGATGGAGAGTCGCAGCGAGATGCGGGAGCCCCATATGACACCGTAGAGCACGTCCCCGCCCTGCTGGGTGGTGCCGAGGGCGTGGCCGGGGGTTCCGGGGGGCTCGTTGAGGGCACCCCAGTCGCGGGGCATCTGATAGGCGTCGGGCGTGTTGGCCTCGATCAGGAGCGGGGCGAATACGGCCATGCCGATCATGGCCACGATCAAGATCACACCGACGAGGGTTGTCGGGTTGCCGACGACCTCTCTCGAGAGCTCCCCGAATCGGGCGAGGCGGGTTCTCAGCCCGCCGACAACGGGGGCACGGTATTCGGGAGCTGTGGTGTCGACTGCCATCAGGCGCCTAGGACGACGCGTCGGTCGAGGTAGGCGTACGTGACGTCCACCGCCAGGTTCACCAGCAGGAACAGGACACTGGTGAACATCACGTAGACCATGATCGTGGCCTGATCGCCGCGGAGAACCGCGTCGGCCATCCACCTCCCGAGGCCCGGCCATCGGAAGATGATCTCGACGACCACTGTGCCCTGGAGGAGAAAGCCGAAGCTGAGCCCGATCACCGTGATGGTTGGTATCAAAGCGTTGCGCCGGGCATGACGACGCAGCACCAGCTTCTCGGGCAGCCCCTTCGCCCGCGCCGCGTCGACGTACTCCTCGCCCATCGTCTCGACCAGGGAAGACCGCATCATCCGGGTGATGATCGCCGTTGTCCCGAAGCCGAGGGCGATCGCCGGCAGCGTCAGGTGCCAAAGGGCGTCCACGAAGGCCTTCCAGCTCCCAGCGAGCAGGGAATCGAGTGTGTACAGACCGGTTGGGTGCGAGATGCTCTGAAACAGGTCTGCGTCGGATCGTCCGATCGGGGCCCAATCCAGCCCTACCCAAAAGACTATGAGCAAGAGGATCCCGAACCAGAAGATCGGCATGGCCGCTCCGCTGATCGAGAAGATCCGGGTCAGATGGTCGGGGAGTCGGTCCCGGCGGGCGCCGCCATAGGTGCCGAGCCCGATGCCGAGGGTTACGGCCACGATCCCGGCTGCCAGGGAGAGCTCCATGGTTGCGCCGAGCTTGTCGGGAAACACCTGGCGGACCGGCGCCGCGGCTACGCCCGACCAGCCCCAGTCACCAGTGATCATCCCGCCCGCCCAGGTCAGGTATTGCACTGGCAGGGGATCGTCGAGGCCATATCGCTCTTCGATCTCGGCGACCTCTTCGGGCGTCATCTCGTGAGACAGGTAGATGCCGATCGGCGAGCCACCGACCCTGGTGAGGGCGAAGACAATGAGTGAGGTGCCGATGATCAGGATCGGAAGCACCATCAGCCGCCGGAGCACATAGTCCCGGATCTGCATCAGGCTTCAATCATTGCATAGGGGGCGGGTTGTCACGAGAGACGAGAGGGGCGCGTCGCTCGCGCCCCTCTCGTCTCGTGGCTGTCGATCATCCCTTGTCGAACAGGGCGAACTTCAAGCTCGGCCGGGGCCACAGTGGGTTCATCACGAAGCCCTGTACCCAATCGCGATGGGCCATCACGGCCACCTCATTCCCGGCGATGATCCACATCGGATCGTCGTAGAGGATTGTCGAGAGCTCTTGGTAGATCGCCTCCCGCTCGTCGGGGTCGGTGATCACCGAGGCCTCGTCGATCATCGATCCGATCGTATCCGGGTCCGCATAGCCGTTGGCGAATCCGTGCACCTGGCCCCAGTTGCCATCTGGGTCGATGTAGTCGCTCATGAAGGCGTGAGGGTCGGCGTACGGGTCTGCGTTCTTCACCCACATCGCATAGGGGACCGGGTCCGAAGCATGTGCCTCGTCGAACTGCGCTTCGGCTACTGCCAGCACTTCGACCGTGAAGGCCGGGTTGAGACCTTCCAGCGAGTCCTTCAGCACGAGGGCGGCCGTGGCGAACAGGTTGCCCTCTTCGGCGATCACGGACACGGTGAAGCCGTCGTCCCACACGCCGGCGTCACGGAACAACTGCTCCGCCATCGCCAAGTCCTGTGAGTAGACCGGCAGATCCTCGCTGTAGCCGAGGACACCCTGAGGCAGGTAGAACGGCGTCGGAGCACCAAACCCGCCAAGGGCCCCGTTGATGAACGCGTCGTAGTCGAAGGCGTAGTTGAAGGCCTGACGGATCCTCGGGTCGTAGAAGAAGTCCGCAGGGATGGTGTCACCGTCCGGCAGCTCGTCCACCGGGAAGTTCAAGTTGAAGCCGATGTGGATTGGCTCGAGCAGGAACTCGCCCTGGAACACGGTCACCCCGTCGGCGCCCTCGATATCGCCTACGAATGATGGATCGGTCTCGATCGTGTCGAAGTCCCCGGCGCGGACGCCGAGCACTCGGACGTCGGGGTCGGGCACGATCTCGATCCGGAGGTCGAGGTTGGCCGGGGTGCCCCAATAGTCCTCGTTGACAGTGAACAACATGTTCTCGCCGCGGTTCCACGCCTCGAAGGCGTATGGGCCCGTGCCTACCGGGTTGGTGGCCATGAACTCGTTTGGCTGACCTGCGACGACACCACCGTTGGATTCGACGACCTCTTCGGACATGATCGAGGCCACTGCTTGGGTGACCACCGAGTTGAGGAAGGCTGCATTGGGCTGATTGAGAGTCACCACGAAGGTCTGGGCGTCGGGGGCATTGGTCGACGCCACGGTGTCGGCCAGGAGACCGATGTTGCTCTCGGGGAGGTCCATCGTGAGGGCCCGATCCCAGGCGTACTTGACGTCGGTGGCGTCCACCGGGTTACCCAGGTGGTCGACGACGCCCGCCCTGATCGGGAAGGTGTAAGTGAGGCCATCCTCTGAGATCAGCCCATTGTCCGCCCCGGGCACCTCCTCGGACAGACCGGGTACCAGGTCCGGACCGTCCGGGGAGAATTCGACCAGCCGGTCGTATACCTGGAGGATGACCGTCTCACCACCCTCACCGGCCTCGACCTGTGCCGGATCGAGCGACGTGGGCTCGTCATCTGCGGCATGGACGAATGTGTCGGGGTTCGACACCCCTCCGGCGCTGGGCGCCGTCGTGTCGCTGCCGTCGCCGGTCGTGGTGGGAGTCTCGCCCCCGGGTTCGGCCGTAGTGTCGGAGCCGTCTGTCGTGTCTGTGGTATCACCTGTGCAAGCAGCGACCACCAAGGCCAGCACTACCAGGATCACTCGTAACGGTCTCGCGTGTCGCTCGCTGCGAGGGTTCATCTCGTCCTCCTGAGTCAAGTGCTACAACGGCTGGCGTGTACCCCGGATGCCTGCAATCGTTTGTAGTGAGTCCAACATAAGGGCGGCACCGGTGATCTGTCAATACATTCTGTAAAATGCACAGTCAGATCGCGTCGCCCGTCGAGCGTGCCGACCCAACGGAGCGTTGCCCGTCGAGCGTGCCGAGCAACGGACACGAGATCGTGTGTGGAATCGCCGCCCGGCTTGTTCCGAGTCGGTGTGGCTAGACCTTTGCCCAGTAGTCGCTGGATGTCTTGGACTCGGTGAGCGCCTCTGCCGTCTCGAATCCAGGGGCCATCGAGGCGTCCGTTCCGGCGAGAACCTCGTGGTGCTCGATGTTGAGCAAGCGGAGCCAGCTCTGCTGACCCATGGTCAGACCGATGAAGCACCCCAACTCGACCAGCTCGGCTTCGGTGAAGTGCTCGTAGAGTCGCTCCCAGAAGACATCGTCGGTCTCGAGATGCCAGGTGATCGCCTCGGCATAGGCGAGAGCGGCTTTTTGCTTGTCGTTGTACTGGGTCGACGTCTCGAAGTTGAGCAGGTCGTCGTACTTGCCCTCGCTCAGACCCAGCTTCCTACCCTGCTCAGACCGTTGATTTCCGCAGTACTCGCACTTCACCGATCGCGACACGTATACCCGGCAAAGCTCTTTGATCGAGTGATCGACGATCCCCTCACGGAAGAGGTTCTTCCAACTGTCGGCGAAGAACCAGAAGGCGGCGGGGACGTGGGCGCGTATTGCCGAGCTCTCGGGGCGGGGGGTTCCCTCCCGGGCGCAACGCTCCATCTCGGACCGCATCTCGGGGGTCATGTCGTCGAGGGGTACGTAGGAGATTCGTTGTTTGCTGCCCATGGTGGCTCCTTCCAAAGCTCGCAGATCCGAGTCTAGGGGAATCTCCAAGAGCAATCGATTGTGGGCAGCCCACTCCGGAGAGCCCAGTCCCGGACGGATGTAGGGGACGTCACCGCTGCAGACCGATGAGGATCACGCCTCCGGCGACGAGGACGACGCTCAGGGCCACCCACCGGTCGATACGCTCCTCGTGCCGGATGAACAGCCACCCCAGGATGAGGGCCCAGATCCCTTGCGTCCCTTGCAGCGCACCGACCAGCCACGCTTCGAGATAGGAGAAGGCAGCGAACTGGGTGATCAGCGCTCCGCTCATGGCAACGCCGGAGGCCACGAACCACCAGGGGACATGACGGAGGTTCTCACTGACCCGGCGTCCGATGCGGCCGGAGACGGTGTCGATGACGATCACGACGGCGAGAGCTGCTGCGGTACCGATCAGGGCGCCGAGCACTGCGTCGTCGTACCGGGACAGCCCCCACTTCTTGACGACGAAGCCGAGACCGAAGCAGACCGGGGCCGCGGCGGCAAAGAGGAATCCCAGCCGCAGAGAGCGGGCATCGGCTGGAGCGGCCACCCCGTCGAGAACCGAGGTCGGTATGGCGCGGGCAAGGACCAGAGCGAGGAGACCGGCGATGATGATTAGCCCGCCCACGGCGTCGAGCAAGCCGACTCTCTCATCGAGGACGAGCCAGCCGGCGAGCGCGGCCACCAGCGGTGTGCCCGTCATGAAGGCACTGCTTCGGGTTGCCCCCACCAAACGCACGGCGCGCAGGTTGGCGAAGCGGCCCATCAGCGAGCCGAGCACCCCACCCACCGCGAGGCCGATGACGCCGGCCGTGTTCCATCGCGGTGCGGTCACGGTCAAAGAGACCAGCCCGAGGACGATCACGTTGACCAGGATCGTCATCAGCACGCCGTCGTCCTGGGGACGGTGTCTCTGCCCGACCCGGGCGAGCACCGACCCGATGGCGAAGAGTGCCCCGGTGAGGAGTCCGAAGAAAACTCCTATCAACGGATCACTCGTGTCTCGAGTCGGCCGTCAGCTTCTCTTTCAGCCAACGGAAGCTGGCCGGTCCCCAGTCCGATTGGTATTTGAAGGCGCAGTGGCCCGCGTCCGCGTAGATCCGCGCCGTCCGGCTGGTGACCGGCCCGCTCTCCAGCATGAA
>Ga0209640_10002122_pt1 | contig 17217 bp, 17 predicted proteins | sample RifCSP10_1_FD_184018 | JGI IMG/M metagenome (GOLD analysis project Ga0209640, IMG submission 184018) | Soil microbial communities from Rifle, Colorado - Rifle CSP2_sed 10_1 (SPAdes) (version 2) | ecosystem: Environmental > Terrestrial > Deep subsurface > Rock core/Sediment | place: Rifle... | reverse complement strand
AACGAAGAGTACAAGGACCTGCTTGTTCCTGCTGCGCAGTTTTTGCGCGAAGCAGCTGCACTCACCGACAACGCAAGCCTGAAGAAATTCCTCACCACCCGGGCAGATGCTTTCTTGAGCAACGATTACTACGAGAGCGACGTGGCGTGGATGGACCTGGATAGCCCCATCGAGCCGACTATTGGTCCCTACGAAGTATACATGGACGAGCTCTTCAACTACAAAGCGGCATTCGAAGCGTTCATCACACTCCGCAGTGACGGGGAGACGAAGAAGCTGGAAAAATTCTCCGGCGAGCTGCAGGAGATCGAGAACAACCTCCCCATTGACGACCGGTTCAAGAATCCGAAACTCGGCGCACTGGCCCCCATCCGTGTTGTGGATGAAGTAGTGGTGGGTGGAGAAGCACGCGAAGGCGTCCAGACTGCCGCATTCAATCTCCCCAATGACGAGAAGGTGACTAAGGAAAAGGGGAGCAAGCGGGTGATGCTGAAGAACGTACAGGAGGCAAAGTTCAAGAGCATTCTCACACCCATCTCCCGCATCGCGGTGGCGAAGGACCAACAGAACCTGATCGCGTTCGAGCCGTTCTTCACACATATCCTCGCGCACGAGTTGCTCCACGGTCTGGGGCCCCACTCCATCACCGTGGACGGAAAGGAAACAACCGTTCGCCAGGCGATGAAAGAACTCTCCTCGGCATTCGAAGAAGCGAAAGCAGATATCTCCGGGTTGTTTGCTCTGCAATATCTGGTTGATAAAGGTACGGTGGAGAAATCAGTCGAGAAGAAAATGTATGTAACGTTCCTCGCCGGAGTCTTCCGCTCGATCAGGTTTGGCATTACCGAGGCACACGGTCGTGGCATGGCATTACAGTTTAACTACCTGATTGACGAAGGAGCGTTTGTTCACGACGCAAAAGCGGGAACGTTCAAAGTGGACTTTGAGAAAATCAAGCCGGCCGTCCGGAAACTCACAGGCGAGATCATGACAATCCAAGCCCAGGGAAGTTATGAGAAAGCCAAAGCCATGCTTGATAAGTACTCTGTCATTCGTCCTGTTATGCAGAGGACACTCAACAGGATGACACACCTGCCCGTTGACATCGAGCCGCGATTCACAACGAAACCATGATAGGAAGAACGATCCACCGTCTCCTTGTTGGTGTTGTCCTTTTCTTCCCCTTTTGCGCGCAGGTAGCGCGGGCAGAAGCGCCGGCGCTTCAGTCCCTGGCGCGAGAGTTCTTCACTTGGCGTGCCGTAACGCAACCTGCCACAGGTGACGATGTGAACCGCGTCGAGCGGCCGGAAGGTTGGGTGCCCGACTGGTCCCCGAAAGCCCTCACTTCGTACAATGCGCGTCAGAAGGAATTCTCTCGACGACTGACATCCCTCTCGAAGGAAGGATGGACCATCAGTGACAGCGTGGACTATCTGGTTCTTCGGGCAGCAATCGCCCGTGTCGATCATGAATTGAATGTCGTCCGTTCCGCACGGAAGAACCCGAACTTCTACATCCAGCAGACGCTCGGCGCCGTCTACGAATTGCTTCTCCCTCCCCCACCCTTTCCGTATGAGCGAAGCAAGGAGCTCCTCCTCCGTCTTGAGTCCATCCCGGCAACGCTCGAACATGCGCGAACAAATCTGACCGGAGCCGTAAGACCGTTTGCGCAGACCGCAATCGACAATCTCGCACAGATCCAGAAACAGATGGACAAGTTTTCTCTCGAACTCGTCCAGCTCCTCCCCCTCGGCCATCAGAAGAGGTTCATCTCGGCAGTGATCAAGTCGACGAAAGCACTCGTATCGTACCGTAGATGGCTCGAGGATTCCCTTTCACATATGAACGGCTCGTTCGCCATTGGCGCCGTAGCATATGACGCATATCTCAAAGAGATTGCGCTCATGCCGTTCACTGGCGACGACGTTCTTCGCATGGGAAGAATCGAATGGGAGCGATCGGTGGCATTCGACCATTACGAGTCACTGCGCAACGCGAGCATCCCTCCCCCGCATTTGTTTCCGGATGCCGATGAGCAAATCCGGGTCGAAGCTATTCAGGAGGACGCCATTCGGAGGTTTCTGATTGAGAAAGACATCCTCGACGTTCCCGGTTGGGTGCAACACTACCGCAACATGAAGACGCCTCCATATCTGGAGCCGCTCACCTGGCTCGGCGTTGTGGATGACTTGACCTCCCCTTCACGGCTTGACGAGAACAGCGTCAGTTATATCCCGGAGCCGTCGCCGAACCTTTCCTTCTTCCGGAAGGCGTCAGCCCAGGATCCGCGGCCACTGATCGTGCACGAGGGAGTTCCCGGACACTATCTCCAGCTCGTCCTTTCTTGGGAACAACCGAATTTCATGCGCCGACACTACGTTGACTCCGGCCCCATTGAAGGGATCGGTTTTTACGCGGAAGAGATGATGTTGCAGCACGGATTGTTCGAAGACGCCCCTCGGACACGCGAGATCATCTACCGATTCATGCGTCTGCGCGCGTTACGAGTTGATGTGGACGTGAAACTGGCACGTGGCGAATACACCATCGAAGATGCCGGACGGTATCTCGCGCAGACCGTACCGATGGACGAGGCAACCGCACAGGAGGAAGCCATTGCGTTTGCCGCAAATCCAGGGCAGGCGATCACATACCAGATTGGCAAGACTCAGATCATCAAGTTGATTGCGGATGCCAAGATCCAAATGAAAGAGAAGTTCAACCTTCGGGAGCTTCACAACTATCTCTGGCGAAACGGGAACGTTCCCATCGCGCTTCTCCGGTGGGAGTATCTCGGTCGCCGCGACGAGCTCGGGAATTTGTGGCCCGATTAGCCCTGACACCACCGCGAACGAAGAGCATTCTATGATATCATTGCGAGATCAGATCGTCTGCATCACCGGTGCCAGCAGCGGCATCGGGGCCGCCTGTGCGCAGGCATTCGCCCGGGAAGGGGCCAGGCTCATCCTCTCAGCGCGCCGCAAGGATCGGCTCGACACAATTGCAAGAAGGCTGATCGCTGACCACGCCGTCCATATCCACACAATGGAGCTCGACGTCACGAATAAGAACCGTGTGGAAGAAGTTTTTTCGTCCCTTCCACCGAAATGGCGCGCGATTGATATTCTAGTGAACAATGCCGGACTAAGCCGCGGACTGAATAAGCTCCACGAAGGGAGTACCCGGGACTGGGATGAAATGATCGACACAAACATCAAGGGCTTGCTGTACGTGACCCGCGCCGTCCTCCCCGGGATGGTAGAGCGCAACAGCGGACACGTGATCAACATCGGATCAATTGCGGGACACCAGACGTATCCGAATGGCAATGTGTACTGTGCGACCAAGTTTGCCGTGGATGGATTGACACAGGCTCTGAAGATGGATCTCCTCGGTACCGCGGTGCGCGTGACAAGCGTCGACCCAGGGCTTGTGGAGACGGAGGTCAGCGAGGTTCGCTTCCGGGGAGACAAAGAAAGAGCAAAGCAGGCATACTCGGGGATGACGCCCTTGCGCGGTAACGACGTTGCAGAGATTGTCGTCTTCACGGCAACACGACCCGCGCATGTGAACATCGCGAAAGTCGTTGTCACGCCAACAGATCAGGCGACGGTCACCCTTGTCAATCGGCGGACCTAGGATGCGATACTCCCAGCTTGGCAAAACAGGTTTGACGATTTCGAGGATTGGGCTTGGCGGCCTGCCATTCGGTGGACACTATGGGCCTGTGGCCAAGTCTGACGCTGTGCGGGCGATCAGAGCCGCGGTGGAAGAAGGAGTGACATTCTTCGACACGTCACCATCCTACGGTGCAGGTCTCGCAGAGGAAATTCTCGGTGAGGCGCTCGGTTCTCACATCCACGAGGTGACAGTTGCAACAAAAGTTGGAACCGGCATCGACAGTGAAGGGCATTTCTGGCCCCTCAACACCCGGGGGAACATCACCCGGCAGGTGGAAGAAAGCCTTCGCCGGCTGCGGCGCGCAGTGATTGACATTTACCAGATTCATGGCCCCGACCCGACCACACCTCTCAGTGAAACCATGGAGGCGATGGAGGAACTCCGCCGGTTGGGAAAGATCCGTGCCATCGGCTTTTGCGGTGCCACACCGGAGATCCTGCGCGACTCTCTCCAATACGGCCGTATCGACGCGGCCCTTGTCCCGTACAACATCCTCACTCGCTCGATCGAAGAGGAACTGCTCCCTTTCTGCCGGGCCGCCAACGTTGCCGTGCTGGCATGCGAACCATATTGCCGCGGACTTCTGACGGGAAAATTCCACAAGAATTCAGTCTTCGAAGCTGATGATTTCCGGATCGAGGACCGGCGTTTTCGCGGTGACATGTTCCGCTCGCACATCGAAAGCATCAATCGTCTCCGGACGTTGGCGGATCAGGAGGGCTTGACCCTGACTCAACTCGCGCTTGCCTGGATACTCCAGAACCCACAGATCGGGGTGGCCGTCTGCGGCGCAAAGACCCGACTGCAGTTTCGCCAGGCAGTAACTGCAACCGGCATCGACCTGACGCCGGACCAGGTCATGGCCGTCGATCAGATCGTCGGCAGGATGAAGCTCCAGCAGTCTGAATAATATGGCCGATATTCACCTCTACACATACGACAACATCCTGAAGCAGCTTCAAAGTGCACCGTATACGCTCGGGTATTACACGCTCAGGTTCTATGCTGAAGAGGGAAAGCCGGTCAACAGAGTCTCTCAAACGATCGAGGAGTTCCTTCTTTATCCCTCCGGAGGAACACTTCGTGACGGCAGGTCAAACATAGTCTTCTACGATTCCCGCTTCGATACGTATCGCGGATTCACACTCCCGCATTTGAAGTCTGGAGGACCATAGAGGATGTGTTACCGGAATACCATGCGCAGCGAGCCGGCGAGTTCCATAAGATAGGCGACCCCGAGATGGAGGATGATGCCGCCGTAGATGGATTTTGTCCGATGGGCAATCACCCCCAACACAAGCCCTCCAAAAATGGAACTGATGGCTTCCAGCAGAGGTTTCTCGAAATGGATGAAGGCATAGACGGCTACCATGGGAAGGATTGCGGCAGAAGTCTGTACCTTTGTCGTGCGGTCGAGAACTCGTGCAAGGCCGAGCACCATGAATCCCCGGAAGAAGAACTCAACAAAGATGAAGTCGGCACCATAACAAAGCTCATAGATCAATAGTAGCAGATTTTTCTCTGCACCCAGGATGTTGGCGGGAAAACCGAACTTGTATCGCGGATATGACTGCTGGAAGTCGTTTGTGAATGATACGGCGATAACTACTGGAGCAATGAGAAGGAGTATGAGGAAATACGGCTTCATATTAATGGTGCGCGCATCGAGACCATATGGTCTCAGCCGCGTTCGGTCCGCGCGGTGCCAGTAGAAGAGAATGAACGGAGTAGCAAGAAGAAGCGGAAGCAGGTTTCCTGCACAACGAAGGGCAATAATCCGATGGTCTTCACGAACTGAATCATAAATCCAAACGTGATGTGTGTAGAGATACCACGGTAAGATGTGGAGGACGACATAGGCCGAGAGAATGGAGAATGTGAAGAGGGAGATCAACCAGAACTGCGTTCTCTTGAAGACCGAATAGTCTTGTTGTGTAGCAGACCAGGCAAGAAGCGTAACCATGAACGGCAGCGCATAGAAGGCGAGATAGAAGATGAACTGCCACCCGGGATGACCGAGACTCCGGACAATGGTTGTCTCTGCACCAAGCACGTAGTTGAGAACAATTGCCACGGTCAGGAACAGACCGGTCACGCCGAACAGAACCGGATTCCATTCTTCACGCAGATAGTCGCGGACGTATTGCACAATGGTTTTCATGTAACGCCTTCGTGTGAGGATGGATGGAAGATAGACAAATGCTGCAATTAGGCAAGACATGACAGATCGAGCCGGTCGGATCGAAATCAAGAACAATGAACCCATCGCCCCTTACACTACTCTTGGCCTTGGGGGTCAGGCGCGTTTCTTTGCTGTTGCGCACTCTGCAGATCAACTCCGTGAAGCGCTCCTTTTTGCACGGGAGAGGGGTCTCCACACTTACATTCTTGGGGGCGGGAGCAATATCATTGTTCCTGATGATGGATATAGCGGATTGATGGTAAAGGTAGCCCTGCGGGGGATTGCCGGGGAAACGCACGGAGAGTCTACCGAGGTGACTGCCGCCGCGGGTGAGATGTGGGATCCATTTGTCCGGTATTGCATCGACCATCACCTTGCCGGTGTTGAGTGCCTCTCCGGGATCCCGGGCTTTGTTGGTGCAACACCAATCCAGAATGTGGGCGCGTACGGGCAGGAAGTGAGAGAGACGCTTGTGAGCATATCGGCAATTGATCGCCGGACTTTAGAGAGCGTGAGGTTCACCAATATAGAATGCCGGTTTGGCTATCGTCAGAGTCGGTTCAAATCCGAGGACGCAGACCGCTTCATCATCACTGACGTTACCTTCCGCCTCACGGCGAACGGCAGACCGGTGATCAAGTATCCCGAATTGAAACGCCACCTTGAAACGTCCCACAATCTGGACGATCTTGACAGCGGACGACCCGTTCTTGATGCGGTGCGGACTGGCGTGCTTGCGTTGCGGATAGCCAAGTCCATGGTGGTAGACCCTTCCGATCCCCACTCACGTTCAGTCGGCTCGTTCTTCATGAATCCGATCTTGACTCACGATGAGTTCGCGAGTCTTCAGGGGCGGTGGGCATCAGTGGGAACCGGCGAGTCGATTCCATCATTCCTTGCGGATGACGCAGTCAAAATTCCGGCCGCCTGGTTGATCGAGCATGCGGGCTTTGCAAAGGGGTACCGCAAAGGCGGCGTCGGGATTTCGCCGCACCATTCACTGGCTCTGGTAAACTACGGTGGATCAACTGCAGAGCTGCTTGTCCTTGCCGGAGTGATTCAAGATGCGGTGTTCAACAAGTTTGGCATTACCTTACAACGGGAACCGGTGATCGTCAGCTGAGTACTGCAATCGACCGTTCGGGCACGCTCTTCCCTTCACCGGTGACCCCTCCCGTGCTCCTCTTCTCCAGATCAAGTAGATACTGCTTTCGCCAGAGTCCACCACCATATCCGCACAGACTTCCATCCTCCTGAATCACACGGTGGCATGGGACAATAATCGCTATGTAGTTGGCACCGTTTGCCCTCCCGACAGCACGCGCTGCACCCGGCCTGCCCAACAGCTTGGCAATCTCACCATACGAACGGGTTGCGCCGGCAGGAATCTTCATCAACTCATTCCATACGGAGCGTTCAAACTCAGACCCTTTCTGATCAAGCGGCAGATCAAATCCCGATCGTTCCCCGGCAAAGTATTCGCCCGCCTGTTTCTCGATGTCGGAGAGCAACGAATTCCTCCCTGCTGTCATTTCCATTCCATACCTCTTCAGGATGCGTGCATGGATTCGCTCGAATCCTCCTCGGTCGGCAAATTCAAACAGACAAACACCCCTGGCTGTCGTTCCCGCCACTAACCCCCCTATTGGACTCTTCACAATGCTATATGTTATCATGCTTGCTCTCCAATTCTAGGTTTACCCTCTATGTTTTGTTCACTCCTTCACAGCGATAATCTCGATCATAGGTGGAGAGCAGAAAAATGCACCCGGATCGTTGGTTCGGGCCACCCAATCCTGCACAAGCGCCTCGTATTCTTTCGTCGTCAGCTTTCCTTCTTCTACAAGCTTGGGACCGTATGTGTCAATGAAAATGCTTGGCCACGTCCAGAGCTGCGAATGAGGTCGGGCAATCCGGTGAAGAGGCCGAATTTCATGTGGTATCAAACCATGTTTCGCCAACAAGTCGGGGAGCCGCAAACCGACCTTCGTGTCACCGCCTCTGAGGTTCCATGCATCAGCGACCACAGTCACGAAACGATGAAACGCTTTGCTCTCTGGTGCAAGAAGAATTCCCTCATAATGCATGTATTCTTGAATCGCAAAAACACCGCCGGGCTTGAGAGAACGCGCGGCTCCACGAATTACCGCCTCAGGGTCCTTTACAAAACAGAGCACCCAGCGCTGATACACCGCGTCAATGCTCCCGGCATGCAAATCAAGCTGTTGCACATCGCCGACACGGGCATCAATGGTAACACCATCGGTGAGTCGCTGACGTTTCTTCAGATGCTCAATGAATCGGGGTGATTCGTCAATCGCAACAACTTTCCCCTTTGATGTGACAATCCCCGCAAGATCAAAACTTGTATATCCTGGCCCGCAGCCGAGGTCGAGAACACTTTTCCCCGCAGAGATACCCGCCCGCTCCCAGATCGCGAACGCTGAGGCGCTCCATAGCTTGTGCTGCACCCCGAGTCTCACGATCTCAGCGTCATCCGTCCCGAGGGCATATTCTTTGTCATTACTCACGTTCATGTTGCCTTTCGACTACGTGGGACAATGATTCTGCATTCTGCAATGCGCGGATTACCAGGGGATGTTCTTGGGGGGCACTTCTCTCATTCTGCGTGCCGAGGGAGGATAGCCGTAGCGTCTGATGAACGCATCGCGGAATCCGCTCGGCGATTCAAAACCTGTTTCATAAGCAGCAGTCAGATAGTCCGAGCCGCGCTTCAGGAGCGCGTGGGCGCGTTCGAGTCGAATGTTGCGATGCATTGCCATCGGGGTTGTGTTCATATACGTTCTGAAATAACGACGGATGGTGGAAATGTCAACGCCCCCAACATCGGCGAGCGTTTGCTCGTCGAGCTTTCGTGTTTTTGTTTGCTTGAGTGTGTGCAGAATCGGCTCGAGCCATGGTGGCCGTGTGTTTGGAAAGAATTCCGAACGGCATCGTTTGCACCCGCGGAACCCGGCAGCAATAGCCTCCTCACGGGTGGCAACAAAGAGGACATTCTTCAGATTCGGGAGCTTTGCCTTACACGACGGGAGACAGTAGATCCCTGTGGTCCGCACGCACACGTAGAATTGTCCATCGAACCGGGAGTCGTCAAGCTGCATTGCCCGGATCATTTCTGCATTTGTTAGTGATCGTCGCATGGGTGACAAGCTACAACATTCTGTCTCCAGAGTCCACCGATTTTCGTGCAAGGAATCACGGCATCCCTCGCCACTTCTGTTGCCCTTTAGCCTTCATTTCATGATATTGCAGCCAGAACAAAACGTATCGGCCTTCGTATCATCCACTGTCCGGCAACCCGCGGACGCGGATCCCGCCATATCATGAGGTATCCATGAGCTACGCTCAACATACTCTCCTCCTCGCCGGACTCTGTTTTTCCTTTGCCGCTTGTGCACTTCCCATAGGCACGACATACAGCCGCGAAGACCTGGGTCACGCACGGGCCACCGACCAGATCCACTTTGAAGATAGCGCCTCGGTGTTCTTCGCGACATACCACAATCCGATCCCGGACAAGGATTTTCTCTGGTTTGCTTCGTTCATCGAGGGTCCGGTGGAAATGCGTGTCCATAATACGGAGACCGATTCCATCGAGGCTGTGTACAAGTTCGCTGCGCAGGATATTCCCCTTTACACGCTCTCACAACGGAGAGAAAAAGATCGCTGGGTGAAGTGCGTGCTGTTCGTGAACGGCCGCGCGAAATGCGCCAAGCTATACGAGGCGTGGTACCCAATCGAAGCCTCACACTGGAAGACGCAGTACACAGTCGAGCATTAGTCCGGCAACTCACCGCGACGAAGCTCGTTTGCCCTTCACTTTGCTTTTCTCGATCTTGCACCATGACCGCGTATGCCGACGTCGCCCTTCCCGTCGCGATTGAAAAGACCTTTACCTATCTGATTCCTCCCGAATTGCAAGAATCCGCGATGGTCGGCACGCGTGCCATTGTCCCTTTTGGGCGAAAATACACCACGGGCCTGATTGTTGGACTTCCATCTGCCTCAGCCATTTCTTCGTTGAAGCCAATCAAGGATATCCTTGACCCCGCCCCTGTTGTGTCCGATGAGTTGCTTCGCTTGTGCAGATGGATTGCGGAGTATTATTTCGCTCCAATTGGCGAGGTGTTGAAGGCAGCCTTGCCGCATGGGTTCGGTCAATCCAGTAAGCGGCTGGTGCATCCGGCTAAAGATCCGATGGAGCCCGGGAAGCAGTCGCCCAAGCGTGCGCGCATCCTTTCTCTCCTCGCAGAGCATGGACCATTGACCTCGGGTGAACTACAACAAAGGACAGGATTGAAAAACATTCACTCCGTTCTCAACGACATGGTGAGGCAGGGGTTGGTCAACACGGAGGAAATTGTCCCTCGGCCCGCACAGCGAGCGCGCACGATGGAGTATGTCCTTCTCAACAAGGTTGATCGCCCGCAGCTCGAACAGGCACTCCAGTCACTGTCCAAACGGAAGATGAAGGGGCGACAACTGTTGACCGTCCTCCAGTCATTGCTCAACGAAGGATTGTCAGAGATGCCGCTCAGAGATCTTTTGAAGCAATCGGGTGCTTCGACCGCTACGGTGAAGGAGTTCAGAGCATCCGCCATCCTGCCGATACTTCGGAGAGAGGTCGATCGACAACAGGATTACGGAACAGAGGAACAGACGCGATCCATCGTTCTGAATGCAGCACAACGGGCCGTTCTCAGTCCCATGGTAAGAAGTCTGGATGAAGAAACGCCCAGGACATTTCTTTTGCACGGAGTGACCGGAAGTGGCAAAACGCAGGTGTACATCGAGGCCATCCGACATTGTCTGGGAAAAGGGCGGAGCGCGATTGTTCTTGTCCCGGAGATATCCCTCACCCCGCAGATTGTGCGCAGGTTCAAGAGTCATTTCGGGAATGAGGTTGCAGTCATCCATAGCCGGATGTCCGCCGGCGAGCGACACGACGTTTGGCGACTTGCCCTTCGTGGTGACTACAAGGTTGTCATTGGCCCGCGCTCCGCTATCTTTGCGCCCCTGAAAAACCTAGGGCTCATTGTCGTCGATGAAGAGCATGAAACATCGTACAAGCAGTTCGATGCCGTCCCTCGTTATAATGCGCGCGACGTTGCCAGCGTCCGCGGGTCGATGAACAACGCTCTTGTCGTTCTGGGGTCTGCCACACCTTCCGCTGAATCGTACTTCAATGCAACGAATGGTAAATACGTGCTGTTGGAAATGTCTGATCGTATCGATCGCGTGCCGATGCCGGATATTGCCATTGTAGACATGACTGCTGAGCGGAAACGTGAATACGCCATACAGAAAGAAGCACTCCCCGAACCTGAGCGGAAGAAGCTGAAGGAATTTCAGCAATCATCTCTCTCTGCAATCTTGCGGGAGAAAATTCAGAGCAGACTGGTCCGCAAGGAAGGGATCATTCTCCTGCAGAACAGGCGAGGGTTCGCCCCATTTGTGGAATGCATGGAGTGTGGATACGCAGAGGCATGCGACAACTGCAACGTGACCCTCACCTATCATCTCGCGAAAAAGCATCTCCGGTGTCACTATTGCGGAATGATCCGTTCACCGCACGCGGCATGTCCTCTCTGCGGCAGCGCAACTCTTCAACTGCGCGGCATCGGGACGCAACGTGTCGAGCAGGAGCTTGCTGCGCTGTTCCCTGAGGCGAGAATCCTCAGGATGGACCTTGACACCACGTCGCGCAAGGGGGCACACGATCGGCTTCTGCGCAAATTCGGTGACCGGAACGCGGACATCCTTCTCGGTACGCAGATGGTTGCAAAAGGTCTCGACTTCCCGCACGTCACGCTGGTCGGTGTGATTTCCGCGGATACACAGATGCTTTTACCTGACTTCCGGTCCTCGGAGCGGACGTTCCAGCTCCTGACACAGGTGGCCGGACGGGCTGGACGAAGTTCGTTGAAGGGAGAAGTCATTATTCAAACGCATCAGCCGAACCATTATACGTTGCAACATGTGATAGATCATGATTTCCGCTCGTTCTTTGAGCAGGAAATGGAGGCACGTCGAGAGTTGGACTATCCTCCTTTTTCGCGCCTCGCACTTGTGGAGACGAAAGGTCCGGATGAATCAAAGGTGCGACACCACGCAGAGCGGTTCTTTGGAGCACTCAAGACGCAGCAACACTCAGTGACTCTTCTCGGCCCCTCCCCTGCCGTCATCGGGAAGATCAACAACCAGTATCGCTGGCACATTATCTTGAAAAGTCCAAAGAGCAAAGATCCTTCCGGAAGCCAACTCCACCACGTCCTTCGCGTAGCATTGGATTCAGTGGAGAAGGGTGTACAAAAAGGGGTCCGTCTCACGGTGGACATCGACCCCGCCGGACTGATGTGACCCACAACGATTTGGCACGGAGCGATTCTTCAGGAATGAGGGAAAGCTGACGAGTGTGGCTGCTACTTGAGGAGTATGACGAGCGTGATTCCACGGGGCGACGGCAAGACTTGAAGTCGACCCTGACCGGGGAGTGCCGCTACGGATCGCTCCTCTTCTCTCGCCACAACATGAAGGCCTGCCGCAAGACCAAACCCAGCGCCAATCACAACATCGGACATCCAATGCTGGTTGTTGTAGACGCGCGCAAACGCCGTTAATGTTGCAAGGCCATAGAGGCCAATGCGCGCCCATATGTTATCGATCCGCTCAGCGAGCACTGTGGAGAGAGCGAAAGCAACCGTTGTGTGCCCGGAGGGGAATGATTGGATTTCATTGCTCCAGGTAAACCCATGAAATCTCCATGGACCATCGTCTGAATATGGCCGGCTTCGCGCTGCGATATACCTGACCGTAATGACTGACACACCCGCAAGTGAAAGCGCCTCGAACATTAGCCGACCGGAGACTCGAAGTTCGTCGCTTCTGATGAACAGACCGGTCGCATATGTTGCTATGCTGAACACATTGGCATACGTAACAATGCCGTATCGCGTTGGGATATCCCAGAAATCATTATTGAGCGAGCTGACTGTGCTCCGGCCCACCTTTTGCCGAACACTTTCATCGAGAGACATGAGAAACGGCGTTCCCCCCACCACCGCTCCTGCATACAGCCACTCCGTTCCCGAGAAATGGAACGGGGCAGTGAAGAACGACCCTGCATCACCGAGGGCGACCTCCACATCATGAACAAGCAACGCGTGAACGGTCAGATGAGTGCGTGTGGAGTCGCTGCCTTGCGCATCCCATCGACAACACAACATTGCAACCAGCATGAGCCCGAGTCGTGGGAAAGCGTTGCGCATGCTCTCAGTGTGTACAAAGAATGAGGAGGCAGTTGCAATCCACTGGTTGGCGCATGGGTGCTACTTTGAATCTTTCTGGGATGCTTGCTCAGCCGCCGTCCACGGCGGCACAACGCCATTCGTGCGCGCATAGGCGATGGACTGCCCCATGTGCTCGTGCAGATGGTTCATTTCCGTCAGCAGCGCATCTCGATACGTGGTCTTCCTTCCAAACATGTCTGTTTCCTTCTCCAGGCTCGCGTCCAGCATGTCTGTCACAGTCTGCCGTACATGGTTAAACGACTGCTTCAACATTTCGGCGATCTTCCCTTTGTCCGTCATGGTCTTCTCCATCGCCGGATCCATGCCGGCCGGCATCTTGACTCCCACGAACGTCATAAAGAAGTAATTCGCTCCGACGATGTGCGCGTAGACTTCGCTGATCGAACGAACGCCTTCGCCAGGACGCCAGCCGTACTTCTCTTGTGGGACTGCTCCCGCGAGGTCCACAATCTTCTTCTCGACATCCGCAAGTTGCGCAAGGTACTCAGCCCGGAAGCCGGACTTCGGGACGTTCTTGGATGATGCATCGCCGGCGAGAGCAGGACCAATGGCAAGTACGACAACAAGTATCGCAGAGAAAGCACGTTGCCAGACTTTGGTGTTCATTGTTTCCTCCTTGGTAATGTATGAATGGATTGGTACGTGGTGGATCACTCAGTTCTTGTCAACGCAGTTGCCGCGGGATGGTGCGCCAATGTATGGGAGACTGGGAAGAAAGTCAAGAGATGACTTGAACAAAGGGGAAGGATTGTCTACTATTGAAGCGAAAGAACAAATTCCACGATCATCATGATTCACACGCATGGGACGGTTCAAAGTCTATATCGAGTACGAAGGGACGCGCTACAGCGGATGGCAGGTGCAGAAAAACGCCCGCACAGTGCAGGGGGAAATCCAGGCTGCCTTGGCGAAGGTGCTGAAGACAAACACGTTTGAGTTCTCCGGCGCGGGAAGGACGGACGCCGGGGTTCATGCGCTTCTCCAGGTTGCCCATCTGGACGCGCAAACGATGCTGGCACCGGAGATCATCCGGATGAAGGTGAACGACGAGCTGCCGGAGGACATCAACTTCATCGAAGTGGAGAAGACACCGGCGACGTTTCATGCACGTCACGATGCCGTGGCGAGAAGCTATCTCTATCAGATTTCAAGACGTAGAACTGCTCTGGGAAAGCGGTTTGTTTGGTGGATCAAGGATCGGCTCGATGAACGACTGATGCAGGAGACCCTTGATCAGTTCGTAGGCATGAAGGACCTCCAATCCTTCACAGACGACGACCCGGAGGAGAAATCCACAAAGGTGCTGATTGATGAGGCGCTGCTCACGACTGCCGGTGACCTGATACTTGTGCGGATCACCGGCTCACATTTTCTCTGGAAACTTGTCCGACGGATGGTGGGCGTCGCTACCGAGGTAGGACGAGGAGAGCTTGACATTCGAGAGGTGCCACGCCTTTTCTCCCAACAATCGGATGTCCCCACGCGGCTCACAGCTCCGCCGTCCGGACTTTTCCTGGAACGTGTGTACTACAAGGGTACTCCCAGTCTTCAGGTTCTCGCACCCGTTATGCACGTGCAGCGCTTCTGATCATTCAGTATCTCCTCGCCACGGAGCTTGTCCCTGTCGATGAACCGCGTGCCCTGCCGTTGAAGATTCTCACAGACACAACATAAGGCTGTCCATGGACCTTGAGGCAGAAATCCTGAGAGAGCACTCAAAACTTCACGCTGAGCGTCTGGCCGATTGGGTTGGCTCGGACAGGACGCGTTTCAAAAGATTGATGGGACTCTTTCTGAGAGGAGACTATCGGGTGACGCAACGGTCAGCGTGGGTCGTAAGCATATGCGCGGAGAACCATCCGGAGTTGATAGGTCCCTACCTTCAGCGGATGATCACAAAGATGCAGGAACCCGGGGTCCACGACGCGGTACGGCGAAACGTCGTGCGCATTCTTCAATTCGTTGAGGTACCTGAACGTCTGCTCGGAACTGTCGCGACGGTATGTTTCGAGTATCTATCGTCAGCGGCGCAACCGATTGCAGTGAAAGCCTTCTCCATGATCGTTCTCGGCAACATTGCACGGAAGGAGCCCGGCATGAAAAGGGAGCTCCAGTTGATTATTGAACAGCAGTTGCCGTACGCCAGTGCGGGGTTTCGGTCGTGCGCCAGGAAGGTGCTGAAGAAAATCGCACCGTAGTCACACCGCTTCCAGCATACCCTTCCTTCATCACCGACGATCCGGGTAAATGTCTGAGCCACTTCACGAGAGACGAATCATTATGCCCTGGTCAGGTCAGACCAATAATCCCGCCCTCATACGCAGAGAAGCGCGCCCTCATTGCACCATGCCGAACCGCTTATTTTGCCTGGTCATCTTCAGAAAGTACCGCAACCGTTGCGTGAACACTTCCGGGCGGTGGCGGGAGGCATCAATCCAGCCAATCCGGATTCTTTTATACGATGCAGGGAAGTGTGTGAAGTTCTTCCAGGTCGCCGGGTCTTTCTGGAGTTGCTTGAGAATGTCGGTGGGAAATTTTGCTTTTGAGGACTCGCGCTTGGTTGGTTTGGCCCGGATCGGATCGAGAACACTTGCTGCCGCTTTCAAACCCGCCCGTGTCATTTTGCGCTTGCGTATGAGACGGCGAAGCCGTTCGATATTCATGGCAGACCATTGCGCTCCGGGCTTGCGCGGCGTGAACCGTTGAGCATATTTGTCCTTGTCAATTGGTTTGAGGATGCTGTCGATCCAACCATAACAAAGGGCCTCTTCAACGGCATCATTGTACGGAATCCGCGGCTTGCCGGAGTTCTTCTTGTAATACACGAGCCAGATTTCCTTTTCTGTCCAGTGGTGCCCGGCCAGCCAAGAACGCCATGCTCTTCGTGTATGGACGTAGAGGGTTTTGCCGATGTTCATGGGCTTGAGCTAGTGAGCACTCGATCGCGTGGACGACTTCTCTTTTCTCTTTCTTGAAGGCTTCGCCCTGGCGTTGAAGTCCAATGCCATTTTGATCCAGTAGTCGAGACCTCTTTTTGTCCCTTCAGGACCAACAAACACGAACCCTCTCATCGGTCGACCTGTAAAATCCATCTCCCTGCATCCCTTCTTCTGTAAGGCCTCGTCGTGGATTGCCGGATCAATGCGGGCCATCAGGTCATCGTTCAGAATCCCGACGCACATCTTCCCATTGACCATGAATGTCAGGCCACCCATCATTTTCTTTTCTTCCACTTTGCGACGTCCGGTAAGACCACGCCGAACGCGCGCTGCGAGTTTTTCATCGTATGGCATATTGAAGACCTGAGTTGTTCAATGTGTGTTGGTTATGCAGCAATTACTGCAGGCATTTCATTCCATTCCCTGCCTTTCAGGATTCTTCCTGCCATCTTCTTCCCTACCCGCTCTCCTTCCGCATTGTGCGCGCCCCACTGTTTGAAAAAGAAGGCGACGTTGCTTCGCTTGCATGCTCGTTGCACATCAATTGCCCATTCAGGGTTCATGGGTCGAGCCTTGTGCCCGCTCTCGCCGCCAACGATCACCCAGTGAATTCCTCGCAGCATGGAAACATTGAGTTCAACCGGACCAAGTAACGGCTCGATGGAAAGAAACCGGACACGTGCGGGCACCTGTTGCAGATGCCTGATCCTTGTGGTGTACTTCTGGTTCTCGACTGAAACGCCGAGCCAGATATGCTTCGGCAGCAACGGCCTACCATTGACTTTCTCGTTCACCATCCGATAGTTCTCCCTCGTCCATTTCATCAGCCTCTCTGAACGCTTCGTGAGTAACTGGAAGATGTGGTGGTCGGCCTTGATCATCACGTCGAAGACTCGTTGGATGTACTCGTCCGGCACTTTCTCGTGGAAGAGGTCGGACATGGAGTTCACGAATATCATCTTGGGCTCTTTCCGCCTGATCGGCATCTCCAGTCGTTCGGGCCAGAGCTTCAGGTCAAATCCTTGTTCATATGGATGACCGGGCACGCCCCGGAACCGCTCGGCAAATGTCTCGGCGTAGCAAT
>Ga0209640_10002121_pt1 | contig 17223 bp, 14 predicted proteins | sample RifCSP10_1_FD_184018 | JGI IMG/M metagenome (GOLD analysis project Ga0209640, IMG submission 184018) | Soil microbial communities from Rifle, Colorado - Rifle CSP2_sed 10_1 (SPAdes) (version 2) | ecosystem: Environmental > Terrestrial > Deep subsurface > Rock core/Sediment | place: Rifle... | reverse complement strand
GGACTTCTACGCGTTCACGAGGTCGCTCGAGAGCTACGAGAAGGTCATGGACCCCGAGACCATGTTCATTCTCGGCACCGACAGCGAGTTCCTGAAATACCTCGAGGGACTGCGGTGACGGCCACTGTGATCGTTGGAATTGCCATCATCCTCGCCGCCGTCGTGCTCGGCGCGATGGTGACCGGGATCTTCAACAAGCTGGTGACGTACCGAAACCGCTACAAGAACGCGTTCGCTCAGATCGAGGTGCAACTCAAGCGGCGTCACGATCTGATTCCGAACCTGGTCGAAGTGGCCAAAGGGTACATGCAGCACGAACGAGGAACGCTCGAGGCGGTGATCAACGCCAGAAACCAGGCCGCCGGGGGCCTGCAGAAGGCGGCCCAGGATCCCGGGAACGCCGATGCCATCAAGGGTCTGGCCGCGGCCGAGGGCGTCCTCACAGGAACCGTTGGCCGGCTGTTTGCGCTCGCAGAGAACTATCCGGACCTGAAGGCCAATCAGAACATGATGCAGCTCAGTGAGGAACTGCGTTCCACCGAGAACAAGGTCGCCTTTGCCCGGCAGGCCTTCAACGACGGCGTGACGCTGTACAACACCTACAGACAGACGTTCCCGACGGTCGTGTTCGCGGGGATGTTCGGCCACCCGCAGGACGCGGCCTTGCTGGAGTTTGCGGGCGAAGCGATTCAAGAGGTTCCGAAGGTCTCGTTCTGAGGTGGATGGCCACTGACTTCTTCGAGCGTCAGGACATCGCACGGCGGAACACGACCCGCCTGGCGATCCTGTTCGTGCTGGCCGTGCTGGCCATCATGGCGTCCATCGATCTCCTCCTCGCGGCCACGATGGGCTATCTGGCTCGAGATCCGGCGACTGGAGCGGTCGACTGGACACTGGCGGCCGATCCCCAAGTCCTCGCTCTTGCCGTCGCCGGCACGCTGATCGTGGTGGGCGGCGGAAGCCTGTTCAAGATCGCGCAGTTGCGCGGAGGCGGCCGGGTCGTCGCGGAGGAGCTCGGAGGCCGGCGTCTTAACCCGGACACGACGGTGCCATCCGAGCGGCAGCTCCTGAACGTCGTCGAGGAGATGGCGATTGCGTCCGGCACGCCCGTCCCGCCGGTCTATCTGCTGGATCAGGAAGAAGGGATCAATGCCTTTGCCGCCGGGTTCGCGCCAGACAATGCGGTGATTGGCGTCACCCGCGGCGCCGCCGAGCAACTGACGCGCGACGAGCTGCAGGGCGTCATGGCGCATGAGTTCAGCCACATCCTCAACGGCGACATGCGGCTCAACATTCGCTTAATCGGACTCCTTCACGGGATCCTGATCATCGGCATCCTTGGCTACTTCATCCTTCGGATGACGGCCTTTTCAGGATACCGTCGCCAGCGTTCCAGACAGGAAGGAAATCAACTCCCCCTTCTGGCGCTCGGCGCAGGGCTGATGGCGGTCGGGTTCTTCGGAACGTTCTTCGGCAACCTGATCAAAGCAGCGGTCAGCCGACAGCGCGAATTCCTGGCCGACGCCTCGGCGGTGCAGTTCACCCGCCAGCCGGCAGGACTAGCCGGCGCGCTGAAGAAAATCGGCGGCGTGGCGTCGGGGTCGGCCATCCAAAGCCCAAATGCCCCGGAGGCCAGTCATCTGTTCTTCGGGCGCGCGACGTGGGGGCTCAGCGGGCTCTTTTCGACACACCCTCCACTCTCGACGCGCGTCCGCCGGATCGACCCCTCATGGGACGGTGCCTTTCCCGAGGTCGCCCCCACGATGGTTGGCGCCGTCGCGCCGCGAACGGCCGTGCCCGGTGTCGCCGCTTTGGCTCAGGACGGCGCAGCCGCGAGCGGAGTCAGGGCGGGCGTGGCGCACGCCATCGACCACCTCGGGCAACCGAGCGAGGCGCACATTCGATACGCCGCCGGACTGGTCAACGGTCTGCCGCCTGCCGTCGTCAGTGCCGCCCATGAGCCGCACGGCGCGCGCGCCGTCGTCTACGCGCTCCTGCTCGATCGCAAGGCTGGACCGCGACAGGCTCAAATCGCGCATCTGTCTGCGGCGGCCGATCCGGGCGTGTACGAGGAGACGCTCCGGCTCGCGACGCCCATCGCGCAGCTCGACGTGCGGGCGAGACTTCCGCTGCTGGACCTCGCGATGCCGGCGCTGCGCGGCCTCACGGCCGCGCAGTACGAGCGCTTCAAACAGAACGTCAACGAGCTGGTGCAGGCCGACGACGCCATCGACGCGTTCGAGTGGTCGCTGCATCGGATCCTGCTGCACGAGTTGGAGACATATCACTCCAACGTCCCACCGGCCCGGGTTCGGTACCACACCCTCGCCCCTTTGCAGCCGCACTGTGAGCTGGTGCTCTCGATCCTGGCACGTGCCGGACAGCGCGACGACGCAGCGGCAGAAAAGGCATTCGAGCAGGCGCGGCGGAGCCTGAACCTGCCGCAGGGACGCGTGCGCCGGGCAGAAGGGAACGGGCTCGCCGCTCTCGATGCCGCGCTGGCCGCGCTCGACGAAGCGGCACCCCGAGTCAAGCGCCAGATCCTGCAGGCAGCCGTCGTCTGCATTGCGGCCGACGACACGGTGACCGCCACCGAAGCGGAGTTGCTGCGCGCACTCTCTGCGTCGCTGGGCTGTCCGATGCCTCCGCTCCTGCTCACGTGACCGGCGTGTGGGGTTTTACAGGACCGTGCGACATGCGCTCATCGCGCTACTCTCGAGGCTCGGAAACGATGCGTCAGTGTGAAAGGGGGATTTCGATATGACACATCCACGATCCGGCGACACCGTCAGGGTTCATTACACGGGACGTCTCGATGATGGTCGCATCTTTGCCAGTTCGAGGGCACAGGGACCGCTGGAACTGAGGGTTGGTGAAGGCACGTTGCTCCCTAGCGTGGAGGAGACACTCACGCGGATGGAGCCGGGTGAGGAACGGACCGTGACGATTCCGGCCGAGCGGGCGTATGGGCCGCATGAGCCCGAACTCCTGCTTGCCGTGGATCGGACGGAATTCCCAGAGGACATCGAACCAGAGGTGGGCCAGGAGCTGCAGGTGCAGCAAGGCGACGCGGTGCTGGTGATGAGGGTCGCCGAGGTATCGGACGAGGAGGTCACGATCGATGCGAACCACCCCCTGGCCGGGCAGAATCTCACGTTCGATTTGGAGCTGCTGGAGATCCGTAGTGAAGGTCCGCGGCGTCGGAACCGAAAAAGATCTGGCTAGGCTTTGTCGACACAGGCGAGGCTCGTTGGAGTCAGCGGTCCCACAGCTCACGCCTGCAGCCAATGCTGCGCGGGTCTGGTCAAGAACTCTTCGAGCGAGATGCCATCCCCGCCCACGAGCAGCGTGCGCTTCGGTTTGAAGGTCTCCGCGAAGGCGCTCAATCCCGAAAAGGCATCCGGCGCGCGACCACTCTTGACTTCAAGAGCGATGACGGTTCGACCGACACGCACGACGAAGTCCACCTCCTGGCTGCGCTCGCGCCAGTAGAACAGCTCGCAGTCGCCGCCCGCGGCGGCGTTCGCGAGGTGAGCGCCGACGGCCGATTCGACGAGGCGTCCGCGAAACTCCCGATCGGTCCGCGCTTCGTCGGGTGAGAGGCCGGACTGCGCGGTCATCAGCGCGGTGTTCAGCACTTGGAGCTTCGGACTGGAGCCGCGCTGACGCACGGCTTTGCCGGCGTACTTCTGGAGCCCCGTGAGCATCCCGGCACCGCCCAGCAGATCGAGGTAGTGCGCCAGCGTGGTGGCGTTTCCCGCGTCCTGGAGCTGTCCGAGCATCTTCGTGTACGACAGCACCTGGCCGGAGTAGCGGCAACCCAGCTCGAACAGCCGGCGCAAGAGCGCAGGCTTGTCGACCCGCGTCATCAAGAGGACATCGCGGGCGATGGTGGTCTCGATCAACGAGTCGAGCAGATAGCGCCGCCAGCGTGGTGGGTCTTTGACGAGCGGCGCGGCACCTGGATAGCCACCGAAATACAAGTACCGCTCAAGTGAGAAGCCGAACGCCGCCTGCATCTCGGCGTACGACCAGTGTGGTACGTGCAGGTTCTCGAACCGGCCGGCCAGGCTCTCGGTAAGCCCCTGCTGCATCAGGAGAGGGGCCGACCCGAGAAGAACAACCTTGAGTGGCCGACGCGCGCGTGAGTCCTCGTCCCAGAGACGCTTGACGGTGTCTGACCAGCCCGAAATCTTCTGCACCTCGTCCAAGGCCAGCACCGCTCCGGCCTTGCCAGCCTCCGAGGCAGTGATGCGCGCCCGGTCCCATTGCGCGGAAAGCCACGCGGTATCCCCGACGGTCGGCTCATCGGCTGAGACGAAGACGCTGGGCACATCGAGGCGATCCAACACCTGTTGGACCAAGGTGGTCTTGCCCACTTGGCGCGCTCCCGCGACGACCTGCAGGAAGCGGCGCGGCTCAGCGAGCCTGGCCGACAGCGTTTCCGCCTGGCTACGCTCGAATGCGTGGGTTTTCGGCATGCTCAAGATACTGAGTAAAGTTACTCAATATCATGAGTAGCGTCAAACAGTGTGCGGAGGTCCCATGAATTGCGCCCGTGCCGGGGCTGAGAAGTGGCTTCGGAGAGGGCGCACCGACGGCCGTCAGGCCGATCGCACGGACTTGGATCAGGATCGCACCGACAAGAAGCGATCCGCACCGACCAACGTCAGAATTGATCGCACCCTCGTTAGAGCAGCAGCGGCCGAACAGCTTCGAAGACGTCGGAGGCGACCTCTTCACGAGCGCGATCGGCGTCGAGGCGCACCCAGTCGCGTGAGGCAGACTGGCGGATGTAGCTGTCCCGCACACGCCCGAGCAGCGCGAGGTCGCGCTCGTACGCGTCGCGGTCCGACGTCTTGCGTCGCGCCGAGACCTCGGGCGCGAGGTCGAGCAGGAACGTGATGTCCGGCTGCGGCAGGCGCCGTTGAACCTCCCGCAGCCACGACGCGTCCAGCCCCTGCGACTCGCCGTACGCGATGCTGGACGCCACGTACCGATCGCAGATGAGAACGTCCCCGCGCGCCAGCGCGTCCTCGATCTGCGGCTTCGCCTCGTACCGGTTCGCGATGTACAGCAGTTGCATGACATCAGCGCCCCAGGCCCGTGCCCCGGTGAGCGCCTGCTGAATCTCCTTGCCAATCGGCGTGTCGTACGCCGGAAATGACAGCAGCCGCACGGCGCGGCCGGAGGCGGCCAGCCGATCGCGCAGCTGTTCCGCCTGCGTCTGCTTACCGCTCTGATCGAGGCCTTCGAAGGCGATGAGGAGGGCGCTCCGCGCGGCGCCGGCAGGGGCCTGGAGATGCGCCATCACATTTCAAGCGCCAGGACGTCGTCGAGCGTCTGGCGGCGCCGGATGGTGGTCCAGCGGCCGTCGTCCACGAGCGCCTCGGGCGCGAGCAGCCGCCGATTGTAGTTCGAGGCCATGACGGCGCCGTAGGCCCCCGTGTCGAGCACGGCGAGCAGATCGTCGACGCGCAGTTCGGGCAGCAGCCGGTCGCGGCCCAGCACGTCGCTGCTCTCGCAGATCGGTCCCACGACGTCCCAGGAGCCTGTCTGGCCGGCTCGCGGCAGGACCGGCACGATGCGATGAAAGGAGCCGTAGAGCGCCGGGCGCATCAGCTCGGACATGCCGGCATCGAGCACGGCGAATTGCCTGCCATCCGGGTACCGTTTGATGTCCACGATGCGGGAGACCAGGGCGCCGGCGTGCCCCACAATCGAGCGGCCAGGCTCGAGCACGACCGGAACGCCGATGCGCCGGAGCTCGGGCAGCACGGCTGCGGCGTACTCGGCCGGCGTCAGCAGCGGGCGTCCTTCGTAGCCGATGCCCAGGCCGCCGCCGAGGTCGACGTGCTCGAGGGCACACCCATCGTCGCGAAGCTCGAGGGCCAGTGTCACCAGGGCACGAGCCGCGCGCGCCAGCGGCTCCGCGGTCGTAATCTGCGATCCGATGTGGATGTGGACGCCGACGAAGCACAGGCTGCGCACGCTGCGGCGTTCGGCGTAGAGTGCGCGCGCCTCCTGCAGTGGCACGCCAAACTTGTTGGTCCGGAGCCCCGTGGAGATGTTCGGGTGGCTTTGCGCGTCGATGTCGGGGTTGATGCGAAGCGCGACGCGTGCCACCCGTCCCAGACGCTGCGCGACCACGGCGATGCGATCCAGTTCGCCCGCCGATTCCGCGTTGATCGTCCCGATGTCCCTCCCGATGGCGTCCTCGAGCTCCTCGTGGGTCTTGCCGACGCCCGTGAAGACGATGTCCCTGGGGCCGAGACCGGCGCGGAGGGCCACGTGGATCTCGCCTCCGGAGTTGGCGTCTACGCGGCTGCCGACCGAGCGCAACAGGCGCACGAGCGCCAGCGTGGAGTTCGCCTTGAGCGCGTAGTGGATGACGTGCGGATAGCCGGCGAACGCCTCGTCGATGGCGCGGTACGCCTCCCGGATGGCGCGCGCGCTGTACACGTAGACGGGTGTGCCGAGCCGCTCGACGATGGATTGCACGCTGACCTGATCGCAGAGCAGACCCGCTTCGGAGGGCTGAAACGGTAGGTACACGAGCCCTCGCATGTTATCATGCGCGCATCTTCCGCATCACAGGCTCGAGCACCGTACAACCGGTTGACCACCGCCGTCGGAATCGCAGTTCCGCGAGTCGCGTACGAGCGGACGCGGAGCCCGCTGCCAGAGATGTCTGCTGACGCGCCTTCACCCACATACGCGATCGACGAGATGATCGAGCGGTGCCTGAAAGGCGATCAGGCCGCGTGGGAAATGATCGTACGCCTGTATCGGCGAAAGGTCTTCAACGTCGCATACAAGTTCGTCGGACGCCACGATCAGGCCGAGGACCTCACGCAGGACGTCTTCCTCAAGCTGTACAAGTCGCTCGACACCTTCGATCGCCGCGCCAACTTCCAGACATGGCTGATCAGCGTCAGCCGCAACCTGTGCATCGACCACTACCGGGCCGTCCGCAAGGAGCGCGAAACCATCAACCGCGACGTCGACCCGGCGGACTTCGCCCCGGCGTCCCCGGACACCCGCGCCGACGTCCAGCTGGAACAGCGGGACCGGGTCACGCTCCTGCGTCGGGCGCTCGACACGCTGGCGCCCACCCTCCGCACGGCCGTGATGCTGCGGGATATCCAGGAACTGACCTATCAGGAGATCGCCGACCGGCTGCACCTGCCGGAAGGGACGGTCAAGTCGCGCATCAACCGGGGCCGGACTGAACTTGCGCGCCAGATCCAACGTCTGCGTGAAGAGCAGGATGCAATCCCGAGAGCCGGAGTATCAGGATGAATTTGACCACCGATCGTAATCAAAACGTCTCCATTGTCCGGGTCAACGAGACCCGCCTGATGTACCCGATTCTCTCCGAGTTCGCGAGCACCATCACGTCGCTCATCAGCGGCGGCGACAGAAGGCTGCTGCTCGACCTGTCCACGGTGACCTATGTGGACAGCGCGACGATCGGCTGCCTGATGGATCTGTACCGCCAGGCCAGCGCCGCGGGCGGAGCACTGAAGCTGTCCGGCGTCCAGAAGCGCGTCGAAACGATGCTCTCGATGACGGGAGCGCAGAACTTCCTCGAGATTCATCCCGACGAGGCGTCGGCGATCAGGAGCTTCGGGGTATGACTCAGACCATCAAGACGACGACGGGCGCCGACATCACACTCGACGGCGACCTGCTCGCGATCATGGAAACGCTGTACCGCGAGGTCACGGCCCGTCGCGAGCTGGAGCGTTCCTTCGAGGACATGGTGCGGGAGATCAGCCACCTGATCGAGCAGATGGACGATGCCCAGCGCAGAGCCTACTTGCTTGAAAGCCTGTTCCTCAACACCGTGACGTACGAGAACGACAAGCTCGAAGCCTATATGCGGAAGCTTGCCAAGTAGTCGGCAGTCGGCAGTCGGCAGTCGGCAGTCGGCGTAAACGGCAGGGCTGGAAAACGACAAAAGGCCGCAATCGATCGCGGCCCTTTCTGCCTACTGCCTACCGCCTACCGCCTACTGCCTACTAGTTGGCGCGTGCGGCTCGCGCTGGAATCGGCGCGATCGCATCGTCTGTCTCCTCGATCGCCCCCGTCACGAGCGTCCAGGCATCGTTCTCTGCCAGGATCTTGGCGGCAAACGCGGTGTGCAGCGCGTGGCCTCCGCGATGGGCGACCAGGTGCCCGATCATGGGGTGCCCCACGAGCGCCATGTCGCCGATCACGTCCAGGATCTTGTGCCGCACGAACTCATCGTCAAAGCGCAGACCGGTGTTCAACACCCCCGTGTCGGAGATGACGATCGCGTTCTCCAGCGACCCGCCGAGCGCCAGTCCCTGGCGACGCAGCATCTCGACCTCTTTCAGGAAGGTGAAGGTGCGCGCCGGCGCAATCTCGTCGGCGAAAGAATCCGACGTCAGCCGGATGGTGCGCGACTGGTGCCGCAGCAGCGGATGGTCGAAGGCGATGCTGTAGGTCACCTTGAAGTGGTCCGACGGATAGATCGCGATGCGCTTGTCGCCGAGGGTGAGCGAAATCGGGTGACGCACCTTCAGATAGCAACGCGGCGTCTCGAGCGCCTTCACCCCGGCTTCCTGAATCAGGTACACGAACGGCGCTGCGCTGCCGTCCATGATCGGCACTTCCGGCGAGTTGAGCTCGACGGTGACGTTGTCGATCCCGAGGCTGACCAGCGCCGCGAGCAGGTGCTCGACCGTGTCGACCTGAACGGCATCGCGCATCAGGCCCGTGGCGTAGTTGATCGCGCCGACATGACTCGCCTTCGCCGGGACTTCGACACCGCCAAGGTCGAGACGCCGGAATCTGATCCCCGAGCCGGCCGCAGCAGGACGCAACGACAACGTGACTTTCCGGCCTGAATGAAGGCCGATGCCGGCGCAGGAGATGGCGCGGCGAAGTGTGCGCTGCGTGTGAAGTGAACTCAACCGTGTCCCGCCTTCAGTTCACCTAGCAAGCCGGATACCAGCAACGGTCTCTCCGCGGACGAAGAGGCTAACTCATTCATGATCAGGATCTTGTTATCGTTTGCTCGTCGAAGCCACGAGCGAAACCGCGTACAAATTTGTGGTTCAATCGCCACAAGTCTAGCATCAGATTGTGTGGCTTGATGACCACATTCGTTATCGGCCGTTCACAAGTGGCCGGAGAAAACGACCCGTCGCCGAGGCCGAATTGGCGGCGATCGACTCTGGCGATCCGGTCGCGACGACGCGGCCGCCGCCGGCGCCGCCTTCGGGGCCCAGGTCGACGACGTAGTCGGCGCAGCGAATGACGTCGAGGTTGTGCTCGATGACGACGACGGTGTTGCCCTGCTCCACGAGCTTGTTGAGGACGTCGAGCAGTTTGCGGGTGTCCTCGAAGTGCAGGCCCGTCGTCGGCTCATCGAGGATGTAGACGGTGCGCCCGGTGCTGCGCCGCGAGAGCTCCCGCGCCAGCTTGACCCGCTGCGCCTCGCCCCCGCTCAGCGTGACGGCCGACTGTCCGAGCTCGATGTACCCGAGCCCGACGTCCTGAAGCGTCCGAAGCTTGTTGGCAATGGGCGGGAAATTCTCCAGGAGAGGCACCGCCTGATCGACTGTCAGATCGAGGACCTCGGCGATCGACTTGCCCCGGTAGTGGATCTCGAGTGTCTCCCGGTTGTACCGCCGGCCCTTGCACTGCTCGCACGTGACGTAGACGTCGGGCAGGAAGTGCATCTCGATCGCGATGACTCCGTCGCCCTGGCACGCCTCGCAGCGCCCCCCCTTCACGTTGAAGGAGAACCGTCCCGGCTTGAACCCACGCGCCCGGGCCTCCGGCATCATCGCGAACAGCTCTCGGATGAACGTGAACATCCCGGTGTAGGTTGCCGGGTTCGACCGGGGGGTCCGGCCGATCGGAGACTGATCGATCTCGATGACCTTGTCGATGAGCTCGATGCCGTCGATGCGGTCGTGCGCACCGGGCTCGGCGACCGAGCGGTAGATCGTCTTGGCCAGCGAGCGGTACAGGATGTCGTTGACCAGCGTGGACTTCCCGGAGCCGCTGACGCCGGTGACCGCCGTCAGCGTGCCGAGAGGAACGGCCACGTCGATGTTCTTGAGATTGTTGGCGCGTGCGCCGCGGATGACGAGCTCCCCCTTCGAGGCGGGTCGTCTGACCACAGGGGTTGGAATGGACCGCTCGCCGCGAAGGTACGCACCGGTCAGCGAGCCGTGTCCATCGGCCAGCAGCTCTGCGGGCGCACCCTGGAAGATCACGTGCCCGCCGTGCTCACCCGCGCCGGGCCCGAGATCGACCACGTAATCGGCGGTCCGAATCGTCTCCTCGTCGTGCTCGACCACGACGACGGTGTTGCCCAGATCGCGGAGGCGCGACAACGTCGACAGCAGCCTGCGATTGTCGCGCTGATGGAGGCCGATGGACGGTTCGTCGAGGACGTAGAGCACCCCGGTGAGGTTGGCGCCGATCTGCGTGGCCAGACGAATACGCTGACCCTCGCCGCCCGACAGCGTCACGGCGCCGCGGTTGAGCGTGAGGTAGCCCACGCCGACGTCGTGCAGAAACCGCAGTCGCTCGCGAATCTCCCGCAGCACGCGGCCCGCCACGAGCGCTTCACGCTCGCTCAACTCGAGCCGCTCGAACGCCTCGAGCGCGTCGCTCACCGGCAGATTCACGTACTCGGCCATACCGCGTCCCTTCACCTTCACGGCCAGGCTTTCCGGCTTCAGCCGCTGGCCGCGACAGGCCGGACACTCGCGGAGCGTCCGATACGGCTCGAGCTCCTCCTGGGCGCTCCACGATCCCTCGGCATATCGACGCCTGAGATTGGGAATCAGCCCCTCGAAGCCGCGCCCGAAGGGATCCGGCGGCGGTCCCGATTTCGACGACGGCTTGCGAGCGCGTGGCAGCTCGAACTCCTCGTCGCCCTCGTCCTCCTCATCCCGAGCGATGCCGCCGGCTTTGGGATCGACCCTCTCGTGTCTCGCCGCGCCGGATGGTCCGAAGAGTACGAGCTCGCGACGGCTCCGGGGCAACTTGCCGAACGGCGCGTCCGGGTCGATCCCATAGGTCCGCGCCAGGGTCATCACCGCTTCTTTCACCAGCTTGCGATCACCGCGCGTCCACGGGGCGATCGCTCCGCCGAGCAGCGATTTCGACTCATCGGGAATCACGAGCCTCGGGTCGAAGTCGTAGGTGGCCCCCAGGCCCTGACACGACGGGCAGGCGCCATGCGGCGAATTGAACGAGAAGGCGCGCGGCGTCATTTCTGGCATGGAGATGCCGCAACTCACGCAGGCGAGCCGCCGTGAAAAGAGCTGGTCGCCCTTGTCGAAGGTGTTGATCACGACGATCTCGTCGGCGAGGGAGAGCGCGACCTCGAGCGACTCGGACAGCCGCCGCTCGATGCCGGACTTGACGATCAGCCGATCGACCACGACCTCGATCGTGTGGTTCCGGCGCCGATCGAGCTTGAGCTCCTCGTCGAGCGATCTGAACTGGCCGTCGACACGCGCCTTGCTGAAGCCGCGCTGGCGCAGCGCCAGCAGCTCCTTCTTGAACTCGCCCTTCCGGCCTCGAACGATCGGCGCCATGATGTTGATGCGCGCGTCGGTCGGAAAGAGCATGACCAGATCGAGGATGCGCTCGAGCGACTGCGAGGCGATCTCGCGCCCGCAGTTGTAACAGTGCGGTGTGCCGATGTTGGCGAAGAGCAGCCGGAGGTAGTCGTAGATCTCCGTCACGGTGCCGACGGTGGAGCGCGGGTTCGACCCGGTCGTCTTCTGCTCGATCGAGATGGCCGGAGACAGGCCGTCGATCAGGTCGACGTCCGGCTTCTCCATCTGTTCGAGGAACTGGCGGGCGTAGGCGGACAGCGACTCGACGTAGCGCCGCTGCCCTTCGGCGTAGATCGTGTCGAAGGCGAGCGACGACTTACCGGAACCGGACAGGCCGGTGATGACGACCAGCCGGTCGCGGGGCAGATCGACGTCGATGTTCTTCAGGTTGTGGACGCGAGCCCCGCGGACCGCAATCCAATCGTGTGCCATACCGACAGTGCGGAATTCCCCGGAAACCGTAAATGGTCATTGTAGCTCACGCGGAGGCTGAAGCCTCCGCGCTACGGCGTGTCTGGGCGGGCGTCGCGGGCTCAGCCTGTCGCCGTGAAGCGCGGGCTTCCGCCTTCGCTGAAGCTCCGGCGTCACACCCCAGACGAAGGGCACGCGGAAGGGGCGGCGGCGGTGGGGATCGCGTAGCGCAGCACGAGCACGCCCACGCAGACGATGGCGAATGCGGACAGCGTTCCGATATTGGTCAGGTCGTAGATCTCGTTCTCGTCGGCGACGAGCGCCTATCGTCCCCGAAATCATCTAGCGTTTCCTTTACATTTCCATAATATCCGCGGCCAGTAGAGGGGCCTAAAATGGGGCCACTTCTTCGGAGACAGCATGGGCCGCCGCCGCTATCGACAATTGTTTCTTTTCGTCGCGGTATTGACCTTTCCGAGCGTCATGATCGCCGTGCAGGGCTGGAGGCTCTCGGTTCAGGAGCAGGAGCTCGCCAGAACGCGGTTGGAGGAGATCCGGAAGCGGACGGCTGCGGACATCGGACAGGACATCGTCACCCGGCTCGAGCGGATCAAGACCCAGGAGATGGCAAACGTGCCGGGAACGCCGATCCGGCGAGACAGTCACTCGGATCCGGCCGTTGTGGCTGTGGGATGGGTTGAAGGAGAGCGGCTCGTCTGGCCTTGGGACGTCAATTCCAACGCGAACAAGCTGCCTGAAGAACGTCCGGAGTTCGACCGAGCCATCGACGAAGGCAGACGCGCGGAGTTTGCGGAAAAGCGTTACGATCGCGCCGCCGATCTTTACCGCCAGGCGGCCCAGATCGCACGTCATGACACTCAGCGCGCGTCCGCGCGTCTCGGTGTAGCCCGGACTCAATTACGCGCCGGGCAGCGGACGGCGGCGGTCGCAGCTTACCGCGAAGTGCTCGAACTGCCTTCCACGGTCACCGATGACAACGGCCTCTCGTACTGGTCGTCCGCGGCAACGCCTTTGGTGGAGTTGGGCGCCGGTCTCGATGTCCTCGAGCGCGTCGACGGCGATCTGGAATCGCTGTCGGTGTGGCCGCCCCTTCAGATGTATCGATTCAGGACCATTCTCGAGGCGCTTCGGGATTCCCGCGACCAGGCGGTGAAACAAGGCGCCGGATTGGCGCTGGGACGGTTGGGGGCGCGGCTGGTCGACCTGGAGAGAGCGGAGAGTCTCCAAAAGGATTTTCCGAGGCTGCCCCTTTCGGCCACGGACTGGCAACCCTACAAGGGCGCCGAACTGTGGCTGGTTGGACGCTCGCCGGAAGGGGTGACGGCGAAGCCGCTGGTCCTGGCCGTGAGATGGGAGACGATTCGCCAGGCTGTCGAGTCCGATCGCCTGTCACGCCGCGCCGGACCGCGATTCCAGTTCGCGGCTGACGGCGCGGGCGAATCTCTGAGCGAATACCTTCCGGATCTGCGGATCACCTTCCCGGACGGAGTCGCCGATGAGGCCGCCGGCCTCAGCCCGCAACGATCCCTGTGGGGGCTCTCGTTTGCGCTCGTCGCGCTGCTCACATTCCTCGGCGCGTACCTGCTCTGGCGGGATATGCGCCGCGACGCGCACGTTGCGGAACTGCGAACGCAGTTCGTGTCGAGCGTCTCTCACGAGCTGAAGACGCCGCTGACCTCGATCCGGATGTTCGCCGAGCTGTTGCAAATGAGGGACTCCAACGACCCTCAACAGGCCCGCTTTCTGGACACCATCGTCAGCGAAAGCGAACGCCTGACGCGGCTGTTGAACAACGTGCTGGACTTTTCCCGCATCGAGCGCGGGCAAAAAACCTATCGCCTGCAGCCGGCCCCATTGGCTGACATCGTCCAGGCCGCCGTGCGCACCATCCAGTATCCGCTGGCGCAGCAGGGATTCGTCCTGGACTTGAACGTGTGCGATGGAATCCCGCCGCTTGCCGTGGACCGGGATGCGCTCCAGCAGGCGATTCTCAACCTGCTGACCAACGCGATGAAGTACTCCGGAGAGCACCGGGAGATCGGACTGCGCCTCTGCGCGGAGAATGGTACGGCGTTGATTCAGGTTTCCGATCGAGGAATCGGCATCCCCGAACGGGAGCAATCGCGCATTTTCGAAAAGTTCTACCGCGTGCCGATTCCGGAAAACCGGGAGATCTCCGGCACGGGCCTCGGGCTTTCCCTGGCCGCTCATATCGCGGAAGCGCACGGCGGGAGCATTCAGGTGAAGAGCCGTCCCGGCGAGGGCAGCACCTTCTCCATTCACCTTCCTTTGAACGCCGGTGGCGCCGCATGAGTCTCGTCTTGGTGGTCGAAGACGATCCCGCGATCCTTCAAGGCCTGCAGGAGAGCCTGCGCCTGGAACGCCACGACGTGCTCAGCGCGTCCGACGGCGAGACCGGATACCGTCTCGCGCGGGATAAGAAACCGGACCTCGTCATCCTGGATCTGATGCTGCCGAAAATGGGCGGCTTCGAAATCTGCCGGACGCTGCGCGCGGAGGAGTTCACCGCGCCGATCCTGATGCTGACGGCGCGCGGCGACGAAGCGGATCGCGTGTTGGGCCTCGATCTTGGAGCCGACGACTACGTGACGAAACCGTTTTCCGTCCGCGAGCTTCTGGCGCGCGTGCGCGCGCTGCTGCGACGTCAGGAGAAGCCGGACAAGCTCCCCGACGAGCTACGGTTTGACGACGTCGTCGTGGACTTCCGCCGCTGCGAAGCGCTGAAGCGCGACGCGGCGGTCGAGCTGACGCGGAAGGAATTTGGCGTCCTGCGGCTGCTCGCGGCGAAAGCGGGCGAAGTCGTGTCGCGCGAGGACCTGTTGAATGGCGTGTGGGGCTACGAGAGCTATCCCAACACGCGCACGGTCGACGTCCACATCGCCCTGCTGCGGTCGAAGCTCGAAGACACTCCATCGGCGCCGCGCCGGCTGATTACGGTGCATGGCATCGGATACAAGCTCGTCATTTCTTAACAAAAACTTGCCACCGCCATAACGACCCGCGGTTTTGGTTCGCAGTAGATTCCATGTCATGAATCGCATCGTCGTGATCGAAGACGACCCGGCGATCCTCAGTGGACTGGAGGCCACGCTGCGTGCGGAATCCTACGATGTCCTGTCCGCCGGGGACGGCGAAGACGGCTATCGTCTCGTGCGGGACAGACAGCCGGACCTGGTGATCCTGGATCTGATGCTGCCCAGGATGAATGGGTACGAGATCTGCGGACAGATCCGCCGTCAGGGTCTGGCGACACCCATCCTGATGCTCACCGCCCAGGACCAGGAAACCAGCCGCGTTCAGGGATTCGAAGCCGGCGCCGACGACTACGTCACAAAGCCGTTCTCCGTTCGGGAACTGCTCGGGCGCGTGCGGGCCATTCTGCGGCGGTCCGAGGGCCGTTCCGACCTTGCCAATCAGCGGGAGCTCGACCAGGCGCGGCAGGTCCAGCAACGGCTCCTGCCGGCCGAGATCCCGCAGCTTTCCGGGTTCCGGATTGCCGGCAGATGGAGTCCCGCCCGTATCGCCGCCGGGGACTACTTCGACGTCTTTGCCCTGGACGAGGGCGCGGTGGGCGTGTGCATCGCCGACGTCTGCGGCAAGGGGATGCCGGCGGCGATGATGATGTCCAACCTGCAGGCGGCCGTGAAGTCGCACGCGTCGCGCGAAACGCGCCCTCGGGATTTGTGCGGCCAGCTCAATCGCCTGATGTGCCGCAACATGGCCGCGCATGGATTCATTTCATTCTTCTACGCGGTTGTCGAATGCCAGCCGAAACGGCTGACCTATTGCAACGCGGGACACAATCTGCCGATCCTGATTTCCGGCGATTCGGTATGCCGGCTCGATTGCGGCGGCGCAGTCCTCGGGGTCATCGAGCATTGGCACTATGACGAGCGGGAAATCCGGCTGCGCTCGGGCGACCGACTCCTGATGTACACCGACGGAATCACCGAAAGTCGCAACTCCACGGGCGAGGAGTTCGGCGAGGACCGGTTGATCGATCTGGTACTTCGCTTCGAACCAAACGACGCGGCCGCGCTGGCCGAAGAAGCACTCGGCGCGGCCCGCCGTTTCAGCAATGGACACGTCGAGGACGACCTGACACTGGTCTCCATCTCCGTCGATTGAGGATCACCATGCGAATTCGAATTGTCACGATCGGAATGCTGCTTCTGGTGGCCGGCGCAATCATGACGGCCGGGCAGAACGGCAACGATCTCTATCAGCAAGGCCTCGCCCGGGAGACGGCGGGCGATCTCAAGGGCGCGGTCCAGATCTTCGAACGTATCGTTCGGGATTTTTCATCCAACCGGACCCTCACGGCGAGAACGCTGCTCCAGTTGGGCCGCTGGTCGGATCTGCTCGGAGAGGATCAGGCGCGGAGGCATTACGAGCGCGTGATCCGAGAGTTCGCGGATCAGAAGGAGGCCGCCGCTGAAGCGCGCGTGCGCCTGGACGTGCTCGCCCGGGTCGCTGCTCCGGGCGCGAGCCCGGCAGGAAGGCTGGTTGTCGACTGGCTCGAGTGGGACCGCAAGTCCGGCGGCACGCGCGGGAAGCCGACGCGCGATGGGCGCCACCTGCTCCGATACAACGAAAAGGAACGCGCCTTCGAGCTGGTTGAAATCGGCACGGGTGACGTGCGCCGGCTGACGGCAGACGGTCCGAATCCGGCAGAAGTGGTCGTCGAAGGCAGGAGTTCCGCGGTCCAGGGTGCCGAACTCTCCACTGATGGACGCAGACTGGCAGCCATGGTTGAACTCCGGAAGCCTCGACCCGCTGCCGGGCCGAAGGCCGAATTCGAGCGAGCCGAGCTCCGCGTGTTTGAGGTCGGAGGCCGCGGCCCGGGACGCGTACTCGCCACGTGGGACGCCCAGGCGTTGTCTATCCAACCGTTCGCCTGGGCGCCCCGCGACGATCGCGTCTGGCTGTTCGTCATGCGGAGCGACCAATCGGCGCAAATCGCCTCCGTGGATATGAGCGGCAAACTCCAGGTGCTGAAGACGCTGACGTGGCGCGATCATTCACAACCCCCGTCGTTGTCGCCCGATGGCAGGTTCCTGGCCTATAACGACGCGACCAGCCGGCAGAGTCCCCCCGACCTCTACATCATTGCCACCGACGGAAGCCGCGAGCAACGTGTCGAGCATCCGGCGGA
>Ga0209640_10002120_pt1 | contig 17227 bp, 17 predicted proteins | sample RifCSP10_1_FD_184018 | JGI IMG/M metagenome (GOLD analysis project Ga0209640, IMG submission 184018) | Soil microbial communities from Rifle, Colorado - Rifle CSP2_sed 10_1 (SPAdes) (version 2) | ecosystem: Environmental > Terrestrial > Deep subsurface > Rock core/Sediment | place: Rifle... | reverse complement strand
GAGCAGTTCGTCGTGTCGGTCCTGGCGGCGCGCGACCGCGCCTTCCTGAACCGCGTCTGGGAGGCCCCGCAGCAGCTCCCCGACCTGGCCGAGATCAAGCACCCGGAGCGCTGGATCGCCCGGATCGAGGGATCCGGCGCCCATGGAGCCGTCGGGTGAGCGTCGACGAGATCGTCATCCTGGCCACGCCCATCTTCGGCGCCCCGGTGTCGGCCGAGCACGTGGCGCGGATGGAGGCGGTAACGGGCGTCCGGGTGGTCCAGATGTCCGCCGACGGCCTGGTGCACGACCACGCGGAGGAGGCGCTCGCCGCCGCGCGCGTGCTGCTGCGCGGAGGAGTGCCGGCATCGGTGCTCGATCATGTCATCGGGCGCGCCCCGCGCCTCGAGTGGATTCACTCCTTCTCCGCCGGTGTCGATCGGGTCGCCACACCGGTGGTCCGAACGCGCGGCCTCACCGTGACGAACGCGCGCGGCGTCTTCAGCCGGCCGATCGCCGAGTACGTGGTGATGATGAGCCTGGCCATCTCGCGCAGCCTGCCGCAGCTGCTCGAGCTGCAGCAGGAGCGGACCTGGCAGCCATTGCGTGGCACCGAGCTCGGCAGCAAGACCATCGGCGTCGTCGGCTTCGGCAGCATCGGCTCCGAGATCGCCCGCCTGCTGGCGCCCTTCGGGACGCGCATCCTTGCCACGCGGCGTCGCCCGGAACGTGGCGCCGACGATCTGCCCGACGTGGAGCTGCTGGGACTGGACCGGCTCGATGAGCTGCTGCGCCAGAGCGACATCACCGTCATTGCCGCCCCGCTCACCGACGAGACGGCCGGGATGATCGGCGCGGCGCAGTTTCAGGAGATGCCCGAACATGCCTGGCTGATCAACATCGCTCGAGGCCGCCTGATCGACGAGCTGGCGCTGCGGCGTGCGCTCGAAGCGGGGTGGATCGGTGGCGCCGTGCTCGATGTCTTCAACGAGGAGCCGCTCCCATCGGACTCGCCGCTGTACGACACCCCCAACCTGATTCTCACGCCGCACACATCGTGGTCGAGCGACCGAGTGGTCGATCGATCGATCGACCTGTTCGTGGCCAACCTGCGCCGGTTCGCCGCGGGCGGGCAACTCGAGAACGTCGTCGATCTGGAGGCCGGGTACTAGCCCGATGCAGGTCACCATCGTGGGGCTCCCCGGTAGTGGCAAGACCACGGTCTTCAACGCCCTGACCGGCAGCCACGCGGAGACTGGAGGGTTCTCGGGCAGCCACGCCGCACCCAACATGGGGGTTGTGAAGGTGCCCGATGAGCGCCTCGACCAGCTCTCGGCGCTCTTCCACCCGCGCAAGACGACCCCCGCCGACGTCACCTACGTGGACGTTGCGATCCCCGCCGGAGCGGCGCGCGAGGGAACGATCGCACCGGACGTGCTGGCGCTGGTACGCAATGCGGACGCCCTCCTCCACGTGGCGCGCGGCTTCGAGGGGGGCGACCGACCGCCCGACGCGTGGCGCGACGTGGAGGAGATGGACCTCGAGTTCACCGTCGCGGACCTGGTGGTAATCGAGAAGCGGCTGGAGAAGTTGCGCACGTCGGGTCGGCACGGTTCGCCCGGGGAGCGAGAGCAGAACGCCCTCGAGGAGGAGCTGCTGGCCCGGATCGAGCCGGACCTGTCCCGGGGCATCCCGCTGCGAGCCATTGCTCTCAGCGATGACGACGAGCGGCGGCTGCGCGGCTATCGGTTCCTGACTCAGAAGCCGGTGCTGGTGCTGCTCAACCTCGACGAGGGACAGCTCCCCAAGGCCGCGGCGCTCGAGACGGAGGGTCGGGCCCGGTATGCGCAGCCCCATACCGACGTGGCCGCCCTGGCGGCGAAGATCGAGTCAGAGATCGCGCAGCTCCCCGAGGACGATGCGGCGCTCTTCATGGAGGACCTCGGAATTGCCGAGCCGAGCCGAGGGCGGGTCATCCGCCTCACCTATGAACTGCTCGGCCTGTTCAGCTTCTTCACCGCCGGCGAGGACGAGTGCCGCGCCTGGACGCTGAGCCGGGGGGCGAGCGCCGTTGACGCTGCCGGCGCCATCCACTCCGACCTCGCCCGCGGCTTCATCCGGGCGGAGGTGGTCACCTTCGAGGACCTGATGGCCAGCGGCAGCACGGCCGAGGCGCGCAAGCGCGGGAAACTGCGTTCTGAGGGGAAGGCATACGCCGTCCGCGACGGCGACGTGATCGAGGTGCTCTTCAACGTGGCCCGTTAGGCCCCGCGGAGCTCCTGGGAGCGGTCCATCTCGGCGATGATGCTGCGGAACTCATCGCTCTGCTCAACGAGGAAGGTGTCGTCCTCCTCGACTCCGACGCTCATGCTGGCACGCAACTTGTCGTCTCCGATGTACGTGAATCCGTGGCTGCGCTCCAGCTCGCGCGCGATCGCCTCGACCAGGGTGTCCTCTTCGAAGGCGTCCAACACCGAGGCACGCGCCTCGCGCACGATGGCGGCGAACGCCTCGGGGGCGTGTTCCTGCTCACTCACCAGGATGGCGTCGGTCAGGAGGTCGCTGGCACCCCCGTGCAGCTCGTAGAAGAAGAGTCGCATGATGGACCGATGATAGAGCCGAGCGACCTGCTCGTCCTTGGGGGCCTCACGATCGACCGCTTCCCGGACGGGAGCCATGCGGCGGGGGGCTCGGTGCTCCACGGCGCGCGTGCCCTGGCGGCCGCGGGTCTTCATGGCGCCGCGATCACGGTCGCCGGCCCGGAGCCCGAGGCGGTCGCCGCGGTTGCCGAACTGCGCGCGCTTGGGCCGGCATTGGTGCGCGAGGCCCCGCAATCTATCCGGTTCGCGATCGACGAGCGTGGATACGATCGGCGCCTGATAATCGAGGGCCGCGGGGACCGCCTCCGGGTTACCGAATCGGAGATCAGTGCCTTTGAAGCTCGGGCCGTGCTGCTCGCTCCCGTTGCCGGAGAGCTGGGACCAGGGGCGATACCGGCGACCCGCGGCGTTTCGTACCGTGCCGCCGCGTTGCAGGGCTGGCTCCGAACGTTTCGAGTGGGGCGCCCCGTGAGGTACCTCAGTCCCGAGCGCATTGGGGCGAAGCTGGTGGACGAACTCGCCCAGTTCGACCTGCTCGCAGCCAGCCTGGACGATCTGGGAGGGATGACCGATCCCGGCGCGGCGCTTGATCTGCTGCGCAGCGCGTTTGGCCGACGTCCACTGCTCGCTCTCACGGACGGGGTTGCGGGAGCCCGATTAGATCTGCCCGACGGGAGCCGTCACCACATCGTCCCTCCGCATGTGGTCATCGACATCAGCATGGTCGGCGCCGGCGACGCGTTCGCCGCCATCCTGGCGGCCGAGCTCGGGTCGGGATGGGATCCACTGGAAGCGGCGAGATCTGCTGCGGCATCGACCGCGAGCCTGCTTGCCTCGAGGCAAATCTAGGCGACGGCGGACCTCGGTGGTCGGTTGCGCTCGCGGCGATCCGCGGCAGCGACCCAGCGGCGCAGCCGTCGCAATCGAGCATCGACCCGCAGACGGACGCGGCCGACGGCGAGCATGCCGCCACCACGTCCGAGGGCGAAGGCCAGGTCGAGCACCCGCCCGGCGGTCACGGCGGCATCGAGCGCCCCACGCAGGTCGGCACGGTGCCGCTCGCGGATCCGCGCAACCTCCAACCAGGCCGCCGCGGCATCGGCCGATGCGCGTCGGGTAGCAGCCGCCCAGAGCGCTTCGGCGCGATCCACCTCACCGGCCGCGAGGAGAAGCCGGGTCGCCATGCGCCGCAGCGTGTGCGCTTCCCCCTGGTCCACACCCGGATGCATGGCCGATTCCACGACCTCCAGCGCCTCGGCGCTCGCCCCATGCCGAAGAAGCTCCACGGCCATCCCATGCCGGTCGAGCAGCCCCGCGTCCCGCCATCCGCCGGCCCGCAGGCGCAGCACCTCCGCCTCCAGGAGCGCGAGCGACACGATGTCCTGCAGGTTGTGGTCGAGGACGTCGGCGAGCATCTGCGGAGAGCCGCCTCGCAAGTATCCGAAGTACCGCGCGGGCACTTCGCTGCCCGGACAGTCGGAGTCGCGGAGCACGCCAAGGATGCCGGCCTCCACGTCCGCCAGCCGGGCCCCGCCGAGCGGCCGTCGGAAGAGGCGCCGCGCCACCGGCAGCAGGTCGTCATGGTGTTCCGGGAGCGCCGCCAGCTCACGAAAGAGGCCGTGCACCGTCAGGCGCGTGGTGAGGAGCGGCAGGTCGAATCCGCGTCCGTTGTAGGTCACGACGCGCTCCGCGCTGGTCAGTTCCGCGGCCACCAGTCGCAGCAGCGCCGGCTCATGCGGGTAGTCGGGCAGGAGGAATTGGCGAACCACGATGTGGTCACCCTCGAGGCGGCCGAGGCCCGCCAGGAAGACGACCGTGCCGGCGCCGGTGGAGAGGCCGGTCGTCTCGGTATCGAAGTAGCAGCCGTCGGGCAGGGGGGCGAGCGCCGCTGCGACCGCCGGAGGAAGCGAGACAGCCCGCTCGACGACCACGGCCGCGCCACCGGGGCAGGTGGAGAGGCGGGCACCGAACCAACGCGCAAGCGCCTGCGCCCGGTCGGCGACCGGAGGTGGCTGCGGGCGTGGAGCGCTGGCGCGCTCTGCGCGGACGACGGCCAACCGCTCGACCAGTGAGCGGGTGCTCATCCGCCGGCCAGCCCTGCCAGCAGTTCGCCTGCCACCCGTTTGCCCTGCGACCCCACCTCGGCGACCGGGCCGACGCACGATGGACACCCATCCCAGCACCGGCAGTCTGCGACGAGTTCGGCACAGGCGGCGACCAACTCATCGGTCAGGCCGAAGAGCCGCTCACTGAGTCCCACCCCGCCAGGCACAGCGTCGTACAGGAACACGGTCGGGCGGCCGGTGAAGGGCGCCTGGACCTGGGCAAGCACCCCGATGTCGCGCGGGTCGCACATGAGCAGGAGCGAGGCCGTGGTGCGAGCGACCCTCGCCAGGCCGATGAGCGCGCCGTCGAGCGTGTCACGGTCGTACCGATTCACGAGCTCAGCCGGCGGCACGAGCCAGCAGGCGGTCGTGTGCATCTCCTGTTCGGGGACGTTGATCGAGCCCCAGCCGACGTTTTCGTGGGTGTGGTACTTGATCTTCTTGAACATGGTCACCTTCCAGGCGACCATCACCTCGCCGCGCTGGCGCTTGCCGGCCGGCGGCTCATCGGTCTCGTCAAAGACCTCCAGGACTTTGAGCGTGATCCCCAGGTCGGCATCGGTGTAGTAGTCGACGTCGGTACGCGTCACAAACGCCTTCCGCTCGTCCCAGTCGAGGCGGTCCACGTGGTGCTGCACGCCCTCGTGGATGTAGATCGCCTTCTCATGGACGAGCAGCGGGGCCGCGAACAGGTCCACCTCGCCGAGCACCCGGTGGCGGTCCCCGGTGGTATCGACGATCACCACGTTCTCTGGCGCGCCCGTTCGAAGGCTGAAGGTGCTGGCCGGGAAGTTCTCGTGGCTCCAGTAGTACCGATCGTCCTCTGCCCGGCGCAGATACCCGTCCTCCTCGAGGACGTCGAGCAGCGTCGGCGTATCGGGGATGCCGAAACGCTCGGCGGCTGGCACGGGCAGCTCGAAGCTCGACGCCCGGAGATGGTTGAGCAGAACGTGCAGGTTGTCGGGGTTCACCAGCCCGTGCTCCGGCGACTGCTCGAAGAGGTACTCCGGATGCGAGGCCAGGAACTGGTCGATCGGCGCCGACGAGCAGACGAGCGCTGACAGGCTGGTACTGGTGCGCCGCCCCGCCCGCCCCATCTGCTGCCAGGTGGAGGCGATGGTTCCGGGGTAACCGACGCTGATGGCGGCATCGAGGCCGCCGATGTCGATGCCCAGCTCGAGGGCATTGGTGGCCACCACGCCGCGCACCCGGCCGTCGCGCAGGCCGCGCTCGATCTCGCGTCGCTCGTTGGGCAGGTACCCGCCGCGGTACCCTCGAATGGTGTGCGGGTGACCGGGTGGCGGCGCAAAGGTCTCGCGGAGGTAGCTGGTCAGCACTTCCACGGCGGTACGCGATCGGGCGAAGGCGATCGTCTGCACGCCGCCGCCGATGAGCCGCTCGGCCAGGTGCTGGGCGGTGAGGAGTGACGAACTGCGGATCCCCAGGTGCTCGTTCGCCACCGGCGGGTTGATGATGAGGATGTGCTTTCGGCCACGCGGCGCCCCGTTATCGTCGATGAGCTCGACCGGCGCCTCGATAAGCCGCTCGGCCAGCTCGGCGGGGTTGGCGATTGTGGCACTGGCACAGATGAAGACCGGATCGGCGCCGTAGTGGCGGCAGATGCGGCGCAGGCGGCGCAGGACGTTGGCGACATGGCTGCCGAACAGGCCGCGGTAGGTGTGCAGCTCGTCGATGACCACGAACTGCAGGTTCTCGAACAGCTTGAACCACTTGGTGTGGTGGGGGAGGATCGCCGCATGCAGCATGTCCGGGTTGGTGATCACCACCTGTCCGGCCGCCCGAACCACGCTCCGCACATTCGGTGGCGTATCGCCGTCATAGGTATGGGTCTTGAGCTCAAGCTCGGCGGCGTCGGCCAGGGAGCGGAGCTCGACCAGCTGGTCGGCGGCCAGGGCCTTGGTGGGGAAGAGGTAGAGCGCTCGCGCCGTGGGATCGCGGGCCACGGCGTCGAGGACCGGCAGGTTGTAGCAGAGCGTCTTCCCCGAGGCGGTGGGGGTTACGACGCAGGTGTTCCTGCCGGCGCGCACCGCCTCGACGGCGCGCGCCTGGTGCGTGTAGAGCGCCTCCACACCGCGACCTTGGAGCGCGGCGACCAGGCGGGGATCCAGCCCCTCGGGCCACGGCGCATGCCGCGGCGGCTGCGGCTCGAGGATGCGGTGCGCGGCGACCAGCGGCTCCAGCGACGGGTCGGCAAGAAAGGCGGCGATCGCCTCCTCGGCTGATGTCGGACGGTCGAGCAGCATCGGCTCCTCCAGAAGTGACGGGCTTCGGACCGAACGCATGTTCGGTTTCGCGAGGCACGATATCACGCTGCGTAGGAGGACACCCGCGTGATGCGACAGCTCGCCTGTCGCGTACGAATGCGAGCAGGAGCGAAGTGGGGCGGCCCGGGCGACCCTAGGGGGCGAGAATGACCCGCAGCTGCGTCTCCATCAGGTCGCGTGAGAGCGGCCCGAAGTAGCGCCCGCGGATGACCCCGTCGCGGTCCACGAAGTAGTGGGTCGGCAGCCCCCACCCGCCGTAGCGATCGAGAACGGCTCCGCGTGGGTCAAGACCGACGATGTAGTCGAGCCCGTTCTCCGTGGCGAAGGCCCGAACCACGTCGGTTGATTCCTCGAAATTGATCGCGAGCACCGCGAGGCCATCATCCGCGTGGGCGCTGAAGGCAGCCTTGAGGTCGGGGAGCTCCTCGCGGCACGGGATGCACCAGCTTGCCCAGAACACGATCCACAGCGGACGGCCAGCGAAGTCGGCTACCTTGACGACGCGGCCGTCAAGATCGGTCAGCGGATCTCCGCCAGACGACGGGGAGAACTCAGGCGCCAGATCGCCGATCTGAAGTCCGGCGCGTTGGGCTCCGATCTTGTAGAAGTCTTCGCCGGTGGTCAGGGGTAGCCACGGCTGTCCCCCGAGCGGGCGCGTAACGATCCAGCCGCCGGCGACCAGCAGGACTGCCAGCACGCTGCCCTGGATCAACCCGCGCAGCGGGACCGGGAGCGTGGAGAACCACCGCCGTGCCGGGCGCGGCGGCAGGTAACTGCCGGGTGCGGAAGGGTGGTCTGGCATGCTCGACAGTGAGTCTACCGACCTACCGCGAGGACGGCGCCTGGCCCGATCAGCGCGCTGGAGGTGCCCTAGCGAAGGACCGCGTCGAGGGCCGCCACCAGTTCCGTCGTATCCGCAGGCCCTTCGAACTTCGCGGCGACATTTCCATCGGCGTCCACGACGAAGACGTACGGCTCCGACGGGATGCCCCATTCTTCGACCGCGGGGACCAGGATGCGGGACCCCGAGGCGTCGGTCCGCAGCTGAACGTGACCGCCGACCGACTCGAGCTCGTACGGCTCGACGTGGACGAAGTTCACCCGCCCGGCGTAGTCGGGTGCCACCGACTTCGCCAGCTCGAGCGCCGGTCCGCAGGTACGACTGGTGCAGAAGGCCGGCGTGGCGAAGACGACCACGAACGGCATGCCGGCCGCGATAGCGTCGCGGACCGAGAGGCGGTAGAAGGCCGGGTCGGGCTCAGTGTCGCTGGTGATGAGTGCCAGGCCGGCGTCATTGGCAGCGGTCGGCGTGTCGGAAGGTGGCGCCGGCGCCCCGAGTGCGGGAGTCGTGGTCGTCTCGGATACTGAGAACGTCCGGCGCGAGCGGCGCTCCTGCCCTCCCCCCGGACTGGCAAGCATCTCCACGCCCCAGTCGCCTGCGTGCGCGAAATCGATGACGGCAACGTACACGCCGACCGGGCGCTCCTGGGCGTCATCGAGCAGTACGTGAAAACTCGCGGTCATTTCCTGCGCCGGCGCGGTGCCATCGGCGGCCAGGTCGTAGAAGCGCAACCGCACCTCGAGGTCCGGGGCGGCGAGGGATTGCCCGTCGCTGCCGAGCGCGGTGACCAGCAACCGGTTGTGCCCCACGGCGGCCTCCGACGAGACGATCACTGGCACCAGTTCGGGATCACCGACCGCGGCCCCGAGGGCCGGCCACCCGGGGTGCAGTGGCGGGGACGAGCTGACGGACGCGGGTCCGCATGCACTCAGCAGGGTTCCGAGCAGTAGGATCCCCGGAAGCAGGGGGGCGCGCGTCCGGCCGAGTCGATCACGAAGGGGCGGCCACATGCGGCCGATTCTAGCGTCGCCGCCCCTCGGGGCAGCAGGTTCGGGTCGGGCGTGTGGATATCCGGGCCGGTTTCGCCTTGCGTTGTGGAAAACTCGCGGGCTAGACTGCGGAGCAGATGACCAGCCTTGAGGTACACGCACCCCGTCCGGCGCGACCCGAGCGGCCGATGCGCGTCCGCATCCCGGCCTCCCGCAGCGGCCTGGCGTGGCTGGCCCTGCTGGTGATCTTCGGCGCGTTCCTGGCGGCCCAGGTGGGGCGCGAGGTGTACACGAGTTGGTCGATCGGCCAGGAGGCAGACGCCGTGCGGGTCGAGATCGCCGCCATGGAGGCGCGCAACGCCGCCCTCCGCGAGGAGCTCGCCTACGTGAACAGCGATGCCTACATCGCTGCCGAGGCACGACGGATGCTGAACTGGGGCCTCCCCGGGGAGCAGGTGCTGATCATTCCACCGGGCGCGGAGATGCCGGCGCCGGCGCCGACGGCGGCGCACGTTGCGCCCCCCAGGCCGCTGCTCCAGCAGTGGCTGGAGCTCTTCTTCGGCCAGTAGGGTCAGACCTGTCGCGGGTCGGCCTGACGGTCGGTCCGCACGAATGGGCCAAAGGGCCTATCAGCACGGTCCACGCGACCCTGTAGTACGGGCTCGCCGTCCGCAACGCTATCCCCAGATCGCTATCGGGATGCGCGTGACGATTCAGCCCATGCCCGGAATACCGCTCGAGGTGCCTGTCGGCGAGGAGCGCTCCACCGTGCTCGAGGCGCTGACACGTCGAGGCGTCTCACGGCGCCGCTTCCTGCAGTTCTGCAGCGCCATGGCCGCCGCGCTGGCGCTGCCGTCGGCCTACGGGCCGCGCATCGCCCGCGCGTTGGAGTCATCTCCCCGGCCGATACTCCTCTGGCGTGAGTTTCAGGACTGCGCCGGAAACACGGAGTCGATGCTGCGCAGCAGCCATCCGGACGTTGCCGAGGTCGTGCTCGAGACGCTTTCGTGGGAGTACCACGAGACGATCATGGCTGGTGCCGGGCACCAGGCTGAAGCGGTCATCGAGCGGGTGCGGCGGGAGCACAAGGGCGAGTACATCGTCATCGTGGAGGGGGCGATCCCGACCGCCGAGGGCGGCATCTACTGCACCATCGGCGGAAAGACCGCGCTCCAGCTCGCGCGCGAGGTCTGCTCGGACGCCGCGCTCGTCATCGCCGCCGGCGCCTGCGCCTGGGACGGCGGGTTCGTGGCATCCGGACCGACAGGCGCGGTCGGCATCGGGCAGGCGGTCTCCGGCCTGAACCTGGTCAACCTGGGCGGCTGTCCGATGAACTCTGCCAATGCCGCGGCGGTACTCGTGCACTACCTCACCTTCGGCGAGGCGCCGCCGTTGGATGCGTACCGGCGTCCGCTGTTCGCCTACGGCCACCTGATCCACGACCAGTGCGAGCGTCGGGCGCACTTCGATGCCGGGCGCTACGTGGAGGCGTGGGGTGATGCCGGGCATCGCAAGGGGTGGTGCCTGTACAAGATGGGCTGCAAGGGCCCTGAGGCGACGTTCAACTGCCCCAGCGTGCGCTGGAATGACGGCACCAGCTGGCCGGTCCAGGCCGGGCATGGCTGCATCGGTTGCGCCTCGCCGCAGTTCTGGACCCAGATGAGCCCGTTCTACGAGCGACTGCCCAACGTCAAGCTGATCGGGCTCGACCTGGATGCCCAGACCATCGGCCTGGGGGCGGTTGCCGCGGTCGCTGGCGCCGCCACCGTGCACGGGGTCGGCATGGCCATCAAGAAGCGACGAGCTCGCGCCGTGGCCGTCGCCGGCGAGGAACCGCCGCCCACCGTGGAGCCTCAGCCAGATGCACCGCCAGAAGCGCCGGAGGGCTGACCTATGGCCAAGGTGATCATTGACCCCGTCACCCGGATTGAGGGTCACCTGCGAATCGAGGCGATCGTCGAGGGCGGCGAGGTCCGGGAGGCCTTCTCAAGCGGCACCATGTTCCGCGGGATGGAGCTCATCCTGCAGGGGCGGGACCCGCGCGAGGCGTGGCTCTGGGCACAGCGCATCTGCGGCGTGTGCACCACCGTGCATGCCCTGGCCTCGGTTCGCGCGGTCGAGGACGCGCTGGGCATCGAGATCCCGCCGAACGCGCGCCTGATCCGCAGCATCATCGCCGGCGCCCAGCACATCCAGGACCACGTCATTCACTTCTACCACCTCCACGCCCTCGACTGGGTCGACGTGGCGAAGGCACTCGAAGCGGACCCGGCGGCCACCGCGCGCCTGGCAGGCAGCATCAGCGACTGGCCAACCGGGTCGACGGGGAACTTCAAACAGGTCAAGGATCGGGTTGCCACGCTGGTTGCCAGCGGTCAGCTGAGCCTGTTCGCAAGTGGCTACTGGGGTCACCCGGCGTACCAGCTACCGGCGGAGGCGAACCTGCTGGCGGTGGCGCATTACCTCGAAGCGCTTGAATGGCAGCGAGACGTGATCCGCATCCACGCGGTCCTGGGCGGGAAGAACCCACACCCCCAGACCTACCTGGTCGGCGGAATGGCCTCGGCCGTCGATCCCGCCTCGCCGGAGGTGATCAACCTGGAGCGGGTCGGCTTCCTGCGGGAGCGAGTGCAGGCCATGCGTGCATTCGTCGAGCAGGTCTACGTTCCCGACCTGAAGGCGATCGCCGGCTTCTACCCGGAGTGGTTCGCGCTGGGAGCCGGCCACCGCAACTACCTGAGCTACGGTGATGCACCGACCGGCAGCATCCACGACACCGGCTCGTATGCCTTCCCGCGCGGGATCATCCTCGACGGCGACCTGCGAACGGTCCACCCGTTCGACCAGACCAAGGTGACCGAGTCGATTGCGCGCTCGTACTACGACTACTCCGGGGGAAAGGAGGAGGTGCGCCACCCGTGGAACGGCGAGACGAAGCCCAACTACACCGGGCCCACCCCGCCGTTTGAGGAGCTCACCACCGACGCGGAGTACTCCTGGCTGAAGGCGCCGCGCTACGACGGCAAGGTGATGGAGGTTGGGCCCCTCGCCCGCGTGCTGGTCGCCTACGCCAGCGGCTCGCCCCGCATCCGGTCCCTCGTGGACGGAACGCTGGCCGAGCTGGGGCTGCCGGCGACGGCGCTCTTCTCGACCCTCGGACGCGTCGCCGCCCGGGCGCTCGAGACCGTCTACCTGCTCGATCTGATGGACGGGTGGCTTGATGAGCTGACCGCGAACATGGGCAGCGGCGACCTGCGCGTGCATGACGGCACCAAGTGGGATCCCTCCACATGGCCCGCGGAGGCTGAGGGATGGGGCCACCACGAGGCGCCCCGCGGCTCGCTCGGGCACTGGGTGCGAATCAAAGATCGCAAGATCGCCAATTACCAGGCGGTCGTCCCGAGCACCTGGAACGCCGGACCGCGTGACCTCCAGGGCCAGACCGGCCCGTACGAGGCCGCCCTCGTCGGAACGCCCGTGGCGGACCCGGAGCGGCCCCTGGAGATCCTGCGCACGATCCACTCCTTCGACCCGTGCCTGGCCTGTGCGGTGCACGTCATCGACGCAACCGGTCGCGAGCGCAGTCGAGTGCAGGTCCGCTGATGACGGCCGGCAGCTCGACCGCCGCCGGCCAGACCGCCGATGGCCCGCCCGCGGAGGTGCTCTACGTTTGGGAGCTCCCGGTGCGCCTCGCGCACTGGACGATCGTGCTCAGCATCGTTGTGCTGACCGTCACCGGGCTGTACATCCACGCGCCGTTCGTCGCGCCGCCACCCGGAGAGGTGACGCCCTCGATCATGGCGACGGTCCGATTCATCCACGAGCTGACGGCGATCGCCTTCACCATCGCAGTCGGCTTCCGCGTCTACTGGTCGCTGGTGGGAAACCGATACGCCAGCTGGCGGGCAATCGTGCCGCACACGCCGGCCCAGTGGCGCTCGGTGCGTGAGATGTTCGCCTTCTACACATTCCGTCGACCATCGCCCCCGCCGTCAATCGGCCACAACTCCCTCGCCAGCCTCGCATACCTGGTCGTCTACCTCGGCTTCTTCGGCCAGATCCTGACGGGCCTGCTCCTGTTTGCGTTCCTTCTCAGCACCGGCCCCGTCTCGCTGCTGTTCGGATGGGTATCGCTGGTGCCGGGCGGCATCCAACTAGTGCGCCTGCTCCACTACCTGCTTACCTTTGCCTTCCTCGCCTTCACGGTCCACCACGTCTACAGCTCGGTGCTCATCGATCTCGAGGAGCGCAACGGCCTCATCTCGAGCATCGTGACCGGCTTCAAGGCACGCCTGGCCGAGTGGCGTGACATCGAGGACGGGCCCACCAATGCATGAGGCGGGGCTGGTCGAGCAGGCGCTGCAGGACGCCCTCCGCGATCACGTCACGGTCGCCACCATTGAGATGGAGATCGGCGATCCGGCCGGCATCAGCGCGGAGGCTGCACGGCTCCACCTGGAGATCGCGATGCGCGAGGTCGGACTGGAGGGCGTCCCGGTTGAGATCCGGGTTGCCAGCGTGCCATGCCCGGCCTGTGGTTCAGCAGCCAGCCAGGCAACGGCGGAGGCGTTCTGCGCCACGTGCGGGTGGCCGCTGCCCCGGCCGGAGGGCGCCCCCCTGGTCATCCGGGCGCGGAGCTGAACCATGTGCTTGGCAATGCCCGGCCAGGTGCTGGCGGTCGATGTCTCAGGTGCCACCATCGAGTCGGACGGTCGCCGGCGTCGTGCCTCGACGCTGCTCTACCCCGATGTGGCGGTCGGAGACTGGGTTATCGTCGCCGCCGGAACGGTGGTGCAGCAGTTGACCCCAGCTGAAGCCATGGAGATACGTGACGCGTTGCTGGAAGCATTGCGGCTGGTCGACAGCCAGAAAGGACTCACCGATGCAGTCTCGTGAAACCGATCGGCCGGCCCTGCCGCGAACCCTCGGCTGGGGGATCGGCCTGGCGGCCAGCACCGCGGTGATCAGCGGCATTGCCGTCTACGTCAACGCGATTGGCGTCAAGCAGGTCCCGGACGCCGCCCTGTACACCACCCTCAAGAACGGCGTGGCAGCCGTGCTGCTGATCGGGATCCTGCTCGCCACCCCGCGGGCACGCGCGGCCGTCCCGCGTCTGTCGGGCCGACAGTGGCTGGGTCTGGGGGCGATCGGTGTGCTCGGAGGCAGCATCCCGTTCCTGCTCTTCTTCACCGGTCTGTCGATGGCCAGTGCGCCGAGCGCCGCGTTCATCCACAAGACGCTCTTCATCTGGGTCGCGCTGCTGGCCGTACCGCTGCTGGCCGAGCGGCTTGGCTGGACGCAGATCGTGGCGCTGGCCGCGCTGCTCGGGTCGCAGATCCTGATCAGGCCGCCGACCGGCGTGACCTGGGGCGGCGGTGAGACGCTGATCGCGCTCGCCACACTGCTCTGGGCGTGCGAGGTGATCGTGGCTCGCCGGCTGCTGCGCAGCATCCCCTCCTCGGTCGGCGCGGCGGGGCGGATGGGGATCGGGTTCGTCGTCCTGGTCGGGTACCTGGTGGTGACCGGGCGCGCCGGCATGATCGCCCAGCTCAGTGCGGTCCAGTGGGCCTGGGCGCTGATGACCGGACTGCTGCTCGCCGGGTACGTGGCGACGTGGTACGCGGCGCTGCGACGCGCACCGGCCACGGTGGTGACGGCGGTGCTCGTTGCAGCAGCGCCCATCACGGCCACGCTGTCGGCGCTCGAAAGCGGCAGCCTGCCGGGCGCGGCGCCGATGGGCGGGTATCTCCTGGCCCTTGCGGCCGTGGCGGTGCTGGCCTGGGCGGCATGGCGCGGACCGAGAGTGGATGCGCTGACGGCCTGATGCGTCCGCCCGGCGCGGCCGAGATCATCTGAATGGAGCGCACGGGACCGCGGCGCAAGGGGCCCCGGTTCGCCGTGCTTGGCCTGGGGAACCGGATCCAGGGTGACGAGGCGCTCGGCGCCATCGCCGTCGAACGGCTGCACGGCGAGTTGCCTGCGAGCCTCACCGACAGCGTTGAACTCATCGACGGCGGAACCGTGGGGCTGGGGCTCCTGCCCTACCTGGAGGACCTCGACGGGCTCGTCGTCGTGGACGTGGTGGATCACGCGGCGGCGCCGGGCTCGCTGGTCGACATGGAGATCGACCCGTTGCGGCCGGCAGAGGGACCGATGGGCGTTCACGAGCTCGGCGCGGCCGAGCTGCTCGGTGCACTGCTGATCACCGGCCGGCTACCGAGGCGAGTCCGGGTGATCGGTCTGCAGCCGGACCGGATCGGGATGGGGACCGAGCTCAGCCCCGCCCTTGCGAGTCAGCTGCCCAACCTGCTGGCCACGATCTCCGAGCGCCTGACGGCGTGGGCGGCGGAGATCGGTTCCGAGAGCGGCGCGATGCGCTGATACTGGCCTCGCCATGTGTCGTGCGAGTGCTGGTCCATCGGGTTGCCGTGGTCTTCGTGTCTCTGTATCCTCGAGCCACCCGGATAGCCGGCCCCCCGTGTTTCTGCGCACGGGTCGATGGCGGAGTAGCTCAGTGGCAGAGCAGGGGACTCATAAGCCCTTGGTCGGTGGTTCGAATCCGCCCTCCGCTACCAATCACCACCCGCGCTCGATTGTTGGCCAGCGCGCGGAACACCCTGGCGCAGTACAACGACACCGATGAGCCCGTCGCGCAGCCACCCGGGCGCGGTCGAAGGCCTGGCCGATGCGGTCGCGCGTGGCGCCGATGCCCTGCGCATCCCGAACGAGGTGCCCATCGTCCTCGCCATCTCCGGTGGTCCCGATTCGACGGCCCTCTTGTACGGCGCGTCGCACCTGGCACCCTCTCGCGGTTGGCGCCTGACCGTCGCGCACCTTGACCACGGCCTGCGCACCGAGTCGGACGAGGACGCGGCCGCCGTGGGCAGATCTGCCGCCGGGTTGGGGCTCCCCTTCGCCACGCATCGCGTGGACGTCGCTGCACTCGCGCGGGCGGAGCATCGGTCGATGGAGGACGCCGGGCGCCAGGCGCGTTACCGGTTTCTCGAAGCGGTGGCGGCGGGGCAAGGATCGGACGCGCTGATCGCCACCGCGCACACCGCCGACGATGCGGCCGAGACGATCCTCTTCCGGCTGGCACGCGGCAGCGGGTTGCGCGGCCTGCGCGGCATCCCCGCGCGGCGCGGGCGCGTGGTGCGCCCCCTGCTGGGTGCCCGCCGCTCGGCGCTGCGGGCCGCACTGGATGCCGCCGGTATCGGATTCGCTACCGATCCGACCAACGACGACCCCGCGCACGCAACCCGCAACCGGGTGCGCGCGGAACTCCTCCCGGCGCTCGAGCGCCTCAACCCGGCTGCGGTGGAGGCGTTGACCCGGTTCGGGCGCCTGGCCGCCGATGATGACGACCTGCTCGACGCGCTCGCGACCGCGGAGCTCGCCCGCCGCCGGGACCCCGGGGACGGAAGCCTCGACTGGCACGTCCCACCGGCCCGCGCCCTCGGCCGCCGCGTGCTGCGACTCGCGATCGGGGAGCCGGCACCCGCGGCTGAGCGCATCGAGGCGCTGCTGAAGGCGGCGGAGGGTCCGCGCGGAGGGCTGACCATCGAGCTCGGCGGGGGTCGCAGCGCATCGGTCGTGGCGCGCCGGATCCGGCTGGGCTAGCCGCCATCGGTCATGGCCCGGATGGGCCGTTTGTTGGCGTTGCCGCCCCGCACCTATACTTGCCGCGCCGCCCACCGTGGAAGCACCGGTACAAAGGGAAGAGACATCACTTGAGCAGCCGACTCGTCCGCAACAGCGTCGTGCTCGTCGTCCTGGCCGTCTTTGGCATGGCGCTCCTGTGGACCTACCTCGTCGACCCCAACAGCGAGACTGGCGCCTACACCTACAGCGAGCTTCTCCAGGACGCTGCCGGGAACAAGGTCAAGGCCGTCGAGCAGGACGGCACCACCCTCAGCGTGGTGCTCACCTCCGACATCAACAACCCACGGGTGGTGATCGTGCCGTCCGAGTTCGTCAACGTCCGCGAGGAGCTGTGCGCGGCGGTCGGCAGCAGCAACCCGGGAACGTGCTCGATCAGCTACTCCGCGGTCCAGGAGGGCGCCGCCGGACAGGTGCTCTTCCAGCTCCTCTTCGCCTTCCTGCCGGTGCTCCTGATCGGCGGGTTCATCATCTTCATGATGCGCCAGGCCCAGGGCACCAATAACCAGGCGATGAGCTTCGGCAAGAGCCGCGCCCGGATGTTCCTGGGCAACAAGACGGTCATCACCTTCGACGACGTGGCCGGCGTGGACGAGGCGAAGCAGGAGCTGACCGAGGTGGTCGAGTTCCTCAAGTACCCCGAGAAGTTCAATTCGCTCGGCGCCCGGATCCCGCGCGGCGTGCTGCTGGTCGGCCCTCCCGGCACCGGCAAGACGCTGCTGGCGCGCGCCGTGGCCGGCGAGGCGGGCGTGCCCTTCTTCAGCATCTC
>Ga0209640_10002119_pt1 | contig 17231 bp, 34 predicted proteins | sample RifCSP10_1_FD_184018 | JGI IMG/M metagenome (GOLD analysis project Ga0209640, IMG submission 184018) | Soil microbial communities from Rifle, Colorado - Rifle CSP2_sed 10_1 (SPAdes) (version 2) | ecosystem: Environmental > Terrestrial > Deep subsurface > Rock core/Sediment | place: Rifle... | reverse complement strand
TGTTCCAAGCACTTCCTCGATACGCTCCGCCTCGTCCTGCAACGACTTCTCATCCACATTCACCACGATGTCCGTGGGCTTCGTGTCCGTGTTGACCGCCGCTCCGACGCCGATGACTTGCGCCCCCCTGCGCTGGGCCTCAGTCCTTGCTTGCACCAGCTTCAGCCGCAGTTCGTGATTGAACTTCTGCACTTGCGGCGCGATCTCCTTCCGCCACGTCAGCCACTCTGCGACTGTCATGGTGAGATCCAGCACCGTCACGTAGGTTTCCTGGTTTTTGCGCTGGATGGCCATGCGGATGTTGAGATGGTGCTTCTCCAGGTCGCGAATGGCCTGAAGCTCTCGCTTGATAGCCTCGGCGCTGCCGCCTTCGACGGACCTTTCGAGGGGGTCCTTGATGCCGTCCGCCCTGTGCAGGTAAGTCGCTACGAACTCGCGCTTCTTCACGAGACGCTTCTCCAACGTCGTGAGAGACGCTAGAGCCTCCGTGATCGTGGTTCGGGTTATGGTTGCCACTGTTGTCATGCTTCTCCCCTTCTCGCATGTGCCGCTTCACACGGCTGTAATCGTGTGGGAACAACCACGCCTTCACGTCAGGCCCCAACCCGAACGTGCCAGAGTGATCGACGTATGGGCTCTTCAGCGCATGGATGAAGTCCGCGTTGTGCAGCCCTATCACCTCAGCCTCTCGTCCCCACACTTCAACGAAGAGGCAATCTTCAGTGTATCTTCCTTCCGTGCGCCCACACTGGCACTTCCTGACCCGCAGGTTGAGCCGCACCAGATCGTGACAGGAGCGGCAATAGAGTAGCTTCACTTGCGATCCAGGTAGGAAATGCCAGCTGCTAATAGCCATACTATTGCCAGCAATGTGGAGATCAACAGCCCTACGAAGAGAACGCCTTCGAGCAGCAGCATGTTACTCCTTATCTCGGGCAGGGGCGATGCATACAGCCACAGCGTGGACCGACGTCGCACAAGTAAATCTTGCAGCCGCACCGTCGGCACCATGTCCCGAGCCAGGTCATAGTTACTCCTTCCGAACGGTCAGTTCGCTCTGCACCAGTGAATGACGTTGCATGTGTGGCACACTACATCGCCTGTACACAGCGGCGGATCAGGCTCGAAACGCCAGTTCACGTCATGCCCTCGCAGCCAACACTTGACAGCGCCGAGCAGAGCTAGCAGCTTGTTCAGCAGTCGCCGGGCGGCCATCGCTTGCGATCCAGATGGGAGCTGATAGCCACGCCAATACCAGCTATTGCCAGACCTAACGAGATGGCCAGCAACAGGTACAGTATTTCCAAGCCGATCCGTTCAGCCAGCATGTTACTCCTCAGTCTACGAAGATGAACTCGATACCTGCTTCTCGGCCCAGCAACTGCAACTGGTGTTCTCGTTCTTGCTCTTCAAGCGATTGGTTATCGTTCGCATGCATCAACTCGGAACAGACGTTGCTGTTGCCGTGGCTCGTGTTGAGCAGCTTCTTGATGCTCTGCCTTATTCTTGAGTTAAGCATCACTTCTGCCGGGGAGGGCTGCCCAGCAATGCTTGACGCTTCGTACCCCGCCTCCAGCATCGCGAACCCAAGGCAGCACATCATCGGGTTCCGCTTCTTTTTCTGCCGGAGCATAGAAAGATCAGGACCCCGCCCTCTGAACCACTGTTCGCGCCGGACGGTGACTTTCAGCATGTCACTCCTTGTAACTGATCACATGGAAGGTCACGTGGAAGTGATCATCCAACAGTGGAGCAATCACCGCTCGCACCGCAGGCCATTCCAGCCTGCCGTTCCCACAGCCGGGGCGTGGCATGACAACGTGTAGCGTTTCTTCGGGCAACAGGTCTAGCAAAGTCGTTAACTGACCGCATGACCTACGAATGAGATTCAGGTCTGCCTTTTGGTGCCACTCGTGTTTCACAGGGAACGTGATGAGCCGGTAGCCGCCATGCATACCGTAGTTCATGACTATGTTGCCATTCCGTGAAATGAACCTGCCTAGATCTCTCGCCAGTGTTGGGTATTTGTGCTTGGCTTGCTCGGCGCAGCCTCTGCCCATCACTGCCTCGCCGTTACGCTTCACGCTGCCGTTCGTAGTGATAACCCGGACGTTGGCCGGATAGTCCCACAGGTTGCCAACTACTTCCCGCACTTCTTAACCTTCCTGCAACCATCATCACAGTAGCGATGGTCGGCGTTGATGTCAGTGCTGCACGAGTAGCAGAACAGATGCATGTGCCCATCTCCGTCCCACTCACGCTCAACTGGTTTTGAGTGTTTGCACTGTCTCGGTTTCATGTGCTGTATGTAACCTCGTAATCCTCGCTCTGTGCAAATCGTGGACTAGGCTCGTGGGAAGTTTCAGCCTTCGCGTCGCCCGCTACGGTGTCTCCGCTCCTCGGCTTTATTGCTTGTCCCTCAGTTGGGATTGCATGCCCACGTTTTGTACTACCGTTTCTATTCACGGCACCTAGTCCAAGCTTCGCGTGTCTACGCCTTCTGGCGTATAACGCCTGGAACAGCTTCCTGCGATATCCGGGTGGATAGCCGAGAACCCACAGCATCGCCTGCTCCCGCGTCCAGACTGGTTTCTCCCGGAGTATCATGGAGACCAGCACTCTGATCTGGTGATCTCTACCTGCCATTGTCCTTTACCCCACCACTCCAGCGCCACCCATCAGTGTACACCATACCGTTCTTACACCACTGGCAACTGAGTGTATCGCCCTCTTTTGGTAACTCAGTCGCTTTCGCCATCGCTTCCCGCAGCGTTTGCGTGCAACAGCGCATGAGCCCACCGATGTAGATCTTACACTCCATCTTACTCGTCACTGCTGCGGGTTTCAGCGATCACGGTCACAATCTGTCGTGCCAAGTTTACGGAACGCTCAGCTATCGTCCGGCAGTTTGCCACAATGCTAAGGTTGACTGTATTTACCATCCCCGCAGCTATGCTGCCAGCGATAATCGCTATTAAGCCGTCAGGGTATTGAGGCGGTGTGGGCTTCATTCGTCCAACCTCAGCGGGATTATGCGATACTCGTCGTCAAGGGTCATACCCTTCACTCGTTTTCGCTTCTCCCATTCCGCTGCAACACGAGCCTTGGCCTTCTCTTCAGACGAGTAAACGCCAAGCGGGTAATAACCCCACGTTGTGACGAGGTAAAGCGTCGGCATAGCTTTAACCGTGGCCTAGTCCTCATTCTTTCCCTTCCGGCTCGGTCGTCCCCAGGATGCCAGCTTGCTGCACCCGCAGGGCTATATACGCACGCGCGAGTTGGCGCACGTTGGGCGTGGCGGCGAAAGCGCCTGCCTCTACCGCTCGCGCGAATACAAGGATGTCATTCGGCTCGTGCTGGTCGGCCGTCAACGTGAACTGTGGCGTCTCGGCCGTCCGGAGGGCTTCGAGTTCGTCGGCCCACACGTTTGGTGTGTCCAAATCCATATGTTTTGCGTATCTGCGCATGCGGCCCGCGAGCGCCGCCAGTTTGTCGTTTGCGCGAGGTAAAACTAAAGATACGGGCATAACACACTCCTATGAACATACACAGCGTCTCTGCTGAGCGGGGTAACGTCACCCTGCGGTAGCGAAGTGAAATACGCCCACAGCCCGAATCCTACAGCAGATGCCATGCCCAAAGCGAACACGAACAAAACGCACCTCTCGGTTTTAGTGAGCATTTCTTGTTGTTCCTGGTCCTCAGTCGCCGGACGGCTCCCGCTGGGCTTCAACACACCAGCATCCAGCATTCTATGAATGCTCTGCGCCTCAGCGTAAGAGGGGTTCCAGCCTGGGCCCTTCTCCTGCTCCAACCACTCGGGGAACTCGCTCACAGGACACCTCAATGACTCGCGTGTTTCGGACAGCGGGCCACCCTTTCAACGGGACCACTGTAGACGCAGCCACAGGGGGCTGACCAGTTTGGCTTCAGTGGTTCTCTCTTCATGCTCACTCACAGCACACCTAGCGCCTTGGCCTGAACCTCAGGCACCAGACGCCACCAGCTCGGCCCCCAGATGTATCTTCCCTTCCGCCACTCCGCCTTCAGTTGGGAGATGGTGAAATACCTGCGCTGGCAGGCGAGATACAGCACGCAGCGCATCTCTTCAGCCTTCTCCAGCACAGGGCGCATATCCTGCAATGTGTTGGCAACCGCAGCCAGGTTACACGCCTTGCGCATAAACCGAGGTGTTGGAAACATCAACCTCTCCAGTCCGTGTACAACGCCCATACCAGCATCACCAGGGCCACCAACGCTAGCACAGCATAAAACGCTAGCATGGCGTCTGACACCGGCCCTCGCGGCATGTATGGGAGCATCATATCCTCAGTGAGTGCGCATGGTCGTAATTGCCGGGTTTACCCGCAGGACACATACACTCTTTACCGTCGATATACCAGGCGTCTGGGTCCAGCCCCTCATAGCTCCTGACGGTTACGCGCTTCTTGCAACGTCTGCACGTGAGTTTGCGCTCTTTGCGGATAACCATCACATCCTCGCTTTCGGCACGTTGCTCATCAGCGCGACGTCGGACATCACCTCTGACATCACTGTATGCAGCGTTATGGCCTCAGCGTCGCTGTTGCACACCTCCATCGTGAAGAGAGTCATCAGCTTCATCTTCATAACCATGCGCTCCAGCTCCCTGCCGGAGTAGCCTCTGCGCTCCAACGCCCGGTCTATCAGAAGTGTGTCCTGTTCGTTCACTTCTTCAACTCCAGATCAAGCTGGATAAGGCAGAGCGGCACGAGGACGCTCCATCCGAACTGAGCCACGGCCACCACGTAGATGATAGTGGTGTATACCGCTCTCAGTGGCCTAAATGTGATGTACTTCATGGAGTCTACGCTCCTGCTTGCCGCCTCACGGCAGAATCTTTCCTTGGTTGGCGCCGTCTGCTGTTCCACAGATCCATTTCAGGCGTCTCAGCCTGCAGTCTAGCCCTGAGCGTGGCTCGTGCTCTCTCACGACGCCTTATCTCTCGGCGCCGCAGGTCACGTGCTTTGTTCATGGGGTCGGGCACAGCGTCCTCACCCGGTATTTGAAGGAGCGGGGTGCTATCGTGGGGAACAAGCGCATACTGATGTAACGCTCGTCACCATCCCACGTTGAAATCACGGCGAACAACGCTCTACGAAAGCGACTTGGGGCCTTGCTTGGCTTCCTTGCTGCCCTGCGCCTGCTGCTCGTTTTCATAATTGCGCCTCACAGACGGTTAATTATGGTCTTCACGATGAAAGCCGTAATCAACCACGCTCCGCTAATGAATGCCAACACCAGCGATAGCGTTGTCAGAACGGTTGTCCAGTAGTCCATAAACACGGAAAAGGGGGGAGCACGGATGCTCCCCTTCGCTCAATTAGTGTCATTCAACTTTCTAGTTCTAATTCCGCATGGCCTTGTCCCTCAGATTACCGCAAGTAAGCGAACAGATGCACCAAACGTTGTGCTCTACAAACGACGAAAAGGGGGAGCCACAGGTGTGGCCCCCTTCCGTTGATAGGCTCGACGTTAGTCGTTGCCCTGGCCCGGATTGTCCTCGTCGTCATGGTCGCAGTTGTTGCCATGACCGCTGTCGTGGTCTTCGTCCTCAGCCTCGCAAGAGTCTTCTTCCTCTTCCTCGTCGTCCTCGTCGTCGTCATCACCAGGCGGAGGTTGTGGTCCACTACCACCACCCGCTCCGCTGCTGTCTCCCCCAACGTAGACCACCAGCTCAGTGCTCCACGCTGCACTCACATCACCGCAGTCGTTGTGAGTGATGCGAACACGGATGTAGTAACGGCCCCCATGTTCGGGGTCAGGAAGGGTAGCGTTCGAGCGATTGGTGTGGAAGGTGCGTAGCAAACGCTTTGGTTCCAGCCCATCACGGCTGTAACTCACCTCTACCTCGTAGGTGGACACGCCCGCAGCGGCATACCAGTCCACAAGGAACGAACGCGCCGACGTGCTATAGTTCTTGGTCTTCCACTTGATTTGCTCGTCCGAGCACGTCACGCCTGGAGCCACGTGCATCACGGTTGTAGGGCTCAATGTTGGCCCCGTCATTGAATTGTCGTTCAGTTGCTCACTGCCGCACGCAGCCGCAAATGCAGCCACAGCAAGCAATCCCGCGTATCGCTTCATTGTGCCTCCCGTTAGAGCTGGATGTTCAGTTCCCAGAAGAGGAAATGAATCCAGCACTGCTTCGTCCGCCAGTGTACACCTACTCCAAGACACAGCGCGTCGTAGTGTGGGTGGATTCTGAACACGCTACCCCGCTTGCTCAAGGCGCTGGAAGTCACGCTCTTGTTGTGCTCCAAGTGCCATGACCTGTCGCACGAAGTCCCGAGCATCGCGAGGGGTGAAGGTTGTGTTCGTTAGGGTGATGATGATAAGCTCGTTCACTGAGTCAATCTCGCTCAGGAGTGGCCTTGCGTGTAGCTTCCTTACCATTGCGCTCCCTTTCTCGCTAGTCTCGCTTTTCGCGACAGAGCCGGAGCCACGTGAATACGCAGCACGCAGTCTCGCGGATAGTAGATGGTGCCTACCGCCTCACCATGCCGCATGGTAATGTTGTCCTCATTGATTTCAAGCTCTTGCACGTAATGCACGACCCGCTGAGGAATCTGTTCTCTGTGCGCCGCTACGTGCAGCTCTACTCTGTGCATACACCCTCCGCAGCTTCGATGTGACCAACAGGGCACTTCCGCAGAGCACTATGATACAGGTTAGAAGGAAGCACACCCACACGGCTACTTCAATCTCGCTCTGTGTCAGGTGCCGCAGGGTGTAAAGGATGTCCCGCATTATCGCCCCCAAACGTGATAATTCCTTATCAACGTAACACCGTTGGTGAGTATCGGGCCGTGTGGGTGAAATGCAATTACCCTGAAGCCCTGATTTTCAAAATGCCTACGTTGACTCAGGAAATTGTTACAGGGACAAGCATCACCGTGATTGTGAGAGTCGTCAAAGCACCCACTGTCGCTAAATGTAGCGGTTACTGGCAGCCACCTCATCCACCACTTCCACCCCTTATTTGGCCACCCCGAAATGCGCAGTCTCCACACTCAGTGCCTCTTCTCGAACTCTGGCCCTGCCACCGGCACGAGGTGCCATAGGTCGCTGACGATGCAGTCCGCGGCCCTCGCAGCCTCAGTGCAACTAAGCACAGGGTCCGCAGCTAGCATGTTAGCTGCAGTGGTGAGCTTGGCTAGCGCATCGTGCAGTATGAGAAACGCAGGATGCAACACCGGAACGGTTTTACGCTCCATTATTCGCGCTCCTCAGCCCCATCATATCTATTAAAGCCGCTAGGCGCTCGGCAGCTTTACGCTGCTGTTCGGGACTTCCGTAGCTGCAACAGCGTCGGCAGCCCTTTGACGAGATTGGCATTACACAGGTGCAACGTTCGTGGCACGGTGTTGTATGCAGGCAGGGACACGCCTTATGAGTAGGAGCGCGCATCAATCCCCCCAGACGACATTCCGGCGCTTCTGCTCATCTAGCCACGCCTGAGACACGCATCCAAGGCTATCGAGCAATACTCGCGTCGCGGTGTTGGTTATGAACCGGAACAGGGTCGTGATTACCAATGTGTAATCTCCCAGAAGAATGCTGAGAGCGTAGCACGCCACCTTGACATGCCGCAGTAGTGAACGAGCCACAGCTTATGACAGTGGCAACGCTCGCGAAACGTCAGACTCACCTGCGCGCCTGCCCCACAGGTCGCATGAGCCCAACGCAGAGTGCGCAGGCCACAAGCACGTAGAACCAGAGCATCCAGCTCATTTTTGCACCTCAGCTCGTGAACAAGGACAGGATATACAGCGCCAGAATCAACAAGGCCATCTGTTTCCCCGTCAGAATCTCTTTTTCAACCGCAGGTCGCATAAACCCTCCCGCAGGTCATACGTTTACGAGAGCCGGTCTGAAGCGCGGAATGGCCGGTTTCCCGGTCGGGTGCCGGGTTTCCGTCTATTCTACCGTGTGACGTCGTGCAGCCGGGTGTCGGGCCGCGAGTCTCGCGTAGCGACTGGCCGCGCTTGCGTCGCCAATCGCGATTGCGTGGCGCACGGCTGCCGAGAGTGTATCGGCGAGGGTCAATCCCCGCCCTACTCGCTCGCGCCTGCTGTGGCCGCGCGTAATCGGGTTAGGCGAGCGTCCTAGGCGATTGTCGAACTGCACGCATGTAAACGGTCGCTTGCCCAGAACCGGCCTGAGAACCGATAGCGGGCCGTGGTAGCGGCTGGCGTCGATAATCTCTAGGTCATCCATCCTATCTTCGTCTCGTTCCATACGAGACGCGGGATGCTGCACTGCGACCATACCCGCCTGCGATAACAGCCACGTGCAATCGCCTGTATGCGCCCATGTGGGGTTATCGTCCAGCGGTGGAGCGTAGAGCCTACCTCCACGTATGTCTGACTGTTGAGACTCCGCGCGTTCATACGGTAGCGATTGCTTGCGCTTCAGCCGTGCGTCTGCTGTAAACACTTCACGGCCGTGGTAGCTGACGAAGCACTCAGAGCAAATCATCCCGCGCACAACGCGCGGTATAGCCCTTTGCTGGAATGCGGGAACAAGGTCGCCTGAATCAAACGTCCAACCAATCTGGACCCTGATAAGGCGCGTTCCGTCGCCATCAATCCGACCGTCTACGCAATCGTTCAACGGGAACGGCCGGTTACAACACGCGCACATTACTTGCCCGTTGATTACAACGTTGTCGCGAGAGGCTTTAGGCTGGCGTCTCACTTGCCGGACGCTGACGTATGGCTCGATATGAGACGCGGTTAGACGGAATTGTGTCTTGCAGTTAGGGCAATGGTGAACGCCGTAGAGCTTTATCGGCCAAGCGTTTGCCCGACATAGCGGACATTTTTTCGTAGCTGTCACGTTCTCGCCCTACGCAATTTTGTAACCGTGTTACCTGTCAAGGCTAGCAAGGTTTCCCCTGCTAGCCTTACCAGATACCGCCGTTACGCCTTGGGTTGTTCGTTCCCCTCGACCTTGCGAATCTTCACCAATCGCGGAACGTTCGATTGATGCTTGGCTGCGGCGGTCGCTTCAGGAGAAGAGAGCCACGTATCCAACGGTCCCCCTTCGCTCAACAGGTTCTCACGCCATGCGTCGAAGTGCTTCCGGCCACCGTCCGAGATGCTGAACTGGTTCCGACTGAGAGACAGACCGTAGGTATCGACATACCCGCCCGCGTCTCTGTCGAACCGAGTATCGCACCAAACGGCCGTTTTGATTGTCAGGATGTTACCTGGCAGGGGCAGTGTGACCTCTGCGACCAGACGCGCGATTACGCCGGTCTTCTCCCCCTTTTTGTTCGTCCGTTCTACCTTGATGTCGCGGTCGGGTCGGGAGAAAATGACCGCTGAGAACGGAAGCGAATACTTGATTGGTTTGGCCGGTTTCTCTCCCGCCTTACCTTTCTCGTTCTGCTCGTTCAACTTCGCGTCAACAGCGGCGGCAGCATCAATCCCTGCCGTCTCTGTAACTTGTTCTACTGTAGTGTTTTCCATTGTCTTTCCCTTCGTTTCGGGCCGTGATTGCGACCGCGTTCCGTCGATTCCGGTCGGGCGAGGATTGGCCGTTCCGCGCGTTTGCTGGCGCTCTGCGGGCCGTTCGTTCGCCGAGCCGTGTCCGACTGCGGCCGATGTTCGGGCCGTTCTGGCGACCGCCTGCACGGACCTTCGCCGCGATTGGCGAAACCCGGCAATGCGACCGCCCACACCCTACCCGGCCGCCGTCCTCCCTTGTATAGATATGTGCAGCCGGTGTATGTATACCATACAGATGTATGTAGAGGATACGGTAGGTGTGTCATGTTGGACCAGAGTCTACCCTGATAGACCATTCCCCCTAGCTAGTCCGATACCTAGACTATAGGACTGTTCAGTCATTCGAGTGCGTTGTTGTCATACCATGTGCGCTCATGTGCCAACCGGGGGGACACCCTATGACACGATGGGACTCCAGCGACAGGGCCTGGGGGGTTACTTCGAGAGAAATTTCATCAAAATTGGGGGACTCAAACCGCGCTTCCCTGTTTTTTTCTACAAATTTTCAAAAACTGACCAGTCTACACGTCTTATAACTCGTTGAAAAGAAAGGAATAAGTACCCTTTTCAGATACATTCTGCTCTTATCACTTGTTTATCGGGATAAAGTATGATAGATTAGAGTTATTCAGATAGGAGTGACGCGTGGAAACCCAAAAATACACCAAACGCCCTCTCGGATCGGCCAAAGCTCGTGCCGACCACAACTATTATCTCCGAAATCAGGAGCGTCTAAAGGAGCGTGCTAAGGAACGTTACGCCGCCGTTAGACAGGCGCGTCTAGAAGAGGCAAAAAAGGCACTTTTAGAGTCTACACCAGTTATAGAAAACGAGCCTCCCAAGTCTAGCAAGTTGAGTCAATGGATTCAACGACTTACAGCCATCGGGAAACAGTCTTCATTGAACGTAGAAAAGCCGTAAGTTGTTGAAAATAATCCTTTCCGAACATTCTTTTCTGTACTATATAGGAAAATATCCCTTGTCTGCGATTCGCAATATAATGTATTGACTTTTAACCCTGAGTATGATAGATTATGGTTATAGAGAGAGAGGAACAGTACAGCCGATGTTGCAAGTCTTTGCACTCATTAGTTTTGTTTTGGTTCTTTACATAACTGTAACTGCTCCCAAATAAAGTTTCCTTCCAATCCGCCTTGCCCGCGCTGCCCTACCATTCCTACCTGGGCGCGTATGGGCAGTTAAAGTCCACCGGGGCCTCACCTCTAGAGCGACAGCTCAACGGTTCAATACGCTAGACGCGGGCGGAAACCAGCCCCACCTTTATGCCGGTGGCGAAAGCCATAACTACTCCTAGAGTGTACCGGCTCCATTTCATGTCTGATAACGAGAATGACCCCACTACAGGAGTTCGAGAGGTTCTGCCAGAGCCAGTTAAAGCGGCTCCAAGACGAGGCGGAACCCACTTCCACAAGCCAGGCTGCCAATGTAAGCCCTGCAAGGCACGCGCTCGGGACGCGGAAGCCAAGCTTGTCACAGCTGGAGGGGGAGAACAAGCCCTGGCGCCCCTCGATCCGAGGGACGAGATCGTACGGGCTGACGAGTTAATCGCTCCTGGCGCCAAGCGGACCTCAAGGTACAAGAAAACGGTCATTGCCGAATGGATCAAGGCAAGGACGCTAGAGCCAGACATAACAAACGTAGAGATCGCACGCCGGTTAAGCATTACTCCGCATCATTTACAGTTCGTTATCCGGCAAGCTACCCAAGAAGGATGGCTGGTCCACGACGACCCCATCTCCCGGATTGATTACCAAATCATTCCTAAAGCTATAGATAACCTAAATCACTTCCTGGAGGCTAAAGATCGCGTGGTTACCATCGAGGTAGCTAAAGGCACGATCTTCAAGTCATACCAAGAGGCTAAAGGCATAGGCCAGTCATCCCAAACAGTCCTGGCCCTCAAGATTGAGCTTCCGACGAACGATTCAGCCCAACTTGAGGTCGTCGAGGGACAGATCCTGGGGAAACCTAAGATTTTACTTCCTGGTGTTCCAGAATCATAATGCCATACAATAAGTATTTTGGGGGCCATGGCGACGAAGTCATGAGCGATATGACAAAGCGCTACGGCAAAGAAAAGGGTAAGCGCGTCTTCTACGCTACCTCTAACAAGGCAAAGAAGGGTAAAAGCCCCAAGAAGGGGAAGAAGCCAAATAGACCATTGGAAGGGTTAAAGAAGTCGTATAAGTAATGGATTTCCATTCCTGGCCCAAAGATCAGAATGACCTATTTATCCGGCTGAAGGGCTGGTGGTCCCTGTCGCATTGGATGTTAAATGGCTAAGTGGTCGCCTATCGCAGCAGAACCGTTCTACAGCAATCCAATCCAGCTCCAGTTTCTTGCCGACCGTAGGCTCCGTTACTGTCTGATTTGTACCACTGACGTCGATAATCCCTACACCTTTTCCTGCCCTCCTACCGTAGCTTGTCCTAAATGCGGAGCGAAGGGCGTTCGAGTTTATGACCGTCTCACCATCATCGCAGGACGGCGATTCGGCAAGACCAGAATTGGAGCTATCGCTGGCGCTGAGGAAGCTACTGTTCCTGGCACTATCGGTTGGGCTTGCGCTCCTACTAACGACAAACTGCACCGATACGTCATACCGGCCTTTAGACAGATTATTCCACTTGACTGGTGTAAGCCAAACGGTTGGAGCCTAGAACACCACGATCTTGAATTAAGGAACGGCTCCCTGATTCACTTCCAGACGTTGGAAGATCCAGATCAGGGACGCGGACAGGGCCTCGACTGGCTCTGGATCGATGAAGTCTCAGAACTTACGAAAGCGCATTGGGACGTGATACGCCCCTCACTGGCCGGTGATACCACGGCCTTCTTCACCACATCGCCTCGCGGCTACGATTGGGCATACGACGAGCTAGTAGCTCCGGCCGAACGCGGTGTCCCCGGTTATCGCCGTTATTTGGCGAAAACCTCCGAATCCTCCAATCCTCGCATCAGCACTGACTTCCTTGCACGTGAGAAGGCTCAGATGTCTGACGAGATGTATAGGCAGGAATATGAGGCAGACTTCGTCATCTTCCAAGGTGCTGTTTATGGGGGCGCGGTTGATCCCCAGATCCTTAAAACGAAGGAAGCCATTCAACATTTTATACCTGAATGGCCGGATTGCTCTCCTTGGCGTCAAGTGCTGGTCGGCCTTGATACGGGTGCCGATCACCCGTTTGGCGCCCTTAAGATCATCTCTACGGAAAGAGGGCTTATCGTTGTAGACGAGTATCTGGAACGGGGGAAGTCCTTCGTCGAGCACTGTGGTGCGTTGAAGAGGATGGCCAACAACTCGAATACCCGCTGGGCGCTGAATAAGAACGAGAAGCAGGCGATGATAGAGTTCGCCCAACCGCCCAACAACATCACGAATCTCTTCGCCGCTGAGAACGACATTATAGCTGGGACAGAACGAGTAAAGAACTGGCTACATTCTCGTCAGCTTTACTTCATTGAAGAGAAGGTTCCCCAGACCATCAAACAAATGAAGTCTTACCGATGGGCTGAGAACTACACTCCTAAAGACCAGCAGAAGCGTCCGCAAGAGAAAGTTTACAAGAAGAACGATGAGCTACCGGATAGCCTCCGGTATGCCCTGATGTCTTGGCCTCAGCTTCCCACCATTATGCTGGACCCGGAGCAAAAGCGCGATATCAGCGCTCTGCCCAAAGAGACACAGATCACCATCCTTCGTGAACGTAAAGCGGAAGATATGTATCAGGACCGGGAGAAAGAAATAACAACGCCAACGACGGCAGAGGACTTTTGGGCGTAGGAGCTTATGGAACCAGCATTCTTAACGTTTTCGGACAAAGCTTTATTGCTTAGAAACAAGCCTAGCAATACGCACAGCATTGAAGAGCTTTTCAGTATCCCACTCAAGCCATCAACCAGGATTATAACTTGCGTTCCAGACTTAGTGTATCGTAGCAGAACGTATGAATGGGGCGACAAACTGCGCAACGCGTTTTACGAATTCAAAGCTCTTGAAGCGCAGGCTAACGCTGCTGGACTACACTCCTATTGGAGAAAGAAGCCAGTCAGCACATTCGACAGATTTCGACACAAAGTTCATGTAAATCTTGTTCGTTGGGGTATATTGATATAATGTGGATTAGCAACGCGGTCGCGGAATGGGTATCGGATCTCAAGAAGTCGGCAGACGTTCAGGCAGATATCGCCAAGGCGGCTCTCCAGGACCTCCGAGAGGAGCTGGCCTCCGTCCGCTCAGAACGTGACGCCCTGAAAGCAGAGCTTACCGCCTCTAAGATCAACAGCGATTGGCTCCGAATGCAGTGGAATCAGATTCAGGCCGAGAACAAAGCTCTTCTTGAGCGTGCGTACGGCGTTCGGGTGCCCGTTCCTGAACTTACCAACAAGACTGAGAAGAATTTCAATCTCCAGGATCTCTTCTCCGATGTGGGTGATGAAGAGGCTAGCAAGCTTGGTTATCCCATTTACGGAGATAGGCAATAACTGTGGCCGACATGATGATGCCGGGAGTGGCTCCAGCCGGAGGTTTCGAGGACCTCGGGACCGATCCTGCGCAGGCTCCAACTACAGCGTTCCCTGGATGGGACGATGCGAGGCTCTTAGAGCTGTTCAAACGGCTCAAGGAAGAGTCCTTTGCGTATCGTTGGGTCTGGGAACGTGAGTGGCTCCGCGATATTTTCTACGTCGGTAACCGCCAGTGGATCACATATAGCCCTGTCCGTAGGGAATGGGTGGATAAACGTCTACAGAAGTGGGTTCCCCGGCCTGTAACGAATAAGATGCTCGAAACTGTGAGTTCTATTCGTTCCAACATGTCGGCAATTAACCTCTCAGTCCTCGCTAGACCGGTAGGACACGATACCCAGAGCATCTCTACAGCCCAGATTGTTGACCAGATGTCTCCTCTCATCCACGAGGAGCACGCGATGCAGCAAGTCATGCGTGAAGCTGACTTCTGGTTCATTGTTACTGGTAACGCTCTCCTCCAACTGAGCTGGGATACTGACGTTCGGTTTAACCGTTCATTCATTCAGAGCGAGCGATGCCTCACCTGCGGTGCCGTTTCTCAGCCCCAGGACATCGCCCAGGCAGGAAACGTCTGTCCGGCGTGCGGTGGTAATCAGCTTACACCTGCTATGGACCCAGAAGGGAAACCTGCAGGTGAGTGGATATCGAACGGTAAGGGAAAAACGACAGCTTTAAGCCCGTTTGAGTGGGCAGTTCCATCAAACGTCACTCGTTTCGACGAGGTTCCCTACCTTATTCGCATGCGTTGGCGGGAAAAGAACTGGTACGAGGCCAATCGGCCCGAACTTGTGCCCTACATGAGTTGGGAAAAGTCTCCAATTGACCGCTCAATGCAGATTTATAAGACCCTGGCCCTCACAAACGACGTGGGCTCGGGCACACAGTTCAATTTCATGGGCTACGCCGGTCAGCAGACCGTCGAAGGCATCACGGAATACGAATTGTGGATGAAACCAACGAAAGATTTTCCGAAAGGCCTCGTTCTGCGGGTCGCTGGAGACACAAATCCTCAACTTGTGCATCAGGAACAGGATGAAGGTATCCCAGGACCCTTTCCTTACGTTGATATCGAGGGAAATCCGCTATTTCCATTCGTTCATGCGCAGTATGAGCACATGGGAGGCCGGTTATACGGCCGTTCTGCCCTGTCTCCGATCATCCAGAAGCAGGATCAGCTCAACCAAGTCGATTCTCTGACTCAGTTGATCGTTCAGCGCATGGCAAACCCCATCTGGGTCGTCCCAGAGGGTGCTGGAATCGACCATTTCACCGGGGAACCGGGTCTTGTTATGAAATGGAACCCTCTGGCGTCTGGCGGGCAAGCTAAACCAGAGCGAGTCGCTGGTGCTGAGGTTCCTGGATCGTTGTATCAGCTCCGCGCACAGATTACTCAAGAGATTGAGGCACTTTCGGGGACGTTTGACATCTTCAAAGGCAAATCGCCAAGCGGGAAGGAAGCATTCAGTGCTTTGCAGCTGTTGGTGGAGCGTTCGCAGAGCCGTTTTGCCGCCGCCTACCAGTCTCGTGGCGAAATGTACCGAAATTGGTTCAGTGTTGCCATCGAATTGGAGCGCCAGTTCGGTCCACAGCAGAGAACACTCTCCGTGCTTGGTCCCAACAAGGGCTATACCTTCAAGCACTTCGAGAATGCTCAGCTGCAGGGCCAAATCTCCTTCATCATCGAGGATGGGAGCAACGCACCTAAGACTTCGTTAGGTAAACGGGCTGCGATGGAGCAGGCGAATCAAATGCGGCTGTTGAATCCAATGGACCCGGAGCAGAAGTATGCTATGCTTCAGCTGTTGGGCCTTACCGAGATGGTTCCAACGCTGAACTTCCATGTTCAGACTGCATTACAGGTTCAGGACTCGTTTGAGCGCTGGGCGGAGAATCCGGCTTCTGGTCCTATGCCATTGGTGCTAAAACCATGGCACGATCCGATGATTCATTGGGTTGAGCGGATTAAGTGGCTTAATACAGACAGGATGCGAGAGGTTCTCGCTACTCGTCCCGACTTGGAGCCCATTGTTGGGCTTCATCTCCAGGAACTGAAGTTCATGATGATGCCTCCTCCGCTTCCGGAGGAAGGAAATCAGGGTGACAAGGCTCCTGGAAAGGGTCAGGCACTGAGCCAGAGCCGACGCGAGAGCAACAAGGACAATAGTCCACAAGGCAACGCACAGATGCCTAACGTTGCTGGTCCTGGCATGGGTCCGGTGTAATGAACTTCTTCAAAAAGATTGTTACTTTCCCGGTAAGGAAAACAAAACAAGTTATGACAGAGAAAATTGTTGGTCTTCTTCTTCGACATGCTTTGACAGCCCTAGGCGCTGCAGGACTCTTTACAGACGGTGAGGTTGCCCAGCTTGCTGGTGCGGTTGCCGTGATCGTGGGTCTTGCATGGTCTGGGTGGGAGAAGTATCGCCAGACTCCAAAAGCTTAAACGTCCCCGCTACGGGGCTCTTAACGGTTACCAGACTGCGTAGGGTCTGGTGATTCTCTGGGAACTAACCCAGCCCGGAAGCTTACCGGGTTAACAAGCGTAAGCAAGTAAAGGTAGAATCAATGTCAGATCTTAACGTCGTCGATCCAACTCCTTCGCCTGCAGCGGCGACACCAGCTGCACCGTCAGCGCCAGCGACAGTGGCGCCTTTCGCTCCTCCGGTAGCGACACCACCGGCTCCGGTTGCAGCGCCGACAGCTGCTCCAGACGATCGTTCCAATTGGGTTCCTCCTCATCGGATTAGGGAGATTCGTGAATCGGCTCAACGGCAGTATGCTGAAGCACACGCGCAGCATCAGGCACAGCTTGAGCATTACCAGAATCAGATTCGTGCGCTTGTGGGGGCTACACCGCCTCCGAACACGGAACACGAGGCTGTTCGTCAGCAGTTCTCTCAGCTCTACCCCGGTCTTGCCAAGGTTGAAACTTTCGCCGACAAGCTTGAGTCGTATGCCTCCAAGATGGAAGAGCTGGAGTCGGCTGTTGACTACATCTGGCGTAACCATGGTCGTCAGTCCATGGATCGAATCTTCAAACATGCTGAGGAATCTCTTGGGGCCCCCATCAACGATGAGGGGGAGTTGATTCTCGAAGAGCTCGAGAAGCTCCTGACGTCGAGGACG
>Ga0209640_10002118_pt1 | contig 17231 bp, 17 predicted proteins | sample RifCSP10_1_FD_184018 | JGI IMG/M metagenome (GOLD analysis project Ga0209640, IMG submission 184018) | Soil microbial communities from Rifle, Colorado - Rifle CSP2_sed 10_1 (SPAdes) (version 2) | ecosystem: Environmental > Terrestrial > Deep subsurface > Rock core/Sediment | place: Rifle... | reverse complement strand
CGTGCCCTCGACGTCTGCTCTGCACCAGTAGCGCGGGGGCTTCAGCCCCCGCGTTTCTTCCTTCAGCCCCCGCGTTTCTCGAACTTCACGCGACACTGGTCGGAGCAGAAATAGTGCGTCGTCGACCCGAGTCGAAGGAACCGCGCATCGTTCGGCGAGACCCACGTGCCACAGACCGGATCGCGGACGAGCTTCACGGCCGGCGCCCTCGCCCTGCCGCGTGCCCTTCCCGGCCGGCCGCCCAGCGTCTCGATCACACCGTCCACGAGCTGCCAGAACGCCCATGCGACCGCCAGCAGGAGGACCGCAAGGAGAACAACGCGAGTCATGGGCCGCCCGACGTCGTGCCGGCACTCGAATGCGCCGAGGCAAGGCCATCCAAGGCACGGCGTGCCGCCTGGCCCTCTGGGCTGCCGGGCGCCAGCTCGACGACCTTCCGCCACTCGGCCGCCGCCGCCTCGAGGTCCTGCTTTCCGAACGCGAGCACGATGCCTTTGTTGAGCAGCGTCTTGGTGTGCGTGGGGTTGATGGCCAGTGAGCGCTCGAACTGGGCCAGTGCCTGATCGGCTCTGTTGCTGTAGTAATAGCTCACGCCCAGATCCGTACTGGCGTCGGGGTTGTTCGGATCGAGCTCCACCGCCCGTGTGTACCAGGTAATCGCCTCTTCCCAGCGCTCGGCGTCGAAGTAGGCATTCCCGAGCTGAATGGTGGCGTTCACGTTCCGCGGGTCGTTCTTGAGAGTGGCGTTGAGCGCCTGCACGCGGCCTTCATCGAGGGGCGGCGCCTGCTGCGCGGTGTTGCCGGTCGTCGTCTGGCCGGCCGCCGGACCCGAGGACGACGGCGCTGGGCCCGGTCGCCGCGCCTGCTGGGTGCCGATCACCCACCCCAGAATGACGCCGAAGCAGATGCCGGCAATCACGTACGCGATCGCGTCAGATTTCATAAGATGGGGTCGGGAGTCATTTCTTGAGCCTGAAACGACGCCGGGTTGAATTTCGGGCGGCGGAAATTCAACCCGGCGTCGTTTCAGACTCCCGACCCCATTATCATCCAGCCAGTACATCCAGGTAATCCCGAACGCTGCGCGCAAGCCCCACAAACAGCGCATGACTGACGAGGGCATGGCCGATCGAGACCTCTTCGAGGTGCGGAAGGCGGCGGAACACCTGCAGATTCTCGAGGTCCAGATCGTGGCCGGCGTTGACGCCCATCCCGAGGGAGTTCGCCAGCACCGCCGCCCGCGTGTAGAGGCCGAGCGACTGGCGGGCCGCCTCTGATCCCTGCCGGAACGCACGTGCGAACGGCTCCGTATAGAGCTCCACCCGGTCGCCGCCCATCCTCGCAGCCCACCGAACAGACGCCTCTTCCGGATCGACGAACAGGCTCACGCGAATGCGCCGCTCCCGCAGCTCCGTCACCGCCGCGCCAACCCCGTCATCGGGCCCGGCCGCAGACCATCCGGCCTGACTGGTGATCTCGCCGGGCCGGACTGGCACCAGCGTGCACTGCGTGGGCGTCACCTCGTGAACGAGTGCAAGCAGATCCGGACGTGGGTCGCCCTCGATGTTGATCTCGACGTTTCCACCCAGGCTCCCGAGCAGCGCCGCTACTTCACGGACGTCGGCCGTCGTGATGTGACGTGCGTCCGCCCGTGGGTGCACGGTGATGCCGCGTGCTCCCGCGTCCACGCACACGCGGACCGCGTCGAGGACCGACGGGACGGCGCCCCCACGCGAGTTCCTGAGCGTGGCGACTTTGTTCACGTTGACGGATAACTGAATCATGGAATGCAAAATTCAAAATGCAAAATGCAAACAATGGGTGGCGACGACCAGCCCGGGCTTCAGCGCAGCAACATTCGCCCCGTTTTTACGAACCGAAGTCGTGTTCGCATTTTGCATTTTGCATTCTGCATTTTGAATTACGTAAGGCATTTATCCGAGATGTCGCTTCACCACGTCGACGATCTCGTGCCCCCAGCGCTGGATCTCGTCCGTATCCTTGCCCTCGAGCATCACCCTCAATAGCGGCTCGGTGCCCGAATAGCGGACCAGCAGGCGTCCCTCGCCGGCAAGCCTTGCACGCACCGATGAGACCACGGCGGCAACCTCCGGAACGGTCTCGAGATCGACCTTCTGGCGCACGCGCAGATTCAGAAGCACCTGCGGAAACGTCGTCAGGTCGGACGCCAGATCCCCGAGCTCGCGGCCGGACGCATGCATCGTCCGCAGCACGTTCAACGCCGTGGCAAGTCCGTCGCCCGTGAAGAGATACTCCGAGAAGATAATGTGGCCCGACTGCTCTCCGCCGAGCGAGAGGTCGCGCCGAATCATTTCCTCCATCACGTACTTGTCGCCAACCGCGCAGCGGATCATGTCGATCCCAGCGTCCCGAAGTGCCAGCTCCAGTCCGATGTTGCTCATCACCGTGGCGACGATCGCGTTGCCCTTGAGACGGCCTTCGGCCTTCATCTGCTTCGCGCACATGAGCATCACGGCGTCGCCATCGACGACGTGCCCGCGGGCGTCCACGAAGATGGCGCGGTCGCCATCGCCGTCGAAGGCGACGCCCAGGGAGTACCCGCCATCGACCACGAGGCGCGCCAAGCCGTCCGGTGCCGTCGACCCGCAGCCAAGGTTGATGTTGCGCCCGTCGGGGGCCATGCCAATGCTGCGCGCATCGAACCCCAGCTCGGCGAGGAGCCGCGGCGCGACGGTCGCGGTGGCGCCATTGGCACAGTCGACGGCCACGCGCAGGCCGGCTGTCCGGTTAGCCGGAGGCAGGATCGCCCGGAGGTGATCGAGGTACTCAGCACGAAGATCGAGCTCCTCGACCGGGCCCGCGGGGTCGTCCGCGACGGACCAGGACTGGTCAGCGACGATCGACTCGACCTTCCGCTCGAGCGCCTCCGTGAACTTCTCCCCCGCGCCGGAGAACACCTTGATGCCGTTGTCCTCGAAGGGGTTGTGTGAAGCCGAGATGACCACGCCGGCCGAGTACCCCTTTCGCGGCGTGAGATACGCAATGGCTGGCGTGGGAACGACGCCCGTGCTCGAGAGCGTGCCACCCTGACTGCGAATCCCGAAGGCGAGCTCCCGCTCGATCCAGGATCCCGACTCACGCGTGTCGCGGCCGGCGAGGAACTTGACCGTCGCTGCTGGCCCACTCGACGATTCGTGGTGGCCGAGCGCACGTACGAGCGCTGCGCCAAGTCGACGAATAGTCGACGCGTCGAGTGGATACTCTCCCGCCTTGCCCCGAACGCCGTCCGTGCCGAACAGCCCTGCCATCGCTCTGCTATCGGATCGTGACCACGACTTCCGCAGGGTCGATTCGGAGCAGGCCGATGCCGGCTGGCGACTCAACACGGACAGGCAGGGAGTGCCGGCCGGGGCCGAGGGCGGTCACGTCGACCGAGGCGGCGAAGCTGGCGGCATCGGTGGTTCTCGAGTCGCGCGGACCACGGAGGTGGACGGTCACCGCCCTGGGAGACACGAGCGCCGGTCCGCTGCCGTTCCGCACCTGGACTGCGATCCCCTCGACGATCCACTCGAGCGGAGCGGACGTGATCGCCACGACCACACGCGCGCTCTTTGTCTCGCCCAGTCGGACCCCGGGGTCGGCCACCCCGATCGTCACCGTCTCGGCAATCCCGCCCGTCGCGCCGTCCACCGAGACCGGCTCGGTAATCGCCTCCCTCAGGCCAGACAGCGCACTCGCCGGTCCGGCAACGACGACGGCGGCGGGTTCGACGGTGACGCTCGTCACCACGAACCCCGGCGCCGGATCGCCCGTGATTCGAGCCGCGACAGGCACCATCTTCGAGCCTGATTCTTCGAATGTCAGCGGCACACTCGCGGGGGCCACTTGAACGACCTCGACGCCAAAGGGCGCGCGGACGTCCCCCGCAGTCAGGTGAAACAGCCGCTGTCCCGGCTTGGCCGTCCGCACGTCGAGCACGGCGGCAAGCTCGCCCGCGGCGATCCGGCTCATCGTCCCGGAAGACCCGCGCAGGCGGACGTCGACCACGGTCGGCGGCTCGCCGACCAGCTCGAGTTGCGGAGGGAGGTTGGTGAACTCGAGCGGCACACGCAGCGCGCGCTCGACGGTCTGCTCGCCCGAGACGAGCAGCCACAGCAGCGATGCGAGCACGATGGACACGACCTTCAGCCCGATGTGCCGGAATCCGAAGAGCGCCATCAGGCCACCGAGCTCCGTGTTTCAGCCTGAGTGCGCCGCTCCCGGCCGTGCACGCCCAACAGCGTCCGCAGGCGCTCGCGGAGCTGGTCGGTGGACAGCCCGCGCTCGAGGCCGCCGTCGAGCGCCAGCGAAATCGCACCCGTCTCCTCGGACACCACGATCGCGACGGCGTCGTTTTCCTCGGTCAGGCCGAGGGCGGCGCGATGCCTGGTGCCAAGCTCTCTGCTCACGCGGGGGTTGACCGACAGCGGCAGGAAGCACGCGGCAGCGGCGATCCGATCGCCCTGCACGATGGCGGCCCCATCGTGCAGCGGCGATCCCGGCTGGAAGATCGAGGCGAGCAGGTCGTAAGTAAGCGCGGCGTCGAGCGGAATCCCGCCCTCGATGTAGTTGCGCAAGCCGATCTGCCGCTCGATGGCGATGATGCCGCCGATCCGCTTCGCCGCGAGCGTCGTCGCGGCCACGACGAGGTCCTCGATCGCCTCCTCGGCGCTCGAGACGCGTTCGAAATACCTGAAGACGGGCGCGCGTCCAAAATGCGCGAGCGCCCGGCGGATGTCCGCCTGAAACAGCACGATGATGGCGAAGCCGACGTAGGTGGCCAGGTTGCGGATCACCCAGTTCACCGTCTCGAGGTCGAACCAGCGGGAGACGAAGAACAGGCCGATCAGAAACCCGGCGCTGAGCGCCATCTGCACGGCGCGCGTGCCGCGAATCAGCACCAGCAGCTCGTAGATCAGCACCGAGACGAGTGCGATGTCGACGACATCCCACCAGGTCACGGCGGGGCGGCGCAGCAGCTCGGACAGCCACTCCATCAGTGTTCGCGATGATACTTCCGAATCTCGTCCGCCACGCGCGCGACCTCGGTCATCTCGCGGACGGCATGGACTCGGACGATGTGCGCGCCTGCCAGCACCGCTGCGGTCACGGCCGCCGTCGTGAGCCAGTCGCGCTCGCCGGCCGGCACCTCCCGTCCGAGCGGCCGCGTCAGAAACGCCTTCCGGGACGGCCCGACGACAATCGGGCGCCCCAGGTCGCTGAGCTCAGCGAGCCTGGCGAGCGCTTCATAGCTGTGCGTCGCCTCCTTGGCGAAGCCGAGGCCAGGGTCGACCAGCATGGAGTCCCTCGAGATGCCGGCGCCGCCGGCAAAGGCCATGCTCTCGCGCAGCTCGTCGAGGACCTCGTCGACGACGTCGTGGTAGACGGCCTGCCGGTACATGTCCTGCGACCGCCCGCGGGTGTGCATCAGCACGATCGGCGCGCCGCGGCTCGCCACGACCGAGGCCAGCTCCGGCTCGTATCTGAGCCCGCTGATGTCGTTGACGATCGACGCGCCGGCCTCGAGAGCCGTCTCGGCGACCGAAGCCTTGTAGGTGTCCACGGAGATGGGCGCCTGCACGCGGCTGGCGAGCGCTTCGATCACCGGGAGGATGCGCCGGCGCTCTTCGTCGGGGCTGAGGGGAAGGGCTCCGGGCCGGGTCGACTCTCCGCCAACGTCGAGCAGATCCGCCCCATCGTCGACCATCCGGATCCCGGCGTCGACGGCCCTCTTCGGATCGAGCAGACGACCGCCGTCAGAAAACGAGTCGGGGGTGACGTTGATGATCCCCATGATGAGCGTACGATCGCCCAACGCCAGCGTCCGGCCTCGCGGCAGCGACAGCGTGAATCGACGGCGGGGATACACGGGGGAAACTTAGCAGAAACCTGACTAGAAACTTGAAAGTAGAAAGTGCAAAGTTCAAAGTTCAAAGTGACAAAGTAAGTTCAGACTTCTTCACTTACTTTCAGACTTTTGAACTTTGACCTTTGAACTTTCAAGTTTCGACGCGTCATTCCTGCGTAACGGGCCGGGGAACGAGGCCCGGAGCCGGACGCTCCTTGGCTGGCTTCGAGTCGCGAGGCTGTGGCGGCGTGGCATCGGCCACGGGCGTGAGCTCGTCGAGCGGCAGGCCGGTGGACAGCCGCTTGACCTGCTCGGCGTCGAGTGTCTCCCGGGCCAGCAGCGCATCGGCCACATCGAGCAGATACTGTTTGTGCTCGGTCAGGATGGCCTGTGCGCGGCCGTAGTTGTCGGTGACGAACCGCTTGACTTCCTGGTCGATCCGAAGCGCCGTGTCCTCGCTGTAGTCCTGGTGCTGCGCGATCTCGCGACCGAGGAAGATCTGCTCTTCCTTCTTGCCGAAGGTGAGCGGACCCATGAAGCCGCTCATGCCCCACTCGCAGACCATGCGCCGGGCCAGGTCGGTGGCGCGCTCGAGGTCGTTGCCCGCGCCGGTCGTGATGCTGCCGACCGTGATTTCCTCCGCGATGCGGCCGCCGAGCAGAATGGCGATCTGATCCTCGAGGTACTCGCGCGAGTAGTTGTGCTTCTCGTCGATCGGCAGCTGCATCGTCAACCCGAGCGCCATGCCACGCGGGATGATCGTCACCTTGTGAATCGGATCGGCGTGCGGCAGCTTCACCGTCAGTAAGGCGTGACCCGCCTCGTGGATCGCGGTGATGCGCTTCTCGTGTTCGCTGATGATCATCGAGCGACGCTCGGCGCCCATCAGCACCTTGTCCTTCGCGAACTCGAAGTCGAGCATGCGAACGACCTTCTGGTTGTACCGCGCGGCGTTGAGCGCCGCCTCGTTCACCAGGTTCGCCAGGTCGGCCCCCGAGAAGCCCGAGGTCCCCCGGGCCAACACGGCGATGTCGACGTCGTCGGACAGCGGGATCTTCTTCGTGTGAACGGCGAGGATGCCCTCACGTCCCTTGACGTCCGGACGATTCACCACGATGCGGCGATCGAATCGCCCTGGACGCAGCAACGCCGGATCGAGCACGTCAGGCCGGTTGGTCGCCGCGACGAGGATGACTCCCTCGTTCGACTCGAAGCCGTCCATTTCGACGAGCAGCTGGTTCAGCGTCTGTTCGCGTTCGTCGTGACCGCCGCCCAGGCCCGCTCCGCGGTGCCGCCCAACGGCGTCGATCTCGTCGATGAAGACGATGCAGGGCGCGTTCTTCTTGCCCTGCTCGAAGAGATCCCGCACGCGGGAGGCGCCCACGCCGACGAACATCTCGACGAAGTCAGAGCCGCTGATCGAGAAGAACGGGACGTTGGCTTCGCCCGCGACGGCGCGCGCCATCAGCGTCTTGCCGGTCCCGGGAGGCCCCATCAGGAGCACGCCCTTCGGAATGCGTCCCCCCAGCTTCTGGAACTTCTGGGGCTCACGCAGGAAGTCGATGATCTCCTGCAGCTCGTCCTTGGCTTCGTCCACGCCGGCGACGTCCTTGAACGTCACCTTCTTCTGAGCACTGGACGACAGCTTCGCTTTGCTCTTGCCAAAGGAGAGCGCCTTGTTCCCGCCGCTCTGCATCTGGCGCATGATGAACACCCAGAACCCGATCATCAGCAGAATCGGCGCCCAGGTGGACAGCATCAGCGTCCAGGGGCTCGTCGTGGCGTCGCGGTACGTGATCTCAATCTTGTTGTTTTGAAGCAGCTTGTCGAAGAGTCCCTGGTATTGCGGCGGAGCGGAGCTGCGGAACTTCTCGCCCTGGGTCGTTTCCCCGGTGATCTCGCTGCCAACCATTGAAACTTGAGCGACGTGGCCGTCCTCGACGGCCTTCACGAACTGATTGAAGGTCAGAACCTTGGCGCCCGTCTGGAGCTTGGTGGAGAAGCTCCACACCGTGACCGCGAGAACGGCCATGACCATCCAAAACACCAGGCTCCGCATTGTCGAGTTCAAGACCACCCTCCCAGAACTACCTTACAAGAGTATCACTTCACCTAGCTGGTAGCTGGTAGCTGGTAGTGGCAATTGGCCACCGGCTACGGGCTACGACCTACTGGCTAATAGTAAGACCAGTTTTCCGCGCCGAAGTTCCACTCGGCCGCCGGGCACGTCCGCCCCGGTCGAGGCACCCGCCGCCACGCCCAGGGCGGCCTCGACGTGATCGAGCCCGATTTCACGACCGGGCGCCGCCAGTCTGAGCGCCGCGAGGACGACCCTGCGCCTGACCGGCGTTGGTTCGGCTTCCAGGGCCGCGATGTCGATCTCCAGCCTGTCTTCGCCCCGAAACACCAGGGTGTCGAACCGCCGTTCCGCCAGTTCGTCCAGCCACTGACCATCTTCTCGGACAATGGCCGCCGCCCGTGCAATGGTCTGACTCACAGAGGCCCCGTAGGCGAGGTCCAGCTCCGGCAGCACCCGGTGGCGGATCCGGTTACGCGGGTTCTCCAGATCGAGGTTCGTTTCGTCCTCGACCCACGTCTGGCCGCAGGCGTCCAGATAGGCGCGCAGGTCGGCCCGGGAGACATCCAGCAGGGGGCGGACGACCATTCCGCGCCGAGGATAGATGCCGCCCAGTCCGGTCAGACCTGCGCCTCGAATCAACTTGAGAAGAAACGTCTCGGCCTGGTCATCACGAGTGTGGCCCACGGCGATTCGGTCCGCCGTCACCGTCTCGGCGGCCCGTTGGAGAAACTCGTAGCGAAGGCGGCGCGCCGCTGCTTCGACCGACAGGCGTTGAGTCTGGGCGTAGGAGGCGACGTCGATGGTCTCGACGACGATCGGAAGGCCGACCCGTCCGGCGAACGCGCGGCAGAACTGTTCGTCGCGCAAGGACGAAGGGCGGAGGCGATGATTCAGGTGGGCGAGGCAGACGAGAGCGAAATCCGCCGTCTCGGCTAACTCCTGGAGCAGCAGAACGAGCGCCACGGAGTCGGACCCGCCGGAGAGCCCGACCAGCAGACGGGTGCCTGGAGGACAGAGGTCGTGCCGGCGAATCGTGCGGCGGATCTGCTGGTGGAGAGCTGACAATGCTCAATGCTCAATGCACAATGCTCAATGCTCAATGCTCAAACTTGGGGCCCCGGCCTCGGCCTTCGGCATTGCCGCATTGGGCATTGCATTGGGCATTAGGCATTGAGCATTGGGCATTGTTGAATGCCGGAGGGCGGACTCGAACCGCCGACCCCGCGCTTATGAGACGCGTGCTCTAACCGACTGAGCTACTCCGGCCCGAACTGTGATTCTAGCAGGGCCCAGGACTCAGGCCTCGGGGCTCAGTCAGTCGTCAGTCCTGAGTCGTGAGTCCTGATGCTGGGGCCTGGGGCCCGGGCCTTGAGGCCTACTCAGTATTCAGCAGTGCCGCGGCAATGAGCGGGATCAGGATCTCGTGATGTCCCACGAGCGAGATGCCTTGTCCACCGGTCCCGGCAACAGGACGAGTCACCACATTGGTCTGCGGGCGATACATCCTCAGGAAGTCGATATTCACCGTCGTCAGCCCGTCAAGCGGAATACCCTGGTTCCGCACGAGCGCGACGGCCTTCAGGAAGACCTCGGGGAGAACGACTGCCGATCCGCAGTTGAGATACACACCGCCTGAAAGCCTGGCAACGGACGAGGTGAAATACCGGAAGTCTCGCAGGCTCGTCTCGCCGATCGCCGCCCCTGACGCATCCTTGTGCATATGGATGATGTCGGTGCCAAGGGCGACGTGGACGGTGACTGGAATCGCGAGTCGATGCGCCGTCGCCATCAGGCTGCCTTCGGCGTACGGCGCGTTCGCGCCGGAGAGGTACGCACCGACAGCCTGGCCGAGTCCCTGGCGCCCGGCGTGAGCGTTGCTGATGACCTCGTTCAGGATCCGCCCGGTCTCCTCAGCCATGCCAAAGCGGCCGGGCCCGAGCGCCTCGTCCACGTCCTCCGACGTGGCCCCGGCCAGCGCGATCTCGAAATCGTGAATCACGCCGGCCCCATTCATGGCCAGCGCTGACACGTAGCCACGACGCATCAGGTCGATGAGAACGGGCGACACGCCCGTCTTGATGACGTGCGCCCCCACACCCCAGACGATGCCGGCTGCACGGGCGTGCGCGCCGGCGATCGCGTCCACCACGCGTCGCAGGTCCTGCGCGCCAAGGATGCCCGGCAGCGAATCGAACCAGGCCTTGAATGTCGCGCCGGCCCCGACCGGCCGTGCAAAATCCTCTGCCATGGCCTTGCTGCGCCTGGAAGCCAGCGGATAGGTTCGAACGCCGGACAGGTCGAACTCCTCGTAAGGGAATGGCATGGGCAAGAGGGTAAACCAAGAGGCGGGTTCTCAGGTTCTCAGGTGCTTGGGTGCACGGGGAGGGGTTCTCAGGTGCTCAGGTACTTGGGTGCTCGGGAAGGGTTCTTTGGTGCTCAGGTGCTTGGGTGCTCGGGAAGGGTTCTTTGGTGCTCAGGTGCTTGGGTGCGCGGGAAGGGTTCTCATGTGCTCAGGTGCTTGGGTGCTCGGGTTCGGGTGCTCGGGTTCGGTCCCCAGCGCTGGAGCACCTGAGAACCAGAGCACCAGAACCTGAGCACCAGAACCGGAGCACCCAAGCACCTGAGCACCTGAGAACCCCTCCCCGTGCACCCAAGCACCCAAGCACCCGAGCACCAAAGAACCCTCAAATGATCAGCATTCCGTCCCCGTAGCTGTAGAAGCGGTACTTCCGCTCGACCGCTTCGCGATACGCAGCCAGGGTCCGTTCCCGGCCCGCGAAGGCGGCCACGAGCACGAGCAGCGACGAACGGGGCAGGTGAAAGTTGGTGACGAGACCCTGGACGATGCGGAAGGCGTGCCCGGGGTGGATGAAGAGGCGCGTGCTCCCGGTCTCGGGTTTCACGACGCCATTGGCCTCGATGGTCAGCGATTCGAGCGCGCGCGTGGTGGTCGTTCCAACGGCGATGATCCGGCGGCTTTCGGCCATCGCTCGGGTCAGCGCGTCTGCGGCCGCCGGGGACACAGTGTAGGTCTCTGGATCGACGTCGTGTTCCTCCACGCGATCGACTCGGATGGGCTTGAACGTGCCGTACCCGACGTGAAGCGTGATCGTGGCCAGCTCGATGCCGCCCCCACGGAGCTCCTCGAGCAGCTGCGGCGTGAAGTGCAGGCCTGCGGTTGGCGCCGCGATCGACCCGGTCTCGCGCGCGTACACCGTCTGGTAGCGCTCGTGATCCGACGCCTCATCCGCGCGAGTGATGTACGGCGGCAGGGGAACGTGACCGATCCGATCGATCGCCGCGGCGACCGTGGTCTCGCCTTCCGTCCACACGCGGACAGTCCGTCGACCATGGAAGTGTTGCGCCAGGACTTCGCCGTGGATCCGAACACCCTCGCGCTCGAACACGACGCGAGAGCCGGGCTTGAGCTTCTGTCCTGGGTGGACGAGCGCGTCCCAGTGCTCGGGACTCGGGACTCGGGACTCGAGACTCGGGGTCTCGAAACCGACACGGCGATCGGGCACCGGATCCCGGATCCCGGATCCCGGATCCCAATGGTAGGGAGTTGGGAGTTTGCGCAGCAGAAGGCACTCCACTGCGCCACCACTCGGCACGCGACGGCCGAGCAGCCGCGCCGGAAAGACGCGCGTGTCGTTGAGCACCAGCAGGTCGCCGGGTCGCAGGTAGTCCTTGAGGTGCCGGAACGTGGTGTGCTCGATCGGACCTTCGCGTCTCGGGAGCACCAGCAGCCGCGACCCTCCACGCACGGGAGGGGGGCGCTGTGCGATCAGTTCGTCGGGAAGCTCGAAGTCGAAATCACGAATTGGTAATGACACCAGGTGTGATTTTACGTATGGCGTAATCACACCCGGCGTCATTTCTGGACGAAGAAGCGATCGAGCTGTGTGTGGCGCCGTTTCCCGAGCAGCGGTTTCCAGAGGTCGCCCATCTGCCCGATCCGCTCGCGCACGTTGTCGAGCCTGAAGTCCTCGATTCGCACGCCCTTGGCCACTTCATCCCACGTGAGCGGCGTGGACACCGTCGCCATCGGCCGGGGGCGCACCGAGTAGATGCTGGCAAGCGTCTGTCCCCAGGCGTTCTGCTTGTAGTCCACGAGCACGCGCCCCTTTGGACGTGCAGACACGCGGTAGCCTACCGTCATGAGCCTGGGGTTGCGCGCCGCCAGCTCGGTCGCGAGCGCCTTGGCAAACGTCAACACGACCTCCTGCAGGGGCCCGCGTACGAGCGCCACGTACACGTGCAGGCCACGAGAGCCACTGGTCTTCACGAAGGGCGTCATGCCGAGTGTCGTCAGCGCCTCACGCACGATGAGCCCGCATTCGAGGACCTGCTCGAAGCTGGCGCCTTCACCGGGGTCGAGATCGAAATGCAGGTGGTCCGGCCGGTGGACGTCGTCGCACCGCGCGTACCACTGGTTCAGGTCGATGCAGCCAAGGTTGATGAGCCAGAGCAGCGAAGGCAGGTCGTCGATGACGGGAAAGTTGACGATCTTGCCGCCGCCATGGTCGATCGGACAGATCCGGATCCAGGCCGGCCTCGGTGTGGGCGCCTCCTTCATGAAGAAGGACGCGCCGGCCGCGCCGTCGGGATAGCGGCGCATGACCATGGCACGGTCGCGGATGTGCGGCAGCAGGACGCTCGCGACGTCGGCGTAATACTGGATGAGCCCGCCTTTGGTGATGCCGCGCTCGGGCCAGAACGGCTTGCGGAGGTTGGTCAACCGTACCTGACGACCTTCGACTGTCAGCGCGACGTTGTCGAGGCCTGACGGAATCGTAATGGGGTCGGGAGTCATTTCCCGACCCCATTACTCCTTCAGCCCCCACTTGAGCAGGAGCGCCCCCACGGTGAATCCGGCGCCCACCGACACCATCAACAGGAGGTCGCCCCGCTTGAGCCTCTTGGCATCCACGGCGTCGCTGAGCGCGAGAGGAATCGTGGCGGCGGTGGTGTTGCCGAACCGCTCGATGTTGATCACGACCTTCCCCTCCGGCACGCCGAGCTTTTCCGCCGCGGACAGGATGATCCGGCGGTTCGCCTGGTGGGACACGAACAGATCGATGCTGTCCGCGCTGAGGTTGTTGCGCTGCAGGATGCGGCGGCAGGCCTCCTCGGTGTTGCGTACGGCGAACTTGAACACGGCCTGCCCGTCCTGCTTCACGTAATGCAGACGCTGCTCGACCGTCTCACGCGTGGCCGGGCGCAGACTTCCTCCGGCGGGCATGCACAGCGCTTCCCCGCCGCTTCCGTCCACGTAGTTCTCGAAATCGAGGATCCCGATGTCCGGGTCGCCCGACGCTTCCACGACCGCCGCGCCGGCCCCGTCGCCAAAGATCACGCAGGTGGCGCGGTCGGTGTAATCGATGATGCTCGACATGACGTCCGCGCCGATCACCAGGGCGTGCCGGCTGCCGCCGCAGGACACCATCTGCGCGGCGGTCGTCAACGCGTAGGTGAAGCCTGAGCACGCCGCGAACAGGTCGTAGCCCCAGGCCCGGCTCGCGCCGATCTTGTGCTGCACGAGGCACGCTGTGCTCGGAAACAGCATGTCCGGCGTCGTGGTCCCCACGACGATGAAGTCGATGTCGTCCGGCGTCAGTCCGGCGCGCGCGATCGCCGTCCTGGCGGCCCCGGCAGCCAGGTCCGACGTGGCCACGCCCGGATCGACGATGTGCCGCTCGCGGATGCCGGTGCGTTGCAGGATCCACTCGTCGCTCGTCTCGACCATCTTCTCGAGGTCGGCGTTGGTGAGGACACGTGGCGGTACACAGGTCGCCAGGCTCGAGATGCGAGCACGGCACAGTGGACGCGGCAAGGCAGTCACCACAGGCGAGTATCCCTTCCAGGGGCTGTGAGCCCGAAGTATTCATAGGCGCGCGGCGTGGCGACGCGGCCACGCGGCGTCCGATCGAGAAAGCCGGCTTGAATCAGAAACGGCTCGTAGATGTCCTCGATGGCGTCCTTCTCTTCGTTGATGGCGGCCGCGAGGCTGTTCACACCGACGGGACCACCGCTGAACTTGTCGATGATCGTCCGAAGCAGCTTCCGATCGACTTCGTCGAAGCCGTTGTCGTCCACCTCGAGCAGCGTCATCGCGCGTTGCGCCACCTCACCGGTGATGCGGCCGTCGGCGCGGACCTGCGCGTAGTCACGGACGCGGCGGAGCAGCCGGTTCGCGATGCGCGGGGTGCCGCGGGAGCGCCGGGCGATCTCGGTCGTGGCGTCCTCGTCGATCGCCACGCCGAGAATGCGCGCCGAGCGCCGGACGATCTCCTCGATATCCCGGTTCGTGTAGAAATCCAGCCGGTGGACGATGCCGAACCGCGCGCGCAGCGGCGACGTCAGCAACCCGGCTCTCGTCGTCGCCCCGATCAGCGTGAACTTCTGCAGCGGCACCTTCACCGAACGCGCGCCCGGACCCTGTCCGATGACGATGTCCAGCTCGTAGTCCTCCATGGCTGGATACAGGATCTCTTCGATGGCCGGGGCCAGCCGGTGAATCTCGTCGATGAAGAGGACTTGATGCTCCTGCAAGTCGGTCAGCATGCCAGCCAGATCGCCGGGGCGCTCGATCACAGGCCCCGCCGTCGCGCGAACGGGAACGCCCATCTCGTTGCCGATCACATAGGCGAGCGTCGTCTTCCCGAGCCCGGGTGGGCCGTACAGCAGCACGTGGTCGAGCGCCTCACGACGCCCGAGCGCCGCGGCAATCGAGACGTGCAGGTTGTCTCGAAGACGGTCCTGCCCGATGTACTCGGCGAGCGATCTCGGGCGCAGCCCTGCCTCGTACTGGGCGTCCTCGTCCATCCGACCCGGTGTAATCAGTCGCTCGTCCACGTGTTGTCTTTCGTCGACGCGCAGGCTGAAGCCTGCGCTCTACGCCACCTACGGCGCCTGGATCGCCTGCAGCCGGACCTGCCGACTGCCTGCTGCCTACTGCCGGCCTACTGCCTACTGCCTACTGCCACCTGCCTTCATCAGCTCCCGCAACGCGCCACGGAGTGCCTGCTCGAAGGCGGCCTCTGGCTCCGCGGTCAGCACGGCGTTGATGGCCCGCTCGGCCTGCGGTCGATGATAGCCGAGGTTCTGGAGCGCCGAGAGCAGGTCTACGCGAAGGCGGTCGCCTGTCGACGGTCCAAGCGCCGGGCCGGCGGTCACCGGCACCGCCAGCTGCGCCAGGCGGTCCTTCAGTTCGAGGACGATGCGCTCGGCGGTCTTCTTCCCGATGCCTGGAATCGCGGTCAGGCGTGCGACGTCGGCTCGCTGCACGGCGGCGACCAGATCCCGCGTGTCCATGCCCGAGAGCACCGCGATCCCCAGCTTTGGACCGATGCCGCTGATGCTGATCAACCGCTCGAAGAGCTGGCGCTCGAGCTCAGTGAGAAACCCGTACAACTGCAGCGCCTCCTCGCGTACGTGCAGATGGACGCGCAAGGCGATGTCGCTGCCTTCGTCGCCGACCTCATAGAACGTCGAAAGGGGCACGTGGACCTCGTAGCCGACGCCACCGACGTCGACGACGATGCGGTTCGGCTGCTTCTCGAGCACGCGGCCGCGGAGGTAAGCGAGCATGGGGTCTTGGGTTCTCGGGTGCTCGGGTGCTCGGGTGCTTAGGTTAGGTGCTCGGGTGCTTAGGTGCTCGGGTGCTTGGGTTCTCAGGTGCTGCACCAAAGCACCGGAGCACCGGAGAACCTGTGAACCCCGTCGTGCCTCCTACGCGGGCCGGTATTGACGCCAGGACCTGAGCGACGTCTTCGTTGCGCGAGTCCTGAGTCCCGAGCCCCCCGCCCCGGATCCCGAGTCCCCAGTCCCCAGTCCCGAGTCCCCAGTCCCCAGTCCCGAGTCCCCAGTCCCCAGTCCCCAGTCCCGAGCGCCAAGCCCCGAGTGCACGTGGCAAATGGCGACGGCGAGTGCGTCGGCGGCATCGTGCGGGGATGGCGGCGCGTCGAGGCCGAGCAGCAGCGTGATCATCTGCTGTACCTGCCTCTTGTCAGCGCGGCCGTACCCCACGACGGCGCGCTTCACCTCGGCCGGTGAGTACTCGACGACTTCGCAGCCGGCCTCGATGGCGGCCAGAATCGCGACGCCCCTGGCATGACCAAGCTTGAGCGCACTTCGCGCGTTGCTCGAGTAGAACAGGTCCTCCACGGCGACGTACTCCGGCCGGCATCTCGAGAGCAGCGCGGACAGCTCCTGGTGGATTCTCGCGAGGCGACGGGGAAACGAGTCGCCCGCCGCGGCGGCAATGGCTCCGCAGGTCACCATGCGATGTCGGCGACCGTCCGTCTCCACGCATCCGTATCCGGTGCGCTCGGAGCCGGGATCGATGCCGAACACCCTCACGCGAGGGAGGCCTCGATCTCCTTTTCCTCGATGTCGAAATTCGCCCACACGTGTTGCACGTCGTCGTGGTCGTCGAGCGCTTCCATGAGCTTCAGCATGACCTGCGCGTCCTTGCCCTGAAGCTTCACGTAATTCTGGGGAATCATCGCGACCTCGGCGCTGGCCGGTTCGATGCCGAGACCCTTCACGGCGTCGCGCACGCCCTCGAAGCTCTCGGGCGAGCTGACGATCTCCCACGCGCTGCCATCGTCGTTCATGTCGTCGGCGCCGGCATCGAGCGCGACGTTGAGGAGCTGCTCTTCGTCGGCCTTGCCCTTCTCGATGACGACCTGTCCCTTCCTGCTGAACATCCACGCCACGCTGTTCTCGGCCGCGAGATTGCCGTTGAACTTCGAGAGGAGGTGGCGGATCTCGCCGACCGTCCGGTTCTTGTTGTCGGTCAGCGACTGGATCATCAGCGCCACGCCGCCCGGTCCGTAGCCTTCGTAGGTGATCTCCTCGTAGGAGACACCCGGTTCTTCACCCGTGCCCCGGCGAATCGCGCGCTCGATGTTCTCGCGAGGCATGTTGTTGGCTTTGGCTTCCGCGATGATCGTGCGCAGGCGCGGGTTCATGTTCGGGTCACCGCCGCCGCTCCTGGCGGCCACGGTCAGTTCCTTGATGAGGCGCGTGAAGACTTTGCCGCGCTTGGCATCGGCGGCACCCTTCTTGTGCTTGATTGTGTGCCACTTGGAATGGCCTGACATGGCGGAGACTCCAGGAAATCCGAGGAAGCTGGACCGGTCATTCTACCACCGTTCGTTCGGGGCGTTCGGGGCGTTCGGGGCGTTCGGGGCGTTCGGGGCGTTCGGACCGTTCGAGTCGTTCGAGTCGTTCGGGTCGTTCGGGTCGTTCGGGTCGTTCGGCCTGAGTCGTTCG
>Ga0209640_10002117_pt1 | contig 17232 bp, 14 predicted proteins | sample RifCSP10_1_FD_184018 | JGI IMG/M metagenome (GOLD analysis project Ga0209640, IMG submission 184018) | Soil microbial communities from Rifle, Colorado - Rifle CSP2_sed 10_1 (SPAdes) (version 2) | ecosystem: Environmental > Terrestrial > Deep subsurface > Rock core/Sediment | place: Rifle... | reverse complement strand
CCCGGCCGATGCTCTGGGGCTCCAGCAGGCACTCGGCGGCGGGTCCGCGATCCAGGAACTGCGCTTTCCGGGCGGCGCCGGTCGATGGGAAACGCGGCGAACCACCTTCTGGCAAGGCGGCGTGCGGCACGAGCTGCTTGTGCTGTCCGATCTCAGCCAGCCACTGCGCGATCAGGAACGGGAAGCCTGGCAACGCCTGATCCGCGTGATCGGACACGAACTCAACAACTCGCTGGCGCCAATCAAGTCGATTGCCGGAAGCCTCGAGTCTCTTCTAGGGCGCACGCCCCCGCCAGATGACTGGCGCGACGACATGCGGCGCGGCCTTGGTATCGTGGCGGCGCGAGCCGATGCGCTCAGCCGTTTCACCAGCGCCTACGCGCGTCTTGCCCGTCTGCCTCCCCCCAGCCCGAAGCCAGTCCCCTTCGACGCCTTGATTCGGCGGGTCGCTGCACTCGATGCACGCCTGCCAGTCGCGCTCCAGGGACCGGTAGAGACGGTGGTCGCAGCCGACGCGGACCAGCTCGAACAGCTCCTCATCAATCTCCTGCGAAACGCGACCGATGCCGCGATCGAAACCGGAGGCGGAGTGGCGGCGCACTGGACCACGCAGGACGGCACCTTCGTGCTGCTCATCGACGACGAGGGCCCCGGACTCTCGAGCAGCGCGAACCTCTTCGTGCCGTTCTTCACGACCAAGCCCGGCGGATCGGGAATCGGCCTCGCGCTGAGCAGGCAGATCGCCGAGGGGCATGGCGGCACGCTGACCCTCGAGAACCGGACCGACCGGCGCGGCACTCGCGCGACACTGCGGATACCGCTGGGTGGGCTGGCGTAGTCCGGGACTCGGGACCCGGGACTCGGGATTCGGGACTCGGGATTCGGGATTCGGGACTCGGGATCCGGGACTCGGGACCCGGGACTCGGGGATCAGGCTAGTTGCGCAGCGTGAAGGTCATCTCCAGTGTGACTTCCACTGCCACCGCCTTTCCATCCTTGCGCCCGGGAACGAACCGCCATTGGCGCGCCGCACGCACGGCTGCATCGTCGAGCCCATATGTGGTGTCGAGAGACTTGGTCACCTGGACGCGGCCGACTGTTCCGTCCGTCTGCACGACGATCGCCAAAAGGACCGTCCCCTCGATCTTCACCTGCATTGCGGCCGGTGTGTACTGTGGTTTCACCTCGTAGGTCGGCTTCGGGAGCGTCACGCCCTCGCCCGGTGCGACGACCTGGCCGTCTTGGGTCGCCCCAGCGTTCTGCTGCTGGGGGGATGTCGACTCGACCGGCGCCGGCATGGGCAGCAGCGCAGCGGCGACAGCCAGCCTGGTCGCAAGGTCCAGAGCCGCGCTGGCGGTGATGCCGCTGATCACGGCACTGTCACTGATCGGTGCTCTCACGGTCGGTGCGGCGATGACATTTCCGTCGAGCATGATCGCGACCGGGCGGCCGAGATGGGCCTCGGTCCCGCGCATCATTCGTGCTGATGCGGCATCACTGAACGTCACGCCGACGGCGAACTGCGATCCGCCCGTCTCCATCGCACGTGCCCCGGTCACGTCAGCGGCGGTCGCCAGCGTCTCCGCGTGCAGGTAAACCCGCCGATCCGAACCCGATACGGCGGCCTCGATCAAACCTGCAGCCGGCGCGATCTCCGCGAGCCTGATTTCGAGTCGCGCCTTCTCGCGACCCTGCAGGGTGAATACACCGACGTCGAGTGGCAGTGCCCACGCTGCGCCAAGCGCGGCACACGACATCACCACCGCCAGCGCCGCCACCGTCCACGCCAGGCGTCTGAACGACATCTGGGACTCCTTTGCCAGGTGCCGAAAGCGGGACTTCAGATGTCGGTGGCGTATGAACGCGATTGAGAGCGAGGCGGAGGGCCCTCCGTCGGCAAACGTCATCAGCGCACTCATGTAGGCGCGGCGTGCGGCCGTGCGTGCGACGACGAGCCGGTCGATCACCTCTTCGCGGGCGAGCTGCACCCGGTCGACGAGCCACCAGATCCCTGGATGGAACCAGAAGAGCGCCCGCACGTGCTCCTCGATCACGATCCAGACCCAGTCTCGCCGGGCAACGTGGAGCAGTTCATGACAGGCGACCGCGACCTGAGCGTCCGCGCTCAGGCCACCGAACCGTTGAGGCAGCAGGACGAGGGGACGCCGGACTCCAAACGTGACCGGTTGCTTCAAATCACCCGACCAGCGGAACTCGGCATGCGGCGCGAGCGCCTTCCTCAGGGCGTCGATCTCGACTCCGAGCATGGCCGGGATACTCCGTCGGCGGAGCTGCCACAAGCCCCACCCGCCCACGAGCAACCAGCCAAGACGCGCGACCGCTCCGACAGCCCAGGCCCAGAACACAGCGGCCCCGACCGTGATGAGCGGGGGTGCTGCCACCTCGTTTCCCGCACCCAGCAACGTCCCGGCGCCAAACGCGACGACGACGCCCGTTACGTCGGCATGGGTTGTCGCGAAAAACGGAAGGACGAGGCAGAGGGCTCCTACTCCCCGCCAGTACGCCAGACGCACTGCCGGAACCGACAGGCGGCCGAGCGCTGCCGCCACGGTGGCCACACAGACCACAACGACGATCTGCGCGCTGTAGAGAACGAGGGCGAGCGGCACTGGCTCCATCAGCGATCCTCCCCAATGAGACGACGTAACTCCTCGCGCTCCTTCTGCGACAGCACGCTCCCTTTGACGAGGTGCGCCAGCAGCGAGCCTGAGGCTCCGTCGAACACGCGCCCCACAAACTCCCGTACCATCTCCCGAACGACTCGCTGTTCTGGAACAGCCGGTCGATACCGGTACGCGCGACCGTGAAGTGTCTTTTTCAGATACCCCTTGGTCTCGAGCGTGTTCAGCATCGTCATCACGGTGGTGTAGGCGACGGGTCGGCGTTCCCGCACCGTCTCGTACACGTCGCGGACCGACGCCTCAGCCAGGCGCCACACGACTTTCATGATGGCGAGTTCCTGCGCTCCTAACGTCGGTAGACCGCGAGCCATATGACTACTACTCGTATAGTACTTCTAGACTCGTTGTCAAGCCCCCATCTATCCGACCTCGGTCGGACCAGTCGTAGTCGAATCGGTCGTAGTGTCCGGCTTCAGCCGGACCAGTCAGTCACCCCTGGTACAATCACCGCGCGGGCCGCCCTCTGGGCACCTCAGCTGCTCTGCGTCGTAGGCGTTGAGTACGGCTCAAGGCGCTCGGCTCTCTCGGACGCCCACTCGACATGACCTCCGATCCACTCAGGATTCCAATCGAATCTGAACTGGACCTGCACGCGTTCCATCCGAAAGACATCCCGTCGGTCGTGGAGCAGTACGTGAACGAGGCATCGGCGGCCGGTTTTGGCGAGATTCGCTTGGTACACGGCCGCGGGCGCGGCGTGCAGCGTGGCATCGTCCAGGCCGCCCTCGAACGCCATCCGCTGGTTGTCGAGTTCTGGGACGATCCTGCTGCTCATCTGGGGGCGACCATCGCGCGACTTGAACAAGGCGCGGACTCGTAGATGACCGGCCCTGCTGGCTGGCCTGTGCACGCAAATGGATGTAGCCTTCGAAGGAGCCATGAAGCGAGCCGTCCTGTCGGCCCTTGTCGCCCTGACAATCGCGTACCCGGCCGCCGCGCAGAAGCCGATCTCGCCGCCGCCGGCACCGAATCCGCCGGACCGTTCGACCCTCGAGTCGAACCAGGTCGAGGTCGTAGTGAAGGGCTGCGTCCGTAACAACCGGCTGCAACCGGCCGTATTCGCGTCCGATCCACAGGTCGACGCGCTGCGCGCCTCGGAGTTCATCCTGGAAGGCCCCCGCGAGCTGATGCAGCAGATCCGGCGGGAGCACAACGGACACGAGGACGAGATCGCCGGGATCGTCACCGTGCCTCGATCGCCCAGCGGCGACACGAGCGAGGCCAGTACGAAGAAGCTCGGGCCGGCGACTATCAAGATGGGCAATCGGAGCGGGAGCAGTCCCGTTCGGGAAGCGCCGCGGCCGCTTCGGCTCAAGGTCGCCTCGCTCACGCACCTCAAGGAGGAGTGTGTCGCACGCTGAATGCAGCGCCCGCTGCATGTCGGTGCGAAACGAGCCCTGCCCCCGTCACGCACACGACGGACACAGAGAGCCCCGTCAGTACGCCTACCCACAGGTGGACCCTGAAAGGGTATCCCCTTCAGTTACCGGCGCGCTCCCACGTTGACGCGCGTGCCCACGACCACGGCGCGGGGCAAGCCGGGGTAGCCGAGCGCGCTCTCGTAGACGGTGTCGCCGAGGTTGTCGGCGTGAAGGAACAGCGTAACGGCGTCGTGGACTCGGACGTCGAGGCCCGCGCCTATCACGCTATAGCCGGAGTTCACCGTGATGTCGGTGGTGACGGCGGACGGTCGGGCCGCGTTCGGCACGGTGAGGAGCCATAGAAAGCTGTTGTCGTGACGATCGCCAACGAGGCGCGCATCGAACGACACGGCGACGCGGCCGCGGGCGTACGCCGCGCGTATCGATCCGGCATGCCTGGGCCGTCGCAGCAGCGGCTGGCCGGGTTGGAACTGCTGGCTCGTGCTGAGGCTCGTGGCCACACGGTGGTCAACGAAGGTGTAGCTGGCCGAGGCGGTCAATCCCGCCACCGGACGCTGCAGCGCCCATTCCAGTTCCCACCCGTCGGCTGTCGAGCCGTCGATGTTGATGAACTCGGGAGTGCCGTCGCCGACCTGACCGCCGCGATAGGCGATCTGATCTCGGTAGTCGTTGTTGAAATAGGTCAGGAGCGCCCGGAACCGCTCGTTGGCGAACGTCGCCTCCACGCCCACATCGCCCGTGCGCGCGCGTTCCACCTTGAGATCGGGCGATGGGTCCGCATACCAGCCACCGAAACGCTCGTCAAAGGTTGGCGACTTGATGCCCTTGCCGAGGTTGCCGAAGACCTTCACCGACGACACGGCGCCGCGCCGAAACGGCACCAGGTAGCCGCCAATCGACAGCTTCGGGCTGAAGAATGTGTCGTAGGTTTCCTTGCTGTCGATGCGCGCGCCGATGGTCGCGAACCAACGATCGCGGATTGCAAACTGCTGTTGGATGAACACCGCGTTATTGGTGAGGTCGAAATCGGCGGTGAGCGGGTTGGTCTCCCGCTCCCACTCATATCCAGCGCTCAAGCGGTGGCCGCTCCACGCGTAGTCCCCCTGGTACCGGAACGCCGGCCGTCGGAGCTGGGCGACGCTGTCGAAGGGGAAATCCCACGACTCACTCGACGCCAGGAACTGCCCTCTCGCGGGCATGGCGCCGGCGGCGACCAGTGCGTTGAACTCGTTGGCGTCGACGAGTCGCACGAGCCGCGATCCGTCCGGAAAGATCGCATCCGGCGTGCCTGCGAGAACAGCATAGGTGAAGAAGGCGGGGTCCTCGACGGCGTCGGCCGACACGCTTTCGTAGCGGAAGTAGTTGGCGGTGGCCGTCCCTGAGAACCGCGACCCGACCGAATGCGACACATCCACGTGTCCGGACAAGTCGCGCGTGTCGTACGCGGTACCGGTGTCCCTGGCGCCGTACACGATCTGGCCGACCGAACGACCCGACGCTTTCGCGTACCTGAGACCGCCCCGGACCGACAGCCTAGTGCCGATCGTCCCACCCACTGTCGCGTCAGCGGCCGTCTGCTCGAACTGGTCATCCTCGGGAAGCACGTCCGAGAACGCACCGTTCGATGTGCGGTGCGACACGCCGGCGGAGTAGTCCACCCTCTGCCGCGCGCCGCCGATGACCTGCGCGTCGCCGCGAAACGTCCCGAACTACCCGCCTTCGACCGAACCGGTGGCGTGCGCGGCGTCCCCCACGCCCGCCCGCCTGGTGAAGATCTGGACGACGGAGCTCATGGCGTCCGAGCCCCAGAGCGCTGACTGGGCGCCGCGCACCACTTCAAGGCGATCGATCTCCGAGGCATTGATGCGACTGAAGTCGAACACGCCGCCGCTTTGATTCACGCGCACACCGTCGACGAGCACCAGGTTGTAGTCGGATTCGCCGCCGCGCGAGAACATCGAGGCGAGCGCGCCCTCGCGGCCCGTGCTCTCGACGTGCACGCCGGGCACGTAGCGGAGGACGTCGGCCAGCGACGCGCTCCCCAGCGCCTCGATGTCGGCGCGCGTGAACGCGGTGACCGACTCGGTTACTGTCGTCCGACTTTCGGCGGTGCGCGACGCCGTCACCAGGAGCGTGTCGGACACGCCGCCAACCTGCAGCGTCACATCGCGGATGATCGGCGCGGATAGGCCCGTGAGCGTGATGGCCTGGCTCGTGAAACCGTCTCCGTGCACGCGCAGCTCAACCGGCACGCCGGCTGGCACCTCGACCTGGTAGCGGCCATCCGCGCCGGAGGTCACCGAGGCAACCGACCGGCCCGCCACCACGGCCTCCACGCGCGCACCGGCGATGACCGCACCTGATGTGTCGGACACCGTGCCCTGCACGCGGAGGTCGGCCTGGGCAAACGCCACGGCTGTGGCAAGGGTGGGAATGACAAGCGAAACGAATACAACGTGACGAAGCAGTACACGCAGCATGGTTGAAGCCTCCTCGAGCAAGGCGGTGACTTCGAGGGGGACAGGCGTGCGCTGATGGGACTCCGGAGACCCGGAGATCAGTGCAAGCTTTCTGTTCGCCGCAGAAAGTCGACCGCAGACTGCTTGGGCAGGTCTCCTGGCTTGGAGGCGGCAGAGTGCGTTCTGCGACCCGCATCACCTTCCCCGGCTTGCGGCCGAGTGGTCTTCGATGCGGGCTGGACAAACCTGACGGTCTGTCCCGACTTCCTTACAGTGGCGGGACCGCGCCGGTTTTTCACCGGACTTCCCTGTTAGGCCCTCGTGGGCACCCGAAGCGGCAGTAGTTATATCACATCGTGTGATCCCCCGTTAGAAACTCACCTTGACACCCAACTGCATCTCTCTCGGACTTTTCGCGCTGAAGATCCGACCGAAGTTGGGGGTTCCGAAGATGCGATTCGGCAGATCGAAATTCGTGGTGTTGAACAGGTTGAAGATCTCCCAGCGGACCTCCAGCCGCTTGGAGTCGGCGAACGTCCACGTCTTGGCGATCGCCAGGTCTGTCGTGGCGTAACCGGGACCGATCACGCTGTTGCGCGGCGCATCGCCAAAGGTGAACGGGGCTTGCAGCGCAAAGGCCGACGTGTCGAACCAACGCTCTGGTGTCCGCTCAACTGCCGCCAGATTCGGGTCGTGGAGCTGATTCGGCCTCTGCGAGGGCCCTGGGCCGATATTGGCTTGGTCGACGCCGAGGTTGACGGTGAACGGCGCCCCAGACTGCAACGAGACGACGGCATTCACCCGCCACCCGCCTAGCACTGCCTCCCCCAGAGTGGCGAGTCCCTCGAAGGACGGCAACTCGTAGGTCGCGCTGGCCACGAAGAGATGCCGGTGATCGAAGCTCGAATTCGCCCATTCGCCGGTCTTGTCGAAGATGTTGCGGACGTTCTGCGGGAAGTTGGTCTCGGCCTCCGTCGGGCCAGGGCTCGACGCATCGTCTTTCGACGTGGAGCGCGTGTAGCTGACGGTATAGGCGACGTGGCTGCGGAGCCGCCGTTCGGCCCTGACAGTCACGGCGTGATAGATGGACTTGCCATCAAACCGAATCGAGCGGATGGCCCCGAGCTGCGGAATCGGGCGACGCGCCTGGATCGATCCGGGTCCCGGCTCGGGCACGTTGTGGACGGTCGCGTTGTCTGCCCCGCGCGTCCACGATCCCATGTAGAACACTTCCACCGCCGCCGATGGGCGCACTTCGTACTGGAAGCCACCACTCCACGTCTGCGTGTACTCGACGGCGTACGCGTGATCCATGATCTGTGGACTGACGACGCCGGTCGGATCGCTCGTGAGGACCGTGCGAGTCTGGGACGACGGGACGTGTTGATCCGCCGGCACGTCGACTTGCCTGGTGAAGAAGAACGGCAAGTTCCGTGACAGCGCGGTCTGGACGCTATAGGCCCACTGATTGAGGAAGACGCCGTAGCCACCGCGAATGACGACACGCGCATCGTTGAGCGACAGCGCCATGCCTGTTCGTGGTGCAAGGCGCACCTTGCTAGGGCCGAGCAATCCTCGTTCCCACCCGGCCTGCTCAGACGTGGTGTAGGGAATCGGAATCAGCGGCAGCAGCGCCTGCCCTTCCGGATTGATGTGGCCCTGTCCATCACTCGCGATCACGAACCGCCCGCCGGGGGTCGCGTAGTCGACCGACGAGAGGCGGTTGTTCTCATCGCGCATGTGCTGGTTGTATTCGTAGCGCAGACCGACGTTCACGGTCAGGTTGGGGCGCACACGCCAGTCGTCCTGCGCGAACGTATGAAGCCAGGTCGTCCGGCCATCCTGATCGCCGCGGCCGATGCCGGAGACGGCTGAGGTAGGGTACCCGAGCAGGAAGTCCGCGAACGCGTTCCCGCTGAACTGGCCGGTGTAGGTAAATGCGCCACGCGCATTCTCCGGCTGCTCCGGCCTGAACCTCAGGTGAAAGTAGTAGGCCCCGAATTTCAGTCGGTGCGCGCCGCGCTCCAGCGTGAGGGTGTCGTACAGCTCGACATGCTGATTGTCTCGGTAGACGAAGGATGTGGGGTCGCCGAACGTGCTGTAGAGCCCCGCCGTCGAGATCTGCGGGTATCCCACGTCACGAGGATCGTGCGTGACGCCCTGCAGTCCGACTTGGGCTGCGAAATCGACGCCCTGATTCAGGCTCACCTGGCCGCCCTGCACGCGCATCCACCCGAAGCGGACCTCGTTCATGGCCGTAGCGCCAAACTGGTGCGTCTGGCTGACGCCCAGGTTGCGCGCCTTCGTGCCGAGACGCCGCCCGAAGCCGGGTACGAGTGACTCCTGCAGGACGCTGGTGCCGAACGGCTGGATCTCGTCCGCGTCGAACGTGCTGAAGCGCGCGAAGATCTGGTCACTCGGCGCGAACTGGTGGTCGACGCGAACGCTGATCTGATCGACGTCCTTGACCTGCTTACCCCATGCCGTGAGGTTCTGCAGGGCGGCGGCCGACGTCGGCAGCGGCACGTGCTGAAGGAGGGCAGCAGCCAGCGGGTCGATTCGATCAGCGGGGATCTGGTCGTTCGGGAATGGCGCGCAGGTGCCGGTCTCGGGATGGAGAGTCACTGGATCGCAGATGGGAGGAACACTCGAGAAGTCGCCCGTGCGGATGGCACCCGGTGGCACGGAGAATGTGCGCGTCAACGACCGGCGAACACGCTGCCCTTCGTAGCTGACGAAGAAGAAACTGCGGTCGCGCACCATCGGACCGCCGAGCGTACCGCCGAACTGGTTCTGTCGAAGTGGGGGTATCCCCTGGTCGGACGGATGGAAGTAGTTACGCGAGTCGAACAGATCGTGTCGCACGAACTCGAAGAGGCCGCCCCGCATCGCATTTGTGCCCGCTCGCGTCGCGACATTGATCAGGGCCGACGCCTTTCCGCCGAACTCGGCAGGATACTGCGACTTCTGAATCTTGAACTCCTGGATCGAGTCCACGGACGGATTGATCACCAGGTTGTTGAACAGCTCGTCCGTCACCTTGAAGCCGTCGAGCATGTAGATGTTGTGACCGGAGCGCTGGCCACCGACGTTCGGCAAGGGACCGGCCTGTTGCAGCGCATCGCCTCGCGTGCCGCCGGGTGGAATCACAACGGCATCGCTGAGGCGCGCGAGCGAAATGAAGTTGCGCCCATTCAGCGGGAGCTGGAGGACCTCACGCGTGTCGATGATGTCGCTGATCTCTGCGTTGGTCGCTTGAAGAAGGGGAAAGGGGGCCGTGACCCGGATTTCCTCGGTCAACCCGCCCACGTCGAGCGTGAAGTCCAGCGTAAGCGTCTGCCCGATCTGCACGGTCACACCGGAGCGCAACACGCGTCTGAATCCTGCAAGCTGGGCCGTGATGACATAGGCACCCACCCGCAACGGGGACAACACATAGCGGCCGTGCTCGTCGGTCACCCGTTCCACTCGGCTGCGGCTCTCGACCTGTTCCGCCACCACCGTCGCTCCAGGCAACACGCCGCCCTGGACGTCGCGCACCACGCCGGATATTTCGCCTGTGTTTGTTTGGGCAGCCGCCGCCGAGGTGAACAGGAACACCGCAACCGCGACATGGACGGTGACGCGCATGCTGCGGAACCTCGTCAGGAGCACGTTGCTCGGGGCGCAGCCTATTGATCCGGTGCGCCTGGCGCCACCCCACCCAGCCACGCGGACGGCTTCGGCCGCGGCAGCCCCTTCTTCACGGCCTCGTCAATCGCTCTCTCTTCGGCTCGCGCCGCGCTGAGGATGTTGTGCAGCGCCAGGTTGCCCTCGTGGCATTCATACGGCAGCACCTCGTACCCGGGCTGCGTCGTCAGGGGCAGCAGCAGCTTGAGCGGCTTGGTAAACGTCTTCGGATCGTCGATCGCGACTTCGTAGTTGAGAACGTCCGGCGCCACGCGTGTGAACCGCTCCACGATGCGCAGCACATCGCTCGTCGGTGGGCCACCGCCGTTACCGCCGACGCCGGTCGTGTTGCCCAGGACGTTCGTCGTCTCGACAACGAGCGTGTCACCCTCGAAGTGGCCGCGCGCATCGCCCAGGTATTGCTTGATGCCACTGCCAACGTGCGGACGCCCGTCGAGCGGGATGATCCGCGTGTCGTGCACCATCTCGTAGGTGATCGACACGACGCCCGGCGCTTGAAAGATGTAGTTGCCGTTGCCGTAGATCACCGGCAGCACCGAGCCGAACACGCCGCGCGTGATGCAGCGATCGTACAGGCTGCGATCGGTCCACGTGGCGGGCGGGTTGCTGCGCTGCTCCTGCCGCCGGCTCACCTCGCGCTGCGCCTCGGGCGTGAGCGGCGGGAACTTCCCGTCCGCGGGCTGGACGAGGAGCGAGGTCTGACGGAAGGTGCGCGTGCCGACGTCGTTCCGAAAGGCGCCGACCCGGTTCAACTCGCGCGTTCTCGCCTCGCTGTTTGCCGCGACTCGCTTGGCAAACTCCTCGTCGGAGAACTCGGCCCGACCGCCCAACTCGTCCGGCCGCTGGATCGGGACACCGCGAAGATCGTCGCTCGACCAGGTGCCGGAGATGTCTGGATCACCCCAAGGCGTCTTCGGCGTGGTGAAGGGTCTCGCTGGCGCAGACGCGGCCACCGGGGCCGTCCCGGAGGGAGCCTGCGCGTGCGAAGGAGCCGACAACGCCGCCACTACCACCGCGATGACGCCCACGAGCGCCCCGACGTTCAATCGCCTGCGCATGTCAGCCTCCTTGCGAACAGTGGATGATTCCAGGGATTGTGGCAAAAGGTTTGGCAGGACGCAACGGATCGCGTTAGACAGGTTTGTACCTCGCCGCAAGAAGGCCTGTGGCCGCCGTGATGTCGATGTCCGCGATGAGCTGGCTCTGGGATACCATGACGCCCATGCCGTTGCACCCACAAGTCGCCGCGCTGTTGGACCAGATGAAAGCGATGGGAGCACCGCCGCTCTCTGCCGGCTCGGTCGCCGACGCCCGTGCCGGGACGGAGGCCATCGCTGCACTGGCCGGGGACCCCATCCCCGTGGGTTCGGTGCGCGACATCACGATCCCCGTGGATGGCGCGAGCATCGGCGCGCGTGTCTACACGCCGGCCGGCGCTGGTCCGCATCCGATCGTACTGTTTTTCCACGGTGGCGGCTGGGTGATCTGCACGCTCGATACGCACGACAATGTCGCCCGCGCGATCTGCCGTGACGCGCAGGCGGTCGTGGTGTCGGTGGACTACCGAATGGCACCGGAGTTCCGCTTCCCGATTGCGCTGGACGACTGCTTCGCGGCAACCCAGTGGGTGGCGGCCAATGCCCGGTCACTCGGCGGCGACGCGAATCGCCTCGCCGTGTGTGGCGACAGCGCGGGCGGCAATCTGAGTGCTGCGGTCTCGCAGATGGCGCGAGACGCCGGCGGTCCGACGATCGCGTTCGCGGCGCTCCTCTACCCAGCCACCGACATGACCGCGAAGGGTGGTTCGCTCGACGAGAACGCGAAGGGCTACTTCCTCGAGCGCGCCGACATGGAGTGGTTCATGAACCATTACCTGTCGGCCGAAGAGCGCAAGGACCCCCGCGCGTCACCCCTCCTTCACCCGCGCCTCGCGGGCCTGCCACCGTGCTTCATCACGACGTGTGAGTTCGATCCGTTGCGCGACGAGGGCGAGGCGTACGGAGCGGCGTTGCGGGCCAACGGGGTCGCCGCTGAGAACAAGCGCTACGACGGCCTCATCCATGCCGTGGCGAACATGACGGGCGTCGTCGACGGTGGCCGCGAGATGGTCGCCGACGTGGCCAGCCGCCTCCGCGCGGCGCTGCACGGCTGAGCGCGCCGGAGCAGTCCGGTCTGGTCGATCGCGTCGCGTGCTGCGCTCCCGTCCTACGCCCCTCGGGCGACGCCTCGATGACCAGGCGCTTCTGTGCGGTCAGTGGTGTCATGCGGGTGCTCCCCATCACTGCGTGCTCTGCTGCCCGGCGAGCCACTCGATATTACTCGTATGATCACCAGATGGCGGCCGCCCTCTATGCGCTGATCTGCCTGGTCTGGGGGTCGACGTGGCTGGCGATCAAGATCGGCCTGGTCGGGGTGCCGCCGTTTCTCGGAGCGGGCCTGCGGTTCCTGCTGTCGACGCTGCTCGTCGGCCTGGTGCTCGTCGCCCGGCGCAAGCCCGTCCAGCTGACCCGCGATGACAAGGTCTGCATCCTCTCCCTCGGCCTGCTCATCTTCTGGCTCGACTACGCCGCTGTCTACTGGGCGGAGACGCGCATTTCGAGCGGGCTCACGGCCATCCTCTTTTCGACGATGCCGCTCATGACGTCGCTGCTGAGCGCGTATTGGACGCGCAGCGAGACGCTTGGCGGCCGGAAACTCGTCGGCATCCTGGTGGGCATTCTGGGAACGGCCCTGCTCTTCTGGCCGAACGAGCGCCTGGGACTCCAGCAAGCGCTCGGCATGCTGGCCGCGCTCGGCGCGAGCCTGTGCGCCGCGATCAATCTCGTGACGATGAAGAAGCACGGTCGCCACAGCGACACGTTCGTGCTGAACTTCTTCGGCATGGGTCTCGGCGCGGCGTGCCTCCTCACCATGAGTGCCGCCATGGAACGCTGGACGACCGTCGCGTGGAGTCGCAGCAACGTCATCGCCATTGTCTATCTGTCGGTCTTCGGCTCGGTCGTCGCGTTCTGGGCCTACTACATCCTGATCAAGCGGATGGATGCGACGATCGTGAGTCTCAGCACGCTCATCATCCCGATCGTGGCACTGGCGCTGGGCCGCGCTTTTCTGCAGGAGACCGTGACGCCGATGGCCGTCGCAGGCATTGCGACCGTGCTCGCCGGCGTTGCCATCGCGATCGTGCCGGGTGGAGCGAGTCGAGGCGCTGTTCCGTCGATCGACGGATGACCCAACCTCGCCAAGCCCGCCGACGCTGTCGCTGGCGGCGCAGTCAGAGTCACCTTGCCGTCCGGGGTGCGTGGAACTCCTGGCGCGCGGTAGCTCAACCACTGTGCGTGCACGACCGGTGCGGTCAGACACAGCACCGCGATCGTCCACAGCGGGATACACGGTCCACCAGTCTACTTCCGTGTGAACCGGTAATTCCCCGAAACGTGCTTCACAAAGAGTCCACCGGAACCACCCTGGATGAACTCAACCCCGAGTCCATACAAGCCGGAAAAGGCGTTCGGAGACATGGCGATCAGCGGGACCTTCCCTCGTCCATCCATGTCGCCGAAGAGCCTCCCGCCCGAGAGGGTGATCTCAACGACGCGGGGAACGGCTCTCCAGAGCGGGGATTGCTCCTCATAGGTGCCGACATACGTGCCGAGAATGTCCGGTGCGACCTGGACCTCCGCCTTCCTCTCATCGGACGCCTTGCCAACCCAGTGCTCCAGGCTGCGGTTGTTCTCGTTGCAGACCCATTCGATCATTTCGGTATCGGCGGCCAGGTCGGCGCGGACGGCGAGGGTCCACGGCCGTGCATAGGTCGCCGGATCCGAGAGGGTCACCTCGATCTCGAGACGACCGACGGACGGGCGACGGTAGCGCTCGGTCATGCGCAAGGCTTCGGAGTGGGGATGGCCGTCATGATCGAGCCAGGTGCGGTCATTGAATCCGAAACTCTCGACAACCAGCGTGTCTCCATCCCAATGCCCGACCGAGTACCCCATCCACGTGGGGTTGGGAGCCGATTCGAGCGGGCGGCCGTCGAGGAAGATCTGGCGATAGGTGAGATCGGGGTTGAGGATGAGGATGAGCCCGGGAGTCTGGACGATCTTCATCATCTCGGCGCCGGTGCTGTCGGCTGCGGTGACGTAGCCCGGCCCCAGGGGCACGCACTGCACGTTCATGTACTCCCGGCCGAGGTTTTCGCGGCGCTCGTCGACCAGGGCGCGCGCCCAGGGTTGAATCTCGTCGGGCTTCAGGTCCGCCGCGATGTTGCGCGAGTACTTTGGGGAAATCTTGTTCCACAGGCCAGACAGATCGGGTGCGCCGTCAGGTGTGCGCGGCGCGGGCGCGGCCAGATTCACCTGGCCGTCTGGCGTGCGTGGAATTCCCGGGGTGGGATGGTCCAACCACTGCGCCGCGAGCGGGGCGTCGAGCGATGCGCCGAGCGCGACGGTGGCGGCGGCGACGAGGGAGGCATTCATGGTTTCGACCTCTTCGGAGACTGCCAATGGTGCAGGGAAGTCTGCGGCGGCTTGGGCCGATGGTACTTTGAAGGGCCCTCTTGTCGTCAATGGAATCCCCCGCTACAGTGCACCTCATGTCCATGATGCGGCTGTACCGCGTGATCGTGCCGGTGGGCGACCTCGAGCCCGCGGTGCGCTTCTACTCCACCCTCTTCGGTGAATCGGGCATACGCGTATCGGCCGGGCGACACTACTTCTCGTGCGGCGACGTGACACAGCACCCTGTTCACCGGCAAGCCGGGGTGACGTCGATCAGGACGGAGCACGACCGGGACGCGGCGATGAGGGCCGAGGCCTGTGTCATGATGTCGCCGCACCACACGAGGCCGACGCCGGACGTGGCCAAGGAGAAGTGAGAATGGGGAATCTAGTGATCGGCCTGGTTCTCGGCGCTACCCTCGGTATCGTGTCGTCTCGTGTGGTGGCTCAGCGAAGCGCCGACACCTTTCCAGACGCCGTGACCGCAGACCCGAAACACTACTCGGTGTCGTTCGAGAATGACGTCGCGCGGTTCCTCCGAGTGAAGTACGGTGAAGGCGAAAAGTCGGTCATGCATCGGCATCTTCCCGGCTGCGTGATCTTCCTGACCGACCAGACGTTCAACTTCACACTCCCGGATGGAACCACTGAGCCGGCCTCGGTCCCGGCGGGCGCGCTCGGTTGCAGCGACGGCAACGTGCACCTGCCAGAGAACATTGCCGAGGATGCGGAATTCATCATGGTCGAATTCAAGGACCGGGCGACGTTCCAGAAATAGGCTCGACGAGCCCGGCGCCCGGCCCAGTGCATGGGGACTAGAGCCATGCACCCGTGATATATTCGAAAACATATTCATGCCGACGACTGTGCACGTGCCACCGGCACTGCTGAAATCCGTTGACCGCCGCGCCAAAGCGTTGGGGATCAGCCGGAATCGCCTGATCGTGAGAGCGTTGGAGCAGATGGCCAGCGATCGGTCTGGTTGGGCACCCGAATTCATTCAGCGGCTGCGGACGATCAATCACGACACAGTCGAGGCTGTCGATGCGCTGGCGCGGCAGGTGAAACGTGCGCGGCGGTCCAAGCGTCCACCAGTCCTGTGACCTACGTCCTCGATACCAATGCCGTGTCAGCGCTCATGAAGGGCAGCCCGGCGGTCGTCGACCGATTGGCGGCGACCGACCGGGCGGACGTCGCGCTGCCGCAACCGGTTATCGCCGAGATCGCGTACGGGATTGAGCGATTGCCACGTTCCGCACGACGCCAGGCTCTGCAGGCGCGCTTCGAGCTCGTCTGCTCGGAACTGCAGCGCCTGGAATGGACCGACGAGGTGAGCCACACCTACGGCCGCATCAAAGCCGCGCTCGAGCGACGCGGAGCGCGCATCGAAGATTTCGACGCGGCTATTGCGGCGCACGCGATCGCTCTGGACGCCACCCTCGTGACCGCGAACCTCGACCATATGGCCCGTATTCCAGGGCTTCGAGTTGAGGACTGGGGCACCCAGGCCTGAAACTTTCCCGCCGGGACGGGGTCTTACCTGGAATCGGCGTATCCTCGACGAACCGCTCCGGCGAACTTCTTCGTTCAAGAACCGTAATTCACGCACAAGGAGGGCTTCCATGAGCCACAGAACCAGCGCTTTCCTCGTGCTGGCAGCCATGCTGCTGGCCGGGTCTGCCTCGGCGCATCACAATATGTCGGCCCTGTTCGACTTCAACGATCGGGTGACCTTGACCGGCACGCTCACCAAGATCGACTGGAGAAACCCCCATATCGCGGTCTTCGTGGACGCCAAGAGCGGTGCGGAGCCCGTGCAGGCCTGGTCCATCGAGGGGCCGTCGCCGGGCTTCTTCCGGGCTCGCGATATCACCAAGGCCGATTTCGAACAGGCCATCGGTAAGGCGGTGACAGCCGAAGCGAGTCGGGCCCGAGACGGCTCTCGCGCTGGCCTGCTGCGCGTCTTGACGCTGCCGGACGGCAAGGTCGTGTCCGCGTGCCCGCAGAACTGTTGAGCTTGGTAAGCCTTGCGCCTGTTCAGAGGAGATTCCACATGAAGAGGACCTCGCTCGTCATCTCCGCGGCCGCCGTGTGCGCAGGCGTGCTGCTGGCCCCGCTCCCCGGGGAGGCCCAGCTGCCACGGGACCCGGCCGAAAGGGCCAGAGTCATCGCCCAGGTCATGGAAGCCAACGCTCGCCAACTCACCCTGTTCGACCGCCAGGGACAGACGGTGAGCGTCGTTGGACCGCGGGACCTGTACAACCAGCCCGTCTTTTCCCCGGACGCCAAGCGGGTGGCCGTCATCAAGCCGGACCTGGACAAGGAAACCAACGACCTCTGGGTCGTGGATGTGGCCACTGGCCGGAGCACACAGATCACCGTCAGCCAGCCCCGCGAAGGGGCAGCGGCGCCGGCGTGGTCACCGGACGGGACGTATGTCGCGTACGTCGCACTTCGCGCTGGCTACTTCGGCGTGTATCGCAAGCCTTCAAATGGCGAAGGG
>Ga0209640_10002116_pt1 | contig 17232 bp, 16 predicted proteins | sample RifCSP10_1_FD_184018 | JGI IMG/M metagenome (GOLD analysis project Ga0209640, IMG submission 184018) | Soil microbial communities from Rifle, Colorado - Rifle CSP2_sed 10_1 (SPAdes) (version 2) | ecosystem: Environmental > Terrestrial > Deep subsurface > Rock core/Sediment | place: Rifle... | reverse complement strand
GCTTCGTTGCGCTCAATCGCCTCGCTACAACGTACTGGCTAAGTACGCCTCCGCTCGTCGATTTTCCCGCGCCTTGCCTCTGAGTCTTTTTGAGCAGCCTGCAATCAGAGTTTTTCGCCAATCTGCTAGATGCCGAATCGATCGCGAATTTCGCCGACGAGTGGCGCGGCGGGTGAGTCTTAAATTTTCCGTCTTGGACTGAGCAGGGATTTGAAGCGTTAGATCGCCGGCGCACTGAAGACGAGACGAACTTGATTGACGAGCCGATCATTCGCGAATCTGCCCGTCGCCGAACACGATGAACTTGGTCGTCGTCAGTTCCTCCAGCCCCATGGGACCGAAGGCGTGGATCTTGCTCGTGCTGATGCCGATCTCGGCACCCAGGCCGAGCTCGCCGCCGTCGTTAAAGCGCGTCGAAGCGTTGACCATCACGGCCGAAGAGTTGACGCGCTCGATGAAGTCGCGCGATCTTTGATAATCGTTGGTGACGATGCTCTCGGTGTGGTCGGAGCCGTAGCGCTCGATATGATCGATGGCTTCGTCCATGTCTTTGACGATCCGTACGGCGAGGATCAAATCGAGATACTCTTCGGTCCAGTCGGATTCGCTGGCCTGCTTGATCCCCGGCGCCATGGCGCAGGTCTTTTCACAGCCGCGGATCTCCACGCCGGCCGCCTGATACTTGGCAATCATTGCCGGCACGAAATCGGCTGCCATCGCTTCATGCACGAGTAGTGTTTCCATGGCGTTGCACACCGACGGCCGCTGCACCTTGGCGTTGAAGCAAATGCGTTCGGCCATCGCCAAAGATGCGCCGGCGTCGACGTAAACGTGGCAGACGCCTTTGTAATGTTTGATCACCGGAATTTTGGAATTCGCCGCCACGGCGCGAATCAGATCCTCGCCGCCGCGCGGAATGATGAGGTCGATGTATTCTTCGAGCTGCAGCAGCTCGTTGACCAGGGCGTGCTCTTTAAATTGGACCACCTGCACGGCGTTCTCGGGCAGCCGGGTCCCGGCGCAGGCGGCGCGCAAGACCGCGCCGATCGCTTGATTGGAATGATGCGCCTCGCTGCCACCGCGCAGGATCACGGCGTTGCCGGACTTCAAACAAAGCGCCGCGGCATCGGCGGTCACGTTGGGGCGCGCTTCGTAGATCATGCCGATCACACCGAGCGGAATACGCATGCGCCCGACTCGCAAACCATTAGGGCGGCGCCAGAGCTTGACCACCTCGCGCACGGGGTCGGCCAATCCAGCAACCTCGCGCAACCCCTTCGCCATGCCCGACACGCGGCCGGCATCGAGAGCGATGCGGTCGAGCACCGCGTTGGAAACTCCCGCCTGCCTGGCAAACTCCAAGTCTTTGCGATTTTCTACTAGCAAGTAAGGAATCTGCGCTTCGAGCTTGTCGGCCATCAAGAGCAGCGCCCGATTTTTTTCCGCCGTCGGCAGCGGCGCCAGTTGACGCGCCGCCGCTTTCGCCTGTTTTCCCAGGCGGAGGGCTTCGGCTTTTAGCGTTTGAGCCTCGACGGTCATGGTGGATTTCCCAGCACGACGAGATCGTCGCGATGGATGATCTCATCGTAGGCTTTATAGCCCAAGATTTTTTCAATCTTGCTTGTATGCAATCCTTTGATCTGATTCAACTCCTGCGCGCTGTAGTTCACCAAGCCGCGGGCGAACTCGCGGCCGTGCAGATCCAGGCAGCGCACGCATTCGCCGACGCCGAAGCTGCCGCGGATTTCCTTCAATCCCGAAGGCAGCAGGCTGCGGCCTTTTTGCACCAGCGCCTCGTGCGCTCCGGCATCGACAACCACGTCGCCGGCCGGTTTCAAGTTGTAGGCGATCCAGTGCTTGCGGTGGGTCAGGCGATTTTGATCGGCCAGGATCAACGTACCGACCTGATCGTGGATATCAAACACTCTCTCGACGGCGCGTGTGTTAAGACCACTGGTGATGATTGTCGGAATGCCCGCCACGGCGGCTTCTTCGGCGGCGGCGATTTTGGTCGCGATCCCGCCGGTGCCGAACGCGCTCTGGCTCACGCCGTTGATATCGGCTTTGATTTTCTTGATATCGTCGATGAGTGGAATCAGATTGGCATCGTGATGGACGCGCGGATCGCGGTCGTAAACCCCTTCGACGTCGCTCAGAATCACCAGCAGGTCGGCGCTCAACAAAGTCGCCACGAGCGCCGACAAATGATCGTTGTCGCCGAATTTCATCTCTTCGACGGCGACCGTGTCATTCTCGTTGACGATCGGCACGATCGCGGAATCGAGCAGCATTTGGAAGGTGTGCTTGGCGTTGAGATAGCGCTGGCGATTGGCCAAATCGGCGTGCGTCAACAAAACCTGCGCCACACTCTTGTCGAATTTCGAGAAGTGGCGCTCGTAGAGCGCCATGAGCTTGATCTGGCCGACGGCGGCGAGCGCCTGTTTTTCCGGAATCGTTCTCGGCCGCTGCTTGCGGGCGAGCCGCATCATGCCGGCCGCCACCGCTCCCGAGCTCACCACGACGATCTCCTTTTTTTGGTCGTGCAGCGCCGCCAGGCCACGCACCAATGCGCGCAGGCGCGACTCTTCGATCCCGTCGTTCGTTGACAGGATCTGGCTGCCGATCTTGATCACCACCCGGCGCACCCGGCGCAAGATCTCGCGCTTATGCTCCAGCGGCGTCACGAATCGCTTCACTGTCTCGCCTGATGTCCGCCAACTTGCCGCCGACCGTTTGCACGAGTTTTTGCACGTTTTCGGTCGTGGCCGCGGAGATCGTGTAGAGCGGTCTAAACTCTTGGGGCAGCCTGCGCGCCAATATTTTCACGTTTTCTCTGGCATCGGGCAAATCGATTTTGTTGGCGACAACGATTTGCGGTTTTTTCGCCAGCTGCGGGTCAAACAACGCGAGCTCGCGATTGACCGTGTTCCAGTCGGCCAGCGGATCCTCCGGGTCGATCTGAGAAGCATCGATCAGGTGAATCAGCAAATGGGTCCGCATCACATGGCGCAGAAACTTGTGCCCCAAGCCGTGGCCTTCGTGTGCGCCTTCGATAAGTCCGGGAATATCGGCAACGACGAAACTTTTTCCTTCCTCATAGCCGACCACGCCGAGATTGGGCACCAGCGTCGTAAACGGGTAGTCGGCGATCTTGGGCCGCACCGCCGAGATCGCCGCGATCAAAGTCGATTTACCGGCGTTCGGCAACCCGATGATGCCGACATCGGCCAGCAGGCGCAGCTCGATCTCCAGCTCGCGCTCCTCACCAGGCTCCCCCGGCTGGGCGAAGCGCGGACTGCGATGAGTCGATGAGACGAAATGCGCGTTGCCTTTGCCGCCACGGCCGCCGGCCGCGACGATCACGCGCTCGCCCGCAGTCGGCAAATCGCCGATCACTTCGCCGCTTGCCGCGTCTCGAATAATTGTTCCGACCGGGACGTGGATCACCCGATCATCACCGCGCCGACCGTGGCAGTCGCTGCCCATGCCGTGCTGGCCGCGTCCCGCTTTGTATTGTTTCTGATAGCGCAGATCGAGCAGCGTCGTGAGCTGAGGATCGGCGACCATGACGACATCGCCGCCCGGCCCGCCGTTGCCGCCGTTTGGTCCGCCGCGCGGCACATATTTTTCGCGCCGAAAGCTCACGCAACCGCGCCCGCCGTCACCGGCGAAAACGCGGATCTTAGTTTCATCGATAAACTTCATGACCGCAGGCAATTGCCCTTTTGCCTTTTTACTTTTGCCTTTCTATTATCATCCCCCTACGCCGGGCAAAAAAAAAGCCCCAAAAGGGGCTTTAATTATCACGACCCGCTCAAGTTACTGACCGGGAAGCACAGCGACGCGCTTCCGCTCTCTATCCTTGCGCTCGTAACGTACCACGCCATCGATCAGAGCGAATAGCGTGTAGTCCCGGCCCATGCCGACGTTCTTACCCGGATGTATACGGGTGCCCAGTTGGCGCACCAGGATGTTTCCCGCGCGGACGGTTTCGCCGCCAAACACTTTGACACCGCGTCTTTGCCCTTGACTGTCGCGGCCGTTGCGTGAACTGCCGCCTGCTTTTTTATGTGCCATGATTCGTTCCCTAAGCTAAGCTTCAATCGCCGTGATTTTTAGCGCGGTTTGATACTGCCGATGACCGCGTTGCCGGCTGTAGCTCTTTCGTCTTTTCTTTTTGAAAACGAGAATTTTTTTGGCCCGCATCTGATCGACGATTTCGCCGGTGACGGTGGCATTGGCCACCAGTGGCGCGCCGATTTTTACCTCATCGCTGCCGCCGACAAATAACACATCGGGCAGGGTCACCTTCTCGCCCACCTCGCCGCTCAGTTTTTCGACCTTGACGACATCGCCCTCGGCGACGCGATATTGCTTTCCGCCAGTTCTAATTACCGCATATTTCATAGGATTTTCCTGAAACAAATTTTGTAAACAAAAACGCCTGGAAAGTCAACTGGCGCTACACCCCGCCCGTACTCCGTCGCGATTCGGATCGCTTCAGCCAATGGAACCTAGACAAACAAGCAGCCCTTGACACCGTTCGACATTATAGATATATCGCTCTACGATACTATCGGAAAACGATATATGAGTGATTTTAAGGCGATGGCCGAACTGCGCTACCAAATCCGCCGCTTCCTGCGCTTCAGTGAAAATGCCGCTCGCCAGGCGGGTATCGAACCGCAACAACACCAGCTCCTGCTTGCCGTAAGAGGCCTTCCCGACAACCTGAAACCGACCATCGGTGTGCTGGCGGAACGCATGCAGCTACAGCACCACAGCACGGTTGAGTTGGTCGACCGCCTCGTCGATCGGGAATTTCTTTGTCGCTTGCGGGCGACTGACGATCGGCGCCAAGTGCTCGTCAAACTGACGCACGACGGCGAAGAGTTTCTCAAAAGCCTTTCTCTCCATCATCTACAAGAACTGCAAACCGCTGGACCGAAGCTTTTACAAGCCCTGCAAAGCGTTATTGAAAATTCGAAGACTCACAGTGCTCTCGAAACCGATACGGAGAACCTTAAATCGACCATCTCGACAAAAATAAGAAAGGATACAAACCATGGCTGATCAAAGCGATACCCAAGATGTCCTTCTAGATGTAAGGGTTGCCGAGGCCTCATGGCTCTACAAGTTCTACCTCAATCAGGAGAAAAAGATCCTCGGCACCGCGTCAGTTGTTCTCTTCCTGACGATTTGGGAGCTGGTCGGAAATACTTTTCAATTGATCAACCCGATGTTCATGAGCGCTCCATCGCTCATCTGGAACGCCGCTGTTCAGCTGTTTGTGTCCGGCGAGATCTATAATGACCTGTATGTTAGCGGCATCGAACTCTTCTGGGGCTATTTTCTTTCGGTTGCTTTTGCAATCCCGTTCGGCATCATGATCGGCTGGTACAAAAAGATCGCTTACATATTCGACCCCTTCGTCAACGCGATGAACGCAACCCCGCGCGTGGCGCTGCTGCCGCTGGTAATCATCTGGTTGGGTATCGGCATACTCTCGAAAGTCGGCATCATCTTTCTCGGCGCCGTTTTCCCGATGTTGATCAATACCCGCGACGGTGTGAAGACCACGCCGGCCAATCTTCTTACCGCTGCCAAGAGCTTTGGCGCTTCGGAGTGGATGCTGTTTAAGACCGTCGTGCTGCCCTCGACGATCCCGTTCATCCTTACCGGTTTGAGGCTCGGGCTGGGCAGAGCGATCGTCGGCGTCATGGTCGGCGAGCTTTACGCCGCCACCGCCGGCATCGGCTTTATGATCACAGTTGCCGGCGCGACCTTCCAGACCGACAAGGTTTTTGTCGGCGTGCTTGTTTTCGCGCTGACCGGAATGATCGGCACCGAGGCGATTACCCGGCTGGAACGACGGTTCGACAAGTGGCGCCCGAAGGTCGGCGCAGCGGAATAAGCGCGCCAACTGGGTCCGGCAATTCAGTTTTTTTTGAAACGGCCCACCAGTAGCGTGGGCCGTTTTTTTTAGCGACTCTCCTCCGGGCTACCGAGCCACGGCCCTTGCCCTCCCGCAATGGCACCTTTACATTAGATTCAATCATTGGGAGGGGATCTTCATGGACATGCATACATCGAATCTGCTTCGATACTCCATCGGGCTAATGTTGCTCCTGGCACTTTCGGGCTGTGGGTACAATCGACTCCAGGGCCTGGACGAAGCCGTCAAAGGCGCTTGGGCCGAGGTGCAAAACCAATATCAGCGACGCGCCGATCTAGTGCCGAATCTGGTTGCCACGGTAAAAGGCGCCGCCGATTTCGAGCAGGAAACGTTGCAAAGAGTCATCGAGGCTCGCGCGGCCGCAACCTCGATCAAGCTCGATGCCGACGCGTTAAATAATCCGGAGACTTTTAAAAAATTTGAACAGGCCCAAAGCCAACTTTCGAGCGCGCTCTCGCGCCTCCTGGTGGTCGTCGAAAAATACCCCGACCTGAAGGCCAATCAAAACTTTCAGAACCTGCAAGCGCAGCTCGAAGGCACCGAGAACCGCATCGCGGTAGCGCGTAAACGCTACATCGAGAGCGTCGCCACCTACAATACCGCGGTACGCTCGTTCCCGGAAAATTTGACCGCCAAATACCTTCTGGGCCTTGAAGTTCGACCCAGCTTCAGCGCCGACGAAGCCGCGCAGAAGCCGCCAGAGGTGAAATTCTAAGGCCCGACGTGCGGCTCAAATCGGTCAGAGTCGAGAGCTGGCGGGGAGAATGGGCGATGAAGCGCCGGCTTTATCGCCCTCTCCTTGCTAGCATCGTCTTTGTCTTACTCGTAACCTCGTTGGCCGCTCCCCTGGATGTGCCGCCGCTCAAGGGGCGGGTGAATGACTACGCCGGCGTCATGAGCCAAGAGCAAATTCGCAGCCTGGAGACCCGCCTGGCGCAGTTCGAGCAGGAGACCGGACATCAGGTGGCGGTACTCGCCGTACCGACACTCGAGGGCGAAGATATTGAAGGATTCGGTATCCGCGTTGCGGAAAGCTGGAAGATCGGCAAGAAGGGCTTCGATAACGGCGTCATTCTCCTGGTCGCAATCAAAGATCGCCGTTTACGCCTGGAAGTCGGCTACGGTCTCGAAGGCGTGCTGCCTGACGCGATTGCCAAGACCATCATCAGCAATTATATCGTACCGCGCTTCCGCGCGCAGGATTATGCCGGCGGCATTGTCGCGGGCGTCGACGCGGTCCTGAGAGTCATCAAGAACGAGCCGCTGCCTGAATCGGCGCGCCAAAGAAACCAAAATGAAGGCTCGCCTTGGCAGTTCTTCCTGATGCTGGCCGTAACCGTCGCCGTACTTGCGATTATGGCAAACGCCTCGAGCGCAAACCGCCGCCGGAGACAGAATATGTGGGCTACCGGCGGCCGGCGCCACCCACCGATTTATTGGGGTGGCGGCGGTTTTGGCGGCGGCGGATTCGGTGGTGGCTCTGGCGGTGGTTTTAGCGGCGGAGGCGGCAGTTTTGGCGGCGGCGGAGCATCGGGCAGCTGGTAGCTATGAATGCCGAGAGTTTTTTTAGCGAGGAAGAAAAAGAGCGCATTCACCAAGCCGTGCTCGAAGCGGAGTCGAAGACGGCAGGAGAGATCGTGCCGATGATCGTCGCATCATCGGCGCGCTATACCGAAGTCGAGCTCCTGGGTCTGATCGCCGGCCTGTCGCTCGGAGTGATCGTCGAATGGTTCTGGAGCGACCCGTGGGGATCGGCTTACGTCAACCTCTGGCCGATCGTCGGCGCGCTCACCGGTTTTCTGCTTGCTCGCGTTCCGCCGATCAAGCGCTTGGTTGTTTCAAAGCGTCGGACCGCCGAAGCGGTCCACGACTTCGCTCTTGCTTCGTTCACCGAGCACGGCTTGCACTACACTCGCGACCACACTGGAATTCTTATCCTCGTTTCCCTCTTGGAGCATCGCGTCGAAGTACTCGCCGACCTGGGCATTAACGCCAAGGTGGAAACCGGCACCTGGCAGGAGATCGTTCGCAGGCTCACTGAAGGATTAAAGTCGGGGCACGCGGCCGAGGCCTTCTGCAAAGCCATCGAGCGCTGCGGCGAGATCCTTTCGACACACTTTCCACGCCAGGCCGAGGACCTAGACGAACTGCCCAACCGTCTCATCAGCAAGTAATAAGACGCTTCCATTGGGCGCTCTTCCCGAAGCCAAAAATTGCCGGTGACAACCAAGGGGTTCCAGTGAACCGAGATGAATTCGCGGATCGCGGGCTGAGCGAGACAATCAGAATTCAGCGAAGTTTCGGGATCGACAAAACGGAATCTGCAAATCCTTCGCGTCCTTTGTTCTTTGCGGTCATTTTTCCGATTCCGAATCCAAACTCAAAACGCTGGGTCGCAACTAACGCGACTTGCGCACCAGCCGCACATCCACCGCCACCGCTCCTTGGCCCTGCGGCCGTATCATCAGCGGGTTGATCTCCAGGTCGGAAAGATGATTGCGATGGGCGGCGAAGATATCGGACAACCCGACCATCGCTTTGACCAGCGCGTCGAAGTCGCGCGGTCCTTGACCGCGCACCCCTTCGAGCACTTTGTAGCCGCGTAGTTCTTTGAGCATCGCGCGCGCTTCGCGTTCGTCGACCGGCAACAGGCGAATCGCTACGTCCTTCAAAACTTCGACGAAAATGCCGCCGAGGCCGACGATGAGAAACGGTCCATACTGCGGATCCGTGCGCGCGCCGATCAGTACTTCGGTGCCCTGCACCATCTCCTGGATCAGCAAATGGCCGCGGCCCAGCGTTTTGGTCAGCAGTTTCTGTCCTTCGGCCTGAACCTCTTCGGCGCTCTTCAGGCCGAGAACCACCGCGCCGGACTCGGTCTTATGCACGACCTCGGCGGCAATCAATTTAATTGCCACCGGAAAACCGATTTCCTTTGCCTTTAACGCTGCGTCAGCCGCAGTGCCGGCCATCGCTTGTTTGGGCAAGGCGATGCCGTGTCGCTGCAACAGCGCGTTTAAATTCTCCCCTTCGAGATCCGCGGCGTGGCCCGATGCAACGGCGGGCTTGGGCACACCCAGCTGCCGGCGCTCGCCATACAACCCTAATCCCGCCAACGCGCGCAAGGTCGGCTTGATCGCCTGCAAGAATGGCATCCCCGCTTCTTCTTGAAACGCGCGGCTCTCATCTGTGCAGCTGTAAGTCGACCTGGCGAACGCGAGCACCGGTTTTTCCGTTGCCATGGTCACGCTCTTGAACAGTCCCGCGCTTCTTTGCTGCCCGCGCGGCAGCTCGCCGTGAATCGCCAACAGATCGACGCCGTCGTCCTCGGCGTGAAGCTTGACAATATTGATGAAACCCTGCTCGTCGCCGAAGCCGGCGACACCGCATTCGAGCGGATTCTCGACGACCAGCTCGGCGGGAATCAACGGGCGCACCGCTTCTTTGGTCTTGTCACTGAGTTGCGCCAGATTGGTTTTCAGCTCGTCGCAATGATCGCAGATGAGCCCTTTCATCCCGCCGGAATTGACGACGATGGCTGCGCGGCTGCCTTTGGGAAATCGTCCCGGCATAAACGCCAGCGTTGTTTCAGTCAAATCTTCCAGGGTGGGGCAGCGAATCAAACCCAGGCGGTTGCAGACCGCATCGAACACTTCGTCCGCGCCGGCGAGCGAACCCGTGTGCGAGATCGCCTGGCGTTTTCCCATCTCCGAGCGGCCGAGCTTGACGACGAGAATGGGCTTGCCCTTGCCGAGCGCTTGCTCCGCGACCGTCATGAATTCGTCAGGGCGGCGAATGCCCTCGACCATCAAAGTAATAACTTTGGTGTCGGGATCGTCGACCAGATACGCCAGGTAATCGACCAGATCGAGGCTGACTTCATTACCGCTCGACACCGCATAACTGAAGCCGATGCCGCGCTCGGTGGCACCCTTGATCCAGTTACCGAGCGAGCCGCCGCTCTGAAAGACCAATCCCACCGGCCCTTGCTTGAGCAGCGGCGTCGCGGTGGGAAAAGTCCACAGTCCTTCGCCGACCGAGTACGAGCCCATGCAGTTCGGGCCGCAAATCACCATCCCGGTGCGTTCGCAGAGATCTTTCATCGCCTGAGCGCGCGCTTTTCCCTGCTCATCTTCACCCTCGCCGAAACCGGCGGTATAAATTGTCGCGGATTTCGTGCCGAGTGTTGCCGCTTCTTCCAAGACGCCGAGAACGGCGCGCGTCGGAATGAGAACCAGCAGCTCGTCCGGCACTTCCGGCAGCGCCGTGAGGTTGGGATAGCACTTGTCGCCGAACAATTCGCCGTAGTTGGGATTGATAAGATAAACCCCGCCGGGAAATTTCGCGCCCTTGAGATTTCGGTAAATTCCCTGCGGCCAGGCGCCTTTTTGTGAAGCACCGACAATGGCGACGGATTTCGCGCGCAGTAAATTTTCAACGGGCTTGGCCCGAAATGTTGCCATAAATTTCCTTCTCAGTTGGAATTTCTTCCTATCGCATAGACGTGACGGGACTGCAAGGTAGCACTAACCGCCGCTGAAAACACTGATTGACTTCGTTGCGTCCATCGCCTGTGAGTCTTTTGGGCAGCCCGCAACCGGAGTTTTTCAGCAATCGGCCAAGCGAAGGGTGGTTAGCTGACAGTGGGGACTAAGAGACAAAGGCAACGCTGTATTCACTAGCACGTGAAAACTGCCGGCTGCGTTCACGGAAAGACGTGCCAACGGTGAGCGGGCAATTCGACTGCGGCGTTTTGACCCACACTCAGCGCCGTGTCGCCGGCGAGCTTCGCAAGCAGAGTCACGCCGTTTACCTCGACTTCGAGCAGCGCCGAGTCGCCGAGATAATTGCGGCTGGTCACCCTGCCAGTGCTGGCAGCGACCCCGTCGCGCTGCGCCGGCAACACTTCGATATGCTCCGGACGAATCGCGAGAGTCACCTCTGTCCCGGTGGTCACGCCGTTCGGCACGGTCGCGGCGATCACGCCCAGGGGCGACTCGACCTTTCCGGGTCCGGTCACCGCACCCTTGACGAAATTCATCTCGCCGACAAACTGCGCGACAAACAGGTTCGCCGGCCGCGCGTAAATTTCATTCGGCGAGGCGATCTGCAGGATCTCGCCGTGATTCATAACACACACTTTATCGCCCAGGCTGAGAGCTTCCGCTTGGTCGTGGGTGACGTAGAGAGTGGTCACCCCAATCGATTTCGTTATCTTGCGCAACTCCACGCGCATCTGCTCACGCAAGCGCGCGTCCAAGTTGCTGAGCGGCTCGTCCATCAACAGCACCTTGGAGTCGGTCACCATGGCGCGCGCCATCGCAACCCGCTGCTGTTGTCCGCCGCTCAGGTCGGTAGCCGGCCGGTCTTCGAGCCCATCCAGCTGCACTCGTTTGAGCGCCGCGCGCACCCGATCGGCGACCTGCGATTTAGAGACGCGCTTCTGGCCTTGGGTCAAAGGAAACGCGACGTTTTGAAAAACGTTCATGTGCGGCCAGATCGCATACGACTGAAAGACCATGCCGATCGCGCGCTTCTCAGCGGGAACGTAGACTCGCGATGCCGGAGCATTGACCAAGCGGCCGGCGATTTCGATTTCTCCCGCATCCGGCCTTTCAAGTCCGGCAACACATCTTAGAGTGGTTGTTTTGCCGCATCCGCTCGGGCCCAGAAGCACACAAAAATCCCCCTCGGAAACCTCCAGGTCGATATCTCGCAGCGCATTCACGACCCCCTGTTGCGCGTAAAAGGTCTTGCGGAGCTTTCTAATACTGATCAAGGTAACAATCCTCTTGGAGCGATGGAGTGCTGGAGTATTGGAGCATTGCACCCATCACTCCACTTCTCCATCACTCCAATAGTCCATCTTTCTAGCTTGCCGAGCCGATCTCGCCGATACGAGATAGCGCAAACCGCACGGTGCCGACCACGATCGTCGCAAAGAGGATCAAAATCACCCCCAACGCTGCCACCTGCGGTATCCAACCGCTCCCCCAAAATTGCCAGACCACGGTGGAAATGACGACATTGTTGCGCGTCAGCAAGGTCAGTGACATCGTGACCTCGCGATAAGAGAGCATGCCGATCCAGATCCAGCTGTTGAGCACTCCGGCGGCGATCAGCGGTAGAATGATCTTGCCCAACACTCGCGGCGCCGACGCGCCCGACACCCGGCCGGCCTCTTCCAACTCGCGGTGGACTTGGATCATGACGCTGTTGGTGGTTCGCGTGCCGTAGGCGATCCAGTTGATGGTATGAGCTAGAACGATGATCGCAACCGTACCATACAACGGAAAATAATCCCGGTAAGCGAGTCCTAAATAAGCAAGTCCCACCGCCATGAGAATGCCCGGCACGGCATGCGGAATAAAAACCAGCGTGTCGAGAAAGCCGCGGAAGGAAACTTGGGTTCTGATCACAATCCACGACACCAGCACGCTTAACAACATGGTGATGGTCGGCACGGCAAGCATGAGAATGAGCGTATTGATGAACGGCCGCGGGCCGACATTGGCCGGGATCTCGATATAATGTTTAAGCGTCAGCGACGACCAAGCTTCCGCCGACGGCAGCTGCAAATAGGGCAGCAGCGAGGCCCATAACAAAACCGCGAACGGAATAAAAACCTCGATGGCGAGATAAAAGAAAACGAAGCCGAGCGCGGGCCACTTCCAGCGCCCGAGCGCGAGCTCTCTGGGTCGATATCCGCGTCCGGTAATGACCGTGTACTTTTTCCCTTGCTTGACCAGCCGAACGTACAGGGCGGCAAGCGTGAGCCCTAACACGAGCATGATCGCGCCGTAGGCGCCCGCTATGCCATATTCCGGCAATCCGGTTGAGGGCGTCGTCGAGGTGAATATCAGCGAGCTCAGGACGTGGATGCGCGCCGGCAAGCCGATGATTGCCGGTACTTCAAATACGGCAATCGCCGTCATAAACAAATAGACCATCACGGCGGCGATGGCCGGCCAGGTAATGGGAATATTGATTTTCAGAAACGTCTTCAACTTGCCGACGCCGGAAGTATAGGCCGCCTCCTCCAACGACGGATCCATCGAGCGATACGCCGCGGCTAGCATAAAAAACGCCCCCGGCACAAACGAGACGCCCTGCACAAACGCCATGCCGGTGAGACTGTACAGGTTGAGCGGCGGACTGCTCAGAGCGAACAACTCTTGCAACCATTTATTGACCAGTCCGATGCGCGGGCTGAGCAGCAAGATCCAGGCAATCGTCCGAAGAAAAACCGGGATGAGAATACCAATCGTCAGCAGTACGTAAATGGTTTTCTTGAACGGTATGTCCGTCCGCATGAGTATCCAAACCAGCGGGACGGCGATCAATAGCGTGATCGACACGCTCGAAACCGCGAAGAAGAGCGTGTTGAGCAGAATCTCGTAAGTTTGCGGAGTCAAGTAAACCGTGGCGAAGTTTTCCAGCGTGAACGGCACGTCTTCGCCCGGGAAGCCGGTGCGAAGGCTCATCAGAATGACCATCGCCACCGGCAACCCGATCAAGATGACTAAGAACCCCGAAAGACCCGTCGCGAACAACGTCACGCCCTGGGGCAGGAAACGGGAAAACCCTTCCCACGCGCCCACTGCGGATTGATTGCGAGTTTCTACCTTCATAGGCGGCTCCCTATGCCGTCAGCGGCATGTGGATGATCTCAATTGAAACCGAGAATCTTGCCGATCTGCCGCGATATCTTATCGACCTTAGCGGCTTGGTCCTGTTTCATATAAACCACTTGCTTGCCCTGGGCGAACTTATAGGCGTCGGTGCCGGGAACATACGCCGACGAATGGCCCGTGTGCTTTTTCCAGATCGTCTGCACTTCCGGCGAGGCCATGAAGATCACGAACAGATGACCCACGTTCGGATGCGGCGCGCCTTTCAACACGCCGACGTGATACTCCGGCGAGATCACCGGCTGCACTTTGTCGGCGAAAGCCAACGGCGCGCCCGATTGCTGCGATTCATGAAGCTGGCTGTCTTGCAACGTTGCCGACACCAGAACCTCTCCCAAGATCAAGCGTTGAGCCATTTCCCCGGCGCGGGTCAGCAGCGGTTTCTGGGCGGAGAGTTTTTTGACGAAGTCTAAAGTCTTCTCATCGCCCCAGGGACCCGCGGCCAGGCGCCCCCAGTGGTGCGTCGAGTTGATGACGCCAAGCTTGCCCTTCCATTTCGGGTCGAGCAGATCTTCCCATTTTGTCGGTACGTCCTTTGCCGCAACCAACTTGCTGTTGTAGGTCGGCAGAGCAAACTGGTTGGCGACGGAGATCGTGCCTTGATCATACTCGATTCGATCTTTGTTCACGCCGGCGGCCGCATAGTCGAAAGGTTGGTGCAACTTTCTCAACCACAATGAGCCGTGGTGTGCGTCGGTGACGACCATGATGTCCCACTCGGGGGGTTGTCCCGAAGCCGACATCCCGACGATCTTTGCCGTGTCCCGGGTCATGTTACCGGATGGGCTGAAGTTCAGTTTGATATTCAAGCCGTACTTCTTATTGAAACCGTCCGCCAGAGCTTGAGCTCCTTCGGGACCGAGAGTGGACGGGCCGTAAAACTCGATGACGCCCTCTTTTTTGGCGCCGGCGATTAACCCGTCAATGGATGACGCCGCGCCAAAGCTGGTTCCCGTCAGCGCGACCATCAGTCCCAGGAAAACACCGCCGATTCTGGTCAATACTATCTGCATCGTATTCCTCCTTCTTGTCGTTCAAAATGGCTATCGGTTATTAGACGTCTCACGGTAAAAACTCTCGTCATAATAATTCGCTAAATCTTTGCCCATGGCCGGGGTAAGGCCGAATTGCACGCGCAGATCAAGCACGGTTTGAAGCCCGGGCAGATTCAAGCGCCCGTCTTCGGGCGACTGGCGCAAACGATGGGCCGCGGCTTGGTCTTCGATCTTCTCCGCGTCGGCGAGAATCTTGATCGCCTCGTCGCGATTTTTTTCATCATGAGCCCAGCGCAGCGCGTCATGCCAAGCTCGCAGATACTTTAACAAGCGTGCGCGGTTTTCACCGCCCCATTGCCGGTTCACGGCAAAGACTCCGCCTGGATAATCCGGCAGCACTTCACGGTGGTCGGCGAAGCGTTTCATGCCGGCCGCCTCGGCCTTAATGTCCCAGGGCGGGTTTAACACGCCCGCGAAAGTTTCACCTTGGATCATTGAATCCAAACGGTAGCCGGTCGTGCCCTTCGGCATCAGCGTGTAGTCGCCGCGATCCATTTCGAGACCGTGCGCCAGGAGCACGCGGCGCAGCACCAGGGCGTAAGCCGTGTCGACGGCGTCCACCGCCATCGCCTTGCCGCGAAGATCGTCCCATTTGTTGACCTCGGGCCGAACATAGACCGGGAGGGTATTGCCGGCAGAGACCTGGGCAACGGCAACGATCTCAGCCCCCTCGCGGCCCGACCAACCGAGCACATTATCGAAGGCCGTCGACACCACCTGCCACGAGCCCTTGCTGAGTCCGCGCATCTGATCGGTCGAGTTGGGCGTCACTCTCACATCGACTTCGAGCCCGTGGTCGGCAAAATTTCCTTTTGCCCGTCCCACAGCCAGCGCCGCGTCGATGTTGAAGACGTTTACGAGCAAATGCTCAGCCATAAGTTTTGCGCCAACGTGTAAACATTGCCCCAACCCACAGTGATCTGCATGGACCTTTCCCGCTGCCCTTGAGCGACTGTCTTGTACGTCATCCAAGGGAAGCCCGAGGAGCTTGCCTTTGCCGACCTACTGGTTTTCGTTTCCTAGTGAATCTTCGGCCCGGTGTACTCCAAAATGTACAGGCCGCCCTTGATCCGGTCCGATACATAAATCAGTCCATCGGTGTCGACGTAAAGATCGTTGAACATCGGCGCTTTCTGTCCGTCGGGCGCCGGCGGGATGAAAAAGCCTACTTCCTCGGGCCGGAATTTATTCCTAATATCGAAGACGCGCAGTCCGGCGTTATAATAGGTAATAAAAATAATGTTCTCGCTTTGAAACGAGCCCGGACGCATTTCATGGACGTTATGCGGCCCGAAGCGCAGGCCGCGCTTACAAAAATCACCTTCGGGCACCGGACAGGTGCCGACAATCACCGGGTTGCGCTCTTCGCGAATATCGATGAGCCATACCCGCTTTTCACCCTCGGCGCAGTCGTACTTCACCGACTCGTCGACGGCGACGACCAGTTTTCTGCCGGGCAACGGCAAGGTGGTGTGAGCGTAGCCGCCGAATGGCGGGCTCCAATCGATATGACTGATCGTTTTCGGCTGGCTGATATCGGAAATATCGAGAATCACCATGCCGGCATCGACCAGCGCAACGTAGGACCGGTTGCCGTGCGGGATGGCGCCGTGGACATGAAAGTGTTCGCCGGCGAACGGCGTCCAATCCGGCGGCGTCTCCTCGCCTTCTTTAGTCCCGGGAATCCACCAGCGCCCCGCTTCTTTGGGACGGGTCGGATTGGAAACATCGGCGATCAAATAAGCGCGCTCTTTGATGCCGGGCAGCATGGCGCCGACATGCGCGTACTTGCCGTCGCTAAACCACATGCGGTGCACGCCTTTACCGGGAAGTTTGAACCAACCGATCTCGCGCGGCTCGGTGGGTTTTTCGATGCTGTAGATTTTGATACCCGCTTCGTTGGGCGTGCTGGCAGGCAGATTTCTGTCAAAATAGGGCCGCTCCTGATTCTGGATTAAGATATCGCCGGCGATCTGGACTTTATGCGAGTGCGTATTGGGCGCGTGCGGGAGCTGCGTGACCACGCGCGGGTCGCTCGGATCGGCCACGTCGATAATGCTCAGCGCCATCGGCGAAGTGCCGAGATGCGCCAGGTAAACGTATCGACCTTGCTTGAGCAGCTGCATGCCATCGCCGTGACCGTTCAGATCATGATGACCGATGACCCTCATGTTCCAGCTTTCACTCTTCGTCTGGATGTCCGCAACCGTCATGTGGACGTCGATCCTCCGCTGAATTTGATCACCGCGCGATTTTCGCAGCGTGCTTGGTTCTGTTATACTCCCGCCGTCGTAAAGTCAATATTCTCCGCGTATCGGAGTCGTGTTCATTCAGTGCGCCACGAACCTTCACATCGAGAAAGATTCCTCGCTCCCGTTGGATCGGCAACTAAGCGATTTGCCATCTCGAACCAAGTGAGATCCTGAGCTAACCGAACCAGTACCTGCATGGGGGCTCATCGATTTAAAGGGATTTATATGCTATTGCCGCCCTTAAACAAGACGGTCATCAAGATGACGACACAGGAGAC
>Ga0209640_10002115_pt1 | contig 17234 bp, 11 predicted proteins | sample RifCSP10_1_FD_184018 | JGI IMG/M metagenome (GOLD analysis project Ga0209640, IMG submission 184018) | Soil microbial communities from Rifle, Colorado - Rifle CSP2_sed 10_1 (SPAdes) (version 2) | ecosystem: Environmental > Terrestrial > Deep subsurface > Rock core/Sediment | place: Rifle... | reverse complement strand
CTGAAGGAGGCATTTCCTCGCCGAGCGAACCGGCGCTGACCGGCTACGACCCGCTGCCGCCCGGCCGAGCCTGTGTGGTACGCGTGTGGTCCCTCTAGTTACGAATTAGCAACAGAGCTATCGATGGGCGATCGCAACCCCTTACGTCGCGCGCAGCCACATCGCTTGAGGCATCCGCTGCTTCGTGCGCAACGGCCACGCACCGATCTCCGATCCACCCCGCGAGCAGGCAAACGCGGTTACACGCCTGAAACAGTGCTGTAACGCCGGTTCCTTACAAGGACTCCCGAGTCGTCCTATCGTTCCGGCAGGGCCCCCGAAAGCGAGGATGCGTACGTGCAAGTGAGCGACGACCCGCGGGTCGGCACCGAGCTCGCCGGCTACCGGATCGAGTCGCTGCTGGGCTGGGGCGGCATGAGCGTCGTCTACCTGGCCGAGGATTTGCGGCTCAAGCGGAGGGTTGCGCTCAAGCTGCTGGCTGCCAGCCTCGCCGAGGACGAATCGTTCCGTGGCCGCTTCCTGCGCGAGTCGGAGCTGGCCGCGTCTATCGACCATCCGAACATCGTCCCGATCTACGAGGCCGGGACGACCGAGGACCTCCTCTTCATAGCCATGCGCTACGTCGAGGGGCGTGACCTGAAAGAGCGCCTCCAGCGCGGCCGTCTGGACCCGGCGGACGCGATAGGCATCCTCGCACAGGTGGCGAGCGCGCTGGATGCGGCCCACGCGCGCGGTCTCGTGCATCGCGACGTGAAGCCCTCCAACGTGCTGCTCGACACGGGTGCCCGCCCCGACGGCTCCGACCACGTCTACCTCGCGGACTTCGGCCTCACGACGCGGGTTTCCGAGGAGGCAGGAATCGGCGACGACGGCCGCCTCATGGGCACCATCGACTACGTCGCACCCGAGCAGATCGCCGGAGAGGAGATCGACGGACGGGCGGACGTGTACTCGCTCGGCTGCGTGCTCTACGAGTGTCTCGTCGGGCAGCCGCCATTCCGGAGTGATTCGGACCTCGCGGTGGTGTTCGCGCACCTCGAAACCGAGTCGCCGCCGCCGAGCGCCGGGCGGCCCGAGCTGCCGGCGGCGCTCGACGCCGTGATCGCCAGGGCGCTGGCGAAAGAGCCGGAGCAGCGCTACCCGAGCTGCCGCGAGTTCGTCCGAGCGGCGCTCGCGGTCGCGGTCGACGAGGCGAGCCGCGTGCTCGTCGACGTCGCCTCTCGCGCCGCCGCCGGCAGAAGTGACCTGGGCGAGGTCGAGGCCGAGCTGGCCGGGAAGGTGATCGACCTCCAGCTGGTGCGCGAGCAGGCGCGGGTCCTCTCGGGCCCGGACACCCCGACCCGCGTGGCGACCGAGGGGGTATGCCCGTTCAAGGGGCTCGCAAGCTTCGAGCCGGTCGACGCCGACTACTTCTTCGGCCGGGAGCGGCTCGTGGCCGAGCTCGTCGCCCGCCTCGTCGGAGCCGGTTTCCTCGGCATCGTCGGCCCGTCGGGCAGCGGCAAGTCGTCGGTCCTCCGCGCCGGTCTCCTCCCGGCCCTCGCCGGAGGAGTGCTGCCGGGCAGCGGGGGCTGGCGGCGTCTGCTCCTGCGTCCCGGCGAGCGGCCGCTGGAGGAGCTTCGCCGCGTGCTCGTGTCGGGAGCGAAGGATCCTCTCGCCGAGGCCCTCGACACGCTGCCCCCGGGCGCGCGCCTTCTCCTCGCCGTCGACCAGCTCGAGGAGCTCCATACCGCCTGCCGCTCCGACGCCGAGCGCGCCGCATTCGCCGACACCCTTGCCCGCGCGGCTGCTGATCCGGAGGGTCGAGCAGTCGTGGTGGTCGCGCTGCGCGCCGACTTCTACGGGCGCTTCGCCGCGTACCCGGGGCTCGCCGAGCTGCTGGGCGCGAACCAGGTGCTGGTCGGGCCAATGCAGGCCTCCGAGTTGCGGCGCGCCGTCGAGCTGCCCGCCGGCCGGGTGGGGCTGCGGGTGGAGCCCGAGCTGGCCGACGCGCTGGTCCACGACGTCGAAGGTGAGCCAGGAGCGCTGCCGTTGCTGTCCACGGCCCTGCTCGAGCTCTGGCAGAAGAGGGAGGACGACGCGCTCACTTTGGCTGCCTATCGCGAATCCGGCGGCGTCCACGGCGCCGTCGCGCGGCTGGCGGAGGGCACGTACGCTCGCGTCCCGGACGAGCGCAGGCAGCTCGTACGCGCCGTCATGCTGCGTCTGGTCGGCGAGGACGACGGCGACGCGCCGGTGCGCCGCCGCGCTCCACTCGGGGAGCTCGACCTGGAGCGCAACGAAGACGTGGCCGACGTGCTCGCGACGCTGGCCGACAGCCGTCTCGTCACCGTGTCGGAAGGGAACGTCGAGGTCGCCCATGAGGCACTGCTGCGCGAGTGGCCGCGCCTGCGCGACTGGATCGAAGAGGACACCGAAGGGCGCCGGCTTCGCCGTCACATCACTCAGGCGGCGACCGAGTGGGATGCGGCAGGGCGCGATCAGGGCGAGCTCTATCGCGGCGCCCGACTCGCCGCCGCCCTCGACTGGACCGCCGATCACGCGCTCGACGTCAACGAGCTCGAGCGCGAGTTCGTCACCGAGAGCCGCGAGGCCTCGGAGAAAGAGACCAAACGGGTCCGGCGCACGAATCGCCGCCTCCGAGTCCTGCTCGCCGGAGTCGTGGTGTTGCTCGTCGCGGCCGTCGCCGGCGGGATCTTCGCGCTCGTCCAGCGCAGCGAAGCCCGAGACGCGGAGGCTGCACAGCTAGTGCAGCGCCTGGGCGCGCAGGCGCTCGTCGAGGACGACCTCGACCTCTCGCTCCTGCTCGCCCGGCAGGCAGTTGCGATCGACGACTCGCCGCAGACCCGCGGCTACCTGCTCGCCGCACTCCGGCGCAGCCCCGCTGCGATCGGGGTCATGCATGGTCCCGCCGGGCGGCACGGCGTGCTCACGGGAGTCACAATCAGTCCCGACGGGAAGACGCTGGCGGTGCTCTCCGGCGGCGGCGAGGTTCTGTTCTTAGATGCGCGAACCTACGCGCAGATCGGGGACCCGCTGACGGCGACGAATTCCGGCGAGTCGAGCCTTTCGTATAGCCCCGACGGGCGAACGCTCGCGGTCGGCGGCGACCACCTCGTTCGCCTCATCAGCGCGCGAACGCGTGCCCAGTTGGCCGAGACAGCCGTCGAAGGGGTCGCCACGCATCTGGCCTTCACGAAAGACGGGTCGCAGTTGGTCGTCGTTGTCGCCCCAGGCAGCTCCGCAAGCGACCTCGGCAGCAGAGGCGACGCGGAGATCACCGTCCGAGACGCCGTCACGCTGAAGGCGATCGGTCCCTCGATCGAGCCGGACGCCTTCGTCGGCGCGTACGTCGGCTTCTGGTACGCGTCTCCTCAGTTTGCACCCACACCCGACGGTCGCTCCCTCATCACCGCGTCCGAGGACGGTGAGCTGGCGCGGTGGGATCTCGAGAGCCGCAAGAAGACCCGGACGTGGAGGATCGAGCCCGGCACCGCGCCCGCGCTCGCCATCAGCCCGGACGGTCTCACCGCGGCGGTCGGCATCAAGCACGGGGTGCAGCTGGTCGACCTCCGTGCCGGCACCGTGCGAACGGCAACCGCCGATCTCGCCGGGAGCCCGAACTGGGTGCTCTTCAGCCCGGACGGCAAGATGGTCGTGTCGACGAACCGTGACAAGACGGTGACTCGCTGGGACGTCGAGTCAGCGACCCCCCTCGAGACGCTGCGCGGCCACTCGAACTTCGTTCAGCAGCCCGTTTCCAGTCCCGACGGAGAGACGCTCTACACCGTGAGTCACGACGGCACTGCCATCGCCTGGGATCTCGCAGGCGACCGCAGGCTCGGGCGGCCTTTCACGTTCACGCACGACCGGACGTTCTCCGCCGCCGGCTTTGACGGCCATCCGGGGAGATTCAGCCCGGACGGCCGGCTGATCGCGGTCGGCCTGAAGGAGCAGGGCGTCGCGCTTTGGGACGCGCGCAAGCTCAGGCCGGTCGGGGGACCGCTTCTCCACACGGGCGGCGAGGTCAAGAATCTCGCCTTCTCGCCAGATGGACGAAAGCTTGCTGCAGTGACCGACGGAGGCTCTCTCACACTCTGGGACGTTGATTCGCGATCGCGGCTCCATGGTCCGCTCGGCGCGGGCGAGGCCCTTCTGCCCGGCGTCGGCTTCAACCCGAACGGGTCGACGCTCGCCACGGCGAGCGTGTTCGGCGTGACGCTCTGGGACGTGGCAACCGGAGCCAGTCTCAGCGAGTTCGGTAGGAACGCGAGCGACCTCGCCTTCAGCGCTGACGGGGCGACGATCGCGTTCGCCGACCCAAACGGAGGCGGCGCGGAGATCTGGGATGTGGCCAAGCGCTTGCTGGTCGCCGCCATGTTGGGAGACGAGGACTTCTCCGTCGCCCTCAGCCCCGGCGACCGGTTACTCGCGGTCGGTGGCTTCGGCAGAGTCGTACGCGTCTGGGACGTCCGCACCCGGAAGCTCCTCCACGAGCTCGACCAGGGTGGCAACGGAGCGTTCACCCTCGAGTTCACTCCGGATGGCCGGACTCTCGCCATCTCCGGATTCGAGCAGGCCGCGTCTCTTTGGGATGTGGCAACCGGAACGCAGATCGGCCCGCCGCTCACCGCCGGAGACCGCAGGACGATGATCGACCTCTCGGCCGACGGACGGCAGATGTTGGAGACCCACGGCAACGGCAAAGGGGCAGTCTGGGACGTCGACCCCGAATCCTGGAAGCGCCGGGCTTGTGTCCTCGCCAACCGCACGCTGACCCGCGAGGAGTGGGACGAGTTCCTCCCAGGGCGGCCCTACGAGCCGGCTTGCGCGAGCTGAGCTCGACTCAAGGTCGGATCGACCAGGTGAAGCGCGTCAGGGCGGCCGGAGGAGCGAGGCCGCCGGGGCGCAGACCCCGCCGCACGAGCAGCGTTGGTGGGGCGGCGTCTCTGGCGAGTCTGAGGCGAGCCGGGCCGAGGCCCTCGTGGTGCCACCTCGTCGACAGCCCGACGACGAGCAGTCCCGCGTAGCGGCTCGCCTCCAGCATGCCCTCCTCGCCGGGCGAGATCAGCAGCGGCTCGGCCGAGATGCCCAGGACGCGCTGAACTGCGAGCGCGCCGTGCGAGAGCAGGCGGCTCGCATCGCGCTTGCCTCGCTCCGGCACCGCTGCGACACCCGCGAGCCGGAGCGGCGCGCCACTTGCCCGCGCGAACCATGCGCCGAGCTCGACGGCCGCCCAGTCGTGGTCGGCTCCTCCGAACGGGACGAGCACCGGGCCTTGGGAGGTCGCCTCCCGGGGAACGAGCAGCGCGACGTCGCATGGCGCCTCCTCGAGGAGGGCGGTGAGCTGCTCGTCGGGAGCGCCCTCGGCCAGAAGCTCCTCGGGAGCGTCGGTAAGCAGGAAATCGACGTCGAGCTCGGTGGCGAACCGAGCCAGCTCCGCACCCGGCGCCGTCGACGTGAACGAGGCAGCACGAGCCACGACACCGCGCGCTTCGAGTGCGGACCGGCGCTCTTCGAGCCAGGCTGACGTGGGCCGGAGCTCGGCTGCGTCCGACAGGACCCTGGTCAGGATCATGACGCGAGGCGGATGTCGCACGAGCGGCTCGGCCACCGTGAGCAGCGCGTCGATGCGCGTCTCCTGGGCGATGGCAACGAGAATCGACCGCTCCGCGACCTCCCGGACACCTGCAGTTGCCGTCGCTTCGCCATCCAGCGACGGGTCCTGTCGAAGGATCGCGCGCTCCAGCTCCTGGAGCGCCGGACTCGGATCGATCCCGAGCCCGTCGACGAGCGCGCGGCGCGCGTCCTGGTACGCCTCCAGGGCTTCCGCCTGCCGGCCCGACCGGTACAGCGCGGTCATCAGATACCCCCGCAGGCGCTCGCGGAGCGGGTGCTCCGCGACGAGTGCCTCGAGCTCTCCGACCAGCTCATCGTGGCGTGCGAGCGCGAGATCGGCGTCGATCCGGAGCTCGACTGCTGCCAGCCTGATTTCCTCGAGCCGGGCGATGGCGGCCTGGGCGAAGCTTTCGTAGGCGAAGTCCGCGAGCGCCGGGCCTCTCCACAGCGACAGCGCGTCGCGGAGCCGCCCCGACGCGTCCGCTGCCAGGCTGCGAGCCAGCAGCCCCCTCCCTTCGTCCACCAGGCGCTCGAAGCGGTGGAGGTCGAGCTCGTCGGGCTCGACCCGGATGACGTAGCCGGGCGATCTGGTCGTCAGCACGTCCGGCGGAAGCGCCTTGCGAAGTCGCGAGACGTTGACCCGCAGCGCGGCGGCGGCGCCCTCGGGCGAGTCCTCACCCCAGAGCTCGTCGATCAGCCGGTCAGCAGGAACGACCTCGTTGAGGTGAAGGAGGAACAGGGCGAGAAGCGCACGCGGCTTGGGCCCACCCAGTGACACCTCGTGGTCCCCGTCCCACACCTCGAGCGGGCCCAGGATCCGGAACTCCATCTCGCCTCCTGGCGCGAACGCTAACACCGACTGTTGCGCGCCTGAAACGGGGCTGAAACGAGTCAGGGGGAGGATCGGGCTTCACAAACGGGTCTCCAGAAAGGAGCGACCGATGAAGACTCACTACGTCGTGCTCGTCGCGCTCATTGCGGCAGTCACGCTGGCCTCCGTGGCGGCGGCAACACCCGGCGCCGTCAAGCAGCGGGTCGCGATCGCGTCAAAGCTGTACCCGGAGCGCACATTCGTATTCACCCCGGTCACAGCCGGACCGCTCAAGCGCGACTCCGGCACCGTAGGTTTCGATGCCGGTACCTTCACGTTCAAGGGAAAGCGGGGCACTCTCACGATTCGCGAGTTGTACGAAAACTGGGTGAACTGCGGGAGCGAGGAACACAAGGGCGTCATTCCTGCGGTCGACATCGGCCCCTGGAAGGTCGTGCGCGGGACTGGCCAGTACAAGGGCGTCACCGGAGGCGGGGAGAGTGCGCAAGCGGGGCTCGGCAACCCGTGGTACGCGCGCCAAGAGGGGTACCTCGCGTCTCCGTAGCGCGTACTCCAACGAGACGGGCGGGCGCTCCGGTGCGCCGCCCGTCTCGGCCCACGGCCGCCGTCACCTGTTGCGCGACTGAAACGGATCTGAAACGGGCCGGCTCGATAGTGGGGTTCGAGCAAAGAGCAGAACGCGAGGAAAGGAGATGGGGACGATGCCCAGGAATCGAGTTCAACGCCTCGGCGCGATCGGCCTCATCTCGGCAGTCGGGCTCGTAGCGACAGCCGGTGCCGCATCGGCACCGGCCACGGGGTCTCAGCTCGCTGCGAACTCTGCGCGAGCGAGCTCGCAGATCGCCTTCATCAGCGAGCCTCCGGCCGGCGGCTACTGCGGCCTTGTCTACGTCATGAACGCCGACGGGAGCAGGCGGCACAGGCTGGCCGATGGCCCGGCGGATGAGTGCGCGCAGGAGTGGGGTCCAGCCTGGGCGCCCGACGGGCGGACGATCGCCTTCGTCGGCAATTCCAAGATCTACGTCACGAACGCCAACGGGAGCGGGCAGCGGCGGCTGACGCACACCGCTGCCTCGGAAGGTTCTCCGGCCTGGTCGCCCGACGGGCGGAGGATCGCCTTCACGAGATACCGCCAGAGCACTGGCGAGATCTACATCGTGAACGCCGACGGCACTGGGCAGCGGAGGCTGACACGCAACGGGGCGGGCAACTTCGCTCCGGTCTGGGGATACTTCGCTCCGGTCTGGTCGCCCGACGGGCAGAGGATCGCCTTCGTCAGCCGACGTGACGGCAACTTGGAGGTCTACGTCATGAACGCCGACGGGAGCAGGGAGCGGAGGCTGACACACAACGCTGTGCGCGACGAATACCCACTCTGGTCGCCCGACGGGCGAAGGATCGCCTACGTCAACAATTTGCGACAGGTCTACGTCATGAACGCCGATGGCAGCGGGCAGCGGAGCCTGACAGGCAACGCTGCGCGCAGCGTCGCTCCTGCCTGGTCTCCCGACGGACAGAGGATCGCCTTCGTCAACGACGGCGTCAACGTCATCAACGCCGACGGGAGCGGGCAGCGGAGGCTGTCGCAAGACGGCGCGCAACCTTCCTGGTCGCCCGATGGCCAGAAGATCGCGTTCGCGAAGAACTCCGACATCTACGTCATGAACGCCGACGGAAGCGGACAGCGGAACTTGACGCGCAGCAACCGTCGCGAAAGCTCGCCTCTCTGGTCGCCCGGACGGAGCAGCGCAGGATGAGCACGCCGAGGAAGATCGGCGTGCTCGCCGTGGCAGCGGCGATCAGCCTTGCGGCGCTGGCCGTCGTCCTGATGGCACGCCCCGAAACTGCGACAACTCGAGGTGCGAACGCTCCGCTCGAGCCGAGAACCGCGGTGACGAAGCCCGGCGCGCCGAAGTTCGACTACGTGTTCGACCTGAACACCGGCGTCAAGACACCGCTGCCCAGCGCCATCATCCGATCGGCGGCCAAGCTGGGGCAGTATGCGGCCTCACCCGACGGATCCCTGCTCGCCTACGTCGGGGACGACAACGACGGAACCCCTCAGATCTTCGTTGCACGCGTCGACGGCAGCGGGATCCGACAGTTGACCCACGATCCGGTGCGTGCCGCGTCGCCCGCTTGGTCGCCGGATGGGACCAAGATCGCGTACGGGGGATTCGGGAGTCTCTTCGTGCTCGATGTCGCCACGGGCGAATCCACACCGACTGCTGGCGCAGGCGGACCCTGGGCTCAGCCCCAGTTCACGCCGGACGGCTCGTCACTCCTGTACACCGACCCTGGCCCGTCTGACTATGGCTCGGTACTCCGGACCGTCCCGATCGAAGGCGGGAAGAGCACGGTCCTGATCGGCCCGGACGAGGGAATGGGCCACGCGGGGAACGGCTCGCTGTCACCTGACGGCTCGCTCGTGACCATGATGGGCAACGAGATCAACGGTCCCGGGGCGATCCGCTTTGTCGCCAACGTCGACGGCACGGAGCTGCGATCCATCCCCGAAGGCAGCTCGAATCCGGCGGGGACATGGTCTCCCGACGGAGACCGGATCGTCTGCTCGGACTACGCACGGAGGAACATCCTCGTCGTCGACATCGCGACGGGCAGCGCTTCGCGCGTCGCCAAAGGCCGTGCGGCGATCTGGCTGGGTGCGCACGCGTTGCTCGTCGACGTCGCCTGAGGATCGCGTCGAGCGCTCCCGTCGGGGCAGAACGGACGCCGTCAGCTGTAGCTCGACTGAAACGGACCTGAAACGGCTCGGGTCGATCATCCGCTTCCGACAGATGACCATCGAGAGGAGGCACCGATGAACGTCCGATACACCGTGCTCGTCGCCGTCGCGGCGGCGGTCGCACTGGCGTCTGTCGCCACTGCGGCACCCGACGCCGGCAGACAGCAGATCACGATCATGTCGCGGCTGTATCCGGGTGGGACATTCGTGTTCACACCGCTGGTACCCGGAGCGCTGAAGCGTGACTCCGGCAAGGTCGGCGTCGAGGACTCCGGCTACGACACCAGCGACTTCACGTTCAGGGGGAAGCGCGGCACCCTCACGCTTCGCGAGCAGACCGAGTGGGTGGACATCTGGAACGAGGAAGTGAACGGCGTCACTCCAGGGGTGTCCATCGGCCCATGGAAGGTCGTGCGGGGGACCGGCCAGTACGCCAAGGTCACCGGAAGCGGCCGGAGTGTCCAGGTCGGGCTCGGCAACATCTGGTACGCGCGCCACGAGGGGTACCTCAAGGTCCCGTAGCGCCCTGCGACGCGACGGGCGGCGCGCACTCGTGTGCCGCTCGTCTCCGCACTTGTTGCGCAGGTGAAACGGACCTGAAACGGGCCGGGTCGACCATCGAATTCGACAGTCGAGTCTCCCGACCAGGAGGTACCCCATGAAAGCTCGATATGCCGTGCTCGTCGCGATCGTCGCGGCGGTCACGCTCACGTCCGTTGCGGCGGCCGGCCCTGACGCGGCGAAGCAGCGCGTGGCGATCGTGATGAATGACTTGCCCGACGGCAAGTTCTTGCTCAGCCCATTCCAGCTCGGAGCGGTCAAGAGCGACTCGGGCAGGACCAGCGTCGCCCTGAGCGGCCCGAACGTCGTGATGCGCGAGGGGCAGACGATCGAGGTCTGGCGCAATACCTGGACGCTCACGGGAAAGCGGGGGAGCCTCACGATTCGAGAGCGCGTCGAGTGGATCGACGCCGGGCAGCCCTTTATCGGCACCGGCACCTGGAAGCTCGTGCGGGGAACGGGCCAGTACGCCGGGATCGCGGGTAGCGGGCGGAGTGCCTCTGCGGGGCTCAATCGTGCGAATGGGGCCTGGTTCGTGCGCTACGAAGGCTTCCTCATCCTGCCGTAGCGCACTGCCCGAGACGGGCGGCGCGTCCCCGGGCGCGCCGCCCACCACCGGTGGAGTTGACGGGGTAAGGGGACGCGCGTCAGCGTCGAGGGATCTATCCACGTCCCCTCCGAAAGGAGCGACGCATGAAGCACCAATCGAAGGTCGGAGTCTCCGCCGCAGTCGTGCTCGTCGCGCTGCTGGCCACGACGGTCGCATCTGCGATGAACTTCTCGCCCTGGGCGCCCGCACAGGCCGTGGCCGAACTGAACACTGCGTCGAGTGACGGCTGCCCGATCCAGTCACCCGACGGTCTGAGCTTCTACCTGGCCTCGAACCGCACGGGCACACTCGGCGGTCTCGACATCTGGGTCGCGACACGGGAGGACGCCGACGATCCTTGGTCGACGCCCGTGAATCTCGGGGCGCCGATCAACTCGGCGGCTGACGACTTCTGCCCGACGCCAATCCGCGGGGGCGGTCTCTTCTTCGCGAGCAGGCGGGAGCCCGCAAGCTGTGGCACGAATGACAGCGACCTCTACTTCACCCGCCTCAACCCGGCCCACGGGTGGAGCGAGCCGCTGCACCTCGCGTGCGCGGTCGATGGAGGCCCGAACAGCACCCTCGACGAGATGGGCCCCTCGTACGTGGAAGTCGATGGACGGGGGCTCCTCTTCTTCTCGAGCGGCCCCGACATCTACATGAGCGAGCGGGGTTCGGGCTGGAGCTTCGGCCCGGCGCAAGCCGTCACGGAGCTCAACAGCGCGTCGAGCGACATTCAGCCGAACGTCCGCAAGGACGGGCGCGAGGTCGTCTTCGCCTCGAACCGCGTGGACACGCTGGGCGGCCAGGACATCTGGATCGCTACACGGGAGGACGCCGACGATCCGTTCTCGACGCCCGTGAACCTCGGCTCGGCTGTCAACACCACGGCCAACAATGAGACACGCCCCTCGTTCTCCCGGGACGCCAAGATGCTCTACTTCGGTCGCGCGCCGACCGCCGGAGGACCGGGCGACATCTACATGACGACGCGGGAGAAGCTCGCAGGCTGATCCAGCTGTCAGGCGAGATCGAGGCGAGGGCCCGCGAACCCGGGCCCTCGCCGAGTCTCACAGCGCTTCACCGTCCACCTCGCGGGCCCGGGGTGGTGCCGCGCCCGAGTGCGAATTGGGGTCAGGTCTCGAGTGTTGCGTGATGGGCGTGCAACGAGAGGGACCTGACCCCGTTGCGGATGCCGTGATTGAGCGGGCCACGGATGACGGGGTACTGTCCAGACCCCATCGCCTGGTCCTCGAGGAGGAGATCATGAGCGTCCCACGTGAGGGTGGCTGCGCCTGCGGAGCGGTTCGCTATCGGCTTACGTCCGATCCGCTCTTCACGCATTGCTGTCACTGCCTGAACTGCCAGCGCCAGACCGGAAGCGCCTTCGTTATCAACCTGCTGATCGAGACCGACCGCGTGGAGCTGCTCGCTGGCGACCCCCAGCCGGTCGACGTGCCTCGCGACGACGGCAGCAAACAGACGATCTTCCGCTGTCCGACCTGCCAGGTCGCGGTCTTCAGCCAGTACGGACGCCCTGAGCTGCGGTTCGTTCGCGGCGGTACGCTCGACGACCCATCGGGAGTCACTCCAGACGTTCATATCTTCACCAGGTCCAAGCTCCCCTGGATCACGCTGCCGGAGTCGGTGCCGGCGTTCGAGGTCTACTACGACATGAAAGCCTTGTGGCCGGCCGCGAGTCTCGAGCGGCTCGAGGCGATCATGGCGCCGGCCGGCTCGGACGACTGAGGCCGACAAGAAACGGGCCTCGTTGCAGCGGCTACGAGACGGGAGCGACGGGACTCGAACCCGCGACCTCCGGCGTGACAGGCTTGCGGCGCGCACCAGCGGCCAGAACCGATGGCTAAGAAACGGGCTTAGCTATCCCCAACAAGGCTGTTTCGAGCTTCGCGATACCCGTTGGCTCGTGTGAGTACTTGCCAAAGACTTGCCAAGAGAACCGGGCGGGGCGAGAAGCCGTGCCGCTCGGACGCAAGAAGTGCTCGTCCCAGCGCGCCACCTTCGCGGGATCGCCGTCGTCGAGCAGCGTCCAGGACCTCGCCCTCGGGCGTGAGGGCGATCAGCCGGTCGGCGTTGACTCGACCCGGCGGAGGTCGTAGTTCCTGCCGATCTCCATCCACGCCTCGCCATCGATCTCGGCCACCGGCCCCGTCTGTCCGTCGAGGGAGATCTGCCGATGCTCTACCACCATCGGATCGTTCGCCCGGAGAACCTCGAACCGCCCCGCCTCAAGCAGCACGCCGAAGGCTCCGTCCATAGGACCCAGGTACCAGATCTCTCCCGGAGAGACGGTGTCGAGAACTTCTCCATCGACGATCGAGGTCACCTGGTAGCGGGTCGCGACATAGGCCACATCACCGTCGAACGCGACACTCAGCACCTCGTGGCCGATGTCATCGACCGGGATCACCGTCACCTCGAGGGTGTCGGCGTCGATCATCGCCACCCCGCCCTCGCCGAGAGGAACCCAGATCGCGCCGGCCCCTGCCTCGGGAGCATCGAGGCCGCTGTCACGTTGGTGGTGGACGGGTGGGATCTCGATGCTGGTCGTCGACAGATCCGGATCGATCCGGACCAATCGCCCCCGAACCAGTGCTCCAGGGCCGGATGGCTCTACGGGCGCGACCCACACCGATCCGAACGCCCACGGTCCGAACTCCACCGGTCCGGACACCCCCAACGCATGACCGTCCTCGTCCTTGATCGTGACGTGGTCGAGTATCCGTCCATCGGAGGCGTTGATCCGTGACACCGTCCAGTCTTCACGAGCAACCCAGGGATCACCGTCCACGACCACGACGTCGGTCGACTTTCCATCCAGTTCGGTTCGCCACAGCTCGACGCCGGCGTCGTCGAAGGCCGCCAGCACCGCGGTCTCCGTCTGGATGAGGTCGTACTCACCGTGTTCGGGCACCTCGTCAATCTGGCCGGGCAGCACGTAGAGGTGACCCCCGTCCTTGGCAGCTCTTCCGACGAATCCGACCAGGCGGTCACCGAACTGGATGAGGTCGGGAGTGACGGTGATCTCCTCCCCCTGCGGCGGCGCGGTCCGTTGGTCAACCGTCGAACCAGGATCGCGACTGTTGTTGATCAGCGCGACTCCCCCGACGACAAGCAGTGTGCACGCGGCGGCCGCGGCGGCGAACCAAAGCGTGGAGCGTCGTCCACGCTTCGTGCCGTGAGGTTGCTGCGTGCCGGCGATCGGGTCTTATACCGCCTGCTCGCAGCCGGGTCAAGACGGCGGCCGTCGCGCCCCCACTGCTTGCCGAACAGGTACGCGGCACAGGCGTTGCCGAGCTCGGCGACCAGCGTCTCCCAGGCCACCTCGTGGTGCGACTCGAACGTCGGCCAGTACTGACCTGCCGCGCCATGGTGCCCCACGCCATGCGGAACGCCACGTCGAGTCCACGAATTGGGGGTCGTCGCGCATTGTCTGTGCGCCGAGAAGCCGGATCCGGCCCCGCTTGTACCAGTACTCCCGCTCGATCAGCGGCTCATCCCAACCCGCGCTGTGCAGCCGCGGGTCGATCAACTTCACTCTCATGTCAGCCTCGGAAAGCCCCATCGCCCAGCTCAGTGGCCAAGGGTTACGTCAGGCAACGTGCTTCGGGAGGACGACGTGCCGACCTGCGATCACCTGGCAGTGAACGGAGAGCAACCCCTCTTCGGGGGGCGATCCGTGGCTCAACTTGCCAATTCACTTGCCAAACCGATCTCTAGTCACTCTTCGCGAGAGCGCCTCGCATCAGAAAACCGCCCGTTCCCAGGCGGTCTCCGAGACGGGAGCGACGGGACTCGAACCCGCGACCTCCGGCGTGACAGGCCGGCGTTCTAACCAACTGAACTACGCCCCCTAGGCCGCGCAAGTGTAGCCGGGCGGCAGGGATCGGACTCCTCGCACCGTAGGCTCTCCGGAGTGTCCACTGCCGACTGGGTCGTCATCGGCGTCATCGCCGTGTCCGCGCTCTACGGCGTGTCGAACGGGTTCGTTCGCGGGGCCCTCTCACTCGCCGGCTTTGCCTTCGGTGCTTACCTGGGTGCCCGCATCGCCCCCGAGCTCATGCGCGACGGGTCGCCGTACGTGCCGCTCGTGGCGCTCGGCGGGGCGATCCTCGGCGGCTCGCTCATGCGAGGGCTCGCCGGGATGCTCGCAGGAATGCTGCGGACGAGCCTCGGCGTGATTCCGGGTATCCGCCTACTCGACTCGATCGCAGGGCTCGTGCTCGGATTTGCGGCGGGCGTTCTCCTGTGCTGGGCCGTCGGCGCAGTGTTGCTGTACCTGCCCGGCCAGTCCGACCTGCGTCGTGAGGTGCAGCGCTCGGCGATCCTCTCCAGGATCAACGACAAGTTCCCGCCCGAGCGCCTGATCGAGACGCTGGAGCGCGTCGATCCGATCGGGGTGTTCCTCGGCCCTCCGGCGATCGTTCCTCCCCCGGACGCCGCACTTGCCAAGGACCCGGATGTCATCCGAGCGTCGAAGAGCGTCGTCCGCGTCACCGGGATCGCCTGCGGGCTCGGGATCGAGGGCTCGGGCTGGATCGCACGACGCGGCCTCGTCGTGACGAACGCGCACGTCGTCGCCGGAATCACACGACCGCGGGTGGATCTTCCCGACGGCCGCGCATACACGGCGACAGTGGTTGCGTTCGACGTGGCGAACGATCTCGCTGTCCTTCGGGTTCCCGGCCTGCGGGGTCGCCCTCTCGTTCTGGCGGAGCCCGACCGGGGCGCGCCGGTCGCACTCGTCGGCTATCCAAAGAACGGGCCGCTCACGCGGACGCCCGGACGGCTTGGTGGGACGCGCAAAGTCCTCAGCCGGGACGCGTACGACAGCGGGCCGGTGAGCCGACAGGTGACGACGCTCCGCGGCCTCGTCGAGCCCGGGAGCTCGGGCGGACCCGGGGTCGATTCACAGGGGCGCGTGCGGACGACGGTGTTCGCCCGGCGCCCGGGGGAGCGTGGCGGATACGGGATCCCGGCCGACCTCGTGCGGGCGGCGCTTCGCGAAGTGGGCAGGAGGCCGGTGAGCGCGACCGATTGCACGCGGTAGGGGCGAGATATATCTCGCCCCTACGCGAACAGGTCGAGCGCCGCGTGCGGCTGCCGGAACGGCGGGATGATGTACGCGCCTGCGGCACGCTCGCGTGACGCCTCGAGCAGCTCTCGTGCGATGGTGAGGCCGGTGTCTCCGGCGTCAGGCCCGGCATCCCGCAGCCGCGCCTGGACGTGGTCGGGCACGACGATTCCCGGCACCTCGTTGTGGAGGCGCAGCGCGAGTGAGTAGCTGCGAACGTAGAAGATCCCGATGAGGAGGGGGATCGGGCACGCGCCGCCGAGCCGCTCGAGGAATCCGTCGAGGTAGGAGAGGTCGAAGAGCACCTGCGTCATCGCGAACCGCGCGCCGGCTTCGAGCTTCGCGCGGAAGCGCTCGACCTCGAAGTCGAGATCGTCAGCGGCCGGGTTGACCGCGACACCCAGGAAGAACGACGTCGGCGCGTCGATCTCGCGGCCGTTGAAGTCTTCGCCCGCGTTCATCCGCGTGATCATCTGCGAGAGCCCGATCGAGTCGACCTCGTAGACGCCGCTCGCGCCCGGGTAGTCCCCCGCCTCGGGCGGGTCGCCGGTCACGGCGAGGACGTTCCGGATTCCCTCCGCGTGCGCGCCGAGGAGCAACGACTCGAGACCTGCGATCGACGAGTCACGAGGCGTCAGATGCGGGATCGTCTCGAGCCCGACGATGCGCTCGATCGCCGCCGACGCGATGAGCCCGCTCATGCGTGCACGAGCCCTGGGGCTGTCGTTGACGTCCACGACGTCGACGTGTCCTGACTCCTTCAGCGTCTGCGCAAGGTCGAGCATGGCCTGCGCATTCCCGCCACGCGGAGGGTCGATCTCGACGGAGACCACGAATTCACCCGTGCGAAGCTTTCGCTGGAGCAGCGTCTCGCGCTCCGGCTCGGACGGCGCCACGACCAATTCGCGCTGACGCATGACCAGCGGGGCGCTGGGCTGTCGCTCCTCGTCGACCGCTCGCCGGATCGCGGCCACTTCGATCGGTGTCGTGCCGCAGCAGCCGCCGATGATGCGGGCGCCGAGCCCGAGCGCGTGTGCAGCGAACTCGCCGAAGTACTCGGGAGTCGCGTGCGGAAAGATGATCCGCTGGCCTGCGAGGCTCGCGAGACCGACGTTCGGGAGGACTGCGAGCGGCTTTCCGCCGTCGCCCATCCGCTCGATCGCGCGGAGCGCGGCCTGCAAGCCGAGGCCGTGATTCGCTCCGATCGCGGCCACGTCCTGATCCGCCAGCGCGGTGGCTGCCTGCTCCGCCCTCACCCCGCCGAGCGTCTGCGCATCCTCGTCGAAGGTCATCAGCGCCACGATCGGAAGGGACGAAACGGTGCGAACGGCGCCGATCGCCGTGAAGAGCTCGTCGAGGTCGTAGAACGTCTCGATCATGAGCAGGTCGACGCCGCGGCCCTCGAGCAGCTCGGCCTGCTCGGCGAAGATCGGGCGTCGCTCCACCATCGGCCCTCCGATCTCTCCGACGGGGCCGATCGAGCCTGCGATGAGGACATCTCGTCCGGAAACCTCGCGGGCGTCGCGCGCGATCTTCACCGCCGCCTCGTTGATGGCCTCGACGTCGTCGTCGAGGTAGTGCTCGGCGAGCTTTCGCCGATTGGCTCCGAACGTGTTCGTCTCGATCAGGTCTGCGCCGGCGCGAATGAAGCCCAGGTGGAGCGACAGGACGCTCTCGGGGGCTCGCACGCTCGCTTCCTCGGGGCAGCGGAGGCGCGAGACTGCACTCGCAATGAGCGTGCCCATCCCGCCGTCACCGACGATCGGCGGCCCATTCGAGAGCCGCTCGAGGAACC
>Ga0209640_10002112_pt1 | contig 17236 bp, 10 predicted proteins | sample RifCSP10_1_FD_184018 | JGI IMG/M metagenome (GOLD analysis project Ga0209640, IMG submission 184018) | Soil microbial communities from Rifle, Colorado - Rifle CSP2_sed 10_1 (SPAdes) (version 2) | ecosystem: Environmental > Terrestrial > Deep subsurface > Rock core/Sediment | place: Rifle... | reverse complement strand
CGAGATTGCGGTCGAGCAGGCGGTGCGCATGAAGGAGGCCGGCACGGTGACCGAGATCGTAGCGGTCTCGATCGGCGTGCAGCAGTGCCAGGAGACGCTGCGCACGGCGATGGCGATGGGCGCGGACCGCGGCATCCTGGTCGATGCCCCTGCCGACGTGCAGCCGCTCGCGGTCGCGAAGCTCTTGAAGGCGATCATCGAGAAGGAGCAGCCGAAGCTCGTGATCGTGGGCAAGCAGGCGATCGACGACGACTCGAATCAGACCGGCCAGATGCTGGCGGCGCTGCTCAACTGGCCGCAGTCGGCGTTCACCTCGAAGATTACGGTCAACGGTGATGCCGCCGAGATGACCCGTGAAATCGACGGCGGACTGGAAAAGCTTGCGATCAAGCTGCCGGCGGTGGTGACTACTGACCTGCGGTTGAACGAGCCGCGTTACGTCACGCTGCCCAACATCATGAAGGCCAAGAAGAAGCCGCTGGAGGTGATCAAGCCCGAGGCGCTCGGGGTGGATATCACGTCGAGATTGAAGATCCTGCGCGTCGATGAGCCGCCGAAGCGCAACGCGGGCGTCAAGGTTGCCGACGTGGCGGAACTGGTGGCCAAACTCAAGAACGAAGCGAGGGTGATTTAAATGGCAGTCCTGGTCATAGTGGAACACGACGGCCAACGGCTCAAGCCGGGGGTGACCAATACCATCGCCGCGGCGGCGAAGATGGGCGGCGACATAACGGTGCTGGTTGTCGGGCATCAATGCGGCGCGGCGGCCGATGCCGCAGCCAAGGTCGCCGGTGTGAAGCGCGTGCTCCTGTGCGATGCGCCGCATTACGCCGGCGCGGGCGCGGAGAATCTGGCGGCGCTCGTAGTGAGCATGGCGCCGCAATATACGCACATCGTTGCTCCCGCCTCCGGGTTCGGCAAGAACTTCATGCCGCGGGTGGCGGCGCTGCTCGACGTGCAGCAGGTGTCCGACATCAGCGCGGTCGAGTCGCCCGACACCTTCGTGCGCCCCATCTACGCCGGCAACGCGCTCCAAACGGTGCAGTCGTCGGACAAGATCAAGGTCGTGACGGTGCGCGCGACGGCTTTCGATCCCGCGGGCGACGCGGCGGCTCCCGCCCCGATGGAAAATCTCGCGCCGGTTGCGGACACCGGGCTCACGCAATTCCTGGGACAGGAACTCTCGAAATCCGAGCGGCCCGAACTCACGGCGGCGCGCATCATCGTGTCCGGCGGGCGCGGCATGGGCAGCAGCGAGAATTTCAAGATCCTCGAGGCGCTCGCCGACAAGCTGGGGGCAGCGGTCGGCGCGTCACGGGCGGCGGTCGATTCGGGCTTCGTGCCCAACGACTACCAGGTTGGCCAGACCGGGAAGATCGTGGCGCCCGAGCTCTACATCGCGGTGGGGATTTCCGGCGCAATCCAGCATCTCGCGGGGATGAAGGACAGCAAGGTGATCGTCGCGATCAACAAGGACGCCGAAGCGCCGATTTTTTCGGTGGCGAGCTACTGGCTCGTCGAAGATCTGTTCAAGGCGGTGCCGGAACTCACGGCGAAGCTGTGAGGCGGTGAAGCGTGACTGGTACGGCGTGACTGGTGAGCCATGACTGGTGAAGCGTGCCGGGTACGGCGTGACCAGTGACCCGTGACCGAAGCACCGTAGGTTGGGGTGAGCAACGCGAACCCCAACACGGATGGCGTTGGGCATCGGCGGAAGTGCCTCAGCCCAACCTACGTACTCACCGAATTATCAGTCACGCACTATCAGTCACGCATCATCATCAGTCGCGCCTCATCAGTCACTGACCTTGCATGTCCAGCTATAACGCGCCGTTGAAGGACATGCAGTTCGTCATCCGCGACCTGGTCGGTCTCGCGGAGATCTCGGCGCTTCCCGGTTTCGAGGAGGTCAATGCCGACCTGATCGATGCGGTGCTGGGCGAGGCCGCCAAATTCGCGCGCGAGGTGCTCGACCCGCTTAATCGCAGCGGCGACAGGCAGGGCGCGCGGCTCACCGAAGGAAAAGTGTCCACGCCGGACGGCTTCGCGCAAGCGTACCGCCAGTTCGTCGACGCCGGCTGGAACGGCCTCGCCGGTCAGACCGCATACGGCGGGCAGGGACTGCCCCATCTTGCCGCCATTCCGGTGGCCGAGATGTGGAACAGCGCAAATCTCTCGTTCAGCCTGTGCCCGATGCTCACTTCCGGCGTGCTGGAAGCGCTGAGGGCGCACGGGTCGCGCGACCAGCAGGCGCGCTGCCTCCCGCATCTCACGACCGGGCGGTGGACCGGAACCATGAATCTGACGGAGCCGCAGGCGGGTTCCGATCTTTCGGCGGTGCGCACGCGGGCAATGCGCGAAGGCGATCACTACCGCATCCAGGGCACCAAGATCTTCATCACGTGGGGCGAGCACGAGATGGCGGAGAACATCGTGCACCTGGTGCTCGCGCGCACGCCGGATGCACCCGAGGGTGTAAAGGGGATCTCGATGTTCATCGTGCCGAAATTCCTGTTGCAGGACGACGGCACGCCGGGCGAGCTGAACGACGTGAAATGCGTCTCGCTCGAACACAAGCTCGGCATCCACGCGAGCCCCACCTGCGTGATGTCATATGGCGAAGGCAAGGGCGCCATCGGCTACCTCGTGGGCGAGGAGAACCGCGGGCTCGAATACATGTTCACGATGATGAACCACGCGCGCCTCGGGGTGGGGGTGGAAGGCGTGGCGCTTGCCGAACGCGCCTACCAGCACGCGCTCGAGCACGCGAAAACCCGCGTCCAGGGCCGCGAAATCGGGCAAACGAGCGGCGACCGCGTGACCATCATTCATCATCCCGATGTGCGGCGGATGCTGATGTCGATGCGCTCCCGGATCGAGGCGATGCGCGCGCTCGCCTGCTTCGCCGCGGCGGCGCTCGACAAGGCGCGCCATCATCCGGTGGATGCGGAACGCCGGCGCAGCCAGGCGTTGATCGACCTGCTCACCCCGATCGTCAAGGGCTGGTGCACCGAGCAGGCGATCGAAATTGCTTCCACCGGCATCCAGATACACGGGGGCATGGGGTTCGTCGAGGAAACCGGCGCCGCGCAGTACCTGCGCGATGCGCGTATCACGACGATCTACGAGGGCACCACCGGCATCCAGGCAGCGGATCTCGTCGGCCGCAAGGTGGCGCTCGAGAAGGGCGCGACCGTGTTTGCCGTCATTTCGCAAATGCGCGCGGTCGATGCGGATCTTGCCAAGACGGAAGCCGCCGGATTGGCCTCGATTCGTGCCAGCCTCAAGGACGCTGTCGATGCGCTGGAGGCGGCGACGCGCTGGGTGATCGAGACGTTTCAGCGGGATCCGAGGGCTGCCGCCGCCGTCTCGGTTCCCTATCTGATGCTGTTCGGCACCGTGGCGGGCGGCTGGATGACGGCGCGCGCGGCCTTGGTCGCCCACGCCGCGTTGTCCGATCCTGCCGCGGACCGTGAGTTCATGAACGCAAAGCTTGCGACGGCACGCTTTTACGCCGAGCACGAATTGCCGCGCGCCATCGCTCTCGCACGCGAGGTCACCGGCGGCGCCGGGAGCGTGCTCGCGCTCACCGAGTCGCAGTTCTAACCCTCGAACTTTTGAACGAGACGTCATGGACGCCCGTCCGTCCGGTCGGGGACGGCGCTCGCTTATTGAGAATTACCAAGCCGGGCGACGGTCCGGTTTCGCTCGATGCCCCCTCTCCCTTGTAATGGACACATGCCCGACTCATAATCCTCAGGAAATTGCCGCACCCTGTCCGGCAATTTCCTAACAGAATGGAGTGCCATGAAGATCACGCACGTTCAAACACAGATCGTAAGACTGCCCGCCGACGAACCGCTCGCAAACGGCCCCGCCTCTCCCGGTACGCGCGACGTGGTGATCCTGACGTTGGGCACGGATGCCGGCGTTGAAGGCATAGGCCTCACCTTTTTCGGCGCGGCGCTGACCGGCGCGTTGAAGGCCGCGGTGGATGCGCTCGGCGCGCTCACGGTGGGCGAGGACCCGTTGGCAATCGAGGCCATCGTCGGAAAACTCCGTGCCGCGGCGAGCGGTTCGGGTCCGGGCGGCATCTTCACCCTTGCCCTGTCACCGATCGACATCGCGCTGTGGGACATCAAGGGCAAGGTCTACAACCAGCCGGTGGCGAAGCTCGCCGGCGGCTTTCGCAGCCGCGTGCCCACGTACGCCAGCGGCGCGCTGATGCGCACGTTGACCCTCGACCAATTGCTCAAGGCGGGCCCCACGCTCGTCGGCAAGGGCTTCCACCAGATGAAAACCCAGCTCGCGCTGCCCGGCGACACCTCGCCTGCGAAGGAGATCGATCGCATCCACCGCCTGCGCGAAGCGATCGGGCCGGACATCGATCTCATGTGCGACATCAACCAGCGCTGGAGCGTGCACCAGGCGATCGACATCGGCAAGCGCATCGAGGACGTGAACCTTTTCTGGCTCGAGGATGTGACGACGCACGACGACTACGAAGGGATTGCCCGCGTGACCGCTGCGTTGAGGACGCCCATCGCGGGCGGAGAATACGGCTACGGAGCCGTGCCGTTCCGCCACATGCTGGAAGCACGCTCGGTCGATATCGTGATGATCGACATGCTGCGCGCCGGCGGTATCTCACAGTGGCTCAAGATTGCGGGTATGGCGGAAGCCTTCAACCTGCCGGTGGTGAATCACGTCTGCCCGGAGGTGTCGGTGCACCTCGTTGCAGCGATCCCGAACGGCCTCACCGTCGAATACATGCCGTGGTCGCTGAAACTTTTCGAGGAAGTGCCGCTGCCGGTCAAGGGCCACCTCACGGTGCCGGACAAGCCGGGCCTAGGATTGAAGTTCAATCGCGACGTACTCAAACGCTACGGCGCGGGGGCGTAACCATGCGTGCAGAAGTGCATTGATTAACCACCCAATCAAGCATACTGCGTAAATTAAGTGCATCTTCTAAATTTATGACTTTCGATAAATGACTGTAACTCTGCACTGCACCTGATAGACCTGCAAATACACCATACACAACAATAGGTTGCTTACAACTGGCGGCTGAGTATGCCAGGCTGAAAATCAACCATTGTCTGGCTGATTTTCAGCCATTATCGGGTCGTCCTGCCGCTCCCAGTTCTGCCCGGTAGGTCGCACGGGTTGCTCTGACGGCGCCATAAGCGGGGAACGCTCCAACGCATTGGGCGCAGCGTCTACGCGTGGCGGCGTACGCCTTCCCTGCCCATGATCCACGCGGGGATGAGGGCAAAGGTGAACACGATGGCGGAGATGAGAAAGCTGTCGCGGAAGCCCATGGTGTAGGCCTGGGCGTAGATCACCTTGCCGAGGTAGTGCAGCGCGCCGGCCGATTGCAGGTCCTCGGGGACGCCGCCGCGGGCGAGGATGCCCTCCAGCGTGCGCAGCAGTTCGAGGGTGGCGCTGTTGCCGGAGGTCTGCAGCGAGGTCAGCGTGTCGCTGTGGAAAAACGTGCGCCGGTCCAGTATCACCGACAATGTATTGACGCCGAACGCGCCGCCCATCTGGCGCGCGAAGTTGATCATGCCGGCCCCTTGCCCGAGAAGCTCGGGCTGCAATGCGCGCAATGCGGCCACGTTGAGAGCAGGCTTGATCAGCCCGAAGCCGACGCGCGAAAGGATGACGCACCACGCGATGGCCCAGAACGACATGTTGGCGTCCACGCGGGCGAGCCAGAACGAGGACGCTGCGAGAAAGAGGATCCCCGCAATGATCATCCCGCGCGCGGGGATCCGGTCGCTGAGATATCCCCCGATGGGCATGACGACCCCCATGATGAGCCCCGCCGGCATCAGGAGGAGTCCCGCCGCGAGCGGCGTGTAGTGCTGCACGGTCTGCACGAAGAGGGGCACGAGGTAGGTCGAGCCGAAGAGCGCCACGCCCAGGATGAAAGCTACCGCGGCGGCCGAGGTAAACTGCACGCTCGTGAAGACGCGCAGGTTCACGAGGGGATGCGCGATCGTGAGTTCCCATATCAGGAAAGCGACGGCTCCCGCGGCGGTCATGGCAAACAGTGCGAGAATGTAATCGGAGTGCCAGCCCTCGCGCTGGCCGTTGGAAAGCCCCGTGAGGAAGCACGCGACCGAGGCGGCGAGCAGCGCGAACCCGGTCCAGTCGAACTCCGAGCGCTCGCCCGCGTCCTCGCGCTCCGGCAGAAAGAGGTTTCCCAGCAGCATGCCGCTCGCGCTGACCGGCATGGCGATGTAGAAGATGTAGCGCCAGTTGAAGGAATCGATCATGATCCCGCCGAGCGTGGGCCCGAGCGCCGGCCCGAGTATCACGCTCATGCCGAAGAGTCCCATCGCGGTCCCGCGCTGCTCCGGAGGAAAAACGCGAAAGAGCGTGTACATCGAGAGCGGCTGAAGGATGCCCGCGATCGTTCCCTGGACGACGCGGCAGATGATGAGCACGTTCTCGTTGGGACTGAGTCCCGCGACGAAGAGCGCCGTGACGAACACCGCGAGGGCGCCGATAAACGTCTTGCGCTGGCCGAAGCTGCGCATGAGCCACGCATTGAGCAGCATGCCGACCGTCATCCCCGCCAGCGCCCCGGTGGAGAGCCATTGTGCGCGGTCCTGCCCGATGCCGAACGCGCCCATGATGTCGGGGATCGCAACGTTGACGGTGGTGGTCGTCAGCATCGCGGAGACCGTGCCGAGCATCACCGTGCCGGTCGCGAACCAGCGGTAACGCGGGCCGTAGCGCGCGAGCAGTACGTCAGTCGTTTCTGACGCCAATGTACACTTCCACCATCATCCCCGGGCGCAGTTGAGGGTTTTTCTCCGCGAGCAGGATGCGAATCGGCAGGCGCTGGGTGATCTTGGTGAAATTGCCGCTGGGGTTGGGGTCCGGCAGCAACGCGAACTTGCTGGTGGCCGCCTGGCCGATGCTCGAGATCTTGCCCTCGAAGACCTTGCCCGGATAGGCGTCGACGTGAATTTCCGCCTTCATCCCCGGCTTGAGCAGGCCGACGGTCGTTTCCTTGACGTTGGCGTCCACCCAGATGTCGTTCGGATCGTGGAACATCATGAGGCGCTGGCCCGGCGACACGTGCTCGCCCTTGCGCACGAACGTCATGACCACCCGGCCATCCTCCGCGGCCGTGATGGTGCGGTCGGCAATGTCCACCTCTTGCCGCCGGATCTCGGCGCGGATCTCGTTAGCCTGGTTCGCGAGCACGAGGATCTGGCGTTCGATCACCTTCAACTGGCGCCGGCTGCCGCCGGCGGCGGACAGCGTGCCGCGTACCGCCGCGACTTCCGAGACCGCTTTGCGGTGGCGCTCCTGCACCTCCTTGTAGGTGGTACGCGCGCGCTCCAGCGCCTGCGGCGAGAGCCATTTCGCGTCCGCCAGCTCCTGCGCGCGCTTCAGATCGTCACGCGCCTGCTTCACCTGCGTGTCGACGGCGGCGACTTCCGCTTCAGCCGCCGCAAGCCGGTTCGTCTCGCTCTGGAATTTGCCGAGCGTCTCCTGGTCGACCTGCCCGCCCTGCGCCTGAACCACCGCCATCTGGTTTTCGATCGCCTGCAACTTCGACTGGAGCACCTCTTTCTGCAGCCGCGAATCGCGATCATCCACCTGGGCCAGCAGCGCGCCCTTCTTCACCGCGTCGCCCTGGACGACCGGCAACTCGGTGATCCAGCCCGAGACCCGGCTCGAGATGGTGACGACCTCGCCGTCGATGCGCGCGTCGTCGATGTAGACGTGGGTCCAGCGCTGGTACAGCCAGTGGCCGCCCCATGCGGCAAACACCAACGCTAAGATGGCGACGACCCATATCTTTCGCTGGCCTGAAAGGCGCGCGCGCGGGCGCCACGGCCTTTCGCGGGTGGCGGTGGATGCACTGTCGGAGGGTCGTTCCATCGGAACCGTCATTCAGCCTTGATGCCTGCCGGGCGAACGGGATGACGGCTTCGTGAGCCGGCGTCCGACATCCGCCCCGCGACACACGTGCCCGGCGCGCATGCGGCAGGACGCCGCCGATCCAACATCCACATTATGGAGCCATTACCCTTCATTTCTCCTCCCGACTTTACTGCATCATGGGCGTGGCTTCAATGGGAGGCGTGGAATCACGCTGATTTGGTGCCATGTGTCTCGCCCGCCGGCAACGCCATGACTCTGGATGGAAGTCCACAAAATGGCATCGCGGCGGAGAGCGTCTTGAGGTAAGCTTGCGCGCGGCGCGGCCGGCATGCGCCATTCCCTGAGACATCTGCGAGGAGAATACGGTTCACCATGAGCAACATCGACCTGCACACCCATGTGATCCCGCCGACCGTGGTCGAGGCCATGCGGCGCGATCCGCAGCGCTTCAGCACCAAGGTGATCGAACGCGACGGCGAGCTGTACATGGAACGCCGCGGCAACATCATCGAGATGAACCGCGAGTTCTACGATATCGACGCCAAGATCGCGGCGATGGATCGCATGCGCATCGACATTTCGGCGATCTCGGTGGCGCCGCCGACCTACTTTTACGCGCTCTCCCCGGAAGCAGGGCTCGCCGCCTCGCGCATGAGCAACGACGGCATTGCGCAGATGGTGGCGAAGCATCCCGCACGGCTGCGCGGCATGGCGACGCTTCCGATGCAGGATCCCGATGCGGCGATCACGGAACTGGAGCGCGTCGTGAAAGAGTACAAGTTCCGGGCGGTGGAGATGGGGACCTCGATCGAGGGCGAGCAGCTCGCCGCCGCGAAATTCCGCCCGGTGCTGAAGACGATCGAGCAGTTGGGATGCTTCATCTTCACGCATCCCTACACCTGCGCGGCGAAGGGCGCGATGGACCAGTACGAAATGGCCAACACTGTCGGTTATCCGCTCGATTCGACGCTCATGGCCGCGCACCTGATGGCGAGCGGCGCGCTCGACGAACTGAAGCGGCTGCGCATCCTGATCCCGCACGGCGGCGGCTACGTGCCGTACCAGATCGGGCGGTTCGCGAATGCCCACAAGTGTCGGCCCGCGGCGAGCGTGCACACGAAGACCTCACCCTACGATTTGTTGCGGCGCTTTTATTTCGACGCGTTGACGCACGACGCGCGCTCGACGCGGCACCTCATCAACATGGCCGGCGCCGACCGTGTGGTGATCGGCACCGACAATCCGTTCAACATGGGCTATGACGATCCGCTCGGCATGCTCGATGCGACGCCGGGTCTCACGCCCGCGGAGCGCGACGCCATCCGGGGCGGTACCGCGCGCTCGCTGCTGGGTGAGGACTGATCTCAAAATCAAGAACGGGATTTGCCGCAGATAAACGCCGATTAACGCCGATATAAGACAGAAACAATTCAGCGGGCTGGTATTGACTCTATCCGCGTTCATCCGCGTTCATCTGCGGTTCCAGAAGTGATTCAGTTCCGCAATTTCGCGCTGGCCCGCGGCGCGCGCCGGCTGATCGAGGATGCGAGCCTCCAGATCCACACGGGCTGGCGCGTGGGCCTCACGGGCGCGAACGGCAGCGGGAAATCCAGCCTCTTTGCCGTGCTGCGCGGCGAGTGGCACGCCGACCTCGGCGAATGCGTGATGCCGTCCGCCTGGAAGATCGCATCGGTCGCGCAGGAGACGCCGGCGCTGGCGATGCCGGCGATCGAGTACGTCCTCGACGGTGACGCGGAGCTGCGTGCGACCGAGCGCGAATTGAGCGCGGCAGAGGCAGCGCACGACGGCGGCCACCGGATCGCCGAACTGCACGCGCGCCTGGATGAGATCGGCGGCTACAGTGCGCGCTCGCGCGCCGCGGCGCTGCTCGCAGGCTTGGGCTTCTCTGGCGCGGATTTCTCGCGGGCGGTCGCCGATTTCTCGGGCGGTTGGCGCATGCGGCTCAATCTGGCGCAGGCGCTGGTGAGCCGCTCCGATCTGCTGCTGCTCGATGAGCCCACCAACCACCTCGATCTCGACGCCGTGGTATGGCTGGAGAAATGGCTCGCCGGCTACCGCGGCACGCTCGTCGTCGTGTCACACGACCGCGATTTCCTCGACGGCTGCGTCACTCATATCGCGCACATCGGCAACCGCCGCCTGACGCTGTACACCGGCAACTACTCGGTGTTCGAGGAGAGCCGCGCCGCGCAGCTCGCGGTGCAGCAGGCCCTGTACCAGAAGCAGCAGCGCACCATCGCCCACTTCGAGAGTTTCATCTCGCGCTTTCGCGCCAAGGCCACCAAGGCGCGCCAGGCGCAAAGCCGGTTGAAGGCGCTCGACCGCATGGAACGCATCAGTGCCGCCCACGTCGACGCGCCGTTCGATTTCCATTTTTCCGAGCCGGCGCGCGCGCCCGATCCGCTGCTCGCGCTGGATGCGGTCACGGCCGGCTACGGGGAGCGGCCCGTGCTGCGCGGTCTTGCCTTGACGCTGCGGCCGGGCGCGCGCATCGGTCTGCTCGGACCCAACGGTGCGGGCAAATCGACCCTGGTGAGGGTTCTCGCCGGCGAGTTGAAACCGCTCGCGGGCCGCCGGGTGGAGGGCAGGGGACTCGCGATCGGCTACTTCGCGCAGCACCAACTCGAACAACTGCGCGCCGACGAATCGTCGCTTGCGCACCTCATGCGGCTGGATCCCGCAACCCGCGAGCAGGACCTGCGCGACTATCTGGGCGGGTTTGATTTCCGCGGTGCGATGGCCGATGCGCAGGTCGGAGCGTTCTCCGGAGGCGAGAAGTCGCGTCTCGTGCTCGCGCTTCTCGTGCGGCAACGGCCGAATCTGTTGCTCCTCGACGAGCCGACCAACCATCTGGACCTGGAAATGCGGCACGCTCTCACTGCGGCGCTGGCCGAATTCGAGGGCAGCATGGTGCTGGTCTCGCACGACCGTGCGCTGCTGCGGACGGTGTGCGACGCATTCATTCTCGTCGCGGATGGGCAGGTCGCGGAATTCGACGGCGATCTCGACGATTACCTCGCGTGGCTTGCGGCGCGGCGTGAGTCGGTGGTAACAGAGGAAGGTCAGGCCGCCGGCAGTGCGGACAAGGCAGCGCGCAAGGATGCGCGGGCGGCCGCGGCGCAGGAACGCCAGGCCAGGCTCTCGCGTCGCCGCCCCCTGCTCAGGGAAGCGGAGCAGTTGGAGGCCCAACTTGCCGGATGGCAGGAGGAAAAGCGCAAACTCGACGAGAAACTTGTAAACCCGGCGTTCTATTCGAGCCCCGACATCGACCAGCTCAAGGGCGTAACGTTGCGCCAGCAGGAGGTGACGCGGCTGATCGATGAGGCAGAGCGCCGCTGGCTCGAAGTGCACGCCGAACTGGAGAAAATCGGCGAAGTCTGAAAGAGCTCGTCATTGGTGATATCGCTTGCATGAACCGGAGACTCTTTGACGTAGAACAAACTGGCTTGCTGCGTTAGACGGTAGGGTGTCACTCGCCCGTCCGGGCTGACTGATTCGAGGTCAGGAGGCTGATACCGTGCAGAAAAGAATAGCCAGGATTCCCTTGACGCTGAAGGTCAATGGCGAGGAACACCAGCTTTTGGTGCGGCCTCAGCAGACCCTCATCGGGGTGTTGCGTGACGATCTTGGCCTCACCGGCACCAAGCAGGGTTGCGATGACGGTACCTGCGGCACCTGCGTGGTCACCGTGAACGGCGCCATGGCTCGGGCCTGCCGTGTGCCCATCGATCGTGTGCAAGGCAAGGATGTTCTGACCATCGAGGGGCTGGGGACTCCCGAGCGGCTTCACCCCCTGCAGGAGGCCTTCATCAAGGCCGGCGCCGTCCAGTGCGGTTTCTGCACGCCGGGAGCGATCATGGCGGCCAAGGCCCTGCTGGACCGCAATCCGGCCCCGACTCGTGCGCAGATCGCCAAGGCCCTCGGGAGCAATCTGTGCCGCTGCACCGGCTACGTGAGCATTCTGGAAGCGGTCGCCCGCGTAGCGGAGCTTGGCCGTGGCGTTCGGACCCCGGAGCCTCAAGTGCGGGAAGAGGCAGAACTGCTCGAGCCGGCCGATGCGCGAGACAAGGTGTTGGGAACTGCGCTCTACGCAGCCGATCTCACGATGCCCGGCATGCTCCATGGAGCGGTGCTCCGGAGCCCTCACCCGCACGCCGAGATCGTCCACATCGATGACCGTGAGGCCCGAGCACTGCCGGGTGTGGCGGCCGTAGTGACGGCCCGGGACGTGCCCGGACTCAATCGTTTCGGGCGTGCCATCAAGGATCAGCGCGTGCTGGCTGACGGTCGGGTGCGCCAGATCGGGGATGCGGTGGCTGCCGTTGCCGCGACATCGCCTGAGACAGCGGCCCTGGCGCTCTCGCTGATTCGCGTGAGCTACCGGCCTCTTCCGGCAATCCTGGATCCCGCCGAGGCTCTGAAGGAGGGTGCTCCTCTTATCCACGACAGCGGCAACCTGCTGGACAACAAAGAAATCCACTGGGGCGATGTGGAAGCGGCTCTGGCCCAGGCAGATTTGGTGGTGGATGAGACGTACACCACGCCCTTTTGCGAGCACGCCTACCTGGAGCCGGAGTCGGCCCTGGCGTACTGCGACGACGAAGGGCGGGTGGTGGTGCGATCGGCCACCCAGCATTCTCACTTGCACCGCAGGGCAGTGGCCGAGACCATGGGCCTGCCCTTGGAGCGGGTGCGCATTTTGCCCACCGTGGTGGGCGGCGCCTTCGGCGCAAAGACCGATGTCTCCTGCGAGTGTGTTGTGGCGCTTCTCGCCTTGAAGACGGGCCAGCCAGTAAAGATTGTCTATAGCCGCGCCGAGTCGTTCGCCTCCACCACCAAGAGGCACCCTTTTCGCATGCGCTGCCGGACGGGCGTGACCCGGGATGGTCGGCTCACCGCCCTCGCCGCAGATCTGTTGGCTGATACGGGGGCCTACGCGTCGGCGGGTCCCGGAATCATGGTGCGGGCCTTTGTGTCGCTCGTGGGCCCCTATCAGTTTCCCAATGTGTTGATCCATGGGCGAGTGGTGTACACCAACAACACCCTGGCCGGCGCCATGCGAGGCTACGGCGCCACCCAAGCGGCTTTCGCCATCGAGTCTCAGATGGACATCATGGCCGCCAAGCTCGGCATCGACCCCTTGGAGTTCCGCTTGATGAACCGTCGCAGGTCGAGTGCTGCCGAGGCAACGCCTCAGGACGTGGAGCAGGAGGCGGCCTACCGGGAAACCGTTGAGGTTGTCCGTCCCTATTATGAGGAGGCGTTGCGGACACGGCAGGCCAGCGCTCCGAGCGATGGCCGGTGGCGTCGCGGGGTGGGAATCGCCTCCATGCGATATGGCATCGGGTACGCCAACCGGATATCGCCAGAGGCGATCCTGGAGCTTGAGAGCGATGGCCGTGTCCGGCTTTTCACCGGGGCCATGGACATGGGCCAGGGCACCGACACCGCGTTGGGACTTATCGCCGCTGGAGAACTCGCGTTGCCGCTGGAATCGGTGGCGGTGGTGAGCGGTGACACCGCTGTCACGCCCGATACCGGCGCCTCCTCGGGCAGCAGGGTGATCTATACCGATGGCAACGCGGTGAAGGAGGCGGCGGTGCGGCTCAGGGAGGCCATCCTCTCCACGGCGTCCGGGCTGTTGGAAATATCCTACGAGAAACTCGAATTGAGGGACGGGCGGGTGACCCCACGGAAGGAGACTGGCATCTCTGGCCCGACAGTTTCCCTGGCGGAGGTAGCGAAGGCCAGGCTTTCGGCCGGGGTCTCCCTGCGGTTCAAGGGAGCCTTCCATCCCATCCCGATGCGCGACTCACTGAGCGGGAGCCCGAGCCCGTATCTGGTGCATGTGTCCGCCACCCACATGGCGGAGGTGGAAGTCGACATGGAACAGGGGGCGGTGCGGGTGCTTCGGGTAGTGGCTGCCCACGATGTGGGACGCGTTATCTATGCTCAGGGGCTGAAAGGACAGATAGAGGGCGCCGTGTCCATGGGGATGGGGTTCGCCCTCAAGGAGGAATTCCATCCCGGCGAGACGATGGGCTTCAAGCAGTACCGCATCCCCACCACGCGGGAAACCCCTGAAATCGTCCCGCTGATGGTTGAGATGGTGGACCCCTCGGCAAGCCTCGGGGCCAAAGGCGTGGCCGAGTGTGCGACGGTGGCTGTGGCCCCCGCCATCGTCAACGCCATTGCCGACGCCACGGGAACGCGAATCCACCATCTCCCCGCTACGCCCCCTCGTCTGCTGGCCCTGATATCTGAATCATCAACGAGGGGATCGAGTCACTGAAACCAGTCGCCCTGGCGCCGCCCACACGCCGCGCTCAATGGCGCGGCTGCCGTCAAACGCCAGGTAGCTCTGCGCGCCATAGTGCGGCAGCGGCCGCAGCAAGGCTGTGAGCGAATCAGCGTCACGCGTGGAAATCACGGCGATTGGCACGCCGATGAGCGCGCCGCCGTTCTCGTCGCGGACAGTCCACACCTGAGCTGAACCAACGCCGGAAAGGTTTGCGGGGCGGCCCGGAAGTTTCAGCATTGACAGTACGGCATCGACCTCCCGGTGCAGTCCGATGACGAGTAATGGATCGGGACCGCGCACGGCTTCGATATGGTCGACCTGTTTCGCCGGCCTTTCGAAGAAATGTCGAGCGAGCTCTTGTGCCGCAAGCCGCACATCCGCGTCGGACGACACCACCGCCAGGCGCGGCGCGCGGGCGACGATCCACTGGCGCAGGATCGGGGGCAGTTGTTCACGCGCGAGCGTGCGCCACAGGCGCAGTTCCGGATCGAGGCGCACGCTGTCGGGAACGGCATCGACCGCGAGTGCAACGGTCTCGCGCGCGTGCGATATGTCCAGCCAGCGCATCTCCGAGCGCTTCCCGGTCACGAGTTCCAGGGACACTCGCAGAGCGTAGGCGGGCTCGCCCTGGCTGAACTCCAGCACGAGGCGCGTGGTACCGCCCTGGGCGTTCGCGCGCGCGGTAACGACAGCGAGACGGGGTGCGCCGGGACGGTCAAGCCATTGCGTGAAGAAAGTCCGTAGCGGGCGGCCTGAGGACTCCTCGAACGCGCGCCGCAGATCGTCCCACGACGCTACGCGAAATCGATGCCGGTTCCAGAACGCACGGATCCCGCGTTCGAAAGCCTCGTCGCCGATCAGGTCGCGCAGCATGACAAACACCATAGCGGACTTCCCGTATCCGAGCGCCGCGTCGGCGCCGTGCGTGCGCGAGCGAAACGCCGCGAGCGGCCGGTCGGCTGCGGCGGGCACCGCGGCGAAGTCCCGCAGCCAGGCGAGGCGCATTTCACGCGCCGCCGCATCCGACTCCCGCGCGCGATAGAAATAATCGGCCATGAAGGTGGTGAGCCCTTCGCTCCAGTTTCCTCTGGCGTAATCGGGATAAACGCCGTTGCCCCACCAGTTGTGCAGCACTTCGTGGCCGAGCGAGGTGGCGCGGATGAACGGGAGCTTCAGCACCCGCGAGCCGATATAGGTCAGCGTCGGCATGCCGAAGCCGGTGGGCAGGGGACTCGCCACCACCGAGAACTCCGTGAATGGATAGGCGCCGATCAAGTCCGAATAAAGTTCGAGGTAGCGGCGGCTGTCATCGAGGTAGGCATCGGCCAGCGCGTCGAGATCGCGCTCGAAGTAAGTGCGCAGCCGCAGCGGCTCCGCATCGCGGCGTTTCACGATTCGTTCGCGTACCACATAAGGGCCCGCCATGAGATCGATGCCGTCCGCCGGTTGCTCGAAACTGAACGTTGCGACGTAACGCTCCCCGCTTTCGCGCGGTACCGCCTCGGCGAGCAGGCGCCCGGGGACGAGCCCGCGCTGATCGTGCGGGAGCGACAGCCTCACCCGGTAGCTGAACAGGTTGGCCGGGCGCGGATACCAGCCGGCGCCCGCGGGCAGGAAGGTGCCCTCGCGCGCAGCCATCGGCGGCATCGCGCTGAGTACCTGTCGATGATCGAGAGTGCGGTCGAGGCGCGGCAGAGCGCCGCTATATTCAACGCGCAGCACGGTGCCCGGCCTTGCGTCGATGCGCCATGCCTGCATGTCGCCCGTGCGCCGCGCAGGCACAGCGGGCGTCGCCACGCCATCCGCTGATGCCGAGCCGATGGAAAGGGCGTGGTGAAGGATGAAACGGGATTCAGGTGCCGCCACCCATTTCGCCGTGGCGCGGAACTCGCGCGACTCCGGGTCGAGGGTCACGTCAAGGTCGAGATGGGCTGCGCGCGGCGGCGCGGCAAGGCAGCAAGTGCAAGAAATCACCACGGTACATAGCGCGCTAAGAATGCGTATCAAAATGACCGTCAACAGCCCCCCTCACCCTAACCCGGCCCCCTCGCCCGCAATGCGGGCTCTCCCCCGTGATCGGGGGCGAGGGGATTCATTTTGTTACACGCCTTAAGCCGCAGCAGCGCGTTCATTGCTGCGGCGGGAATTTGATCACCAGATCGAGCGTCTCCTCTCCTCGCCTGACCTGCAGCGGCAGCCACGTGCCGGCGGGCTGCAGCCGCACTGCCGCAACCACGTTGCCTGCGCGCGTCACCGGCGCGCCTGCAAGAGAGACGATGCGGTCGCCGCGCCGCAGGCCGCTGCTCTCCGCGAGACTCGCGGCGGTCACCTCTGCTAACCGCACGCCGCCCTCGACCTCCTCGAGCCGCACGCCGAGCCGCGGGGGTGGAGGTCTGCCGAGCGGAATCGGTGGAATCGCGAATACGGCGTCGGCGAGGCCCGGCTTGAGCGAAGCGCAATCGTGCCGCGGATCCACCGGCAGCAACGCGCCGACGTTACTTGCGCCGAGGTCGCGCAACTGATGCGGGACGCCGAAACCATCGCGCACGTGACCGCCGCCGATGATGCCCACCACCAATGGGCGCTCGCCGGCCTGGCTGTTGGCAAGTTGGCGTGCGAGGGCTTCAGCCATGGCGCGGTCCCACGCCGTCTGGGCTTCGGTGAAGAACCGGAATTCAGCGGAATCCTTGCCAAGCTCCGTGGTCGACTTGCCTCCAACGCGGTCGTGATGCCTGAAAATTTCGAAGAGGTACTCCACGTAGGTGGCCGAGGGCCGCGCCGGCCGGGATACGCCTTCTCTTTGCGAGTCGGCGACGGCGTCCCAGCCGCTGCGTGTGATCGCCTCGGTCAGGCTGCGCTCGACGTTCAGCGCCACCATCGGAATCCGGTTCAGGCGCGCGAAGTGAAAGAGCGGCAGGTAAAGCTCGGCCGGGAACCGCCAGACCTTGGCCCATTCGCTTTGCTCGAGAAACTGCTGCACGGTGAGTTCACCCGCAACCCATCGAT
>Ga0209640_10002111_pt1 | contig 17239 bp, 14 predicted proteins | sample RifCSP10_1_FD_184018 | JGI IMG/M metagenome (GOLD analysis project Ga0209640, IMG submission 184018) | Soil microbial communities from Rifle, Colorado - Rifle CSP2_sed 10_1 (SPAdes) (version 2) | ecosystem: Environmental > Terrestrial > Deep subsurface > Rock core/Sediment | place: Rifle... | reverse complement strand
CTCCCGAGCGGCCACGGGAGCCTGCGTCTGCGCCGGACCGCCCGCGATCGGCAGCACGGACGTGTCAGCCGCAAGGATTTCGTCCATGTTCAGGACGAGGACGAACTTGGTTCCCATCTTGGCCATGCCCTCGAGGTACTCGAGCCGGATGCCAGTGCCGAAGGCGGGCGCGGCCTCGATGTCCTGGGGCGAGAACTCGATCACCTGGTTGACTGAATCGGCCACGATGCCCATCGTGGCGCGCTCGCCGAGAATCGTCGTCTCCATGATCACGATGCAGGTTCGGCGGCTGACCGGGTGTACCGGCAACCCGAACTTGACCGACAGATCGACGACGGGCACGACACTGCCGCGCAGGTTGATGACACCGCGGATGTAGGGCGGCGTCGCCGGGACCTTGGTGACGATGCCGTATTCGATGATCTCCTTGACGCACAGGACGCCCACGGCGTACTGCTCGTCGCCCAGGAAGAACGTGAGGTACTGCCGCTGATCGACCGGACGCTCGTCATTCGCCATGTTGGACACTCCGGAACGCTCAGAACCTCTGGAACTCTGCGTCGACCGCCGACGGATCCATGGCGGCATTCGCCTTCGACGCCCGGTCGGCCACCAGGTTCTGCAGCGCCACGGCCTGCGACGCAGAGGTGAGCGCGCTGGTGTGGAGGCCTCCATCACGGGACGAACTGGACCGGCCTCCTTGCCTGTCGGAGCCGTTCACCTTGAAGAAGGAGATGAGCTGCTGCAGGTTTTCGGCCTGAGACGCCACCTCCTCGGCGGTCGAGGCCAGCTGCTCGCCGGCCGCCGCGTTCCGCTGGGTGACCTGGTCCATGTGCCCGATGGCCTTGTTGACCTGACTGATGCCGGAGGCCTGCTCGCGCGAGGCCGCCGCCACTTCCTGCACGAGGTCGGCCGTCTTGCGGATCGCCGGCACGAGCTCGGACAGCAGGCTTCCCGACCGCTCGGCGGTCCGAACGCTGGAGGACGCCAGCGAGCTGATCTCCCGGGCCGCCGACTGACTCCGCTCGGCGAGCTTGCGCACCTCGGTCGCCACGACGGCGAAGCCCTTGCCGTGATCGCCGGCGCGGGCCGCCTCGATGGCGGCGTTCAGCGCGAGCAGATTCGTCTGGTAGGCGATCTCCTCGATGATGGTCACCTTCTCCGCGATGGACTTCATCGCCGTGACCGTCTCGCGCACGGCCTGCCCGCTCTCCTCGCCGTCCTTGACGCCCTTGGACGCCATCTGTTCCATCTGGCGGCTGTTGTCGGCGTTCTGCGAGATCGAGGCGTTCATCTGCTCGATGTTCGAGGTCGTCTCCTGCACGCTCGCGGCCTGCTCACTCGTGCCGCGTGACAGGTTCTGGGTCGTCGCCGAGACCTGGGCGGACGCGGCCGCGAGGTTGGCCGCCCCGGCCCGCACCTCGGACACGACCTCCAGCAGCTTCCCGATCATGGCGTTGATGGCGTCGGCGACCTGCCCGACCTCGCCGTGATTGTCCACCTCGACCCGGGCGCCAAGGTTTCCGGCGGCCACGTTCTCCGCCGCCAGGGCCAGGGCTCGAAGCGGCCTGCTGATGCTGCGGCTGAGGCGCAGGCCGAACAGGACCGCCAGCAGGACCGAGCCGATGACGATGATCGTCATGACCGACGTCTGAGACGACAGGTCCAGCTGGGCGTCGTTCTCCTCGATCAGGTCGTTCAGGGCGCTCACCATCTGCCCGGCTCTGATCTCCGATTCGTTGAGCGACACGTTGACGGCTTCGTTCGTCTGCTTCTCGGCGACGAGCGCCGCCACTTCCTGAAAGGTGGCTTCGTAGCCGAGGCTCTTGGCCTTGACCTGCTCCAGATCTGCGGCCCTCCTGGCGTTTCCGCTCTCCCTGGCCTTCTTGACTTCAGCGTCGAGCGCAGCTTCCACCGCCTGTCCCAGGCGCCGGTGGCCGTCCCGGTGCTTCTGGTCGCCCGACAGGATGTAGTCCTTCTCCGCGGCGATTTGCCTGAGCATGTCCACCTGAATGACGGCGAACCGCCCCGCTTCCCGCGCAGACGTCGTGATGACGCTGGCGTCTTCGCGTACCCGGCGCACGTTCGCGCTCCCAATGAGGCCGACGGCCGCCACGAGCATGGACATCAGCGCAAACGCTCCGGTGAGCTTCTTGGCGATGGTCCAGTTCCGAAAGATGCCCTTCATCGCTCCCTGCCTCCATTCACACGTCAAGACGCCGCGCTGTCGCCGGCCCAGTCGACACCCGTCGTGCCAGACGCGGGGAGACCGTTCTCCGACGCGCCCTGCCTCAGTGCCACTCGCAACAGTCCCTCGACCTCGAGGATCAGCGCCACCCGACCGTTGCCGAGAATGGCCGAGCCGGACACGCCAGGCAGCTCACCCAGAACTCGGTTGAGCGGCTTGATGACGGTCTGGCTTTCGCCGAACAACCGATCCACGACCAGGCCGACACGCTGGTCGTGATACCGAAGCACCAGCACGTTCTCCCGCTCGGGCCGTTCCCCACCGAGACGGAAGCAGTCGCGCAGACGCAGGTACGGCAGCGCCTGGCCGCGCAGGTTGATCACGCCGCGGCTGGTCTGGTCGGCTGCGTTGGCGCGTGGAAACTCGATGCACTCGACGACGGCGTCGAGCGGCATCACGTAGGTCTCGTCCTCGACGCCGACGCCGAAGCCGCGGATGATGGCGAGCGTCAGCGGCAGTCGCAGCGTGAACGTCGTGCCGGCCCCGGCCCGGCTCTCGATGGAGATCGCGCCGCGAAGCTGCTCGACGTTGCGCCGCACGACGTCCATACCCACGCCGCGTCCGGAGAATTCGGTCACCTCGGATGCCGTCGAAAAGCCCGGCTCGAGAATCAGCCGGAAGAGGTCTCCGTCCGGCAGCTTCTCGACGTCGGCGCCGTAGCCCATCGCCCGCGCGCGCTCGATGACGCGCTGGCGGTCGAGGCCGGCGCCGTCGTCCTGGACGCGAATGACGATCGACCCGCCTTCATGCCAGGCCTGGAGACCGATGCGGCCGCGGGAGTCCTTGCCGCGGGCCCGGCGCTCGTCCGGCGGCTCGATGCCGTGATCGAGCGCGTTGCGGATGATGTGCGTCAACGGATCGCGGAGATGCTCGATGACGTTCATGTCGACGTCGACGTCCTCACCAGCGAGCTCGACGTAGGCCTGTTTGCCCTGCGCGGTGGCGACGTCCCGCACCGTTCGCACGAACTGCCTGAACGTGGGCCCGAGGGGCACCATGCGGACCTTCATGACCTCCTCCTGGAGGTCCATGAACAGCCGATCGGAGGCCCGGTGCGCCTCGAGGATCTCCTCCTGGTGGCGAATCCGGTTGGGCCCGTCCAGCAGGTCGGCCAGGCGCTCGCGGGCGACGGCGATCTCTCCGGTCAGGTTGAGGATCCGGTCCAGCTTCTCGATGGCGACCCGCAGCGTGCGCGACCGGCCATCATGCAGATCCGCCCACCGCCTGCCCGTGCTGCTGCGGCGGTCGCTCTCCCGGCGGTCGCTTCCCGTCTGCAGGACCGACCCGTCGCTCACGAGCGCCAGGCTCGCCTCGACCCTCAGGTCCTCGAGCAGATCGTGGTGCTCCCGCACGAGCTCGTCCGATCCCGCGACGGCATCGGCCACGAGCTGCCGAAGCGCATCCACCGCCTCGAGCAGGCTCGTGGCGAGCGGCGTGGTGAGCACCGTGGCGCCCGTGCGGAGTCCGTCGAGCACGTCCTCAACGCCGTGCGCGAATTTGGCGAGCGAGGCATACCCGAGCCCCGCAGCGTTGCCTTTGATGGTGTGCGCCGCCCGGAAGATGGCCTGCAGCGTCTCGGCGTCGTTCGGTGTCGACTCGAGCTGCACGAAGCCCATCTCCATCTCGCGGAGGTTCTCTTCGGACTCCGCGCTGAAGATTTGAATGAGCTCGGTGTGATCGATCGGCATCTGATCCATGTCAGAGCGTCCTCACCCACGCCGAGCCGTCATGAGTCTGAAAGATCAGCTTCCGGCCGCGCTCGCCCTCGACGTCCTCCGCCGCAAGGGGAATGCCGTGCTCGAGGAGCACCCGGCGCGCCACTTCCACGTTCTGGGCGCCGAGGTGCCACCCGCTGTTCTGAAACGATCGAAGCACGCACGCGCCGCCGAACAGTTTGGCCTGCAGTCGCCGGCGGCGGCCACCGGCGGCGACGATCTCGTGGATGAGCGCAGCCATCGCGGCCGTGCCGTAGCGGGTCGACACCCGGTCCTTCTCGCCGCCATCGGGCAGAAGGAAATGGTTGAGCCCGCCGACTCCGGACGCGGCGTCCCAGAGCCCGACCGCCACGCAGGAACCGAGGATCGTCGTCACGCGGCACGGCGCCCGGGACACGAGCAGGTGACCCGCGTGCAGGTAGACGGCCCGCAGGTCTCCGACCTGAGGGAGTGGAGCCCACGCCTCGTCCAGGCCCGGTGCCGCTGACGACGTGTCGTAGGCCCGCGAACTCACATCGACGCTCCAGACGCTCCACCGGAACTGGAGTAGAGACGCGTGAAGACCAGCGCCGTGCCGACGTGGGCGGTGAGGGCATCGAACAGGTCGAGGTCGCTGGCATCGAGCCGCCCCTTCTGGGGAAGCAGCCGGAAGATGGCCAGCACCGCCACCACACGTTCGTCGAGCTTCAGCGGGATACACGCCGTCAACGTGTCGTCGCCGGTCCCGTCGACCGAACCGCCCTCGTGGCGGATCAGGGGCTCACCGGACAGGGCGGCCGTGCCGATCGCTCCGTGACCGATGCGCACGTCCTGATACGGCCCGGGGTCGATCCCTTCCGACGCCAGGAGCCGGAGACGGCCCTGGGAGGCGTCGACGTCGAAGATCGCCATCTCCTCGGAGCCGACGAGCGTGGTGACGATGTCCCGGACCGACGACAGCACCGCCCGCTGATCGAGGGCACAGTGCAGGCTGTTCACCGCCACGAAGAGACTGGCGAGCCTGGCGGTGTGATCCTCACTCCCGATCTGCTGAGCCGCGAGCATCGCGCGCAGCTTCTGGTTCTCGTCGACCAGCGCGCGCACGTAGTCCGACGCCGGAGCATCCTCCTGGTCCGCGCTCGATGAGAACGGGTCTCGCGAGTATTCCATGGACATCGTCGCCTCAATTCGCCTATTCGCCGAGGAGATTCCGGACCTTCGAGAGCAGCTCCGGCCCGTTGATCGGCTTGGTCACGTAGTCGTTGCAGCCGACCTTGAATCCGGTCTCGACATGGTGCCCCTCGCCTCGTGTCGTGACCATGATGACGGGAATGGCCCGAGTGGACTCGAGCCGGCGGATCTCCTGACAGGCCTCGAATCCGTCCATGTTCGGCATGACGACGTCGAGGATGATCAGGTCGGGGACCTCGTCGACGGCCTGCCGCACCGCCTCCCGCCCGTCTCGAGCGAGCACGACGTCGTACGCGCTTTGAGCCAGGAGCATGCGCTCCAGCGTCAGGGCGGTGTTCGAGTCATCAGCCAGCAGAATCTTCTTGCGCACGCTCATCCTCTCCTACGCGAGCACCCGCACCCGCATCGGCAAATCGTTCAGGGACACCATCAGGCAGACCAGCTCGGCGCGGCCGGGCGCCTCGGTCAGGGGGTTCCATTCCAGTGCCATCCGCGTCACGGCCGGCACGCGCAGCTCGAACAGCGCCGTGTCGCCCAGCCTGCTGAGGCACGCGCCGCACACCATGTTGGTGAACTCGCCGACCCCGTCGAACGTCTGCGACTCAGCCAGCTCCTCGTCCGGCGACATGCCGAGCAGCGAGGCGACCAGCGAGGCGCCCAGGCGTTCCGGCAGCGCGATCTCCACCGAGCCGGAGAACGCGCCGACGTACGCGACGGAGGACTTCAGCCACGCGCGGCTCTGACCGGCCGGCCCGGCGCCGTGCGCCGGCATCTGTTCGGCGAGTGCGGCGAACTGCCCGGCGTCGCACCTTTCGACGAACACGAAGAAGGCGTTCTCGCTGACCTCGACCAGCGCGGTCTGCAGTACGGCGTACAGGTCAGCTGGCGTCAGCGCCGGCGATTTGACAGAGGACATCGCGCACTACCTCCGGGCGGAAAGGTTTCTCGACGTACAGGTCCACGTTGAGCTCCCGGGCTTCCTCGCGCCGCAGCTTCGATCCGTCCGTCGAGATGACGATACGAAGGATGTTCTTCCAGCTGTCGCGCTTGGCGACCTCCCGGAGCAGGTCCATCCCGTTCATGACGGGCATGTTCAGATCCGTGAACAGCGCCTGCACGCTGTACGTTTCCAGAATCTTGAGGGCCTCCAGACCGTTCGGGGCCTGATAGATCGTGCCGATCGGCAGGTCGGCCAGACCGACCACGCGGTGCAGCAGCGCTCGCATCGTCGCCGAATCGTCCACGATGAGGATGTTCAGCGCTTTGGCCTGCGCCGCGGGTGGATTGTTCTGCTTCATGTCGACTCCTGCGCCTCGCTACGACCCTGCCAACGATTCGTCGATGGTGACCAAGAGCTGTCCGTTCGCGACTTTCAGAGCTGCCCTCCTGGCCTTCGTGCCGCCGACCTCCTCGCCGTCGAGCAACACACCGCTCCGCCACAGGACGCTGCGGGCGGCCAGCAGGTTGCGTTTCGCCCAGCGGTCCGATTCGTCGCGGTCCGGGAAGTCGGCCCCACCGACCAGCCGCACCTTGCATCGCCGTTTCTCGGCGCCGGCTCGCGACGCCTCCTCGAACAGGAGGACGAGGCCGGTGTCGGCAAACGCCGCGGGCTCGCACTCCGCCTTCGCCGGATCCAGCTTGGAGTCGGGCCAGAGGAAATGGAGGAGGCCCGCGACGCCCGAGGGATCCCACAGGCAGACCGCGACGCAACTGCCCACCGGAGCGCTCACCAGCACGTCGGCGGCGCTCGCCGACACGACGATCTCGCCGACGTGTACGACACGCTGCTGTCCGTCGTCGGGTGACGGCGTCCCGATGTGGTTGCGATCACCAGTCATTGTCGGCATCGAGGACGTACACGTCCTCGTCGGATTCCTGGCGCGTCGCGCCCTCGGCGAGGCCGTCGGCCGCCGGTCCCGCGTTCACCATCTCCTCGAGCGGATGCGGCCGGTCGAACTCGATCGCCGACTCGTAGCTCAGCGTCCCGTCCCGATGAATGGTGGACACACGAGACCTGACGATGCGGCCCTCGAGTCGCCTGAGGTTCGAGCCCTGGAGGCGGATGCTGACCGTCGTGCCGACGGCGGGGCGACTTCGCCCCTCGACCAGCAGACCCGTGCCCGAGATGTTGACGACGTCGACGTCTCCGCCGGGCAGCAGCCGCGCCTTCCTCGACTCACCCAGCTCGGTGGTCGACACACGTGGAGATCGTCCGGCCGCCGTGGCCATCGCGTCCGGCTGGTGGTGCGATCCCGGCTGATCCAGGTGTCCGGTCAGCGCCATGCTCGTTTCTCCACCGACTCAACGTCACATCCGAAGCCGGCTCGATCGCCGGATTCAGAGCGCCTCCATGGGCACGGGCGTTTCACCGTCGAGCGCTCCCGCCGGGCCCGTCCGCGGCAGGTACACCTTGAACGTCAACGACTCGTCTGGCACGCCCTCGACCGTCAGCGAGCCGCCTGTCTGGGCAAGGGCGCGGCTCGCGACGGCGAACCTGCTGTCACTGTCGGCCGAGGGAGAAAAGCGCGCATGGACCGCGTCGTCGATGCCCCAGCCGGTCGCGGTGAGCGACAGGACTACGTAGGCGCCAGGCTCGACGGGGTCCCGCCCGGAGTGCTCGCGGCCGACGTCCACGCACGCGGTGCCGATGGCAATCCGCCCGCCGGCCGGCAGCACGTCGCGGGCAGTCACGACGAGATTGACGAGAGCTTCCTCGACGACCGGCTGCGCGGCCTGGGCGGCCTCCAGCCTGGGCTCGAGGTCGAGCCTCAGCTCGATGTGCTCGTCGACCAGACGTCGAACGACCGCCTCCATGTCCCTGATGACGGCGTTGAGATCGATCGCCGAGGGATCGCGTGCCTCCCTGCGGCCGAAGGCGACGAGCTGCCGGCTGAGCGCGAGCGCCTTGGACGCCGCGCGCTGGATCGCCCCCGCGTGGTCGTCGTCGTTGCCGGACGGGTCGTTCATGAGACGACTGCTGGCGTCGCTGACCGACGCGATCACGTGGGAGAGATCGGCGGCAATCCCGGTCGTCACCCGGGCCGCCTCCTCCCACCGGCGCGCACGCCGCAACTGCGTCTCGATCGTGCGCTGCGCCGTCACGTCCTCCGCGATGACCTCGAGGCACTCGCCCTCGTGCCTCGGATCGGCGACAAGGCGTCCGTGGAGACGCAGCGTCAGCAGCCTCCGGTCCTTCCGCCTCCAGGGCAGCTCCACGGGCTCGCTCGATCCCTCGGCGCACCAGCGTTCGACGGCCAGGCGCCACTCCTCTTCGTTGGTCAGGCGGTCAATCGACTCGCCGGCCACGAGGAGAGCCTCGGGGTCGTCATAGCCGAGCGCTCTGGCGAATGCGGGGTTGGCATCGAGCAACTGCGACGACAGATTCGCTCGGAACACACCGTGCGCCGCGCTCCGGATGAACCCCTCGTAGGAACGCCAGTGCTCGAGTTGAGCCGCCTTGAGCTTGCCGTATTCCTCGACCTGCCGCGAGAAGGCCGCGTCGTGGCGGGCCTCGGCGCCCTGCAACAGCGCGCCAAGCTCCGAGAAGGTCGTACGGGCCTGGTCTGCAAGGCGCCGAAGATCGCCCTCGAGGTCGCGAAGCAGCTCGGGATCGGGAGCCGACACGCCGGTGACGGCTGCATGGCCGGCGGCCTCCTCCACGGCGCTTTCGGTGACCTGCTCGACGGCGGCCTCGAGGCGCTTCCGGTCGGTGACGTCGCGCAGCACCATCAACACGGAGGTGGATCGTCCGAGCTCGGCGGGGACCGGCACGGCGGACACGTCCAGAACCCGCTGTGCGCCGGCCAGCGTCGTGACCGAGACCTCGATGGAACGGTGCTCGCCGCCGCACACCCGCTTGAAGAACTCACTCCACTGATCGTGCTCTTCGGAGACCACCATCGTCTCGAATGCCTTGCGCAGCAGCATGGTGGGGCCGGTGGCGCCGAGCATCGATACGGCGACGGCGTTGCTGGCGAGAATCGTTCCTTCGGGCGACAGACGCAGAATGCAGGCGGGCAGCCGGTCCACCATCGATCGGAGGCGGGCCTCCCTGACGCGGAGAGCGGCCAATTCGCGCAGCTGCTGATGACGCGCGAGGACGCCCTCGAGCCGCAGCGAGAGCCGCGCGGGCCAGCCGGTCGTCTTCGCCAGGTATTCGTCGACGGTTGGTCCGAAGATCTGGAGCACCGAGCGTTCGTCCATCGGACCGACGAGCAGCACGATGGGCACGTCTAGGTTCCTGGCGCGAACGTCGGCGAGCAGTGCGGCGGTGTTCGTGCCGGGGACGCCGTGATCGATCACGACGACATCGAAGTCGATCGCGGCATTCTGAGGCCGCGTGTCCGAGTCCTTGAGCGCCTGCGGCAGGGCGATGATCTGCAGCGGTGACGCGGCGGCGCCGAGGTCCGTCCTGATCTGTTCCAGATCTCCCGCGTAGGCCACCCGCAGCGCCTTGGTCGTCGCCGGCGAAGGCGTCGCGACGCTCACACGCCGCTTCTTCACGGCTTCATCGATCGCCACCGGGAGGCGAGCCAGGAACGAACCGCCCTTGGGTACGCACTGGTCCGCGCCCGCCTCGCGGTATCTCTCGAGCGCCTGTTCGCCGGCAGCCACGACAGCCAGCGGGTACCGCTGCTCACGGACGTGGGCGATCAGCGCAGCCCCCTCGTTCTCGGGCACGCTCCAGCCAACGACCAGGGCGTCGTATCGACCGGGCTCTCCGAGGTGGGCGCGCGCGTCCTTCAGCTCGACGGAGAGATCCAGGTGCAGGTGCGGGTGTGCGAAATTGAAGGCGCCATTCACGAGCCGGCTCTCGCGCCCGTCTCCGATCAGGTACAGGACATTCGTACGTGCGATGGCCGGAGACGGATCGACGGTCCTGGTCTGATCGACTCGGGGCCGAACCTGATCCTTTAGGGGTGTTGGGTCCCTCGGGTCGCCCAGCGACCCGCGCAAGAGCTGCTTGAACGCCATCGCGGGTACGTCTCGGCCGTATCACGCAAAAGCGATATAGCTCAGGTTGGTCATCTGGGCCATACCACTCAGTGGTTTGCACGCGTTGGCACACGGCCTCACGTGGGGCCGCCGGGCACCGCGTCGGCTACAGTCCGCCCTCGCCGTCGCCGATAACACAACCGCTGAGCTACGGCACCCGACACGTCAACATCTCATCGGGAGTTCGCAGAATGCCGCCGGTCATCATCATCGACAACCCGTACGCGACGCTCTGGTACCATCCTGACAAGCGGATCGTTCACCACCAGATTCACCAGTTCATCAGCGGCACGGTGTTTCGTGAGCTGCTGCTGGCCGGAACCAACGTGTTGATCAAGCACCAGGCGCAGAAGTGGCTGTCCGATGACCGCGCCAACGCGGTGCTGCGTCCCGAAGACGTGGAATGGAGCCACGAGCACTGGTTTCCGCAGACGGCGCGCGCAGGGTGGAAGTTCTGGGCGATCGTGCAGCCCATGAAGACGGTTGGTCAGGTGACGATGAAGAGCCTGGCCTCCACGTACGGGAGTTACGGGATCACGTCGAAGTCCTTCACCGACCCCTCCGACGCCATGTGGTGGCTCGAGTCGCAGTAGTCGGGATCCCGACGAGAAGCAGTGAGCTGTCGTTCACACTTCTCCCTTCTCGGTTCTCGGTTTGTGTTCATGTTCAGGTTGGCCGCGCACGCTCGAGCGTTTGCATCACAGACGCCCGAGCAGATCACGCTGCCTTGCGAGCCGCTCTCCCCGCTCGCGGGCGAAGCGCTGCACGCCGGTGAAGATCGACTGCGCGTCCAGGTGCGCTTCCGCAATCACGTCCGGCTCGAGACCGCTGGTCAACCACTGGTGATCCCAGTCCGATGTCATCGAGTACTCGTCGGTGAGCGGACCGACGCCGCTCAGCGGCCACACGCGTCGTGTTCCTGTCGACACCACCATCAGATCGTAGTAGGCCTCGGGCGGCAGAACCGACCTCCGGTATGACTCCGGCTGGCGATCGAACAGATCCTCGCTGATGGCGGCCACGACCTTTACGTTCACGCCCGCGGCTTCGAGCTTCGGCAGCGTGCTCACCAGGTTCACGGTGGAGCTCGATCCCTGCGTCACCACGTAGCCATCACGAGGTGCGCCGGGCTTGAAGTCCCGGATCACGTAGAAGCCCTTGGCCGCGGCCCTCACGTCGGTGTCGGCGAACGTCGACCGATCGGCGACGGGAAAGTCGGGACGCGCGACCTCGAGCGTGATGATCCCCACCTTCTTCTCGCGCGCGGCAATCTCGGCCGCGGCGAAGTAGGCGGGGGCGACGTCGTTGTAGTCCCAGAAGTTCAGGTGAATCGTCTGCCCACGCGGGAAGAGCTTCCACACCTGCGGGGCGAAGATCCCGAAGTGCGTGCGGCCATCTGCGGCCGTTTCCGGCCCCGAGTGCCCCACCAGAATGTGCAACACACCGTTGCTGAACGGGCTGTCCTGATTCTGCTGGCTCCACACGCGCGCCGGTGTGTACATCAGCGGCGTGAACGCCCCATACGTGCCGCTGATCGCCCAGACGCCGACGAACCTGTCGGGATCGAGCGAGGCGTTCTGACTCACCAGGCCGATGGCGGTCGACACGTTGCCGGCCTCTTGAATGGCGGCCTTGATCCGCGTGCCCAGTGGATTGCTCTCGGGATCGTAGTGCCCCCACAGGCTTCCGTGCTCGAGGTTGATCGACTCGGAGAGATCCGCGGCCAGCGTCAGGAAGCGGTTGCCCGTGACGTAGTTCATCCACTTCACGATCTCGGAGATCCCGCGCCGCGTGCCCGCCACCTCGCCTGCCTTGCGGAAGAGCGCGATCTTCGCCTCCTTCGAGGCGCCGGTCACGGCGTTGGTCACGGTGACCTTCTGTGGCTCGACAGGGAGATTCGCCACGCGAAGCCGGTCGTCCTGAAACGGATCCTGGCCAACCGGCAGGCGCAGCGGGATCGAATCGGGGAGGGAGTCGCCGATGCCCACGAGGCGATCGGCGAGCCAGTCCCCAATGCCGTTTCGATCGAGGAGCGACATCACGACGTCGATGTTGGTCTTGAACTGAATGAGCCGGTCACGCGGGTCCGTCACGGCGCCCTGACGGATCCCCTGGAACTCGACTCCGTACCGCTGCTCGAAGGTTCTCGCCAGCGCCACGAAGTAGTCAGAGTTCATCTTCATGGCGTAGGGATGACTCGGGTAGCCCACGACCTGATCGCCGAAGTCCGGAATCCTGTGATTCACGGCCGCCGGCCAATACCCTTTGGTCGTCTTGCCGACGACTGCCATCGGCCGCCGATCCTTCGGATCCCACTGTTCCATCGTCTTGAGGACCGCCACGACCTGGTCATAGGCATTGCCGTCCCGAACCACGAAGACGTTCCATCCATACGACGTCCACTGGTCGACCAGGCGGTAGCCCTCGTACTTGCGGTCGATCACGCCGCCAATGAGCGCATCGTCGATGCCCGCGTTGTTGTCCGAGATCATCACGCGCAGGCGCTTGCCGACTTTGAGCGCCAGCGCCTGTGTCTTCAGCTCCTGGGCGTGTCCTTCGGTCAGCGCGAACTCGCCCTCGAAGGCCATGACCTTGGGGGCGTCAACGGCCGCGCCGGCGACGTCCCAGAAGGCGGCCTTGCCGGCCGCGGTCGCAATGCCGATACCCGACGGACCTCCGTTGACATCGTTGGTGACGTCGGTACTCTCGGCGTGGCCGGCGAGTGCGCGGATGCCTCGCAGCTTCGCCTGGGCGAAGAGCGGGTGATCCGCCAGCCCATGATCCCGCAGCAGCGTCTTCAGCGCGCCGGCGCCGCGCCTGAACCCGAGGGCATCGATTGGCAGGATCGCCACGTGCGGATCGACGTGGTAGCGGCGGTCGCCAGTCAACTCGTGCTTGCGCGCGAGCGCCTGGCCCATCAGCATCCAGAGGGCGTAGCAAGTGGGAATGCAGTGACCACCGGCCAGCATGAACTTGTCGCTGTACGGATGCTTGGGACGACGGTAGTCGAACCGCAACCCGCCGAGATCCGGCCCCGCCAGGTGCGCCGCCACGTTGTAGGGCGTGTAGGCAAGCGGTCCCCCGAAATGCCCGGTCTGTGCGTAGTTGCCCAGGAGCACCAGGGTCATGCACGTCATGAACCCGACGTCCTCGAGGCGTTCCCGGTCGTAGGGTGTCGTGATCGGTTCGACCGGGGACGGCATCTCTGTGACAGCCAATCTGATCTCCCTCAGAAACTTGGAAGTGCAAAGTTCGAAGTCGGTAAGTAAGTGGGAAGTTGGCTTCCGAGTGGCTGCAGACTTGCCAACTTACTTCTCAACTTTAACCTTTGAACTTTCCAACTTCATGTCGTGTGTCCCCGTAAGTGTAATCGATTGGTCTACTCGAGTCCGGACGCTCGCGCCTGCTCACGGGCGAGCACGGCCTGATCCCGGTCGCCGTCGCCGTGCGCAACCGCGCCGAGCAGGCGATCACGATAGACGTTGTGGCTCGGCATCGGCACGCGACCCAGATCGGCGGCGGCGGCAATCAGGTTCGCATCCTTGAGCCCGACGTGGATGGGCGAGCCGACCTGATCGTAGCTCTCGTCGACCATCTTCTGGCCGTACACCTTGTAGGCCGGCGCAGCGAAGAGACCCTCCGTCATCACGTCCTGGAAGACCTGCGGCGCCACGCCGTACTTGCGTACGAGCGAAAAGCCCTCGGCCATGGCGACCATGGCGCATCCGAGTACGGCGTTGTTGGCGAGCTTGATGGCGGTGGCCGACTCCGGCTTCGCGCCTGCGAGGAACGTCTTGCGTCCCATGACACCCAGGAGGGGCTCGCAGCAGCGCACGGCGTCCTGCGGCCCGCCCGCGACGATGCCGAGCTGCCCGGCCGCGGCAAGGTCGGGTCGCCCCAGCACCGGAGCCGCCACGAGGAACTGCCCGGCCTCACGGTGTTGGGTTTCGAGCTCGCGCACGGTGGCGACGCCGTGGGTGCCCATCACGAGATGGATGGCGCCTGGGGCGAGCGACGCACGAAGGCCCCCGGCGCCGAGCGCCACGTCGCTGACGGCGTGATCTTCGACGAGCATGGTCACGACGACCTCTCGCCCGGAGCACAGGTCGGCGATGGATGACGCCACGCGGGCACCGGCGGCCCCGAAGGGCGCCGTCTGCGCCTCCGCGACATCGAAGACGCACAGGTCGTGTCCCGCGTCGAGGATGCGGCGAGCCATGCCCCGACCCATGCGGCCCAGGCCGATGAAACCTACCTTCATGTGGACCCTCTCAGCGTTGAGACATTCGAAGGTCAAAGTCTACAGGCAAGCACACGGTGCCGTTACCGCCCGTCAATGGAGAAGGCCAGAACCACGTTCCCCGGAATGCCGCCGTCGACGGTGTAGCCCGAGTTCACGAACACCATCCCACCGCCGATCACCGGGCCGGGGCCATCGAGGGAGCCTCCTCGTGCTGGCACGCCGTTCACGGTCTCGTACTCGCGCACCGTGTCGAAGTCCCAGACGATCCTTCCGGTGTCGGCGGCGTAGGCTCGGATATGACCGTCGAGCGAGCCGGAGAAGGCGACACCGGGGATTGCGCTCACCGCTCCAGACTGCGCGGGACTGCAGCGCGGCCGCGCGTCGCACGGCACGGGAGGTGTGTGCCACGCGCGGGCGCCGTCGGTGAGCCGCAGCGCGAACATCCCCCCGCCACGATTGCGATCGGCGTCGGTGAACTGCGTGTAGGTGAGCATGACGCGGCCGAGATCGGACAACGCGACGTAGACGCTCTCCCGATCGGCGGCAGACCCCCACTGCACGCCGCCCATCGAGCCTCCTTCCCCGATGCGCGTCTCCCAGAGCCGCGCGCCCTGACGGTCGGGATCGACGGCGTACACGTTTCCCGACTTGTGGCCGGCCACGAGCGCCCGCCTGCCGCCCGGCAGCGACACGAGAATCGGCGAGGCGGCGAAATCGAAATCGGGGCCCTTGGCGTCCGGACAGTTCGTCTTGTCCGGGAGGCGGCACGCCGACACGTACCCGTCGCGCGGCGTCACCTGGTGCGTCCACAGCACCTTGCCGGTGTCGAGGTCCATGGCCACGAACGCGTCGCTCGTCGTCGTCGTTGGATCGCTGTAGTTGTTGCCGGTCGTGACATACAGGGCGTTGCGCGCCTCGTCGACGGCCGGACTCGACCAGACCGGCGCGCCCGAAGGGCCCCAGAGCTGTGTACCTTTGGCGTTCCTGCGGAACGGCCGCGGCTCCTCCGGGATCGTGTAGCTCTTCCAGATCTGTCTACCGGTCGCCGCGTCGAGCGCGACGACGCTGCCGCGAAAGCGGCAGCATTCGTAGTCCGGCAGCGAGCCGACACCTTCCTCGCTCGATGACACCGGCACGTAGAGCCGCCCGCGGTGCAGCACTGGCGAGCCCGTCAGCCTGGCGGAGGGAAAGCTCTCGACGCTGACCTTCCACAACAGGGCACCCGCCGCGGCGTCCACGGCGTAGACATTTCCGCGTGCGTCGCCAAAGAACCCCCCGTATCGGGCTGGCTCGGCCGTGCCGAGGCGGCCGACGCTGACGGCGGTGCGCACGATCACCCCGGCACCAAACGCCCAGAACACGCACCCCGTTCGGGCATCGAGCGAGTACACGTTGCCGGCAATGCTCCCGACGAATACCCGGCCGCCGACCAGGGTGATCGCGGCCCACGACTGCACGTCACCCGGCAACCCGAAGGCCCATTTCAACCGGAGCCGCGGCACATCAGCCGCCGATAGTCCGCCAGTCGACGGTTGGAACCGGGCATTCGAGACGTTCTGCCCGAACCCGTTCCAGACCGGTTGCGACGGGTCGACTGAAAACGCGGGACCCTGGCGGCACATGGCCTTCGGCGCCGGCTCGATGCTGAACGGCGCGCCGAGCGGCCTGCCGCTCGCGAATTCGGCCATCGCCCGACGCTCGGCCGTCGTCCGGCCGTGGGTCATCGACACCATCGACCCGAACTCGAGCGCCTCGAGGATCCGCTCGGGCGCCATCGCCCGCATCAGCTCGAGGCGCGGCGCACGGTCGGCGCCGCCGGCGTGACAGCTCGCGCAGTGTTCACGGTAGAGGGCGCCCCCGTCCTGTGCCTCGGCGGACGTAGCAAAGCTCAGCAGCCCGCCGATGACTACGACAACCCAGCCACGTCTCGTCATGTCACTTCCAACTTACTTCTTCACTTTGACCTTCGAACTTCCTACTTTCTTTCAGCGTCCACCCTTCCGTCCGCGCCCACGTAGTGCACGGCGCTCTTCTCGATGCACACGAACTCGATGAGCTGTGTGTCAGGGAGCAGGCGGTTGGTGACGGTCGCCGTAAACGGCTTCGTGTACGCCTTGGGATCGTCGATCGTCACGTCGATGACGAGCGAGCCGACGTTGGGCCGGCGGAACCGTTCGATCAGCCGCCCGGCGCTCGTCAGCGGGCTGCCCCGCACGTCGAGCCAGCCATCGTCCATGAAACCGGTCGTTTCGACGACCAGCGTGTCGCCCTCCCACCGGCCGACGGAGTAGCCGTTCCACCACGGCTCCGGGTCCTCGGGCAACCCACGGCCGTCCATGAAGACCTCGCGGACCGTCGTGCCAGATCCTTCGTAGATGATCACGACTTCCGAGGGAGTCTGAATGATCTTCTTCGGATACGGATGCGACGTCATCTGCATCACGCCCATCGGCAGGCAGAGCGCGTCAGGGTTGTCCTTGCTGTTGTCCGCCATCCGCTTCTTCACCAGCTCCGCGGCCCACGGCTGGTAGGGCGCCCCGCCCGGAAGGCCGTCGCCGACGTTCCCGAACACGGAGCCGGAGGGCGGAAGCACCCCTGTGCCTTCGGCGGCAATTTCCGGGCCGGGCGGTCGCCGGCCTGGGATCGTCTCCCACACGCCCGACAGATTCACCTTCCCATCCGCCGTTCGCGGCGGGGGCGCGTTCAGATCGACCTTTCCGTCAGCAGCCTTCGGAACACCAGACGCCTGGAACTTGGGCCACTGCGCCAGGAGCGTGGACGATGCGGCCCACACGAGGGCGAGGGTGGTGATGATGATGACTCTCTTCATATCCATTCCCTGAAGACCGCTTCCCGACTTCCCAACTT
>Ga0209640_10002110_pt1 | contig 17243 bp, 15 predicted proteins | sample RifCSP10_1_FD_184018 | JGI IMG/M metagenome (GOLD analysis project Ga0209640, IMG submission 184018) | Soil microbial communities from Rifle, Colorado - Rifle CSP2_sed 10_1 (SPAdes) (version 2) | ecosystem: Environmental > Terrestrial > Deep subsurface > Rock core/Sediment | place: Rifle... | reverse complement strand
GATCCTCGCCGGGCAGGTCACCGTGACGACTTCGGTCGCCGACCCCCGCGAGGATTTCGAGAGCAACGCGCTGGGCACGTTCAACGCGCTGGAGGCGGCGCGCCTGTCGGGGTCCGACCCGATCTTCCTATATTCGTCGACGAACAAAGTCTACGGCGGTCTGGACGATGTGGCGCTCGAGTGCGAGGACGGTGCCTACCGTCCCCGCGATCCCGAAGTCCGACGCCTCGGCATCAACGAAACCCGGCCGCTCGATCTCCACAGTCCCTATGGATGTTCCAAAGGGGCCGCCGACGAATACATTATCGATTACGCGCGCACGTTCGGTTTGCCCGCCGTCGTCTTCCGCATGAGCTGCATCTACGGTCCGCATCAGATGGGCAACGAGGATCAGGGATGGGTCGCGCACTTTCTCATTTCCGCGCTCGATGAGCGTCCGATCACGCTGTATGGCGACGGCATGCAAGTGCGGGATGTGCTTTATATCGACGACCTGGTGCGCGCCTTTCTTCTGGCGCGCGCGCACATGCGCTCGCTTTCCGGCCGAGCTTTCAATATCGGCGGCGGGCCGGCCCATACCCTGAGTCTGCTCGAGCTTTTAAAAATTATTGCGAAGTTAAACGGCGAACCGCCGCGCTGCGAGCTGAGCGAGTGGCGGCCCGGCGACCAACGTTATTACGTCTCCGATACCCGGAAGTTCCAGAGCGCCACAGGCTGGCGCGCCAAAATTGAGCCGGTTGAAGGCGTCGAAAGATTGTATGACTGGCTTCGCCGCGCGCGCGGTCTGGAACAAATTCGGCCGGCCCGCGTCATGCTGCACCGCGCATTGTCCAACGGGCACGCGTTGCAGGAACGCGGGTGAACGAGCTGCATTTTTATAGAACCATCATGAACGATCGACAAATCATGCGCGCGGCGCGGTTCGTTGAGCCTCGCCGCATCGAAATACAAACGACGCCGCGACCGCAACCTGGGCCCGGCGAGGTGCGGATCCAGGTCGAAGGCTGCGGCCTTTGTGGCTCGAACCTAGCGGTGTGGCGCGGTCTCCCCTGGCTGCATTATCCGATGGCGCCAGGCGAACCCGGACATGAAGCCTGGGGGCGCATCGATGAGATCGGCAGCGAAGTGCAACACGTGCGCGCCGGCGAGCGCTATGCCTTTTTGTCGGCGCGCGGCTTTGCCGAATACGCGATCGCCGATGCGGCAAGCCTGGTTGCAGTGCCGCCGCGCACCGACATCTTTCCCGGCGAGGCACTCGCCTGCGCGCTGAACATTCACCGGCGTTGTGAGATCCGCGCCGGTGATACGGTGGCGGTCATCGGCATCGGCTTCATCGGCGCGTTGCTGGTGCGTTTGGCGGCGCGCGCGCGGGCGCGCGTGATTGCGCTCTCCCAGCGCGAGTTCTCGTTGCAGCTGGCCTGTCGACTGGGCGCCGTCGCAACGCTTTCTGCGCAAACGCCCGAGGTCACAGCGCACGTCATGGAGTTGACTGAGGGAAAAGGCTGCGAACGCGTCATCGAAGCGGCTGGAACGCAGCATAGCCTGGACCTGGCCAGCGCGCTTGTGAGCACCGGCGGTAGGTTGATCATTGCCGGGTATCATCAAGACGGCCCGCGCCAGATCAATCTGCAGTCGTGGAACTGGCACGGCATCGACGTGATCAACGCTCACGAGCGCAACCCGGAGCGTTACGTATCGGGAATGCGGGCGGCCGCGGCGCAGATCGCCAGCGGTGCGCTCGACCCCTCGCCGCTCTACACCCACGGCTTTTCTCTCGATCAATGCGCCGACGCCTTCGAAGCTCTCGAGACCCGGCCGGCGGGATTCGTCAAGTGCTGGATCCGCCCCGGCGACGGCAGAAGGATTTAATGAAAATGAACGGGAAAAAAGTCCGCGTCGCGTTGATCGGCATCGGCAACTGCGCTTCGTCGCTGGTTCAGGGAGTGGAATATTACAAAAATGCCGATGAGAATAAATTTATTCCCGGTCTGATGCATGTCAATCTTGGCGGCTATCACGTGCGCGACATCGAGTTCAGCGCCGCCTTCGACGTCGATGCCAACAAAGTCGACAAAGATCTAGCTGAAGCGATTTTCATTCCGCCGAACAACACCTGCCGCTTCGCCGACGTTCCGTTGAATGGCGTCAAAGTCCGGCGCGGCATGACCCACGACGGATTGGGCAAATACCTCGAGGGAAAAATTGCCAAGGCGCCGGGCGCTACCGCCGACATCGTCGAGACCTTGCGCGCCAGCCGCACGGACGTGGTGGTCTCCTATTTGCCGGTGGGCTCGGAGATGGCTACCAAGTGGTATGTCGAGCAGATCCTCACGGCGGGCTGTGCTTTCGTCAACTGTATCCCGGTGTTCATCGCCTCCGAGCCCTACTGGCGCCGGCGCTTCAAGCAACGCGGCTTGCCGCTCATCGGCGACGACATCAAATCGCAGCTCGGCGCCACCATCACGCACCGCGCGCTGGCCCATCTATTTCGCGAGCGCGGCGTCCGTCTCGATCGCACCTACCAGCTCAATTTCGGCGGCAACACCGATTTTCTCAATATGCTGGAACGCGAACGGTTGGAATCAAAAAAATTGTCCAAGACGCGCGCGGTCACGAGCCAGCTCGATTACCCGCTGGCCGACGATGACGCTCACGTCGGACCGAGCGATTACGTGCCGTGGCTGCGCGATCGCAAGTGGTGCTACATCCGCCTCGAGGGAACGACCTTTGGCGACGTGCCGCTGAATTGCGAAGTCAAGCTCGAAGTCTGGGACTCGCCCAATTCGGCCGGCGTGGTGATCGATGCCGTACGCTGTGCCAAGCTCGCGCTGGACCGAGGCATCGGCGGCGCTCTGATCGGCCCGGCGAGCTATTTCATGAAATCGCCGCCAAAACAATTCACCGATCACGAAGCGCGCGCACGCACGGAAGCTTTTATCGAAGACGGCAAACGCCAGGTTTGGCAGGCCCTGCCGCGAATGGTGAAAGCCAAGGCGAACGCGGCGCGCTGAGTCATTTGTCGTTGTGTCATGCTGAAACAAAGTGAAGCGTCTGCATTGCCGTTTATCTCATGCTTTCCAAGAGCAAGCGCCGTAGCCTTGGAGTGAATTTTTCGTTGAGAATTTGCAGAACTCAATTATGAAGCTGGTCATTTTCGGTCTGACCATCAGTTCCTCGTGGGGGAACGGTCACGCTACCTTGTGGCGCGGTTTGTGCGCGGCCCTGGCTCGGCGCAAGCACCGCGTCGTTTTCTTCGAGCGCGACGTGCCCTATTACGCCATGCACCGCGACCTCAATGAGATACCGGGCGGCAAGCTGATCATTTATTCGGACTGGCGCGCCGCGCTCGATCAGGCGCGCGATCATCTGGCCGACGCCGAAGTGGCCGTCGTAACATCGTATTGCCCCGATGGCATCAGCGCATCCGAGCTGGTGCTTGACTCCGCAGCGCTGAAAGTTTTTTACGACCTCGATACTCCGGTGACTCTGGAGCATCTCAGCAAGGGCATGCCGTTGAGTTACATCGGGAGCGACGGCCTGCGCGGTTTTGACCTGGTGCTGAGTTACACCGGCGGCGCTGCCGCCGAAGAGTTGCGCTCTCAGCTGGGCGCGTGCCGGGTGGCACCGCTGTACGGTAGCGTCGACCCAACGGTGCATCGCCCGGTAGCGGCGGCCGAGCGCTATCGCGCCGATCTTTCGTACATCGGCACCTATGCCGAAGATCGCCAGGAATATTTGGACACGCTTTTTCTCGAGCCGGCGCGGCGCATGCCTGAGCGGCGCTTTCTGATCGCCGGGGCCAACTATCCACCGACCTTTGCTTGGTCGGAGAATCTTTTCTTCGTGCAACATATCTCGCCGCCGGATCATTCCGCGCTCTATTCTTCATCGCGGTTGACCCTCAACGTCACGCGCCGCGCGATGGCGCGTATGGGCTACTGCCCCTCCGGCCGTCTGTTCGAAGCAGCGGCGTGCGGTACGCCGGTTTTAAGCGACGTCTGGGAAGGATTAGAAACTTTTTTCGAGCCGGAGCGGGAAATTCTGTTAGCACGACATACCGATGATACGATCCGCGCGCTGCGCATGGCTGACGACGAGCTCGAGCGCATCGGCCGGCGCGCGCGCGAGCGGGCAGTCACGGAGCACAGCGCCACAGGCCGTGCCCAACAGTTGGAAGAGATTTTGACCGCGGCTCGGCAGCGAGAATTTTCTCAAGCAGCGACCGCGCCGGCCGCCTTAGGACCGGAGAATTGACCATGTGGGGAATTATACCCGCCGCCGGAGCCGGTAGCCGTATCCAGCCGTTGGCGTTTTCCAAAGAGCTGCTGCCGGTGGGCAGTCGGGCTGAAGGCAATTTGGAAAAGCCCCGAGCGGTCAGCGAATACATTCTTGAACGCATGATCCGAGGCGGCGTAACCAAAATCTGCGTCGTCGTGGCGCCTGACAAACTCGACATCCTGGAGTACTACGGCGCGGGCGTCGGCCCGGCCAGGCTGTTTTATGTCGTCCAGCCGGCGCCCGCCGGGCTGTGTGATGCGCTTTTTCGCGCATTGCCGCTGATTTCCGACCGGGAGCCGGTGGTGATCGGCCTGCCGGACACGGTTTGGTTTCCCGACGATGCTCTGCGCGCGCTTGCCGATGACGCGTTTTCCTTCTTGCTCTTTCCCGTCGAGCGGCCCGAGCTCTTTGATGCCGTGGTTACCGACGCGCATGGCGCGGTCCGGGAAATCCAGGTGAAACAAGCCACCGCGCGCTCGAACTGGATCTGGGGCGCCTTCAAAATGCCGGGTGCGATTTTCGCCTCGCTTTATCGACTGTGGAGCGAAGAGCGCCAATGTAGCGACATCTACATCGGCACGCTGGTCAACGCCTACATCGGTGCCGGCGGGTCGGCGCGCGCTGTGTGCGCCGGCGAAGCCTACTTTGATGTCGGCACGCTGACTGGTTACCGCGAGGCGATCAGCCTGTTGAGCCAGCGTACGAGCGCGCCGCCAAGCACCGCCCGGGAGGCGCTGAAATGACGCCGATGCTTGCGCCCGCCCGGCGCCCATCGCGCGGCGAAATACGCCGCCGCGTGCGCGCTCTTGCGCCGTGGTTTCATAATCTGCAGCTGGACGGCGTTGCGACGGCGCCGGACCATTTCCTCGGCGATTATCCGTCCGTTAAATGGCGCCGTTTCGCGCATGCGCTGCCCGACGACCTAAGCGGCCGATCGGTTCTGGATATCGGTTGCAATGCCGGGTTTTATTCGATCGAGATGAAGCGCCGCGGCGCCGCCCGCGTGGTCGGCATCGACGAGGACGAGCGCTATCTGGCGCAAGCGCGTCTGGCCGCCGAAGTCTGCGACTCGGAGATCGAGTTCATGAAACTGTCCGTGTATGAAATCGGTAAGCTAGGTGCGCGCTTCGACCTGGTGCTCTTCATGGGCGTGTTTTACCACCTGCGCTATCCGCTGCTCGCCCTCGATCTTATTCGCGCGCACGTGGTGCGCGATCTTTTTGTCTTTCAGGCGATGCTGCGCGGCAGCCGCAACGTAGAGCCGATTGCCGCCGATTACCCGTTCAGCGAAGAGGAGATCTTCGATAAACCGGGGTTTCCGCGCATGCACTTCATCGAAAACGCCTACTCGGGAGACCGCACCAACTGGTGGATCCCGAACGGTGCCTGTGTCGAGGCGCTCTTGCGCAACGCCGGTTTCGTCATTCAGTCTCATCCCGAACCCGAAGTGTATGTCTGCCAGCTCGCGCCGGCGGAGCAAACAGTGCGGCCACCCCGGCTGAATTGGCCCAAGGAGCCGCTATGATCGAAGCGGTCATGTTTTGGAACGAGCCCAACAACAAATCGCACTGGGATTTCGAAATCGACCGTGATTGGAGCGCCTACGCGCAAATGGTGCAGCTTGCCGCTGAAGCCGTGCGCGCCGAAAATCCAGGTTTGCTGCAATGTCTCGGCGGGATTTCGCCGATCGATCCGGATTTCATCAGGAACATGCAAGGGAAAGGCGCGACCGAGCTACTCGACTGCATCGCCGTGCACGGCTTTCCGCTCGATTGGAACCACTGGCAAATCCATCAGTGGCCGGACAAGCTGGCCGAGATTCGCGCGGTCACCCACTTGCCCGTCTGGGTTTCCGAAGTCGGGGTGTCGAGCTTCGGCGCCGAAGAAGTCCAAGCCTGGGGTCTCAAGCGCACGGCCGAGCTTTTGCTCGGCAACACACCGCGCATCCACTGGTACAGTCTCTGTGATCTACCGCGCGCCTGGCCCGCGACGACGCGCCACCGCGAAGCCGAAGGTTCCTCTTACTACCGCCATTTCTATATGGGTATCTTGCGCGAAGACGGCACGCCCAAACCGGCGCTCGAGCAGTTCGCCGAGCTGACGCCGGCGCTCGGCATCTGCCAGTGGTTTCACTTCGAAGATCCGCGCCTCGATGACGCGGTCGCGTGGCTGCGCCGCCTCGGCGTGCGTTACTTGCGCACCGGTCTGAGTTGGGCCGATTGGTTTCGGCCAGGGGCCGAAGATTGGTTTGACCGCCAGATGAGTGCGCTTGAAGATTTCGAAATCACCTTGACGTTTTGTTTCACTCCCGAACATCGCGGCATTGCGCCGCATCACACGAGTCCGCCGGCCGAGCTGGCGGAATACGCCGAGTTTTGCGCTCGCATGGTGCGCCGCTATGGAGCGCCGACAAAATCTCGTGCGGCGAACAAAACCACTATTGCTGGAGTGAGCCCATCGGTCGCATCCGCGCCGGGCAATTGCATCATCGACTAAACCATGGAGCCGCTCGCAATGGCTCGTAAACTGGACGACCCGCCGCTTCCGGGTGAGCGTGGCCACATGGGTTTGAGTGGAAGTCGACTCCTGTTTGCCTTATTCCCGCAGCGCTGGGAACCAGGCCCTGCCAGGTGTCAACCGAAAACCCATCTCGATGCCGGCCAGAGTTTTTCCTGAGCGCAGCGAATGGCGCGCATGACGGACTTTTCTTGGACCGGGCTTTCAAGCGTCGCTTGGAGAGACACCGTATCCGACAACAATGATGATCTTTTTCGACATTGATGAAACCCTGATCGACCAGCGCGGCGCCGAGGCGGCGGCGGCGCGCGAGTTCTTGGCGCATTATTCGGCCGAGCTGGGCCATCGTTATTCCCTGGCGGAGTTCTGCACTTTGTGGCGCACGCTGCGGGAAAAGCACGCGCCGGCATTTCTCTCCGGCGCGATCTCGGTGCACGAGCAAAGGCGCCGTCGCGTGCGCGAGCTGTTCGCGAAAACCGGCCGGACTCTGTCGGACGCCGAAACGGACGGCTGCATCGAATTTTATGAAAGCTATTATCGGCGCAGTTGGCGTTTATTCGACGACGTGCGCCCGGCCCTCACCGCGCTCAAAAACTTTCGCTGCGGCATCATCTCCAACGGCAGCAGCACTCAGCAAAAACGCAAGCTGGATCAAACCGGCATCGCCGCGTTTTTCGAATTGGTGCTGGTCTCGCAAGAGATCGGCGCCGCCAAACCGGATCACGAGATTTTTTTGACGGCTTGCCACTGCGCGGGAGTGGCGCCGTCCCAGTGCATTTATGTCGGCGATCGGCTCGATCATGATATGTTGCCGAGCCGCGATATCGGCATGCGCGCTTATTGGCTCTGCCGGGGCCAGGATCCCGTGCCGGCCAACATGGACGCGATCGGCTCGCTCACCGAACTGCCCTGGCGTTTGCCCGATCGGAGCGCCGCATGACGCGGTTCTTCCTGATTCGCCACGCCGCCATTGACGGCTTAGGCGACCGAATCGCCGGGCGCATGCCCGGGGTCGCCTTGAATGCCGCCGGCCGTGAACAGGCGGCCCGCCTGGCACGCCGGCTCACTGACGAAGCGATTCACGCGATCTACTCGAGCCCGCAACTGCGCGCCAGCGAAACCGCCCAAACCGTCGCCACAGTGCTCGGTTTGAAAATTCAGATCGCCGAGGAGCTGGACGAGATCGATTTCGGCGCCTGGACCGGCAAGACGTACGAAGAGCTGCGCGCGCTGCCGGAGTGGCGCAACTTCAATATCCTACGCAGCTCGGTGCGCATCGCCAAAGGCGAGTTATTGCTCGAAGTCCAGGCGAGAATCGTTGGCCTGATGGCGCGGCTCGGCGGCGATCATCCGGGCCACACGGTGGCGCTGGTAAGTCACGGCGATCCGATTCGGCTCGCGCTGGCGCACCAGCTCGGCACGCCGATCGACTTCATCCCGCGCTTCGAGATCGGCCCTGCATCGGTCAGCGCGGTGGAGCTTCATTCCCATGGACCCCGGGTACTTTGGATTAATAGCGCCGTGGAGACAACCTGACAATGTCAGCCGCGCAAATCCGTAAAAGCAAGTCCCCCGTCGGTGGAAACGCCCGCCGGCCAAAAGTCGGATTTATCGGGCTCGGTTGGATCGGCGCCCAAAGAATGCAAACCGTGGCGGCCTCTGGTGCCGCCGAGGTCGTCGCATTGGCGGACAGTTCTCCCGAGGCGGCTCGGGCCGCGGCAGCGCATGCACGGGGCGCGCAGATCGCTCCCGATCTGGAAAGCTTGCTCCGTCTCAATCTTGACGGCGTGGTGATCGCCACGCCGACCGCACTCCATGCCGCTCAGGCGATCTCCTGTTTGGGATCGGGAATGGCCGTTTTTTGCCAGAAACCGTTGGGCCGCAGTGCCGCGGAAACCATGCAGGTCATTACCGCCGCACGCAGCTCGGACCGCCTGCTGGAAGTCGACATGTCTTACCGTCATGTGCGCAGCTTCGCACTGATTAAAGAACTCGCTCAATCCGGCGCGATCGGCGAGATTTATGCGTGTGATCTGGTTTTTCATAACGCCTACGGCCCGGATAAAGCTTGGTACTACGATCGGCGGTTATCCGGTGGCGGCTGCGTCATCGATCTCGGCATTCATCTCGTCGATCTCGCGCTCTGGGTGTTGGATTTTCCCGCCGTTGACGCCGTGTCGAGCCGCCGTTTCGCTCAAGGCAAAGCGTTAGCCGGAGGCGACGGCGCTTTAGAAGATTACGCCGTCGCCCGGGTCGACTTCGTTACCGGCGCGAGCGCCAACCTCGCCTGTTCCTGGCGCCTGCCCGCCGGTCAGGACGCGGTGATAGGCGCGGCCTTTTACGGCGACCGCGGCGGCCTCGCCGTCAGCAACGTCAACGGTTCGTTTTATGATTTTCGCGCCGAGCGCTATCACGGCACCGCTAAGGAAATTCTCGACGATTCGCCCGATGCCTGGGGCGGAAGATCGCTCTCGGCCTGGGTCGCGCGTCTCGGCGCGCGCACCGGTCACGATCCGGCAATCGAAACGACTCAAGCAGTCGCCGCCGTCATCGATGCGATCTACGGCCGCGAACAGACGTTCAAGATGGAGCCGCGCCAATGACTTGGTGGCGACCCGCGCGCCCGATCCTCATGACCACTGACCCGATCGGCGGCGTGTGGAATTACGCGCTCGATCTCTGCCGCGAGCTGGGCGAACACAAAATCGCAATCAAACTGGCGAGCATGGGCAGACGTTTGCACCCGAGCGAGCGCGCTCAGGTGGGCCAATTGGCGCATGTGGAATTGTTCGAGAGCGACTTCAAGCTCGAATGGATGGCCCTCCCCTGGGGTGACGTCGCCGCAGCCGGCGACTGGCTCGGCGACTTGGCCGCGCGCTGCGCACCGAGATTGATTCATCTCAACCAATTTTCCTATGGCGCTCTCGATTGGAAGGTCCCCTGCCTGGTGGTGGGCCACTCGTGCGTTTATTCCTGGTTCCAAGCGGTCAAAGGCCGGCTACCCGGAGCGGAATGGCAAAAATATCAACGTATGGTATCGCGCGGTTTGAGCGGCGCGGATCGGGTGACGGCGCCAAGCCAATGGATGCTCTCGGCGCTGGAACGGAACTACGGCAGGTTTGCCGCCGCGCAACCGATCTACAACGGCCGCGACTCAAGCCGGTTCGTCCCGCGCGTTAAAGAAGATTTGATTCTGACCTCGGGCAGGCTGTGGGATGAGGCGAAAAACATTGCAGTGCTTGGGACAGCGGCAGCCAAGCTCGATTGGCCGATTTTTGCCGCTGGAGAAATTACCGGACCGCACGGCGAGGGTTGCAGTCTAGAAAATTTGCAGCTGCTCGGCCGGCTCGGTGCAACGGATCTCGGCGGGTGGATGAGCCGGGCGGCGATTTTCGTTTTACCCGCGTACTACGAGCCTTTCGGCCTTTCGATTCTGGAAGCCGCGCTGGCGGGCTGCGCTCTGGTGCTCGGCGACATTGCGAGCCTGCGCGAAATCTGGCAAGACACCGCACTGTTCGTGCCGCCCGACGATGTCGATCGAATTGCTGCAGCACTCGCCTTGCTAATCGCCGACGCGCCGTTGCGAAAAGCACTGGCATGCAAGGCACGGGAGCGAGCGCTGGCGTTCACAACCGAGCGTAGCGCCCGCGCCTACCTGGCGCTTTATCAAGAAATGCTCTCAAAACCGCGCTCAAAAAGCCTCCCGAGCAAAGCAGCACTCCCAAACGGCGAAGGACGAGCACAGCCGTGAAGATCGCGATGTTTTACCATTCGCTGCTGTCGGATTGGAATCACGGCAACGCCCATTTTCTCCGCGGTGTGGTCTGGGAGCTGAAACAGCGTGGCCATGAAGTCAGGGTATTCGAGCCGGCAGACGCTTGGAGCCTGACCCACTTGCTGGGCGAGTACGGCTCTGAACCCATTGCCCAGTTTCACCGCGCCTACCCTGGGCTCAAAAGCATTCGTTACCGTCTCCGCGATTTAGATTTGGCTGACGTCCTTACCGATGTCGATCTCGTGCTGGTGCACGAATGGAATGATCATGAGCTTGTGCGCCGGATCGGCGCACACCGCGTGGGAACCGACGGTTATCGTTTGCTCTTTCATGATAGCCATCACCGCTCGGTCACCGCACCCGCAAGCATGGCGGCCTACGATCTCTCCGGCTACGACGGAGTTCTCGCCTATGGTAAAGCGATCGGCGATGTATACGCCGCCCGCCGATGGACGCAGCGCACTTGGATCTGGCACGAAGCTGCCGATACACGAATTTTTCGGCCCTTGCCGGAATTGGAAAAAGAGTTGGATGTCGTTTGGATCGGCAACTGGGGCGACGGCGAGCGCACCGAAGAGCTGACCGAATTCCTGCTGCGCCCGGTAAAGGCGCTGAAGCTCAAGGCCGCCGTTTACGGCGTCCGCTATCCGGAAAGCGCGCTTAGAGCCTTGGCCGACGCCGGAGTCGAATACCGCGGTTGGCTGGCAAATTTTCTCGTGCCCGAGATCTTCGCCCGCACCCGCGCCACCGTTCACATTCCGCGTCGTCCGTACGCAGCCGCGCTGCCCGGGATTCCGACGATCCGCCCGTTTGAGGCGCTCGCCTGCGCCGTTCCTTTGATATCGGCGCCGTGGCGTGACAGCGAAAATCTGTTCACCCCCGGCAAAGATTTTCTACTGGCGCGCAACGCGGCGGAGATGACCGGCCATTTAGACCTGCTCCTCAGCCAACCCCACCAGGCAGACGCTTTAGCCCGTCACGGCCGCCGCACAATTCTACAGCACCACAGCTGCGCTCGGCGCGTAGACGAATTGTTGTCAATCTATCGTAAGCTCGCATGCGTCCCCGAAACGACGAGCTTCCCAAGCACAGGCACCACGAACGGGTACACATCATGAACATCGTCTTTTTCGGTTCGAGCCTGGTATCGGCGTACTGGAACGGCGCGGCAACCTACTATCGCGGTATTCTGCGCGCGCTGCACGCGCGCGGCCATAGGATTGTGTTTTACGAGCCGGACGCCTGGGACCGGCAAAACCATCGCGACGTTGAGACGCCGGATTACGCGCGCAGCGTGGTGTACCCGGCGAACGAGGAGGGAGAGGTCGTTCGCATCGTGAAAGATGCCGCGCGCGAGGCGGACCTATTGGTCAAAGCGAGCGGCGTCGGTGTGTTTGATGAACTCTTGGAACAAGCCGTGCTCGACTTTCGCTCGGACCGAACCGTCACGGCTTTTTGGGATGTCGATGCCGCGGTCAGCCTAGACCGCATGAACACGGACCCCCAAGATTCGCTGCGTCGCTTGATCCCGCGCTACGACATCATTTTCACCTACGGCGGCGGCGCGCCGGTGGTCCGCGCTTACCGCGAACTTGGCGCGCAGAGTTGCGTGCCGATCTACAATGCTCTGGATCCGTCGACTCACTTTCCGGTGCCGCCCGACCGAAAATTTAAAGCCGCTCTGGCTTTTCTCGGCAACCGCCTGCCCGATCGCGAAGCGCGCGTGCAGGAATTCTTCTTTCGGGCGGCGTGCGCCAACCCGGAGCTGCCGATGCTCCTCGGCGGCAGCGGCTGGGACGACGGCGCGCGGCAAATCCCCAACCTCCGCTATCTCGGCCATGTCTACACGGCCGATCACAACGCCTTCAATGCAACGCCCCACGCGGTGCTCAACATTTGCCGCGACAGCATGGCGCGCTATGGCTTTTCACCGCCGACGCGCGTCTTTGAGGCGGCCGGCGCCGGCGCTTGCCTCATCACCGACGCCTGGGAAGGCGTCGAAAATTTTCTCGAGCCGGGACGCGAGTGTCTGGTCGCGCGGGACGGCGGCGAGGTCAGCGATATCCTGCGCGAGCTCAGCGCCGCGCGAGCTGCTCGCATCGGCGCCGCCGCGCTGCAACGTGTGTTGCGCGAGCATACGTACGCCCAACGAGCATCGGAAGTGGAGAACGCTTTATGCGCCGTGGCACCATGAATCCGCTCGACATCGTGATCTTAGGCTTGTCGATCACATCTTCCTGGGGCAATGGCCACGCTACTACTTACCGCGCCCTGGTGCGCGCGCTCGCCGCCCGTGGCCATCGTATTTTGTTTCTCGAGCGCAACACCTCCTGGTACGAGGCGGCCCGCGATCTGCCCAGGCCGCCCTACTGCCGAACGGTCATCTACCGGAATTTAAACGAGCTGAAAAAATTCGCCGCCCCGATTCGCTCAGCCGATTTGGTCATCGTCGGCTCTTACGTGCCAAACGGCATTGCGGTCGGCCAATGGGTGCTCGATACCGCACAAGGCATCACTGCCTTTTACGATATCGACACACCCGTCACCCTCGCCATGCTTCAACAGCGGCGCGCGCCCTATCTTGTTGCCGAGATGATTCCGCGCTACGACATCTATCTCTCCTTTACTGGCGGGCCGATCCTGGATCACCTGGAACGACATTATGGTTCCCCGATGGCGAGAACGCTCTACTGCGCTGTCGATCCTGAGCTTTACCAACCTCGACGCCAGCGCCGGCCGCGCTGGCTTCTCGGCTATATGGGCACGTATTGCGCGGATCGCCAACGGGTGCTCGATCGACTCCTGCTGGAGCCCGCGCGCCGGCACCGCAAGGCCCGCATGGTCGTCGCCGGCGCGCAATATCCCACCGCGATCAAGTGGCCTGCGAATGTCGAACGCATCGAGCACGTTAAACCGGCGGCTCACAGCAAGTTCTATGGCAAGCAATCTTTCACGCTGAATTTAACCCGGACGAGCATGATTCACGCCGGTTATTCGCCCAGCGTACGGCTGTTCGAAGCTGCCGCATGCGGTTGTCCGGTGATCAGCGATTGGTGGGAAGGGCTCGATCAGTTCTTCAAAGTGGACGAAGAGATTCTGGTGGCCGACTCACCGGTCCGGGTCGCGGAGTACCTGTTCGACCTGCCCGCCGACGCGCGCCGTGCCATTAGTCGAAAGGCGCGTGCGCGCATTCTCGCGGCGCACACCGCGGCGCACCGCGCCGCCGAGCTGGAGAGTTACCTGCATCAGGTGCGCGCGCCAGCTGCGCGCCGTGTTAGCACGCCACGCTACGGCCCCAAGCGCTCCAAGACTCGCTCAGTTCCGCGTCCCACCTCTTTCCTCGACCGCGAGGCGGCCGCGGACGAAGGAGGGGGTGCCGCGCGCGAATCGTCCGCTGCGCCCGCGAGCTTGCCATAACATCCGTCAAGCTCGATCAGCTCTTGATGACTACCCATCTCGCGAATCACGCCGCCGTCGAGCACGCAGATAACGTCGCAATGCTTGACCGTCTGAATGCGATGGCTCACCACGATCACCGTTCGTTTGCCCTTGAGCTGGCGCAGGGTGTCGGTCAAGAGCGCCTCGTGAAATCCGTCTTGAAAGCTGGTCGGCTCGTCGAGCACCAAGATCGGCGCCGCGGTCAAAAGCGCGCGCGCGATGGCGATGCGCTGGCGCTGCCCGCCCGATAAGTTGTGTCCCGCCTCGCTCAGCTCGGTATCGTAACCGCACGGCAGCGCCGCGATGAAATCATCAGCGCCGGCTAGCCGCGCTGCCTCGCGCACTTCCGCCTCACCGGCAAAAGGCCGGCCGTAGGCGATATTTTCCCAGACGGTGGTGGGTAGGATGACGCTGTCTTGCAGCGCCAGCGCAATGTGCTTGCGCAGGTCTCTGAGCTTGATCGTTCTTAGATCGCGCCCGTCCAGGGCTATGCTTCCGGCGCTCGGATCGTAAAAGCGCGGCAACAAGTTGAGCAGCGTGCTCTTGCCGACGCCGCTCGAGCCGACGAAAGCGACGCTTGCTCCCGGCCCGATCGTGACAGTGAGTCCATTCAATACCGGCCGGCCGGCTTCGTACTCGAAGCAGACGTTTGTGAGTGCCAACGCGCGCGGCTGCACCGGCAACGTCACGGCTTCCGGCGCGTCGGTGACCTTCGCCTGTCGGTCGAGAACTTCAAAGACGCGCCTGGCGCCGGTTAATCCCGACTGCAAGTTAACGTTAGCCCCGGTCAGCTGGCAGAGCGGATCGTACATCATGCCAAGATAACTCATGAACACCATCAGCTCGCCCGGCGTGAGCGCGCGCTGGTGAATCAAGTAACCGCCGTAGGCGAAAATCAGCGCGCCGTCGACGCCGAGGATTGCGCCGACGGTCAAACCATAGGCGACTTCCTGGCGGTGAATGCGCAGCCACGAACGGACGCAATGACGCACGTCCTCGCCGAAGCGGTGAAACTCGTCCTCTTCGCGGCCGAACGCTTGTATGAGTCCGATCGCGCTCAGAGTACGATGCACGGAGCTGGTATAGGCGCTGTCCGCCTGCTTCGCGGCGCTGGTGCGTCGTTCGAGTCGGCGCCCGAAGCGGAGATTGGCCCAGATCAGCGGCGCCACCGCCGATAGCGCGATCATTGTGAGCGTGGCGCTGCGCGCGAACTGGATGCCGAGAATAAACAGCAAGGTTACCAGCGCAAACACAATGCTGAGCAAAACGCCGAGGACCTGCGCGCAACCGAAGGTGTCGGAGGTCAAACGGAAAATCGAGTCGCCCACCGGCTGCGCTTGGTGATAGCCGAGATGGAGCGCCTGCATTTTGCGAAATAGATCGCAGCGCACGCGCAACACGCCCTTGTACTCGATGCGCGTGCGCAAGAGCTTGCGTGCGGTGGTCAATAATTCCTGGAGCAGGCGGAGCGCCAATGCAATCGCCGCCAGTCCAGCCACTTGCAGCAGCGGCGGATCCGGCAAGGGCGCCAGGAACAAGCGATGGAGCCAATCGTTGGCCGGCGTGGTGGCGATCAACGAGTCGATCATTACGGCGAGCGGCCATGCCTGAAGCAAGCCGATCGCGGTCGAAAAGACCGTGAGTATGACGAGCAGGCAAATCGAGTGGCGGTCTTCGGCAAAATAACTGACTGCCCTGCCGAGCTGCGCTAACGCGTCGACTGTGTGACCCGCCGAAAAACGCCGGACAAACTTAATCATTCGAGGCTGTTGCGTCTATCTCCCCGATCATCTGGGGATCAAATTTTTTCGACGAGTTTAAACGCGGCGACGAATGAAGTGGTAACGTCGAAAATAACAGCCTTAGAAGATAAAGTGTCGCGCGACCGAAATCAAATCATTTTGTCTCAGAAGTGAAACAGAAACGAAGATTTTGCCCCGAACCTGGGACAATCTATGAATTTCTGGAAGAATTGAGCATTTTGCCACAAAATTTAGTGTCGGTGCGCGGGTGCGGCCGAGGTTCGCGTCCTGATCGCACCCGTTCCGGCGAACAAGTTGTCCAGGCGAGATTTTGTTGGAAGCTTTTGGCTCCGACAACAGGAGACGAATGCAACGAGAGCGGCACTAGGCCGCTCTCGTTAAACTGCTGCGATAGTCTGTTTACTTTGGATTGGCGTCGGTGGATTCCTGGCGTCCTGCCGTAGAACCCTTTTTCGGTTCAGTTATGTCGGGGTTGTTGGAGCCTGGGCGGCTGCTCTTTGCCGACCCGCTCTTAGCGGACCCCGAAGATGAGGACTTGCCCGACGACGGTTCTGAAGATGATCCTAAACCAGACGATGAACCAGCCGCTCCGGACCGCGAGGATCCAGACGGTGACTTTTCACTCCCGACCGACGATCCTGCCCCCGCCTTATCTACATCCACACCCAGCGCGCTGGCGGTTTTCTCATCGACACGTCCGGTGACTTGCAGGTTCTCGGACTTCTGGAACGCCCGCAGCGCCTGCTGTGTCTTGGGTCCCATGATGCCGTCTATTTGCCCCGGGTCGTTGCCTTTGTCTTTGAGCGCTTCTTGAATCTCCTTTACTTTGTCTTTTGACAATTGCTGGCCCGCCGTCCTTTGACCCGAGATCCCGCCGCGCGCGCTGCCTCGCTCGCTCTGCATCTCACTCGACGAACCCGGGGTGCTGCGCTGTTGCCCGCCCATAGGCGAATCGCTTGGCTTTTGTGCCCGCGTCTCACCAGTTTTGTCACTGCCCGCTGAGCCGGAGCCGCTAGGGCCGCCGGTCTGCGACCAGGCCTGCGGCGCCATGACAAACACGGCTCCGCTCAATAGTAAGCTCGATACAACTTTCTTCTTCATTTCGTCCTCCTTTGATATTTTTTTCTCGTGTTTTTTCTCGTCTAAGGGTTCACCCTAATCAATCCGACCCAAGCAACGCTCATGCCGTGTGATCGCCGCCGCAGCGAGAATACAATTGCTTCTTATATTCGCGGCTCGCCGCCAAACTGATCGAGTCACCGTCCTGAAACTGGCACCCTATGCCGGTAGAGCAACTCAAATTTGAGACGGTCGCCATTCTTTTACAGCGCGCTTATGCAGCGCGCCCGGATTTGCGCCGGCCCGATGATTTGGCCGTTTTCCGACGTGCCGTGGTTTTGGAGCTTTTGGCTTTCATTTGTTCCGTCAGCTCCTCCTTGCGTTCGGTGAGCTCATCACCGATTTCCGCCAGA